>Ga0137415_10000494_pt1 | contig 37633 bp, 27 predicted proteins | sample CZODoug3_1_1_16f_FD_183082 | JGI IMG/M metagenome (GOLD analysis project Ga0137415, IMG submission 183082) | Vadose zone soil fungal communities from Angelo Coast Range Reserve, California, USA - CZODoug3_1_1_16fungal (Hybrid Assembly) | ecosystem: Environmental > Terrestrial > Soil > Vadose...
GCGGGTCTCACGCTGTCGTCGTCGGGGGTGATTTCGGGAGTTCCCAGCGCGCCGGGAACCAGTACCTTCAGCGTAAAACTGACGGACATGAACCTGCAGACGGCGCAGCAGAGTTTGTCCATCACCACCAGTGCCAGCAGCGTGTGCGCGCCAACCGGGAGCGGGGTGTGCTACTACGTTTCTCCCACGGGTTCGGATTCCAATGCGGGCACCAGTGCGGCGCCTTTCCAGACCATCCAGCATGCGGCGAATGTGGTGAATCCTGGGGACATGGTAATTGTGCGCGATGGGACGTACAACAATGCGGCGGTTTCCGGAGTGGGGAGCAAGCTGATCGTGATGAGCCGTGGAGGGACGGCGGCGAACCACGTGGTGTTCATAGCGGAGCACAAATGGGGAGCGAAGATCGATGGGTTGAACAACACCACCGCGACTGGATTTGAGTTCTCCGCCAACTACATCGACGTCAAAGACTTCGAGTGCTACGGTTTCAGCGACACGTGCATGGAGAACTACAACGGGGGTTCCTCGAGCGGAGGGCAGTTCATCAGTATCACCGGGAACAACATCCACGACGTGGGACGGTATTGCACCACGACAACCACCGGGCGGGATGGGATTTTCATCAGCAACGACAATGTGACGATCGAAGGGAACCAAATCCACGACATCGGGCGCGGGGCACCGGGGGAAGTACTCTCTGGCGTTACTTGCGTGGATTCAGTGAACACCCTTCATTATCAGAACAACGACCACGGGATATACGTGGACGCAGGGTTCACGAGCGCGAACAACCTAACCATCAAGAACAACGTTTTCTATCGCAACGAGCGCGGCTGGAGCATTCAGATCTATCCGGCGGCGGTGAGCAATCTGCGGGTTCTCAATAATACATTCTTGTGCGCCAACCCCTATCGGAACGGGCACATCACCTTATCAGCGCCGATAACGAACTCCGCTATCGAAAACAATATTTCCTGGGAGCCCACGACCGGTTTCCTGGACTATTCCAACACCACGGGCTACTCGAACCTGAGTGTGGCTAATAATTTGACATATCAAGGGACGGTAGGAGCGGGGACTGCGCCAGGGGGGATCACTCTCGCGGGCAATCTGGACAATATAGATCCGAGGATCGTGACGGCGCCGAGTTGTACAGTGGACGCGGCGTCCATCCCGGATGCTCATTTGCAAATCGGCAGCCCGGCCATCGACATGGGGCTGACGGTTGTCGACGTTCCCATCGACTACGACGGCACCGCGCGTCCTCAGGGGATTAAATTTGACCTTGGTGCTTTTGAGTTGATTCCCTGACAAGCATCTCCTACGTATAATACGACCGCCGCTGTGGCCTGATGACATCGCAGTTCCGGAAGATTCTCTCCTGGTGTGCTACAAGGCAACGCGGGCTGTCACTATACATTGAGGCGAGATTTGCCAGCCGATTGAACATAACTCACCGTATCTCTTCCTCAAAGTGGTCTCGGTTTTCCCTGAGGACGATCGAAGATGGCAGACGTATTTGCTATCCCAGTATGTTTCAATCATTGCAGCTACGCTGCCTGTCCCGCGAAAACGTACATTCGCTCCGAGGCTAGAGTTGGTTTCAGTCTGATTCCACAAGGACCCTCCCTGACCTAATTCCTCACCGCAGTTCGAAGCACTGCAGATTTTGTCGGAGATCAGCGTCACGTCACATACAGACCTCTTCTCTTGATTTGCCACAGAAAACCGCAGCCTGAGCGCCCCGGCCCTTGCCCAAGGCCGGGTAAACACAGTCCCAGCACGTGCCCGATCGTTGCCCTGAAGCAACGACATCCCATTCAAAGCGTTGGCAGGATTGAACGTTCCGACGTTAGAGCGGGGACTCTTAGGGTCCCTATACACACTTGAAATGGGAGCGACATGGGAATCACAAGGAAGATCAAAGAAAAGACTTTAAGCGCCACGATACTAGTCATGCTGTTGTTCGTGATGAGTTCATTGGCAGCAACTGTCAATGCAACACCGACGGCCAGCCTTTCACCCACTTCGCTGACCTTTAGGAGCCAGGCGGTAGGCACAAGTAGTGCCGCACAATTCATCACGCTTACGAACTCAGGTAATACAACTCTGACCTTCAGCGCCAGCTTCACCGGCGACTTTGGTTTTGCTGGGTTAGGGACTTGCGGGAGTTCCGTAGCAGCAGGTGTTAGTTGCACGATCAGCGTGAAATTTACGCCCACGGCGACAGGAACCCGCACTGGGACGCTGACACTTACGGACAACGCACCGAACAGTCCGCAGACTGTATCGCTGACCGGCACTGGAGGCACGGCATCTTCTGCACCGACGATCACCACGCAACCGGCGAACCAAACCGTGACGGCGGGGCAGACGGCCACCTTCGTGGTAGCAGCGAGCGGCACTTCTCCTCTAACTTATCAATGGAGGAAGAACGCGACCGCGATCAGCGGTGCAACTTCGTCCTCTTATACAACACCGGCGACAACAAGTTCGGACAACGGCGCCCAGTTCACCGCGGTCGTCAGCAACTCTGCGGGCAGTGTGACCAGCAACACAGCGACCCTGACTGTGAATTCGGCCGCCGGTCTAAGCCTTTCACCGACCTCTTTGACATTTGGGAGCTTGGCGGTGGGTACGAGCAGCGCCGCTCAATTCGTAACCGTAACCAACAACAGCAGCACGAATGTAACATTCAGTGCAAGCTTTGGCGGCGACTTTGGTTTTGCGGGGACGGGGACCTGCGGGAGCACGGTAGCTGTAGGAGCATCTTGTACGATCAGCGTGAAATTTACGCCCACGGCGACAGGAACTCGTACCGGGACGCTGACACTTACGCACAACGCACCGAACAGTCCGCAGACTGTATCGCTGACCGGCACTGGAGGCGCGGCATCTTCCGCACCGACGGTCACCACGCAACCGGCGAACCAGACCGTGACGGCAGGGCAGACCGCCACCTTCACGGTGGTGGCGGCAGGAACGGCGCCGCTTGCCTACCAATGGCAGAAGAACGGGGCGAATATCGCTGGCGCGACCTCGTCTAGCTATACGACTCCGGCGACTACCGCTGCCGATAGCGGATCAAAGTTCGGCGTCGTCGTCAGCAACTCGGCCGGCAGCATCACCAGCAGTTCGGCTACTCTTTCAGTCACGTCGTTGGCGATTTCCACGACGAGTCTGCCTGCGGGGATGGTTGGGCAGGGATACAGTACGCAATTAAACGGCACGGGCGGGACGACACCTTATGCCTGGTCGATGGCGTCGGGCGCTCTGCCTGCGGGTCTCACGCTGTCGTCGTCGGGGGTGATTTCGGGAGTTCCCAGCGCGCCGGGAACCAGTACCTTCAGCGTAAAACTGACGGACATGAACCTGCAGACGGCGCAGCAGAGTTTGTCCATCACCACCAGTGCCAGCAGCGTGTGCGCGCCAACCGGGAGCGGGGTGTGCTACTACGTTTCTCCCACGGGTTCGGATTCCAATGCGGGCACCAGTGCGGCGCCTTTCCAGACCATCCAGCATGCGGCGAATGTGGTGAATCCTGGGGACATGGTAATTGTGCGCGATGGGACGTACAACAATGCGGCGGTTTCCGGAGTGGGGAGCAAGCTGATCGTGATGAGCCGTGGAGGGACGGCGGCGAACCACGTGGTGTTCATAGCGGAGCACAAATGGGGAGCGAAGATCGATGGGTTGAACAACACCACCGCGACTGGATTTGAGTTCTCCGCCAACTACATCGACGTCAAAGACTTCGAGTGCTACGGTTTCAGCGACACGTGCATGGAGAACTACAACGGGGGTTCCTCGAGCGGAGGGCAGTTCATCAGTATCACCGGGAACAACATCCACGACGTGGGACGGTATTGCACCACGACAACCACCGGGCGGGATGGGATTTTCATCAGCAACGACAATGTGACGATCGAAGGGAACCAAATCCACGACATCGGGCGCGGGGCACCGGGGGAAGTACTCTCTGGCGTTACTTGCGTGGATTCAGTGAACACCCTTCATTATCAGAACAACGACCACGGGATATACGTGGACGCAGGGTTCACGAGCGCGAACAACCTAACCATCAAGAACAACGTTTTCTATCGCAACGAGCGCGGCTGGAGCATTCAGATCTATCCGGCGGCGGTGAGCAATCTGCGGGTTCTCAATAATACATTCTTGTGCGCCAACCCCTATCGGAACGGGCACATCACCTTATCAGCGCCGATAACGAACTCCGCTATCGAAAACAATATTTCCTGGGAGCCCACGACCGGTTTCCTGGACTATTCCAACACCACGGGCTACTCGAACCTGAGTGTGGCTAATAATTTGACATATCAAGGGACGGTAGGAGCGGGGACTGCGCCAGGGGGGATCACTCTCGCGGGCAATCTGGACAATATAGATCCGAGGATCGTGACGGCGCCGAGTTGTACAGTGGACGCGGCGTCCATCCCGGATGCTCATTTGCAAATCGGCAGCCCGGCCATCGACATGGGGCTGACGGTTGTCGACGTTCCCATCGACTACGACGGCACCGCGCGTCCTCAGGGGATTAAATTTGACCTTGGTGCTTTTGAGTTGATTCCCTGACCGATGGAAGGGGATCCTGAGAACTTAAGGTGAACGTGGGTAAGCCTGACGGACCGAAGATTTTGGGAGCTTATGGGGATGGTTTGTACTCGTAAGCTCCCAAACTGGTCCGGGAAGGTCGCCTCATCCCATCCATATCTGCACTGTCGGAGCCCACAGAGAGAGAAACGTTAATCGCTGGACTGCCGGGCCGCAGGTGGTAATTGCCACCGGGAAAGTCAACGAAGCGCGGATCTGAAACCATCAAATTTCGAACGACATTACCAGATCCAGTCAGCGTTGATGTGTCCACCCCTTCAGAAGTGGTGGTTCTGCCCCATGAAATATTCGTGTCAATGATATTGTTGCTCGCATCGTCTGCCAGTCGTATCTGTTTATTGTTGGTGTGCTGGCTGTTCATGAAAACGATGTTGTTTGCAAATGTGTTTCCGTCAGCCCCTTTTCCGATGATGACCCCGCTGTTCATCGCCTTGACGATCGTGTTCTCAACAATAGTCAGACCGGTGATCTTGCCGGAGCCCGCAAAAAGCTGCAGGTTAGCGGACCGATTATGCTCGAGCAAGCAGTTCGCAATGCGATTGGTTCCACCGCTGGCGGCCCAATAGATGCCCTGGTCCACATTTATCGGATGCTGACCCATGGTATCAGTGTCTACATCAAACCTTCCGTTGTCGTGGACGTAGCAGCCCAAGACCTGCACATCGCTAACTTCACTCGCGTAAAGCCCCGCGTGATAATCGTTTTTCCGAATTTCAACGTGATCCAAAACGACGTTGTGGCACCTGTCCAGCCAAACTTGGCCAGCGCCTTTTCCCTTTACCCCGCTGGCGTCTGGTCCCAGCGGACCCTGAAAGACCAAACCGCCCGACTGTGGAGTGCCCAAGAGCTTCAAGTAATTTCCGCGGACAACTACCAATCCGAGAACGATGGCGGTTTCCCCTGGATAATTCCGGATGACAATAGGGTTGCCCTGTTCGCCCGACCTCGAGATGGTGTGCCTGTAACTAGGGGTGTTATAGGCGCCAGCAGGCTCGTAAGTTCCAGTCCGCAGACACACCACTTGTCCCGCAGTGAGTGTGTCGAATGCCTTCTGCAAGTGTTTCCATGGAGCTTGGATTGTCCCTGAATTTGTGTCGGATCCGGCCGGAGAGAGGTAGTACGTGCAGGCTTCCGGCGGCTCACTGGGAGCGGACGTTACCTTCACCTTCACAAACGTGGTCTGAACAAAACCAACGCAAGCCAAGAGGAACGGAATAGGGGCTATTCTGGACATCGATCGGCGTCCCAGGATTTACAGTACGTACTTATGCGGAGCGTGACTCGCTTCCTTGCGATTGGTCATACTGGTTCGTTACGAGACTTGGTCCGGAATCATTCTGGGTTTGCAAGCCCAGCTTTGACGGGGACACTACTCGCAGTTGATCCTCCAGGTAGCCTATGAAGCGGGAAATGGTCACGGAGCGGTCGAATTGCGCAATTGCGGCTCGGCGAGCCTGCACTCCCAACTGTTCGCGATAGGACGAATTGCGAGCTAAGTCCAAAAGGCTCATTGTAAGGCCTGCTGTGTCGCCAGGGGCCACCACCACGCCAGCCCTGTGTCGAGATACGATCTCGGCGGCTTCCCCCGAGGCGATGGCAACCAGCGCTCGTCCAGAGGACATCGCCTCATAGAGTTTGGAAGGTACGGCGCCAGGAATGTGCATCTTTAATGGAACGAGCACAATGTCCGCAACTGCTACGAGGGCGGGCACCTGATCTTGGGGGACGGCGTCGAGGAATTTAATGTTGGTCAGTCCTCGCGCTTCTGCCTCAGTAACCAGCGCGCGCTTCACGGGGCCATCGCCCACCAAGACGAAAGAGATTGAGGAGTCGTCTCGCAATTGATCGGCCGCTTCTATAATCTGCTCCAATCCCTGGGCCAGACCATGCAAACCGGCGTAAAGCACAACGCAGCCTGGTTTCGATCTCAGCAGAGCGCGAGCCTCCGGCGTACCGCAGTCCGGGCGGAAATTCTGCGTGTTAACTCCATTTGGAAGATAAAAAGTCGGCACGCTCGGGAAGCGCTTCTTGATGTTTTGGACGATTTCGGAGGACTGTCCGCTAACAAGCCAAGCGTGCCGGTAATAAAATGCCTCCAGCCATTCACTGAGGCGCAATGCCAATCCCGGTTTCAGGGCTCCTAGACGAACGACCGACTCAGGCCACAAGTCCGAGACATTAAATATCCATCGGGCCCGCTTCCACCGGCTGAGCAGAAACCCAGAAATTCCTAGAAAGAGGGGCGGACTCTCTGTGAGTATGTAATCCGGCTCGTCCAAAAGTAAACCACCCAGGACCACAGACGAGAATACAAACGAAAAATAGCATAGAAGCCGCTTTACCATTCCCGCGCTCTGGGTCGGATAAATAAATGTGCGAATCACAGCACTGCCGTTATGATTTTCGCGCCGAACCAATCCACCATAGCCTGGATGGTACCGGCCCATTGGATAATTAGGCATCGCCGTGAGAACAGTAACTTTGTGACCTGCACTCGCCAGGCCTTGAACTAAAGCCGATAGCCTATTCGGAGCGGCCCCGATCTCTGGCGGGAAATATTGGGTAAGGACAACTATTTTCATGATTATGTCGCGACCTCCTCTGTTTGTGGCCAACTTCGGCCAAGAGCGTCTAGGCAGTATTCATTAGCATACGAACGTGAAAAGCAGTTTGAGAGAATCAATCGTCCGATTGCTGCACCCTCGCCAACAATGCAAACCCCACAGCAAACCTCTCGTCCGCCAACCGTTGACAATAGACGACGCGCGCCGGTCCAGGAATGACCTCCCCATCAAAGCTAACCAGCAAGCGAGTCCCAGGCTGCCACATCCGCTTTGTAATCGCGCGCAAGCCGCGTGAGCTTACGTTCTCAGTAAAAGCCCTTTCCTTGAAAGGTCTTTCATTCAAACTAGAAAGCAACACGGCCAGTTCTACCGGCGTCCGCTTTTCGGACCGGCCAGTTGGCATAGACATCTGGTGCCAACTCCTCAGAAAACGAAAACATTTGTAATGTGGACTGAGAAGGTTTGGAGGTGTGCGGACATCGTCCGCGTGGTCATTTCACTCAGCCCTTCAGCCCCTGGAGTGCCACCAGTAGCCATGAGCCGGGGCAGCGGACCGTGTCACACCATTCTCCCCGAGGAAACTCAAGGTCGAAACCATCGCGTGTGAGCAGAATTCAGGAAGAAGTTCATCAGCAGATTCGCCACCTTCTCGTCGCCTTGGGCATTTGGATGGGTGCCATCGGACTGGAAGTCCGCTTCTCCGTTGCACGGCGACCCGGCTTGCCCGTTGCACCAAACGAAGCCATCGGAACGCGGGGTGTCTCCGTTGGCCCAAGTGTAAGGACCCCACGCCATCCAGGGAGCCGCGCCGGCTTTATAATTCAAATCTCCGGCTGTCGGATCGATGCTCGTTCCCCCGCTGCGGACTTGGAGAATCTGCGCTTGGATCAACCACTTCAGCGAAAAGCCATACTCATACGCATACGGTTCGGAGCTATGGTTGGTCGTCGCATAGCCGCCATAAATGCGACCGGAGTGAAAAGACTGCTGCAAGTTTGGCCAGCGCGTCTTGGCCGCTCGCAAGATGCCGCCCAACTGCTGCTCGTACCGCAACGCCTCTGTGTGGCTCACGCTGTTCGAGCATCCCGCGACGGTGGCGTCGCACAATGATTGGAAGCCGTCACCGGCCGGGTCGCCGTTGTATTCCTCAATCCAGGCAGCCTGCACCTGCTTTTCAGCCAATCCTAGTGGAGCGAGCACCATGTCCCGAATTCGATCATATTGATTTCCCAGGGTCGGATCGCACGATGGCGGTCCGCTAACTACGGTCCAAACACAGGGTGATGCTCCGGTCACTGCTCCGTTCACGATTACCAGCGTGGCGTGATTGACGCCAGAATTGGTCGGAGCTTGGTTCATGAAGACCGCAAACTCGTCCACAACCGTGGACCTGCCGACTGCGACAAAGACAATCTTGCCCGATGCACTTGGGTTCCCGTTGGTATCCAGAGGTTGAATCGAGGCGGCGGCCGCTAAGCCTGCCGTGTCATGGTCCGCGGGAACTGTGTCGCTGCTGTTTTCGTATAGCCCTCCCTGGAACGTCAGATAATTTTCTGAGGGTGTCATGTCTGTGAGAGGTATCTTGGCGCCGTTGCCGCTTGGACTGGTTACGGTGAGCGAGGTTGAGCCGCTCTTGCCATTGAAAGCAACTACGATCGTTGCCTGCCCAGCCCCTACTCCCATGGCCAGACCGGGGTTCTGCTGGCCTGCACTCTGGACCGTTGCCACATTGGTATTTGAGGATGTCCAAGTCGCATTTTGAGCGACATCATGGAGCGAGTTGTCACTGTACGTAGCATTGGCAAAAAATTGCTGTGTTCCATTGGCAGCGATCGTGGGGTTGAGAGGGCTTATATCAACTGAAGTTACAGTCGGCGGGTCGCTGATCGTAAGAGTAGCTGCTCCAGTTTTGCCGGCGGATGCGGCTGTAATGGTTACCGAACCGGCCGCGACACCCGACGCGAGTCCCGAACTCTGAATGGTTGCTTTGCTGACATCAGAAGACGTCCAACTCACGGACTTAGTGATGTCCTTTGTCGAGGCATCACTGAAGGCGCCAGTAGCTGTAAACTGCTGAGTCGCTAACGATTGAATTGAAGAGTTGGCTGGTGTCACAGCGATTGAAACCATGGTCACAGATTGCGAAGCTAGACTTCCTCCGCAGCCCGCAAGCCAACCTATGGCTGCTCCCATTCCAAGCAATCGCGCGAAGGACTTTGTTCGTTTGGCGATGCTGTTCTTTTCATTCCTCACCCCTTGCATGATCATAGCGAACCTCCTCTGCGGTCTTAACGTATGTTGGTCGCGGATGAAGCCCTGCACTTCCCGGTCGCAGGCCTTTCTCGTCTCTGGAGCCATGGAAACAAATTGCCCTTCGATTCGGACCCACCAGCCCCAATGTCCTTCCAGAGAATCGTAGTAGGTGTCGTACGATTCAACTGCGGAAACATGACGTGGATCGAAGATTCCACTGAACAAGCGTAGAGCTTCCTCTCGCGTAAGCTGAGTCCGGATTCGTGCGGACTCCAGAAAGCGCGCCGGACCCATGTATTTCAGGAAGATCGGGCTTGTCTTCCGTCAGCGGAGAATTGGGCGCCTCAGTAGACCAATATCCCAGTGCATCCCCAATTTTCACTCCAGCGACCTGCGTCAGCTACAGCCTTGGAGTATTCAGCTAGGGGAGTGTTTCCTATTGGTGGACAGGTGCTAAAAATCTCCAAACGCGAATTGGGCCGGTACATTTCCGCTCTCCTATGTTTTCTACTTCCGCCTGAGTTCGACATTTAATCTCCTTGGCAGGCGCCCGTCAGGCGCCGGTTCTAACTTCGCTGCATAATCCGGTTTCTTTTCAGAAATGAACGCTGACTAAGTCGCGTCCAAAATCGAAATCCAGATTTTAGGTAATCCATTTGGAGCGCTCGGTAGACCGAGACAATTCGCTGCGAAACCACGTCGCTTGATAAGTCATTTCCTAACTCGCGCGCGTTTGACCTTTTGCCCTGCCTCAAAATCTCGGAAATGGCCTTGCCGATTTCGCGGGCATCCCGGGGAACAATCACGGATGGCCGGACTCCTTCCAATCGTTCTCGGACATCTCCCACATCGACCGAAACCACAGGAAGATTGCAAGCAATCGCCTCTTTGACCACGTTGGGAGAGCCTTCCCAGTCGCTCGTCAGCAATAGACAATCGGCGGCGTTCATCATCAATGGAATGTGGTGGGGGGGAACATTGCCATCCAGGGCGGCAAAACGGACCTTTCCGCACATGGACTCAGCGAATTGAACCGCAGCCCGGGCTAAATCCAAGCGCTTGCAAATTGGATCGCCCGCGTTGAAGAGCACCACGTGCTCCTCTTTCCCCCATTCAAGTTCCCGGCGCGCTTCTTGCAAGTCACGAGGATAGAAGAGCGTCATATCCACGCCAGTAGGAATGACTATGACGCGGTCCCTTCGCCACCAAAGTTTGTGCTTCAGCTGATTGCTCACACAGATGATTCGCGCCGCTCGCAAGGCGGCAATCTGTGAGAGCAATGTGCCAAGGGCCTCCCGCAGCCATCCACGGCTGCGATTCGGGTTCAGGTCGCTTCCCCGATAGGTGACAATCACTGGGAGAGTTGTGCTCAGAATGGCCAAAAATGCTGTCATCGTTCCGTAGTGTGCGTGCACTATGTCTGGTTGGAACGCCCGAATCTCCCTGCGCAATCTGCGCCACTCACCTAGAACCACCCAAGGAGATGTGCGGGAGGCCACGGTGAAAGTTTTGCAGGTGATTCCCGAGACTTCGAGAGACGCTACCTGCCTGGTAACGTGGATCATCGAGGCTCTTGAGCTGGGCAGGGGAGTGACAGCGAGGACCCGGAGTGGACCCTCTTCTACTCTTGTATCAATCGTTCCCAACCTTACAGGGCGGGCTTCCAGCGTGCCAGCCATCGTTCTAGGCTCCATAACATGTAGACTTGCTGGTAAGTGTTGAAGCGGCTTCGCTTTGACCTGTTCCAAATCTGATCAACAAATCCGGAAAGCAACTGCTCGGAATACTCTGGTCGAATGACACCGCGTATTCCGGTGCCTCGAGAGTTGAGTAAAGAGCGCACCTCTTCCCGGCCATTCCGACCCAACCAGGAATCCAATGGAATTCCGAAGCCGCCCTTAGGTTTCTCGACGATGGCTTTTGGCAGATACTTCTCGGCGAGCTTACGCAGGATAATTTTATTTTTCTTGCGCGAATACTTTAGATGCAATGGGATCTTCGCCGCGCACTCTAGAACATGCTCTCCCAGGAAGGGAACGCGGACCTCCAGCCCGTGGGCAGCGCTCATCACGTCTACCTTCCGCAAGTAATCTCCCGGAAGCGCATAGCGTACCGTCGAATCGACAAATTCTTTCCCCCCTGGATTGCTGGTTCCATACCCATTGAGCGACATGGAAGGAACATAATTGCCGATTGTCTTCATGATGCATGGTTCGATCATTTCAGGGAGGTCATACGGAAAGGTGTAGCAGGATAAGGCCAGGAGGCGGCCCTCATTTCTTGATGCTGCTGAACGAAGAAATCTCTTGCCCATGCGAGAAAGATGTGGAGCAATTCCGGAAATTCCTCCCAGCGTTGCACTTGTTGCCTTCAGGAAGCCATTCGGCAGGGTGCCCGCCAGCTTTGCCATATCAGCGTGATAAAACCGCCGATAACCGCCGAACATCTCATCTCCACCGTCCCCGCCAATGGCAACTTTCGCCGATTTCCGAATCTCTTTGCAGATGAAGTAAGTTGGTATCGCGGAGGAATCAGCAAATGGCTGATCGAATTGGACAAGAATATTTTCTATTAAAGAAATGTCCGCTAGCCGGGGATCCAGGACGATTTTCCGATGCCGAACGCCAAGGCTCCGGGCGACGGCTTCAGCATAAGGCGATTCGTCATAGGCGCCTTCCGTGAAGGAAACAGTGAACGTCTCCACATCTTCCCCAAGCACTTTTGCAAGGAGGGCGACCAAAAGGGAAGAATCAATACCGCCACTCAAAAGCACACCAATCGGTACGTCCGAAACTAAATGCTCGCGTAGACTTTCGGTCAAAGCCGCCTGGGTTTGTTCCAAAGCTTCTGATTGCCCCATATTGCTTGAAAATTGGAGCCATGACCAAAATCGCCGCTTTTCAATCCCTTGCCGGGAAACCCGTAGGGATGTCCCCGGCTCGAGCTCGCGCACATCCAGAAACATTGTCTTCGGTGCGAGGGGATAACCAAGAACAAGAAAATCTGCGAGTGCCTGATAGTCCAAGCGGCGGGGGACGCCGGGCACCCGTAGTATGGCCTTGATTTCCGATCCGAAAAGGAAACCAAAAGGCCCGCAGTGGTAATACAGCGGCTTGATACCCGTTCGATCGCGGGCCAAGAAAACTTCGTGCTCCTGCGTATCATAGATCGCCAAAGCAAACATTCCGCGGAACCGCTGTAGGCAAGCCGGTCCCCATCTTATGTAGGATTCAAGTAACACCTCAGTATCGGAAGACGTGCGAAAGCGGTGCCCCAGGTTTTCGAGGTCTTTACGAAGAGATCGAAAATTGTAAAGTTCGCCGTTGAAGACAATTACGAACCGCCCATCGGCAGATTGAATCGGTTGACGGCCTCCCGCGAGGTCAATGATCGCCAATCTGGTGTGGCCCAATCCGACATCCATTTCTGGAGACAGCCAAGTCCCGTTTCCGTCAGGACCTCGATGCGCAAGACTGGAGGTCATCGCTGAGAGTACTGCCGGCGAATCTCCGTGATTGTCAATATTATAGAAGCCGCAGATTCCGCACATTTGAATGGTCTCAGGTAGCTAGACGCTCAATCGGTATTGATTAACTTGGGACGCTTTAGATTTACAGGTAATGTTCACAAGCAGGCAAAAGCGTTTGAAGTACTGGGGCGGCCGGAGTATTCAGCAATGAGTTTGCAGACCTCGGTGCAAACCTCCTCGAGCGGTTGCGTGCCGTCCACTCGCACAAAGTTGTGGACTTGCGTTCCCTGGCGAAGGAACGCTTGCCGGCGATTTTCAAGCTCCTCAGGAGTCTTTTCTCCTTTGCGAGCGAAGAGAACTTCCGCAGGGGAATCCAGGTAGATCACCAAGCTGGGCCTGGGGTAGAGCCGGGTCAGAATCCAGCGGTGCAGACGCTTCTCGAAAGTCCAGACATCGCTGTCGACCCCATCAAGAGAAAAGTCGAATAGAAAATGTCGATCGTACAAAACGATGTACCCCCGCGCCTGATAGGTCCAAGACAATAGTTGTCGATACCATTCCTCGGCCAATAAATTGGCGAGCCGGCCCGCCGCCCAGACCATTTGTCCCAGCGACACTTTTCGGCTGCCGCTGGTCGTGGATGATTCGCCCGCTGCGCCCGATCTTTCGGCATTTCTATTGCGGCGTCTTCGGAAATACCCGACGAGGCGGGAGGTGGGCAAGGCAAAGTTGCAAGCCTCGATGTTATCCCCCATGTAGATGGCCTTGAATAGAAACGGCGATGACTCAACAAGCGCGCGACTGATCGTCGACTTGCCTGCTCCATCAGGGCCAATTAGCGCAACGGAAAACATGCGAAACTTCATAGGTAGATTTGCGATTTAGTGGGCTGGAGCGGTTTTTAAGTATTGCCGCGTCATCTTTCTCGCGACAACTGGGTGAATTTGCGCACCGCCAAAAGCGGCCATAACCGCCTCATCGAATTCACTCTTGTTCTCGGGTGTCCCCGTTTCGCGCAAGAAGCCGAGGTTGCTAAAGCGAATGTCCCGGTAATTGCCGATCTCGTTTAAATCGAACGCCGCTTTGATCTCTCGGACACCATCCTCCAGCGTATATCGGCAACGGAATCCAACCCGCTTCTCAATCTTGGAAAAATTGACGCGGTAGTTGCGCCGGTCCGTATTCTCGGCGTGCTCGATCTGCGTGCCCGGAAACACGCGCTGGACCACCTCGGCCACGTCGGTGAGTGTCTGGTTCAAGCGGTTGTCACCCACATTGAAGACTTCCTGGCTCACGGATCCCAACGGGGCGTTTAGAAGGAGCATGATGGCCTCGGCAAGGTCACTCACGTGAACGAATGGCCGCCATTGTTCCCCATTAAAGATCGTGATTCGCCCATCCTGTTTTGCTTTAGCGGAGAGAAGGTTCACAACCAGGTCAAACCGTGGACGATTCGAAAGTCCAAATACCGTCGCAAAGCGCATGATAACCGGATGGAAGTTCGCGGTCGCGCTTTCAAGCAACGCCTGTTCGGACGATACTTTTGTCTCTCCGTACAGAGACACTGGCTCCACCGTTGAGTTTTCGTCCATGACCTCATCAGTTGCCCCATAAACGCTGCAACTCGAGGCGAACAAGAACCGTTCGACACCGTAGCCCTTCGCGATCTCGATGAGCATTCGCGTTGCAGCGTAATTAATCTCGATCGTCGTCTTTTGATCGAGTTCGCAGGCTGGATCCCCAACGATTGCCGCCAAATGAACAATGCTCGACACCTGGTGCATGGCCTTCACGACATCCTGAATATTTCGTGAATCGCCATCCACGTAATCCAGGTTGGGATGATGCAAAAGGTCCTGAATGGGTTCCAAGCCGTACACCGCATTATCCAATACCCGAACGCGTCTGCTCTCTTCGAGTAAACGTCTAACTAGACTGCACCCGATGTAACCGGCTCCGCCAATTACGAGTACTAAGCCCTGTCCCAAATCGGTGGACCTGCGCTTCTGGCCGGTTCTCCCTTCGCCGATGAGCCATTCCTTAGCAACGCGGATTCCAACCAAGCCCAATAAAGCTGCTCCCGCAAACGGCAGGGAGACGCTCCGGCCGATCGGATTCTGGTGCAGAATCACAAGATAATTCACCGTAATGAATACGGTCAGGGACAGCAGGACCACGATGGTAAACCGCTCGAGCTTGGCCATTGTCGGATAGGAGCGCACGTGGGTATAGAGTCCATTCAGAAAGAAAACCAGCGGGAATAATGCCGACAGAATTAAAAACCTGGAGAAATAATAGTGCCGGAAAGCGTTTGCTAGACTCGATGCGCTCGGCCATTGGTCCGCCCGAGTCTGGTAAGCCATGGAGACTGCGAACGCAATCAACATCGCGCAGTGAATAATTACGAAATCCGCAAAAATTCGCGGTACAACATGCCGCCACTTAATTGTTCGTAAGGCCGATCGCATTTGATTTCTCCCTTGAGTCAGAACAAGTCCATTTCACTCGCACGAAGTCTCTGCGCGGACCCGTATCCCTCAGTCTGCTGCCCCTTCACTGGCAGGTGGACTGGTCTCTAGGCTCTTCGTCTGAGATCCGCCAGGGATGAACGGGGCCCCTACGGTTAAAAGAATGTTTTTGAGATCTTCGAATAAGCTGATGTTGCGGCAGTAGGTCAGATCGATTTCGAGTTTGCGCCGCATAATGGTGGTAACGTAGAAATGCTCTTTGTCTGCCCGGCCAGCCAGGAGTTTCTCTTCATTGATGTGCACCAATGAGGCAGGCCCGGTTATGCCAGGTTTCACATCCAGGATTTTTCTTTCCGCGAGAGAGTATTTCAGCGTGTATTCCGGTACTTCCGGGCGCGGCCCCACCAGGCTCATTTCGCCTCGAAGAACATTGAATAATTGCGGAAGCTCATCCATCTTTGTTTTGCGAAGAATTCTGCCCACTCTCGTTATGCGGGAGTCGCCCGATGCCGTGATCTTCGGCCCGCGTTTGTCCGCTCCATGAATCATCGTGCGCAGTTTGAAAACCTGGAAGGGCTTGCCGTTCTTTCCGACTCGCCATTGGCGGAAGAATGCAGGCCCGCGGGACTCCAACAGCACTGCCACCGCGCAGAGAAAAAGAATAGGACTGGCGATAATCAAAGCCACTGCGGCTCCGATGACGTCAAATACTCTCTTTCCATGCCGAATGTAGAACGCCGCCCTAACGCCGGCCGCGTCTCGTCCGATGCGGTTCTTGGGTTGTTCCGCCGCAGTGACCTTCAAACCAGGTTTCACTCGCTTCTGCGCTGGGATCCTGTGCAACTGTGGAATACCACTCATCGGCGTCGCCTCCTGTTTGTTCCGTCGTGACATCCCGTTGCAAGTCACGGCGTGAATGTGTTGCCCTATCTTCGAAACTTGATGGAAATGTCTTGCAGGGCTTCGACCACTTGGTTGACATCTTCGTCTGTCATGCTTGGATAGATTGGCAAGGATATGCAGCGATCAAAGTAATCCTCAGCAACCGGAAATTCCCCCGGGCGATATCCCCATTTCTTCTGGTAATAAGGATGAAGGTGCAAAGGAATGAAGTGAACCGAGGTTCCGATTCCACGCTGCCGAAGTTCTTCAATCACCTGGTCGCGATGAATGCGAAGCGCGGAAGGTTCCACGAGGACAACATAGAGATGCCAGGCGTTTTGGACGTCCTTTGCGACTTGTGGTGTGCGGTACGCCTCAAGCAACATCAACGCGATGTCATACTTTTGCGCTATTTTCACTCGGCGCCGCCACATCTCCTCGCAGTGAGAGAGCTGGACGAGTCCCAGTGCGGCCTGGGGGTCGGTGAGGTTGTATTTATACCCGGCCTCTGTGAGTTCGTAACGCCAAGTCCCTTCCGCGGTGTATCGCTTCCAGGCGTCACGGCTCATTCCATGCAACCTCATAAGGCTAACGCGATTCGCCAGCGCGTCGTCGTTTGTCGTTACCATTCCACCTTCGCCGGTTGTAAGAGTTTTGGTGGCATAAAAACTGAATGCCGTCATGGGGCTCAGGGTCCCAATGTTTTGCCCTCTAAACTTGGCGGGGATCGCGTGCGCAGCGTCTTCGATGACTGTCAAACCGCTCGTTGCCGCAAGGTCGAGTATGGAATCCATGCGGCACGGGTGGCCGCCAAAGTGAACCGGCATAATGACCTTGGTCTTAGGCGTGATTTTTCGTTTGGCATCTTCCGCGCTCAAATTGAAATGGATTGGATCGACATCCACCAGCACCGGCTTTGCTTTGAAGTACGTCACGACTTCTCCCGTCGCGGCAAAGGTCAGAGTGGGAACCAACACTTCGTCGCCTTCGCTGAGGCGGGCCGCATCGAGGGAAAGATGTAGCGCGGCCGTACAGGAGCTCACGGCGAGAGCATGGCGGACGCCAATAAACCGGGCGAATGCCTCTTCGAAGCTTCGCGTCTTGGGCCCCGTTGTGATCCAGCCGCTCTCTAATGTTTCTGTGACAGCGCGAATCGCCTCTTTCCCAATGGAGGGAACGTGGAATGGCACGGATTTTGTCGCTGTCGAGGTTGTCATGGGTGTAGTCTCTCCAGATGCGTAGCTGCCAACGATGGATCCTGTGGAATTAGGGCCTACTGGAAAACGAAAACTACTTAGATAATCGGTTTGATGAATCGGAATGGTCTGATAGTTAAATTCGGGGTCGAGCGACTCGTTTAACAAAACTAGAACCCAACTCTGTCACGTACTGCCTTACTTCCAACCAGAAGGGTTTGAGGTCGCCCCACCGGTTTACTTCATATCGCGAGGCTTTCTCGTTGAAATTCAAAAACCGCACAATCGATTCGACCTTGCCGAAAGGCAACGGGCGGGGGCGTGGTCCGCTGTTGATCAATACCTTCCACAGGCTTACCAGGTCACCCAGCAGCCATCGGCATTTGATTCCCGTGATGTATGGCTTCACCTTGCCTAGATTCTTTCCAATCGCCATTTGATAAAGGAGCCAGGGAAAATCCACTCCTGCGTCAATTGCCAATTGCAACGAACCCCAGAAGCGGCCATTCACTTCCATCAGGTACGGAGTTCCCTCAGCGGAAACCTTGAACTCGACCATGGCGACGCCGTGCCATTCGACGGTTTCGAGTATGGCTCGCGTCACTCTCTGTGCTTCCGGGTTCGGCTCGATGCTTTCACTTAGAACGCTGACTCCCCCCGTTGGTGGTCTTTCTCGCAAGCGCCGGTGCGCGAAGAACACAATTGGTTTGCCATGATCACACAGAACAAATACTCCCTCGGCTTGACCCGAGATGTATTCTTGGATCATGAAGGGGTGCTGGCTGAAGCACTCATATCGGGCGGCAATCTCTTTTAGCTCTTCCATGGAACGCGCGTACTGCACGGAGGTGGCGATCCAGCGTCCATGAGACGAGATCATGGAACGATAGGGTTTCAGGACTACGGGATACTTCAGCCCTTTGCAGAGTTCGTCGAGTGAGCTGATTTTTCTTACAAACTGCGTCTTCGGTATGGGAAGATTGAGTTGTTGTGCAAGCTTCAGCAGCCTCCACTTGTCATTCAACGCATCAAAGGCTGTAAGTTCCCCAAACGGTACTCTCAAAGATTCAAATTCTTCGCGATGTCTCAATACCGTCGAAGTACTCAACTCAGTCATCGGCAGGATCACTCCTATCCCGCGCCGCGAGCATTCTGTCTTAACCGTCTCGAGGAAACCCTCCAGGTTGCTGGCCGGGGACGGGTAGGTAAAGCTGCCACTGCAGTATCGCGAGGCTCCGGCCAGAGTTCTCTTGATCTCATCAGCGACTACGACATGCACTCCCTTCATTCCCAGAGACCGCGTTGCCGCGAGCGCGCTTCTGGTGTTCCCATCTAATATCAGCACGCTGTCTAACTTTGCTCGCGAATCTGGCCGTTTCAATATAGTGTCCGGCGGAGAGATCGCTTTCCCGATCCCTCCCTCGAACGCGAGCATTTCACGAGTCACGGGTCGGCTATTCATTTAGTCAGTCCGAGAATGCGACCATTTATTTCTTGTCTTGTATGCGGAAATTCCGAATCCATATCTAGGCTTCTGAAACTTGTGGCACGGTGGATTGGCTCGTGGATTCACTAGCAACACCGTGAGCTTCGCGAAGCGGCTGCTCCGGGCCGCTGCCTTTCGCAAAAATATATTGGTTATTGCCGCGGCCCTTGCCGCCCTTCGACAAAGTTGAATGGATCAACGTAAAGCCTCTTGTCTTGCAGAAATCATTGATTTCTTCGGCCCTAGCAACTTCAAACGGGTAACCCCCGAGCCAATCCAGAATGTCGGGCCACAGCGACATCCCCCGTCTCTTTCGATATCCGAAGTATCGTGAGAACGGATTGCTCCACCCGATCAAATCAAGCGCCAATCCGTGGGCTACCATGCATGCCAGGTAAAGCGGGGTAATAAGAATCCGGCAGGCGAGCGACCGGTTATAGAGCACCTTCACTGCCTTCCAGACTCGCGAGGCTTTGCCTTGGTCGTTGTAGATTGCAACGAAAAGAGTTCCTCCGTCCTGAACTCGATCGCTTACATTCTCCAGGGCTTGCCACATGTTGCCCGTGTGGTGCAGGACACCCCATGAGTAAACGATGTCGAACTTCCCCAGCCGGGATAGATAGTCGGCATCGAGAACACTGCCTTCCTCGATCGTCCATCTACCTGTTTTAGGGAAAAAGCGCTGTCGCAATTCTTTTGTGCAACCGGCGCTTTGCGGGTCATAGTCGAAGGAGTGAACCCGCTCAGCGCCCAGCCGCATGGCGGCCAACGAAAACAAACCGCTGCCCGAGCCGACATCCAGGAACGACTTTCCTGCCAGCGTCCCCATTTGTAACATTTCCTCCAATGATCGCTCGGCTTCGTCGATACGCTCCTCAGTCAGCGTTTGCAGGAATCTTTCCCAGTTCTTCCCGAAACCGAACCGTTCGCCACGAGAAACTTCCTGCGAGTGTGTATTCATCGCCCCTCCCGGTAAGTCATCAGCAGTTTCCTAAAATCGTATTCAGAACTCTTTTCATCTTTAATGCTGGAGTCTTGTGCAGGCCTAGACGACGCTGGCTTGATGCCGAGACCGCGCTGCAATGGGATTCTCTTTCGAGTTCCCATGACGCCAGGCGTCGAAGTTCGCGCCCATCCGGAGGAGGCGGGCATAGAAAACAGCAATTGATGTTCGGGGAGTTATGACGACGCGTCGCAGGCGCAGGAGGTCTAGTGATTCTGACTTGTTTTCCCCGCTGAGCGTTGTGAAAGCTAGCCGGATGCCCTCGTCTCTCGCAATCGAAACGACCGTGTCGTTATGATTCCCGTTGGGATAGCAAAAGACTGGCGGGACGGTCCCGCTCTCTCTTTTGAGATCTTCTTGAGATCCCCTAATCTCTTGGCGCATTCTGTTCGGCGTCACCTGGGTCATAATGGGATGTGTTCGCGTGTGCGATCCAAGCGTAAGTCCTTCTTTCGCCAGTTGGCGGAGTTGCTCCCAGCTCAAAACGCTGCCCGAATATGCCTGGCTCTCCACTAATTGAGTGCAGACCGAATCAACTATTCCCATTGCTTCATCGTCGGGGATATTTGAGACGTAGTTCTGCACGATGCGAAGAGCGCGACGCTTCTCTTCAGCGCTGCCGAGCGGGAGTTGGCCGAAAGGCGTCCCGCGGAATTCCGTTCGAGACGTCGCGGCGAATGCTTGGTAGAGCTTGTCCCAACAAAAGGCCAGTTCGGGATGGTCTGGATAAGCGGTTGGAACGAACATCGTCGCGGGCAACCCAAATTGCTTGAGGATGGGCCACGCGATTTCGGCGAAGTCGGCATAGGCATCATCAAAAGTTATCAGAACGGCTCGCTTGGGAAGGGGCGCCCCGTACTCAATGCCGTTCAAGAGTTGGGGCATACCGACGACATGATAATGACGCGCCAGATGCTGCATCTGCCGGGTAAATACCGCAGGCGTCGCACTAACGCTGCGGGAATCAACCGTGGGGGTGTCCCGCAATTCAGCTACTCGATGGTATGCCAGTATGCGAAGCACCGCTGCTCCCCTCTCTCCAGAGTTGGTTTCAAAACCGTTTTCCGCCCCTTTGGAATCAATGCGTTAACGATGGGCAAAACGAATTTCAAAATATCTGCGGTCTTTACTCAAATTGTCCTTAACTAGAAGGTTCCCGTCTGTTATGATGTTTTTGTAAAGAAGTGCGCAAAGTTCCAGTTGTGAGGCAACAAGGTTCAAGTCCGGTAGCTCCGCTGCCGTTTTTTTTGCCCGCGATTCTTTCCCAGGTTGTCTGCTACCTTTTAGCAAGTCTTTGTCCTGTAACTCGATGTCTTGTTTTCAATCACTTACGAACCGCCCTATTCTGGACAGCCAGTTGCTTCTCCTTCTTTTTCAATGACTTACAAATTGTAAATCCTGTAAGCCCTTTGTTGTGGTAACGATACGAATTGCCGGGGGTGGGGGTAGGGCATCCATCGAAATGGCCTTCACAGACTCTAGCCTTGATATAAGAATGGCATTTCTTGTTCTTCACGCATGGAATGAATAATCCGGACCGCCGCGCTAGATAGAGCCACCAATACCCAGAAGTACCTCTGGTAAGACAAGTGCGCGAAGACCGCCGATATGGCATAAGCAGTGAGGCAAAGAAAGAAACCTGTCGCGCAATAGGCGATTTCTGGATGGCTTTGCATCCAGTAGCGGCGTTCTTTCCACAGCCCGCGCATGATTACGAAAAAGATCGCAACCAAGCAGGCCAAACCGACAACGCCAGTTTCTGCCAGCGTCTCCAAATAAAGGTTGTGCCCCTTGTACTTCTTCGTTGTTTCAATCAGGCCAACGCGATTGGCATATGCTGTCGAGTAATATTCGGCAAAATGCCCGGGGCCAACTCCAAAGACAGGGTGATCCAGGAACACATGCCACGTCGCGGCATTCAATGCGTAGCGATGTAGTGCGGAACTGTCTGGCGCTCGGTAAGTGTAGTCTTTCTTGAATAGCAGGCTATTCAAATGCTCCAGAGTCGCCATCCTGGTGACGACCGCGGGCGCAAAAGCCGCCACCAGCACGCTTACGCCAAGCACGGACGCAAGAACATGGCGGGGCTTTAGCAATCGCATGCAGGCCATCATGGCAAGCAAGACGATACCCGTGAGAAAAGCTCCACGCGAAAATGTGAGCAATAGACCACCGAGGATGAGGCCGCCGGCAACCAAGCCGAACATTCGCAACGTGCGTGAGTGTTCACTTCGAAACGTCAAGACGGCAAGAGGGAGAAGCACAAGCAGAATCTGCGCATATCGATTGGTCTCACCGATCGGCCCTGCCGCTCGTAACTGTCCTTCGGCTCCGCCGTTCTCTGCAAAACCTAGCGGTCGCAGAGAGCGCTCCTTCCCGCTTGCAGTCAAGGTGAGGTCCGTCCCCATCTGAGCCAGGCCGCCATACAATTTGTCTTCGGTGTGTGTCGCCCTTTGAAAAAGAGTGAGTCCCCCCATCAGGCTGCCGGCGAGAAGCAAAGCCCAGGTTGCCCGTCTTAAAGTGGAGAAATCCCGAATGACATGGGTCAGAAGAAAATAGGGGACTAGGCCCTCAACTAGATAGTCCGCAACCGTTAGTGCCGCAAGCCGTCCATCTCGGGCAAACCATGACGATGCGAGTAAGGCCACCAAAAACGCCGACATCAGAATGAATCCGCGATCGAATATTAACTTTTCTTTGCGGATCAAAAGTTGGTGAACCAAAGACACGGACAGAAGCAACGCCATCGCCGCCAATACGACAATGATCCGCGGATTTTGGTCGGCAGATCCCGCTGAAGCTTGAATTGCTGTCTGGGGTCTCATCGCCAGAACGCCGATGTTGGAATAAATTGCGAAGAGAACCACCAGCGTTCCCATCTCCGGCCAACGAAGCATCAAGCCAAGAATCCCCATAATAATTAGCGCGCCTGCCGCCAGTAACACGTTCTGATTCATGAAGAAAAAGATCGCGAAGCCGGCGGCCACACACGGCAGCAGAACCCTTGCGTTCTTTAATGCGAACGCATCAAAAAACATTTTTCTCTCGAATGTTGGCGTATACATCTTCAGGTGAGAAGCCGCGCGAATGGCAAGCCGAGTAACTCCGGGAAAACTTCCATAATTCTGAGCTTCTTCTTGGCAATGGCAAGAACGAGCAGAGAAACGCATCCCGCTAAAGGCAATGCCACATAAATGCTCAAGGAACTAAAGTATTGGAAAAAAAACAGGCCTGCCGCGCCCAAGGCGATTGCCAGATAAATGGACAGATACTCACGATCAAACGCGTTGAAATTCGCCGCTCGAAGCAGTCCCGCCTGCATCAACAGGTTGTAAATGACCAGTGACGCCGCAGTGCCAATCGCCGCGCCTACCGCCCCGAATCGCGGGATCAAGACGAGGTTTAGAACAACATTGAGCAGGACGGCCAGGACGCTCATCACCGTGATGTAGCGCAGCCTTTTGACTACCTTGAGCGTTTGCAAGTTAAACCCGAGTGCCACATTGAAATAACTGCCAAACGAAAGTAGCGCCAAGATGGGAGCGGCCCGCTCGTAGCGAGCTCCATAGAGAAATACAGTCAGCGGTTGCGCCAAAGAAAAGGTCACGGCAAAAATCGGGAAAGAGATCACGGACATCCACGCAGCCGTTTGCCAGTAGAGTTTGTTAATCGCGTGATAGTCCGAGTTAGCCAACAAGCGCGCCGCTGAAGGAGTGTAAAGGAGCGTGAAACTGGCCATGACAATGCTGTTCATCTGCGCAAGGGGAAGGACGGCCCGGAAGTAAGCGACGTCTGACATGGTTCGAATGGAGCCCAAGAGAAAGATGCTGACCGTGGAAAGCGCCACCGTAGCCAGCATCGAACTGAGCCCTGGGACAATGAAAGCCAGAATCTCTCTCAACGGAATTTTGATTCGCCTTGGGTTGATGTGCTGCAGTAGACGCTGGTCACGCAGGAGCCGCAAATACATCCAGCTATACATCAAGACGCCCAAGATGCTGGCAGAGACATACCCATAGGCGAGGAAAATCACGTTCGCGTTCCGCCACATGAGGAGAATGACGACGCCGAGTTTGAGCCCCGGCCCAAGTATGTATTTCCGAAAAAAGATTGCGCGCGTACCAGTGAAACTTGCGAACAGCCCGTCCAACATGGCGTCGGCAGCCTCGACTGGGACCAGGAAGATCAGAATGGGCAATAGCCGCAGAGCAAGCGCTTCATGAGTTAGCATATGGGAAAGGAATCCGGAAGCTCCCGCTACGCAAGCAACGATGAGCAATCCCGTTCCGAAGATCACAGCGGCCGCAAGGAAAATAGTCCCAAAGAGCTTTTCGTATTCGCCACTTTCATAATAGATAGGCACATACCGCGAAATTGCATCTTGCAAACCCAGCGTCGCGAAGAGTTGAAGGAAAGCGACGACCGACAACCCATAGGCAAGTGCACCGTAATGGGCAACCGAGAGAAACCGCACCATCAAAACCTGCGCGCAGAAGTTGATGCCCAGCGAAAGGACTCTTCCGCCCAGAAACAGGCTGGAGCCCCGGATCTGTGTATGGGTCGTGTCCTGTTTGCGCTGAACTTCCTGCCGGCCAACTTCAGCGATAGCATCCATCATGTTTGGTTTTCTCTGTCGGTGTGTCAGGCAAGTGCTGAGATGCCGCTAAGAAAGCCGAGAAAATCCCAATTTCTTCGCGGAACTCTTGCCGGTATTTTGTTATTGCTTCGGACTGCTATGCCGTATTCGTTTCTGCGGCAGACTCGGAGGTGCTCGTTTTGAAATCGTGTTTCACATGCTGCGAAGGCCGCACTAAGTCTTTCGAGTCTGATCGGTATCTTCCTGACTCGCGACGCGTTGCCGGTTCTGGCATGCCAAACCTTAAGCACCACTCGCCATCCAGTCGCGTGAGGAACGCGCTGCCACTCTGAATCTGTCGCGCCAGTTCAGGATTACGAGAATGCACGAGCAGGCGATTCCGTCCAGGTCGGGGCGTCTCCCGCGCACAGCGCTTCCTTTTGGACATTCCTGGTGCTTTCGCAGAATGGCTTTATCTTTTCGTAGAGAACGGAAAAGTTGACTGGATGCGGATGCCAAACGGTATAGGTTTCCTTTGCCATCAGCGCGCGCGAAAGTAATTCATATTGATACGCAGGCGATTCCTCTAGGAAGGCATTCTTCACTGCAGGAAATGCAAATTTGAAGGCCAGATAGTGCTCCATGAATCTGATCTGCTCATATTGCGCCATGTGCGCAATGCGGCGCGCCATCTCGACCGGCGGAGTCGGCCGCACTTCCACGCATGAATCATCGTGACTGATCAGCAGGAACACCTTCTCGGGCTTTGCAATCAACGAGTCGACTCGGCTGCCAAAGATTGCTTGTGGACTAACCTTAGGGAGGACCCGACGCTGAACCGCTGAGATTGCTCTCTGCAGCACACTCGCGGGAAACGCGCCGTTGATTTTCTCGCCAAGGATCCCCTGCATTCTGGCAAGGTGACCAAGACCTTCGAATGCCCAGCGCCTCTGGCGTTTGATCGCTCGACGAACATCAGGCACGGTTTCCAGGTGCGAGGGCGAGAGTTCAATCTTCCTCGGCAGACCGCACATCATTTGTCCATCTCCACTGAGGAGGACCCATTCCTCTCCGATGAACTCCGCTCCTTTGGAAGCAAATCCCAAAAGTGCCGTGGTCTTGCCGCTTCCAGACCACCCGGCCATCAGGATGCCTGTGCCATGATGTACAAAAGCTGACGCATGCACGGCCACAAAACCTTTCGCCAGGGCCGTCAAACTCAAGATTGGCATCAGCAGGGGCACTGACCCCCGGCCACGCTCGCAAACAATTTCACAAGGCTTCCCCACCAGGTCAAAGGGAATCCTGGCCATCGCGCCGTTGGTATGCTCATCAAGAACGAAGAATGCTTCGCCGGTGCATCCCTTTTGCTTAAGCCCCAAATGTCGTAAACGAGGCGGCGGCAGATGCTGCACAAAGCGGAGCGTAACGTCTGGTTCGCGCAGCAACAGCCTTTGGAGAGGTCCAAGTTGTTTCGTAACAGCTGCCACGTCGGCGGATGTCGGCTCAACGAGCCGAATTCCCAGCACGCCATGGATGTCAAACTCCGTGCTCCGTTTATCTTTGGAAGGTTCGGTAGTCGGCCCAATCATTTGGATATCTCTGACACCGCTGCTCATTCTTTGACCGGCTTGCTACGAACTGCTCCTCAACAGCCTTTTTAGAGCTTTTTGTAGAGGGTTTCAGGAATGGAAAAGGTGTGGTTGTTGAGTACCGCGCCCAAGATCTTCACATTGGCGGCGGCCAGATTTTCTTTAACCGCCCGCGCCGTCTCTCGGCGTGTAAGGTGTGACTCCAAGATTAGAATGACTCCGTCGGCGATCTGGCCGAGGAGCAGGGCATCAAGGTGTTGCCCGACAGGTGGTCCGTTAACCAAGACATAGGAAAACTCTGCGCGGAGTTCAGTCATGCGGGAACGCAGGCGCTCGGATTTCCACGGAGCTTGCGCCTCCCCGCGACGGGAGCCACCGGTGAGTACCGAGAGGTTGCTTCCCGAAAGAGGGTGAACGAAATCTTGGATGGGTCCGGATTCGAGGACAGCATCCGTAAGTCCCCGCAAGTTGTCCACGCCGAAGCATTCATGCAGGGAGGGGGAGTGGAGATCTCCGTCGACAACGCACACTGACGCGTCTGTTTGGCTCGCGAGGTTTTGTCCTGCGCGAGCGCAAATCCCGACCGCTTCATCCATTTGCCCAACCTGGTGGAAAACCACCAAGCGTGGCGCTTCGTAAGCTGGCAGAAGAAACACCCGCTGGACCAATTCGGCCTCTTCTTTAGTACCAACCGGGGGAACTCGGGTGGCCGGCCGCCGAGGCTCCGGACTTTCTTGAAAAATGTTTTTTGGCCCCAATAATTCTGTTGTCTCTTTGGCCCGTAGGAGTACTTCAATATTCTTGCTCATACGCCATTCCTCCAATCAACTTGCGAGCCACTCGATCTGCTGTCTCTATTCGTGTGCATAAGAATTCTGCCAACGGATGTTGCGTAGATACCTTCGTGACAACCGTCGCTTCCGTCTGGACGGCGATCCCATTGAGTCATGCCGTTCAACAAGTTCTTGCGTTCGTCCCGAAGCGCAGAGTCATCCGCGGGCTAGCGGAGTTCGCAACGAAGCTCACTTTGTTGATGGTCCGCGAGCCAAGTGTCTCCATATCGAGGTCAACTAGAACCTCGTGCAGGACCGACCCATCGATAATCGCTTGGCCATTCGCGAACGCCAAGGTTAACGCCTGGAAACAAAAGTTATTGATATTCCGTGGTATCCCCTCGCTACATGTATGGATGATTGCCAGCGCGTCGGGCGTGAACAATGGGGTGCCCCGGTAGCCGGCCACGCGGAGCCGATGACCTATGTAATCAGCGGTCTCGCTTACGCTAAATTCCGTCAATCGGCTTAAAATCGAAATTCGCTGTCGAAGCTGAACCATGTTTCCGCCCGCCAATCTATCTGCCAATTGCGGTTGGCCAGCAAGGAGGATCTGCATCAGTTTCGTACCTGGGACCTCGAAGTTGGAGAGCATGCGTACCGTTTCCAGGACAGAATCGTCAAGGTTCTGCGCTTCGTCAATCACGACCACAACGCGCCTGCCGGCGCGGAGTTCGCGGATCAGGGCGTCATTCAACTTGCGGTGCATGCGCCCCAGGTTATCGTCCTGATCATTGATGCCCAGATCGGTCATGAGTGAGCGAAGAAACTCGCGCGGGTCACAATGTGACTGGAACAAAAAGGCCGTGCGGGCGGAGTCTCGCAGCTTCTCCAAGAGGTGAAAGAGCAGGGTGGTTTTCCCCATTCCCGGCTTTGCAATCAGGGCCATGAACCCACGCTGCGTCTGGATCCCATAAAACAGGGAAGCCAGCGCCTCCAGATGTGAGGGCCCGAAGAAAAGAAAACGGGGATCGGGAGTAACCCCGAATGGTTGTTCGCGTAGGCCGAAATGATTGAAGAACATGAGCTCTACCTATGACCGTTTCTTGGAAGGGTGGCTAGTAACGGAATGTCCAGGTATTCCTTAACCTCGGAAACCGTTCGGAACGACGGGTCGAGATACTCGCCGACGAAACCCGCTCCCAAGCTCACCAGCGCGGCTATTACAACCGCTAGAATCAGCTTCATTTCCAGCGGAAGCCCGGTCGGAACCAACGGAACTGCTGCTGCCTCCGCAACAGCCACATTAACAATCTTGCTCTGGTCCAGCGCGTCAGCGATGCGCGCTTCCTCGCGCTTTTTGCGGAACAGCAGATAGCTGTCCTCGTCCGCTTTAGCCGTCCTCAACAGTTCCTGCTGAACTACGGATTGCTGGTCCAGTTTCAGGGCCCTGTCCTGAAGAGTCCTGACTGCACCGGACAACGCCGAAGAGCGCGCCTTCAAGCCCACCAAGTCGGCCTCGGCTTTGGCCATTTCCGTCCTGACCCATTCATGAGTCGGATTCTGATCGGTCGTTTCCTCGTGAACTGCCCCGGCTTTGGCATCAGCGATTGCGGCGACAGCCTGAGTAATTTGCTTCTCCACCTCCTGCACCAGCGGATAGCTCGGTTCGTAGGCCTCCAGCAATTCCGTGCGCTTGATTTCCAGGTTTAGCAGGATAGTTTTCAGGTTGGCCATGAGCTGGGGATTATCCGCGGTGCGGATCTGGGTGGTGACGCGAGAGGGAATAGACGTCTCTTTTTCTTGCAGAGCTCGGACTCGCTGTTTTGTCTCCGCTACAGCCGCCCGCGTTTGCTGAAGCGAGACGTCAAAGTCGCTGAGCTTCTGCAAAGTAACTTGCTTCTCGAAGTCCGCGGAAACGATTCGCGTTTGCTGATTCATTTTGACCAAGCGCGACTGCGCATCGGCCAGGTCGTTTTTGTACTGATCCGCTTGCTGCTGGAAGAACTCAGAGGTGCCCTGCGGATGGTGAATCGTCGCGTGCTTCAAAAGGTAGAGATTTCCCAGTTCCGTAAGCACCTGCTCCGCGGTCTGCGGGGAACGCGCTTCATACGTCACCTTGATCAGATTTGAGTTGTTCATTGGGATCACATGCAGGTCCTTCTCCAGCGCCAGGACCGCCTTAAAAATTCGCTGGTCCTTGTCAGGTGCTAATCCAAAGGCTCCCAGCACGCGCAATTTGATTGCGCCCAGAGACCATGGATTCTTGATTTCATGAAGCCCGCAATCAACAACCGTTTGTTTCAGAGAGTCGCGACTTTGGAACAACTCCACTTCCGACGAAATCTCGTCTGGAGTCAGGTTGCGGTCTGCTTCCACTACATTGCCCTGAGGGGACACGACAGGGTCGACACGTTCACGCTCCACGAGGATTTTCATCTGCGCTTCATAAGCGGCGGGCAAGATGGCAATTGCAAGAACGGCGCCCAGCAAGAGCCCCACGAAGGAGAACAGCATTAGCCGCTTTCGGCGGAATAGCACACCCAGCAAATCTCGAAGCGAAGAAGAAGGAGGAGGCGCGAAGCCATGCTTGCCATTGTGATTTGCGGATTTGAGTTCGTCCATGATCAGTCTCCTTGCCCAGTTCTAGAGAGTCGTTGGATTGAAGTACCAACCCACAGTGCTGGTGGGAATAAATTTTTTAATCTTCGAAAGAGTATTCTTGGGGACGTACAACATGTCACCAGGTCGCAGATGCGCATCTTCACGCAAGTTGCCGCTGTTGAGCATTTTCTTTAGGTCGAATTGCCGTGTTTCCACCCAATCGTTCGAGACACGGCGGAAAAGCCAGACTTGTGAGTGTTTCGAGCTTTCCGTGAAGCCGCCCGCGATTGCTACCGCCTCCGTCAAGGTCGTGTCTCCCCGCAATTCAAACTTCCCTGGATGCCCGACTTCTCCACCCGCGATAAAGTAAGGTTTTTCAAACTCTGTTAGCCGGACCGTGAGGATAGGGTTGTGCAATGTTTTCGAGTAGGCTGCCCGAATCGACTCAGTGACGTCGGGAACTGTTTGTCCTTCAACGTGAAGATCGCCGACGCCGAGCAAAGTGATGAAGCCATCCGGTTGGACGGTGACCGTTTGATTGAACTCTGGGGTCAAAGCAAAGTTCAGCTGCAGCACGTCGTCTTTAACCAACTGGTATCGCGGGTTCCGATGATGTAGTTCGGGGTGCTCCGCTGCTTCTTGGGCGGTTGTTCCGAGTTTCAATGCAGCGGTGAGTCCGTCGGGTGTGCCAATCGCCTGCTTTCCTTGTGCTGCATGCGTGTTCGTAACCGTCACAAGAAAGATCCCAGCTCCGAAACAACATAGAATTCTGTTACGCATGGATGTTTCTCCTCGCTTCCCCTTATGCGAATCTTGATGATGCTGCCGTAAGCAGCGGTTTGTTCTCTAATGGCAGGCTTGCGTGCCGGAGTCCGTGAAGGTTTGGCCTGCAACGGGGATGAACTGCCAATCGTAACTTGTGGCGTGTAGAGTGAATTGGATGACGCCGTGAGTCGTGCTGTTCCGGACTTCGCTGTTGGCCGCGATGGTGGTGCCAAAGGACATTAGAGATTCGCCTCCTGTGCCAACGACGAATTCGCGAATGCCATTGACCGCGTCCAAATTGCCGTTGGGGTCTTGCGGGGCGAACCGTTCGTAGTTGTGGGCATGACCGTTAATCACTAAGTCCGCGCCCCCATTGTAGAGAATCTGCCAGAACGGCTGTACGGCCGGAGCTGCGTCTGCACTTGTGGAAGTGTAGAGCGGGGAATGCCAGAGGGCTACTGTGCACGCAGTCGGGTTGGCGGCCAGATCTGCTTGAAGCCATTGCCCCTCGGGCGAGGTCGCTGTGCAACCTCCAGGTAAAGTTGGCGCCGGCGTGCAGACACTATTAAGCACCACCACGTGCCATGCGCCGTAGTTGAAACTGTAGTACCCCTTCGTAGGATCGCCCGCTGCAGGTCCGAAATAATTGAAATATCCAAAACCGTTTGGAGCAATGAGGTCGTGAACGCCTGGCACCGGGTGTAGGCGCGCGCGGTGGCGTCCCCAGGTGGCATCGAAGCACCTGTTAAACTCAGTTTCCAGTCCATCCACGTAGGCTAAGTCGCCGATCGCAAACACGCTACCCGGAATGGAATCGAGTAAAGTCGCCGTAGCCTGCGGATAGAACAGATTTTCGGGTCCGCACCGCGCAATGTCGCCTGCTCCGACGAGGACCACGTCCTGAGTCTGCGCTTTGAAATTGTCTGTTGGCAAACAAAGAACCAAGAGCAGCGCGCAGCACAGAACGACAATTGTTTTCTTCACGAATAGCCTCCTTCCTATCTCCCCTTAACGTACAGCGTCATCACTGTCCTGCTCCCGTGAGACTTGCCGTTGGGGGACTGTTGGCAGCGTTGTCTGAAACGTTAAGCGATGCCGTGCGTATACCGGTTGCCGTGGGCGAAAACTTCACGCTTATATTGCATTGCGCGCCTGCGGCCAGCGAAGTGGGACAGTCGTTGGTTTGGGCAAAGTCAGCGGCGTTCGTCCCGGCAATTGCGATGCTGCTGATCGTGAGTGTTCTATTGCCTGTGTTCTTCAGTTGTATGTTTTTTCCGCCGCTGGTTGTGCCCACGTTCTGATTGCCAAAGGAGAGGCTCGTTGGGTTCAGAGTTGCCATCGGCCCGATACCGGTGCCTGTGAGGTTTACATGCTGCGGGCTGCGGCCAGCATTGTCGGTGATGTTTATGGTCGCGGAGCGATTCCCACTCGCAGTGGGAGTAAAGGTGACGCTAAAGGTGCAACTCGCTCCGACTGCCACCGTAGTCCCGCAATCATTGGTTTGTGCGAAGTCAGCAGGATTCGTGCCGGCAATGGCGATACTCGTGATGATCAATGTGGCTTGGCCTGTATTTTGGAGAATTGCAGACTGCGCGGCACTTGTTGAGCCGATCGGTTGATTGCCGAAAGAGAGTTTGTTTGGTGACAGAGTCACCGTGGTACTCGAGCTGGACGTTCCACTTCCTATCAAGCTGGCCGTTTGGGGGCCGTTGAAGGCGTCATCAGAAACACTTAGGGACGCAACACGCGTTCCGAAAGCCGTCGGTGTAAAGGTCACGTTTATATTGCATTGAGCGCCTGCCGCCAGCGAGCCGGGGCAGTTGTTGGTTTGCGCGAAGTCAGTGGCATTCGTGCCAATGATCGCGATGCCGCTGATTGTGAGGGTCGCGTTGCCGGTGTTCTTCAGCTGTATGCCTTTTGCGCCGCTGGTTTTGCCCACGTTCAGATTGCCAAAGGAAAGACTGGTCGGATTCAGAGTCACCATCGGCCCGAAACCCGTGCCAGCCAGGCTCACCTGCTGCGGGCTGCCAGTAGCGTTGTCGGTAATGTTTATGGCCGCGGAGCGGCTCCCAATCGCAGTGGGAGTAAACGTGACACTAAATGTGCAATTCGCTCCGACTGCCACCGTAGTCCCGCAATCATTGGTTTGCGCGAAGTCGCCAGGGTTCAGACCACTAATGACGATTCCCGTGATGGACAACGGGGAGCCACGCGTGTTTGTCAGGGTAAAGTTTTGAGGTGCGCTGGTCGCACCCAGAAGCTGATTACCAAACGAAAGGCTTGAAGGCGACAAGCCCACGGTGGTGGATGCGCCCGTGCCTGTAAGGCTAACTGTTTGCGGGCTGCCGACGGCGTTGTCGTTGATAGTCAGCGCGCCGGTGCGCGTGCCGCTCGCTGTGGGATTGAAAGTCACATTGACCGTGCACGTTGATCCTGCGGCCACGCCCTTCCCGCAGTTGTCGGTTTCTGTAAAATCGCCGCTGGTCAAAATGCCAGTGATATGCAAAGGAGCAGTGCCATTACTGGAGAGTGTGACCGGCTGCGGCGCACTATTGGTGCCGACACTCTGGCTGCCAAAGGTTAGGCTCGTTGGAGAAACCGAAGCTGCAGGGTCAAGGGAGATCTTCGCGACAAAGGCATCGCCGTAGCTACCGGCAAAAGTCGCCTGAAACGCGTTCGCCGTCGGAAAGTCTGTCGAGGTGGCCTGTCCCGTCACTTGAATGTTTGCGGAGGGATCGAGAGCAATGTTGGCAATGTCATCGCCGTGCGAGCCCCCCAGATACGTCGAAAAAATCAGGCCTGCGCCAGCGGCGTTTAGCTCGGTAATGAACCCCGTGCCGTAATAGCAATTTGAAGGGGCGCACGCGCTTTGGACGGGGTTCAATAAGGGGAAAGTTGGCGAAAAGGTCTGTCCGGCGACAAAGACGTTCCCTGTATCGACGGCGATGTTTTTTCCGTAATTTAGACCGTTTCCTCGAACGTAAGTTGAGAAAGTAAGGGAAGAGAAGCCGGGCGCAATCTTGGTCACGAATGCAGCCGATTGCCCACTTGTCAGAGAGGTTTGGTAAGCTCCGGCCGTAACCGGAAAATCGGTCGAATACGTAAAGCCCGTCACGTAAATGTTGCCGTCGGAATCGACGGCGATACCTGCGCCGTGGTCATCAGCACTGCCCCCTAGGTAAGTGGAGTGGAGGAGCGCACCCCCGTTGGTTGCCAACTCGGCCACGAAAGCGTCGGCAAAGCCTGGACAACCCCCGCAGGTGGCCTGAAGGGGACTTGCCAACGGGAAATCCGGTGACCGCGTGAAACCCGCAACGTAAGCATTCCCGGAAGCATCCACGGCAATCGCATTACCCCAATCCATACTGCTGCCGCCGAGATAAGTGGAATACACGAGGGCCGAGCCGCTGCTATTGATTTCTGTCACAAAAGCATCGGAGTCTTGGTTGCCTCCATTAGCGGCTTGGATCGCGACCACTGTAGGAAAATCCGTCGAGTAGGTTTGCCCCGTAACATAGGCATTGCCATTGACATCCAAGGCGATGCCTTCGACGTTGTCCGTTCCGCTGCCGCCCAGGTAGGTCGAGTATTGAAGCGCTGTCCCTCCAGGGTTCAGCTTGGCCACGAAAGCGTCTCCTGCGCCGCTGTAAGTGGTCTTGAAGGCTCCCGCGGTAGTGGGAAAATTGCTTGAAAAAGTCTGTCCCGCGACGTACGCCGCGCCGGAGGCATCCACGGCAATGGCCTTGCCCATGTCATTGCCGCTTCCGCCCAGGTAGGTCGAGTACACCACCAAGCCATTGGCCGTCAGCTTGGTGACGAAAGCATCCCAAAAATATCCGTTGCACGTGCCGGACGTGCCGCAGATGGTTTGGAAGGAGCCTGCGGTAACGGGGAAGTTGGACGAGCGAGTAAAGCCTGTGACATAAGCGCTGCCCGAAGCGTCCACGGCAATGGCGGTCCCTGAATCGTATCCGGCGCCCCCTAAATAGGTGGAATAGCTCAACACCGGGTCGACAATGAGCGGCTGGTGGCGGTCGTACTCGCCGACTTGAAAGCCGACGTGTCCACCGGCTTTAAGCACATACCCGCCGGCGATGCTTTTCCGCCGTCCGGTAGTGGTCATTTGATAGATGCGGGGTTTGCCCAGGAGCACCTCGCCGCCGGGAATCAGGAGGCGGAGATTGCCTTGGGCGTCGATTTTTATTTTGTTGGTGCCCTGGCAGTCCAAGGCGATGACCTTGGGGTCGGCGCCCGGAGCAATGACGAGGTCATACTCGAGGCGTCCGGGCGTTCCGTAGTAGACCACGCTGACGCCGGGGTAAACGTCCTGGTAGCGGACTTGGGCGTAGGTGGGGATGTCGGAGCGCCACTGTTTGCGATCATTGCCGATAAAATAGTTCACTTTGCCGGGAAGCTGCTGGGAGGCCGCAATGCGAGGCGCACGGTTAGCCCCCGCAAAACCCATCCGCATCACTGCGAAGGAGCTTGCATCAGTAGCGGGGTTAGGAGTTAGCGTCTGAGCCATCGAATCTGGGCCATCGAGCGTCGGCTGACGCAGAACAACAACGGCCTCATCTGCTGTAAGAAAGAGGGAGTAACCGACGCCTCTCGAAAGAAATTTGACGCGCGAGTCCGTCTGGCCCTGATTGGCCTCGAAAGCCAAAGACTCTTCACCGTAGCCTTGCGCCAGAGAAGCGCGAGTTGTTGAGCCAGCTTTCACTAGGGCAATCGACGGTCCGGCTAGGAATGAAGACGGTTGATGAAACGTTTGGCTGGTGGGTACAAGAAAATCCTTGGCTTGAGTTGTTCCAGAAGAGGGCAGGGGCGTTGCTGATTTCTCTCTTTTTTGGATGCTCGGTCTGTTTAACATCATAGCCACGCTAAATGACAGGATGAGTAGCACGGCAAAACAGGCTGCTCTTTCCTCTCGACCAGGCCGTTCAGGGGCGCGTTCGATGATTTGTCGGTTATCGGTTTGCTGTAAACGCAGCATGACAGGGGGGGTACGGTAGCAACGCATGAGCGTGATTCTCCCTATGCGGTTGACATCGAAGGCTGTCTGCCTGTCCGCACGGACGTAGAGTTGGTTTGAAGGTCAAGATCAATCGTAAGTGCCCCCGATACGCGCTCGACGTGGGTCGCATCAACTTCTACGGCAGCAGATTTGCCAAGCATTTCCACGGAAAGAACCAAGCGAGCGATGTTCTTCTTCCGAAGCAGGATTCCTTCTACTCCGGCAATCGGTCCATACTTGACCCTGACCCAGTCGCCAGATCTCAAGAAGGGATGTGGTTCAACGCGCAGAGTACTCTCAACAATTCGCCGTACTCCTTCGATTTCTGAATGTGGTATGGCGGCTGGCCGGCCTCCACAGCTCACGATATTGCACACCCCAGGCGTAGTGATGATAGGAAGCCATCTCTCAAGGCTCTCTCTGATAAATAGGTAACCGGGGAAAAGCGGAACGGAGAGTTCCTTAACGCGATCTTTCCATCTGCGGCGAGCCTTATAGAGCGGTAGAAAAACCTCGAACTCCTTATGCTCCAGGATTCGAGCCGCAGCTTTTTCGTGTTGGTGCCGCGTACAAACCGCGTACCAGTTGTGGTTGCGGTCCTGTTCCGTCATATGGTGTGCCTCCGACAGCTGCAGGTACAGGGACCCTTCTTGCCTTGCCTCGCCCTTCAGGATCCTAAAATGGACACAGCTTCGCCCTGTGACTCACATGATTTTATGAATTCCCCGTCGGCCGCCCGTTCCTTCTGGCATCAATATCGGCCGATGGGCCCTGCCTGATACCTTGACCGAACAACTAAGCTCGTCAGTTCAATTGTGACTCGTTGGCACCGCTGTTTCTCCGCCCATGCGTATCGTTATTGAATCCGGGGAGCATCGGGAGCACGACCTCGAAACCGATCTGGGCTCCTGACGGTGGGCAAGTACTGGCAAGAACGAACGCTCCCATTTCGCTAATATCATGAGTACGCCCTTCACCTCGTTTACCAGTCCCGCTGTCTGCCCACCAAAATACGATCGGTACATCCAAGGGAAACCGAATGGCCTTTCAGGCATGTTCTGGCCCGTCCATCCGTCACCTCGACCGAGTCCTTAAAAGTCCACCGTAAATCCTATCCGCGCCCCAAGCGGCCACAAGATGCCGAAAGTCCTATAATGGGAAGGCATTTGTCTGATGTAATAGGGCCTGTTCATTTTTCCCCTTCGCCTGGGTACAGGAATCAGGTGGCGCCCACGTACAAAAGTCTTCTTTCCTTCCTCTGGATTAGAGGGACATTCGTCCTCTTGCGCTCCAATACAGCTCCTTCGGCACTCGAGTCGCGGTACCCACACGCAACCGCTCTCTACTTGATGGGATAAGAAAAGCGTGGCTTGAGACACTGCTAGCCGTTCGTACAAAGAAAAGGCCCTTCGATCTGGGAAGTGGTACTGGCTGAGCACTAGGTCGAACTCGGTGCAGGAAATCAGTCTGCAAGCGTCGTCAAGAGACGTTGCGAAGTGGCATCGGCAGCCTCGCTTGTATAACCACGACAGCGCTTCGAGAAATCCTGCTGGATTTCCGCCAACCAGAAGCACCATTATTGGTCTGCTGATCATGCCATTTCCGCTATTCCGCAGACTGGCTAAGAAATTCAGACCCTCGCGAAGTGGTCTCGCCGTTCCCGTTCCCGGAAGGCATTTCGGATGACCCGGCAAGCTTTTGTCGAATTTTGTCATTTGAACAGACCACCAAGCAGCTTGGAGAATTCAATGTCGTTCAGCCTTTGGTTTCATGGAGGAGACAGGCTAGTGAACCCCCAGGGCTCATGGCAACTGTCAACAATTACAGGGGTCTGCAAGGCTGTCCCAAATGCATAGCTCTGGGTTCGGTTCAACTCTGGCCGAGGAAACGCGACTTCATGGGCGGTGTGGCTCGACCACATCATGGCATGTTAGAGATGCCTGGTTAGTTTGAATGTATAGGTCGGAGGAGCGCTTGGTGTACAAAAAGCTGAACTCAGCGACCGAGCTGATTCAGAGACACCAAGGAGGCTCTCCGATGGAACCTATGTATTACATCGGGCTGGACGTTCACAAGCGGAAGATCAGTTACTGCGTGAAGGACAGCAGTGGCAAGGTTTGCGCTGAAGGATCGCTTCCCGCCACACGGCTTGACCTGGACCACTGGATGAAAACACTTCCGCAGCCGTGGAGCGCGGCGATGGAAGCGACTATGTTCACCGGCTGGAAAACGATCATCTCCAACCACATGCTGCTGCTCTGAAGGTGGCCTATCCGCTGATGCTGCGGGCCATTGCGGCGGCGAAAAAGAAGAACGATCGCATTGACGCGAGCAAGATTTGCGACTGCCTGCG
>Ga0137415_10000495_pt1 | contig 37624 bp, 35 predicted proteins | sample CZODoug3_1_1_16f_FD_183082 | JGI IMG/M metagenome (GOLD analysis project Ga0137415, IMG submission 183082) | Vadose zone soil fungal communities from Angelo Coast Range Reserve, California, USA - CZODoug3_1_1_16fungal (Hybrid Assembly) | ecosystem: Environmental > Terrestrial > Soil > Vadose...
TCGAGGCGCACGAACGCCGCATGGTCGAGCAATTCCATCGCGGCAAGGCCCGCGCGCATCGTCACGGGATTGGCGGAAAACGTGCCGCCGTGCGGCAGCGCCGGCTTGCCGGACCGCGGGTCGAACGCGGCCATGAATTCCTTGTGGCCGGCGATGGCGCCAACCGGAAAGCCGCCGCCGATGACCTTTCCCAGCGTCGTCAGGTCGGGATCGATATTCCACAGCCCCTGCGCGCCGCGATAGCCCAGGCGGAACGTAATAACTTCATCGAAGATCAGCAGCGCTCCGACTTCGCGGGTGATTTGGCGCAGCGCCGCGAGATAGGCCTTGTCGGCTGGTGCAAGGCCGGCGCGGTTCGGCATCGGATCGACCAGCACACAGGCAAGCTCGGAACCGTGCTCGCGGATCAGGCTGACGGCAGCCTCGGCATCGTTGAAGGGGATGGTGAGGACATCGGCCAGCACATTGTCCGGCGTGCCCCTGGCATAGGCGACCGAAACCGGAGCATTGCGGCCCCACGCCTCGGGCGTCGGATCGAGGCTCACTTCGGCGTAGTCATAGGAGCCATGATAGGCGCCCTCGCACTTGGCAATCTTTGGGCGGCCCGTAAACGCGCGCGCGGCTTTCAGCGCCATCATCACAGCTTCGGTGCCGGAATTGGCGAACCGGACCTGCTCCACCGACGGCAATCGCGACGCCAGCAGTTCCGCCAATTCGATCTCGGACAGAGTGGGCAGGCCGAATGCCGATCCCAGCGCGAGCTGTCGCGTAGCTGCTTCGACCAGCAAGGGATGCGCGTGGCCACGGATCAGCGAGGTAAAATTATTGATGCAGTCGATATATTCGTTGCCGTCGACGTCCCAGACCCGGCAGCCCTCGCCGCGCGCGGCATAGATCGGATAGGGCTTCATGAACACGGTGGTGCGGGTGTTGCCGCCGGGCAGGCTGGTCAAAGCGCGATCGTAGAGCTTTTGGGAACGCGATTTTGAATCGGGATACATGTTTTGCTTTACCGGCAACCGCGCATTGGGGGCGAAACTCCACAACACGTGTTTCTTGACGTGTTTCTTGGTGGGCGCTGCCACATTTTACTATCGCATTGCGCCACCCGGAGACATCAGGGATTTGGGCGAGGTCGGGACGGTCAGGACAGCTGCGCCAAACGCAGGCGATGACGGGCCGCATTGGCGCGAATAATTCCGGGATTGCGCGCATTCGCCGCGATCGACGCGCCGGCAACGGCGCCTCGGCGCGCCTGGAGCCCTCGCCATCCATTCGAAATTCGCTTTGAAACAAGGATGGATAGGGCGGGTCGCGCGCCGCGCCAAAAATGCGGCAGCGTCGCGCGCGTCACCGACCCGTTTCCGCCGCCAACCTCCGCCCAGCGGGCGATATCACCGCCCGGCGGCGATTTTTTTAAACGAATTCAAAGGATTCACCAAGATGAAGAAGAAAACCCGGTCCTCGGGTTTCGCCCACAATTGAATCCTAATAGACTCTAAATCGTTACTTTTCAGTACACCCTTTAAAGGCTAGTTTTTTGTCATGGCCACAGAAAAAGCCGAAACCGACCGTGTTCCCGTAACGTTAGCGCTCTCGACCATCTCCTATCTCGAAAAACTGGTGAGACAGGGCACTCACGGCACCAGCGTTCCCGGCGTTGCAAAGACCCTGATCGAGGAAGGCATTCGGCTCGCCATCAAGGACGGGCTGCTTGCGATCCGCGACAACGGCAAGACGCAATGACGGGGGCATGGGGACGCGGCGGTTCGGACCACAACGAGGCCGAAGAATTCGGACCGATCACTCGTAGCTTGGGGACTACCAACATGCTCGCCAACCAACCGACCTGGACTGTCGAACGCATCGAACTTTTGAAAAACCGCTTTGAAGCCGGGCTGTCCTGTCGCGAAATTGCCTGCGATATCGGGGTCAGCCGCAACGCCGTCATCGGCAAACTCTCCCGCCTCAATCTGACCCGCGAAAAAAACGGCGAGGCGCGACGCGCGGCGCGAAAGGATGCCCCGAAGGCACCGCGCGGCAGAGCGGTGCCGAGGCTGCAATATCAGATGCTGCGAGCGCTGTACGCCGAGCCGCTGCCCGCTGATAACGACGAGCCGATCCACAACGGGCACACCTGCTCGTTGCTCGAGTTGAGCGCGGAGAAGTGCCGCTGGCCGATCAGCACCCCGGGCGCCGAGGATTTCTGTTTCTGCGGCAACGCGCCGGTCGAAGGCCTGCCCTATTGCCCGGGCCACACCAGGCTCGCCTACCGCCCGGGCTCCCGCCAGCGCGTCGCGCGCGGGTGAAGGTCGGGCGCGGCGGCGCAGTATCCGAGCGGATCGAGGTCGACCTTGAGTTTGCACGGAAACAGCGGCGGTCTGATGGCAAATCACCGGAGAGTCGGCCGCCCCGATCTCGATCGAGCGCGCGGCAATGGTTTGCCAGGAATCGACCTCTGGGCAGGCTCGTGCCCTGCGGTTCACAATGCGGCTATCGTCTCCCCACGAAGGTGCGCAGCTTTTCGCGAAACGAGAGCAGCGCCCGAGCGAGCGCCTCGCGTTGCTCGTTGAAGCGATGGTTGGGAGCGGGAATCGAGACGGCGACCGGCCTGCCAAAGGGATCAACTACGGCAATGCCGACCGCGCTGATGCCGATGCCATGCTCCGCCGGATCAAACGCCAGATGCTTGCGCCGTGTCGCATCGAGTTCGCGCAGGAGCTTTGCGCGATCCTTGATCGGATGCTCGGGATGCTCTGCGGCGCTCTTCTCGATCAGCGTGGCCGCATCTTCCTTGGCAAAACACGACAGGATCGCCTTGCCGTTGGCGGTGCAGTGCAGCGGAAAACGCTCACCGATGCCGGACAGCGCCACCAGCCGTTGCTTGCCCGGTATCTGATCGATGAAGACCGCGGAGCCCCCTGACAAAATCGACAAGTCGACGGTTTCACCGACCTCGTCGCGCAACGCGACCAGATACGGATGCAGGATCTCGGTGAAGTTCGAACTCAGCGAGGCTGCGATCCGGGCGAGACCCGGACCGATGCGCACGCCGCGACCGGGCTGCGCTTCTGTGACGAAATCCTCTGTAACCAGCGCAGCCACGATGCGCTGGACCGTCGAGCGCGCGAGACCAATCTCCCGCGCGATCTGACCGAGACTGAGCCCGTCGGGTTTGCCCTCAAGCGCGCGCAGCACGCTCGCCGCGCGCGCGATGACCTGTACGCCGAGGCCGACGCCCTTCTCATCCTCATCCGTCATCCGCACGTTCACCGCGAATCCCCCTGACGTCTCGTTTCCGGACCAAGCCATAGCGCGCCAACTGCACGCTAACAAATCACCGGGACCGACTTGACTGTATTGTGATACACATGTACTGACTATCGGTACAATAAGAAATGAGCGGGCTCCTAAGCCGCGCCGATGGAAACGCAAGATGGGGAGGCACGTGCCGATGAAGATTCGCGGCATCGAATTCCAGGGCAACCTCGACAACGCGATGGGGCTGGAGTTCTACAATCTCTCGCATCGCTTCGGATTCCAGTCGCCGAACTGGCCGTATTTCGAAGACGTCAAGATCGAGCGCCTTCATTACATGGCGAAGTCGGGGGTGCTGTCGCAGCGCATCACGACCAGCATGCACAACACCACCCATATCGACGCGCCCGCGCATGTGGTCGAGGACACGCCGTTCATCGACGAGGTGCCACTTCCGCATTTCTTCGGATCGGGAATCGTCGTCTCGATCCCGAAAAAGCTGTGGGAGCCGATCACCTATGACGATCTAGAAAAGGCCGCCGGTCACGCGGTGCGACCCAGTGACGTGGTGATCATCAACACCGGCTGGCATCACAAATACCGCGATAGCGAAGAGTATTTCTGCAAGTGCCCGGGCTTCGTGCCGTCGGCCGGCGATTGGTTCGTCGAGAAGAAGGTCAAGGTCGTCGGCCACGACACCCAGGCCAATGACCATCCGCTCGCCACCGCAATCGGGCCGCACCGCAACGGTCCGCTGCACCCGCACCTCGCAGATGAATACAAGAAATGGTCGGGCGGTCGCGACTGGAAGGAAGATCACCCCGAGTGGGAGCCCGTGCATCGCAAGCTCTTCACCAACGGCATTCTCGGCATCGAGAATGTCGGCGGCGACCTCGATGCGGTGACCGGCAAGCGCGTCACCTTCGCCTTCTTTCCGTGGAACTGGGACCGCGGCGACGGCTGCATCATCCGTCTCGTCGCCATAATCGACAAATCGCAGAACTACCGCGTCGAAAAGGGCGACGCGTTCAGCAAGTAGGAAGCGCCGATCACGCAACACGTCACGTCCACGGCTGCAGAGGAGACGTCCATGCACGTCAAACGGTTTACCGACGCCAAGCCATATGAGGCGCCCAATCACCGCGGTGTGGTGGGCCTGCGACTGCAAGGCTTCGAGCCGGGCGGACCGACCAACCAGTGGGTCGGCTACTCGCAGTTCCTGCCCGGCGGCGGCGCCGGGCCCGATTCGACCCCGTTCGAGAAGGTCTATGTCGTGCTGAGCGGCCAGATGACCGTGCTGATCGACGGCAAGGAGACGGTGCTGGGAGCGATGGACTCATGCACCATCGCGGCCAACGAAGTGCGCGAGATCGTCAACCGCACCAACCACGTCTGCAACATGCTCGTGGTGATCCCCTATCCGCCAGGGAGCGCGCCGCGATGACCGCTTCTGCCGATCCGCTCGCGCTCTTCTCGGTGAAGGGCAAGGTCGCCATCATCACCGGTGCTTCCGGCGCCTTCGGCACTGTCGCCGCACAGACGCTTGCGTCCGCCGGCGCCAGGCTCGTCGTGACCGCCGGGCGGGCGCAGGAATTGCACGAGGTGGCGGAAGATTGCCGCAAGCGCGGCGCCGATACCGAAGAGATTGCCGTCCGTCCCTCTGACGAGGCCACCTGCGATCGCATCGTCGCATCCGCCGTTGCACGTTTCGGCCGGATCGACATTCTCGTCGTCGCATCCGGCAAGAACGACGTATCGAAAATCACGGAGATGGCGCCCGCCCGCTTCCTCGAGGTGATGGATGCCAATGTCACCCAGAGCTGGCTGATCGCCCGTGCCGCCGGCAAGCAGATGCTGGCGCAAGGCGATGGCGGAAAGGTCATTCTGATGTCCTCGGCGCGCGGCCTGCTGGGCCACCCTGCCGGATATACGGCCTATTGCGCCTCCAAATCTGCCATCGACGGCATCACCCGCGCGCTCGGCTGCGAATGGGGCCCGGCTGGCATCACCGTCAACGCCATCGCGCCGACGGTTTTCCGCTCGCCGCTCACCGCCTGGATGTTCGGCGACGACGAGCGCGCGCGAACGACGCGCGAAGGCTTTCTCGCGCGCGTGCCCAAGGGGCGGCTCGGCGAGCCCGGCGATCTCGCAGGGCCGTTGCTGTTCCTGGCCTCGAAGGCGTCGGATTTCTATACCGGCCACATTCTTTATGCCGACGGCGGCTACACGGCGGGATGACGATGACCCCCCAGCGCATCAGCATCAAGCTCGTCAAGCCGCCATTCTTCGTCCAGACCATCTTCGGCATTCTCGGCGGTATCGGCGCCGAGATGCGCAATCTGATGTTCATGAAGGAAACCGCCGACCACCTGCTCGGGGACGACTATCACTGGTCGGTGCTTGCCGCCGGCCGATCGCAGATTCCCTTCGCCACCCAGGCGGCGATGATGGGAGGCAATGTTCGCGTCGGCCTCGAGGACTCGCTGTTCATCGGCCGCGGCAAGCTCGCATCCTCCAACGCCGAGCAGGTCGCCAAGATGCGCCGCATTCTCGAGGAACTCGGTCATTCCATCGCAACGCTGGCGCAGGCGCGCGACAGGCTCAAGCTGAAGGGCGGCGATCAGGTTGGATTCTAGCAGCGAAACAACACTGCGGAGGGATGGCCATGAGATTTGAAGACGCCAACGACTTGCTGAAACCCGGTTACCTGCCCTTCGAATCCGGATACCGGGAGATCGAGGACGGCAAATGGGTGGTGGCCGGTCTCACCCGCATGCCGGGCTGCCGCGCCAAGATGGTGGACTGGTGGTTTTCGTGGCTCGGCGACATCGAGTGGTACCGGCTCTGGCATCCGCGCGACCACGTCTACAGCGGCTGGGAAAACCGCGTAAACGGCAAATATATCGGCGCCTCCCACCTGGTGCACGAGTACCTCGCCGGAAAGGACGGCCCTCTCTACAAGCTGCGGATCGACTTCCGCGAACCGTCCGAGACTTTTGACGCCTCGTGCTACAAGGCCTCGGGAATGCTCGCCGTCTGCGCGCGGCCTGGTCTGCTGGAGGCGCCGTTCCATGTCGGCCGCATGACGCATCTGGTCCGCGACACGGATTACGGCTGCGAGATGCGGTCGCGCTTCTGGCTCGGCATGATCGCGCATCGCGATCCCGCCATTACGCTACCGGAGGCCCAGATCCGGCAGATGCGCGCCGAAAATCTCAATGCGGAATTCGCCCGCCGGCTGCATCAGCATTGCGTCGAGGAGATGGGATACCTCGCCGAAGTTCTGCCGGCGCTCTATCGCCGTGTCACGCTCGACGACACGTATTGAGGGTATCATCCTGACTTGTTGACTGACATCAAAAAACGAAAAGACATTTGGAGGAGGAAAAAGATGAAGCATCATATTGGAAAGTCTCTCGCGGCTACCATCGTGCTCGCTTCGGCAACGTTGGCGCTTGGCATCAGCGTGGCCTCTGCCGACGACATCGTCATTGGTGCCTCGCTGCCGCTCTCCGGCCCGCTCGCCGGCTTCGGCAGCTTCCAGCAGTGGGGCTACAAACGTGCCGTCGACGAGATCAACAAGGCCGGCGGCATCGCCATCAACGGTACCAAGCAGCAGATCAAGCTCATCATCCGTGACGACAAGACTGATCCGAACGCGACGGCCTCCAATACCGAAACGCTGATCTCGCGCGATCGCGTCGTCGCGATGCTCGGCTCCTGTACGCCGGCGCTTGTCAATGCCGGAGCGCTCGTCTCCGAACGCGCGAAGAAGCCGATGGTCACCGGCTGCGATCCGCTAGAGGCCTTCAAGTCGGTGCGCAAATGGAACTACGTATGGGACCTTTTCTTCCACGAGCCTGAACTTGGAGCGGCGCAATTCAAGGCGATGGCCGATCTCGGCGCGAAGACCAACAAGAAGCTCGCAATCTGGCACGACAATGGTCCCGACGGACAGGTGGTCGGCGGCAAGATCTGGCCGGCACTCGCCAAGGAATTCGGCTACGAGGTGGTGCAGAACGCGGAATTCCCGATCGACAATTCTCAGTTCACCTCCATCATCGGCGAGGCCAAGAGCAAGGGTGCTGAAGTCGTGCTCGTCGATGCGATCACGCCGCAGGCCATCGCGATCCGCAAGCAGATGGCATCCGCCGGCTACTCGCCCAAGGTTCTCAACATCGAGAAGGGCGCCGAACCGGTGCAATTCGCCGAAGCGCTCGGCAAGCTATCCGACGGAATTCTGGTGGGCGGCTACTGGGACCCCACCTTCCCCTATCCCGGCGCCGCAGACCTTGCCAAGGCGTTCGAGAGCGAGACCAAGCTGACCAGCAGCCAGCACATCGCGGATTCCTATGCCGCCGCGCAGATCCTGCTCGATGCCATTACCGCTGCGGGCTCGACCGATCCAGAGAAGATCAATACCGCCATTGCCAAGACCGACAAGTCCTATGTGGTCGGCCCGGTGAAGTTCGATGAGAACCACACCGCCAAACTTCCGATCGTCTCGCTGCAGTGGCAGGGCGGCAAGACCGCCATCGTTTGGCCGAAAGCCGCCCAGACCGGCAATTTCATGTTCCCGCTGCCCTGACCGCGGAAGGTCGAAGCAACATGCCCGACATCGGCGTCATCTCCAGCACAATCGTGGCGGGTGTGTTGCTCGGCGGGATACTCGCGCTCACCGCGCTCGGACTGTCGATCGTGCTGGGCGTGATGCGCCTCGTCAATCTCGCTCATGGCGATTTCCTGGTAGTCGGCGCCTACGCCGGCCTGTTCTTTCTGCAATTCACCGGCATCGACCCCCTGCTCGGCGTGCCGGTGGTAGCTGTCTTTGTCGGCGTGCTGGCGCTGCCCGTCTATCGCTTGCTGCTCGCCCCGCTCGCCGACCGCGGCGCGGAGGCGCGGATGATGACGATGTTCGCGGTGTCGATCATTCTCGAAAACGCATTCGTCCTCGCCTTCAGCGCCGACACGCGTTCGATCGCGCGCGATTACGCCACTGTTGCGCTGTCGCTCGGCCCGGTCACGTTTCCCTTGATCTACCTGATCGGCTTCGTCATCTCTGTAAGCTTGATTCTGACGGTCCACTGGCTGGTTTCGGCCACCGCTTTCGGCCGCGACCTGCGCGCCAGCGCCGTCGATGCCGAGGCCGCAGCAACGCTCGGCGTCGATGTCAAACGGGTTCAGATGCTGACTTTCTCGCTGGGCGCGGCCTGCGCCGGCGTCGGCGGCACGCTGATCGGCGCCGCCTTCCAGTTCGGACCATCCAGCGGCGGCGCCTATTTGCTTAACAGCCTCGCCGTCGTGGTGCTCGGAGGACTCGGCAGCGTGATCGGCACCCTTGCGGGCGGCATAGCGCTGGGCGCCCTGCAGAGTATCGGCGGCCTGACCCTGGGCGATGGCTACCGCGACCTGGTGGGCATGGCGCTGTTCCTGCTTGTGCTCGCATTCCGGCCCGACGGCTTTCTCGCACGAGGACGGACATGAGCGAAGCGGTCGCATCCTGCCCGCGAAGCGGCTACGCGCCGGCCCGCGGGCTTGTCGAAGTGGCCGCTCTCGTCGGCGCCCTCGCCGCGCTGTGGTTCGCGCCGGATTTTGCCGGTGACTACTGGCTGCAGCTCGGCTTTCGTACCTGCGTCTATCTCGCCCTCGCCCAGGGTTGGAACCTGATGGCGGGATCGGCGGGGCTGGTCTCCCTCGGCACATCCTGCTTCGTCGGGCTCGGCGCCTATGTGGCTTTCGGCCTGCTCAATCATCTCGGCACGCCGCTACCACTCGTGCTCTTGATTTGCGCGATCACTGGCGGTGCATTGGCCGCCCTGGTGTCCCCGGCGCTGTTCCGGCTGCGTGGCCTCTATTTCACCGTGGGCACGCTTGCGCTTGCGGAATTGCTGCGGCTGTTGATGGTCAATGTCAGCGCCTTTGGCGGAGCAACCGGTATCTTCCTGCAGGAAGATCCGCCGGCGCTGCCCGTGCTGTTTCGTTATGCGCTGGTCGTGGCTTTCGTCGCGTCGCTCGCGATCACGCTTTGCGCACGAACCCGGGCCTCGGTGATCTTCCGCGCGGTTCGCGACGACGAGGACGCCGCCGCGCAAATGGGTGTTCGTCCCTATCGCGTCAAGCTCGGCGCATTCGTCCTCGCCAGCGCGCTCGCTGCCATGGCTGGCGGCATTCAGGCGGTCAAGCTCGGCGTCATCGAGCCTTACGGCATGTTCGGGCTGCAGTGGTCGATCGACGTGCTGTCGATGGTTATCATCGGCGGCGTCGGGCTGCGGCTCGGGCCACTGGTCGGCGCGCTGCTCGTCGTGGCGCTCGGTGAGGCGCTCGCCGATTATCCCGAAGCGCATATCGCGATCGCCGGTGTGATCCTGATCGTGCTGATCCGGTTCGCACCCCATGGCGTCGTCGGCCTCGCCGCGAAGCTGCCCTTGACCCGGCGGGTGCCGGCATGAACGCCACGGACACGCTGCCTCTGCTCGAAGTCAAAGGCCTCGTCAAACGCTATGGCGGGCTCGTCGCCATCGATCACGTCGATCTTAGGCTGCGCTCCGGCGCAATCACCGGGGTAATTGGCCCCAATGGCGCGGGAAAATCGACGCTGATCGGGCTGATCGGTGGGGCGGTCGTGGCCAGCGAGGGCTCGGTCCGGCTCGATGGCCGCGACGTGTCCCGTCTCCCCGCATCCGAGCGCGCCCGCGCGGGCATCGGACGCACCTACCAGATCCCGCGACCTTTCCTCGATATGTCAGTCGAGGAAAACCTGGAAGTCGCACAATACTCGATTGCCCCGTTCATCCGGGCAACGGCTGCCCGCGAGGAGCGCGAGGCCTTGCTGGCCCGCACCGGGCTTGCCGACGTTGCAAAGCTGACGGCACGCGCGCTGCCGCTGCTTCGGCGCAAGCGGTTGGAGGTCGCGCGGGCGCTCGCGCTCAAACCGCGCGTTGTTCTGCTCGACGAAGTCGGCGCCGGTCTGGTCGACAGCGAAATCACCGAGCTGATCCGGCTCGTCCATTCGATCCTCGATGCGCGCACCGCAATCCTGGTCGTCGAACATGTGATCCGCGTCGTTCGCGAATGCTGTTCGCGCACGACGGTGCTCAATTTCGGCAAGACGCTGATCGAGGGGCCGACCGCCGACATCCTCGGCAATGACCAGGTCGCCGCGGTCTATCTCGGCACCGGCGGCGTCCGCGAGACGCTGATGGCGGACGGCACCGTGCCAGCCGCGGACAGCGCCATTCACGTCAGCGCGCCGGAGGCGGAAACCCGGGTACTCGCCCCACTCACCGCAGCGGTCCAGGCGGAGGCTGCCACCGCGCCCGCGCTGCAACTTGCCGGGATCTGCGCGGGCTACGGCCAGGCGCGTGTTCTGCAAGGCATCGATCTGACGGCGCAGAGCGGCCAGGCGATCGCCATTCTGGGCGCAAACGGCGCCGGCAAGACCACGCTGGCGCGGACCATCAGCGGCGTCATCGCACCCACGGCCGGCGCGCTCCTGATCGGTGGCCAGGACGTTTCCGGCCGGCCGCCGCACCAGATCGCTGCACTGGGCGTCTCCCATTGCATGGAGGGGCGGCGCATCTTCCCCACGCTTTCGGTGCAGGAGAATCTGTTGATCGCGGCGCGCGGTGCCGATGCATCGACCGCGCGCGCGAGGCTGGAGGCGGTCTACGATCTCTTCCCCATCCTCGCCGAGCGCAAGAGCCAGGGCGGCACATCGATGTCGGGCGGCCAGCAGCAGATGCTGGCGATCGGGCGTGCACTGATGGCGCGCCCGCGACTGGTGATCTTCGACGAAATCAGCCTCGGCCTTGCGCCCGTTGTGATGGACAAGCTCTACGAGGCGCTGGCGCTGCTGAAAAAGGCACGCATGACCTTGATCATCATCGAACAGGACGTCGACCGCGCACTGGCGCTCGCCGATCATGCCTATGTGCTCGAGCACGGCACCATCGCGCTGTCGGGAACGCCGCGGCAGATCGCTGCCGACCCGCGGCTCCGCCATATCTATATCGGGGCCGCCGAAGACGCGGCCACTGGAGAGATCGAACATGCGGCTGGCTGATAGAGCAAAGCCCCAAACGCGAGACGCGCGGCTCAGGCCGGATGAGGAGATCCCCATTGGGTAGCAAGATGGCGCTAGAGGAACATTTTCTTTGTCCGGGCTTCGAGAAGTATTGGGCGACGACGATTGGCGGCGTCGCGCCCGACGCTTTGCAGCGTATCACTGCGCGGCTGTCCGACTTTGGAGACAGCCGGATCGAAGCGATGGACAGGGCCGGAATTACCAAGGCGGTTCTTTCTCTGGCTGGCCCGGGCGTGCAGATCGAACCCGACCGCGCGATCGCGATCAAGATGGCCACCCGGGCCAACAACTTTCTCGCCAAGGAGATCCAAAAGCGCCTCGACCGCTATGCCGGCTTCGGACATCTGGCGATGCAGGATGCATCCGCCGCCGCTGACGAACTGGAGCGCTGCGTGCGCGATCTCGGTTTCTGCGGCGTCATGATAAATGGTCACACCAACGGCCAATATCTTGACCATCCGTCGCTTGCACCGTTCTGGGAGCGCGCCGCGGCGCTTCACGCGCCGGTTTACATCCACCCCGCCGACCCGGTGACGCAAAGCCCGGTGCTGGACGGATATCCCGCGTTGCGACGGGCGACATGGGAATGGGGATTTGAGACAGGGTCACATGCCCTGCGCCTTGTGTTCGGCGGCGTCTTCGCACGCTTTCCGGACGTCAGGGTCATTCTGGGTCATCTCGGAGAAACGCTGCCCTATCTGCTGTGGCGCTTCGATAGCCGCGCCAATCTTTACGGCGTGACTCTTCCCCGGCCGCCGTCGGATTACATCAGGTCCAATATCGTCGTGACGACTTCGGGCATGTCCTCGGCCGAGCCCTTGAATTGCGCGATTGCGGCGCTCGGGCACGAGTGCGTGATGTTCTCAAGCGACTATCCGTTCGAGTCAGCCGAGGAAGCCGGGCGCTTTATGGATCATGTCGCGCTTTCCGACGAGGTCCGCGCCGACATCGCATTCAACAATGCCAAGCGAATTCTGAACCTGTGAACTGATCGGAAACCCGTCGGCAGTCGGCACAAGACCGGCAGGACTTCATGACTTGGAGGAAACAATGACGATGGCCATATCCCGCAGAACGTTCGCGCTTACCGGTGCCTGCGCGCTGATCACGGCACGCTCGGCGTGCGCCCAGACCGCCGAACTGAAAGTGTCGCACTTTCTGCCGCCGAACCACACCTTCCAGAAGGCGATGGTGGCGTGGAGCGACGATCTTGAGAAACAATCGGCAGGCCGGCTGAAGCTGCGGATCTATCCCACCGGTCAGCTGGGCGGTGGACCGAACCGGCAGTTCGACGCGGCGCGCAACGGCGTCGTCGATATCGCCATCAGCCTGCACGGCGCAACGCCGGGCCGCTATGCCATGACCGAACTCGCCAGCCTTCCGTTCGCCTCGCCTTCGGCCGGTAACACAAGCACGGTGGCGTCCCGCCGGCTCAGTGAACTTGCAACGGAATACCTTTCAAAAGAACATGAGGGTTTGCGGATTCTATGGATGGCCGTCACGCCGCCGTTGATGTTCCACAGCAAGTCGCCGATCCGGACCATTGCCGATTTCAAGGGAAAGCGCATCCGCTATGCTGGTGTGCAGTTCAAAAACATCATCGACAGCCTCGGCGCGGTGCCGCTGCTGGTGCCTCCGCAGGAAACCCAGGACGGGCTTGCCAAAGGCATCATCGACGCGGCGACCTTTCCTTACGAGGGAGCCGCGAGTTTCGATATCGCGACGATCACCAAATACGCGCTCGAGCCCGGCGTCAGCTCGGCGACTTTCGCCGTCGTCATGAACCCTGCGAAATACGCTTCGCTTCCCGACGACCTGAAGTCCCTGATCGACAAGACGACCGGACCGGAAGCGGCAGCCAAATTCGGCGCGATGTGGGACGACGCGGAGCGCGACGGAAAGGCGGCGATGCTGGCGAAGGGAACGCAAGTATCGACGCTCGCCGAGGACCAGCTTGAGCAAATGAAAGCACTTTTCAAACCCCAGGTCGAGGCCGCGCTCACCGAGGTGGAAAACCAGGGCAAGCCGGGCCGCAAACTCTTCGCCGCTTACCTGAAGTAGACGCCGCAACGCTAACAAAAGAAAACCGCATCATGATTGACGAATCTTCGCCGTCACTCGAGCCGCCGGGCGCGGTCCGCCGGCTGCAGGCGGCGCAGCTTCGGCTTGCCGCGGTTGCCCTCATGACCATGATGACGGGAACGGTGCTGGACGTGTTTTTCCGTTACGCTTTCAACAAGCCGCTGCGGATCTCCTACGATCTCGTCGAGAGCATGCTCGTGATCTACGTGTTCCACGGCATATCGAGCGTGTTCCTGGCGCGGCGCAACATCGTCATCGACGTGATCGATTCGCTGGTCAGCCCACACATCCTGCGCGCGCTTGCTGTCATTGCCGATGTCGTCTCGGTGATGTGCCTGTTGTTGTTTATTTGGGGAATGTGCCAGCCCGCGATACAGGCCTTCGAGTATGGCGATCGCAAGCTTGAGCTGGGCGTGCCGCTTTATGTGCTGTGGGGCTTCGCGCTGGCGGGGCTCCTCGGCACTGTTGTCTGCGCCCTTGCCGCCTTCGTCCAGATTTCCCTGCGTCAGTTGCGGAGCCCGCGGTGAATCCCGGTATTATCGGCGCCCTCGGCATTGGGTCGCTGTTGTTGCTGTTGTTCGTTCGCGTTCCCGTGTGGGCGGCGCTGGCTTTGGTCGGCTTCTCCGGCAATTTCGTCCTGTCGGGGCTGCCAAGCGCGCTGACCCTGACCGGCACATCGGCGTTCGATGTGGCGTCCGCCTATACACTGTCGGTCATTCCGCTGTTCGTGCTGCTCGGCGAAGTCGCTTCGAACACGCGGCTGTCGGCCGACCTCTTCAACGCGGCGCGCCTGCTTCTTTCCGGTGTCCGCGGCGGCCTGGCGATTGCCACCATCGCCGCCTCCGCCTGCTTCGGTGCCGTGTGCGGTTCGTCGATCGTTACTGCCGCGACCATGACGCGGATTGCGCTGCCGGAAATGCACAAGGCCGGCTATGATGACAGGCTGGCCACCGGATCGCTGGCCGCGGGCGGCAGCATCGGGATTCTCATCCCGCCCTCGATCATTCTCGTCATCTACGCCTCGATCGCCGAGCAATCGGTCCCGAAGCTTTTTGCGGCGGCGTTGCTGCCGGGACTGTTGCTGACGGCGCTCTATATGGCTGTCGCGGTCGGCATCGCTTTCGCCTATCCACACTATGCGCCACGCATCAAGCGGGCATCTATACGCGAACGGCTCAAGGCCCTGGCGGAACCGTGGCAATTCATCCTGCTGTTCATCGTCACGATCGGAGGCATCTACGCCGGTATCTTCAGTCCGACCGAGGCCGCGGCGGTTGGCGCGTTCGGCAGCATCGTGCTCGGTGCCATCGGCGGCCGTTTGACCTGGGCGACGCTGTGGCAATCGATCGAGACATCGATCCGGACAAGCTGCATGTTGTTCGTGATCATCATCGGCGCCAACCTGTTTTCATCGTTCATGGTGCAAACGCAGTTTCCGACCATGCTGGCGGAGGGCGCCGGCGCCCTGAACATTTCGGCGCCGGTCGTGATGATGATGATCGTGCTGGCCTATATCGTGATGGGATGCTTTCTGGAGGGAATCGGCATGGTGCTGATCACCGTACCGGTATTCCTGCCGCTGGTTGTCAAGTTCGGCTACGACCCGATCTGGTTCTCCATCCTTGTGGTCATCGTTGTCGAGGTCGGCTTGATTCACCCACCCGTCGGCATGAATCTATTTGTGATCCAGGCGCAGGCCCCGGACGTGCGGATCACGAGCATCTACCGCGGTATCGTACCGTTCCTGATCGCGCCGCTTCTGCTCATTGTCATCCTGTTCCTGTTGCCCAGCCTGGCGCTGTGGCTTCCCAAACTCTTGTACGGCTGAGCCCATGACCAATATCCTTGTTCTCGAAACCCATGCGGAGGCTTACGCTGAGGCCCTGCGCAATGAATTCCGCGACCTGGACGTTCAGGTGACCCGATCGGCGACCGATGCGCACGTCGACTATGACAAGGTGGATGTCCTGATAGCGTTCGGCATCGACGTGACGGATCAGCTGTTTACACGCATGCCCGGGCTCAAATGGGTGCAGTCGCTCGCAACCGGCGTCGACCACTTCCTGCGCAGCAAAACCTTGGCCAGCGAGGTGATCCTGACCAGCGGCCGCGGCATCCATGGACCGGCCATGCGCGAGACCGTCCTGCATCTGATGCTCTCCGTCAGCCGTGACAGCCTCGGGTTGGCCGGCGACAAGGCCAGCCGGCGCTGGGACCGTCGTTCGTGGCCGCTGCTTTCCGGCAAGACCGCGGTGGTGATCGGCACCGGCGTCGCCGGTTCGGCGATCGGCTCACTGCTGCAGGCACTGGGCATGCGAGTGGTCGGCGTCAGCCGCACGCCTCGCGATGCAGAGGGGTTCAACGCCGTGGTATCGCAAGGCGAATTGGAGCAGACCGCCTCAGAGGCGGACTATCTCATCAACGTCCTGCCTGGCGACGCGGCGAACCGGAACTTGATCGGTCGCGACGTCTTTGCATCGATGAAGCCGCGCGCCTATTTCATCAATGTCGGGCGCGGGGAAACCGTTGATGAGGCGGCCCTGATCGAGGTTCTGGACCATCGCAAGATCGCCGGCGCCGGCCTCGATGTGTTCGCGACCGAGCCGTTGCCGGCGGAAAACTCGCTTTGGGATTTGCCCAACGTCTTCATCACGCCGCACATTGGCGGCCTGTTTCACGAGTACCAGCAGGTGGCGATGCCTTTGATCATTAGCAACATGTGCGCCTTCCTCTCCGGCCGGACCGACCAGATGACGAACGTGATTGATCGTCCGCGCCCCGCAGCGAAGGAACATTGACATGAGCGCCTTAATCGACCCCGCCAGCCGCATCCTGACCCGGATCTCCCAGACCGAATTGACGCGGCGCTGGAATGCGATCCGTCGCATCATGAAAGACCGCGAAATCGACGCCATCGTCATGCAGAACACCAACGACTGGTTGGGCGGCTATGTAAGATGGTTCACCGACCTTCCCGCGAACAACGGCTATCCGCGCACGGTGATTTTCCACGCGGACGCACCGATGAGCGTGGTCGAGATGGGACCGTCGGATGTCCGGCGGACGTTCATTCCGGACGAAGCGCTGCACCGCGGCGTCGCCGAGATGCTGCATACGCCATCCTTCACGTCGATCGGCTTTACTGACCGCGATGATGCCCGGCTGACCATCGACGCACTCCGCCGTCACCGCAATCGTACCATTGGCCTCGTCACACCCGGAGTGTTGCCTTATGCATTCGTCACTGCACTGAAGGACCAGCTGGGTGCAACCTCGTTCGTCGACATCACCTCGGATATCGATGCGATCAAGGCGATCAAGAGTGCCGAGGAAATCATGCTCATTCGGCGAACTGCCAGGCTGCAGGACGAAGTCTTCGCCGAGGTTCTCAACGAGATCCGTCCGGGGCTGCGGGACATCGACGTCACCTCGATCGCTCAACGCAAGGGCCAGGTGCTCGGCAGCGAACAGGGTATCTTCCTCGGCGGCTCCTCCCCGCTCGGGATCAGGTCGCCTTTCGTTCCGCGTTACATGCAGGACCGGACGCTTGAGAGAGGCGACCACCTCTCCTTGCTGATCGAAATCAACGGGCTGGGCGGGTTCTATACTGAAATTGCGCGAACGATCGTCCTCGGCAAAGCACCCTCCGAGCTGACCGACGCGTTCGCCGCCGTCAAAGCCGCGCAGGACCATTCGCTCAGCCGCATGAAGCCGGGAGTATCCGTGAGGGACGTCTTCGCCGCTCACAACATCTATATGAAGAAAAACGGCATGCCTCCGGAAACGCGTCTCTACGCGCATGGCCAGGGGTACGACATGGTGGAGCGTCCGCTCATCCGCCACGACGACGACATGAGACTGCGGCAGGGCATGTGTCTTGCCGTCCATCCTGGGTATGAGAGCCCCTCTCTATTCGCGGTGATCTGCGACAACTACATGATCGAGGAAAACGGTGTCGGAGAATGCCTTCACCAGACAGAGAAAAAGATCTTCGAGATCGACTGATCAGCCCGGCGACCGCGGGTCATTCCACGATCGCTCGTTCGCTGATTGTGCCCTGGCAAGGATCGGCTTCGCCATTTCCAGCGCTGCAACGTTGGTTGTCCCTGGATTTTCTTTGATCTCCCGGGCACACATCGTGCACACGACGCCGTAGCCGCCTCAGCCATCATCCTGCTCTCGCAAAATTTCTGGGCCGTCGCGGCCTCACAGATCGCGACGTCGGTGGCGGGTGCCGCCATCGTGCCGGCGGTGACCGGAATTACGCTCGGCATCGTCAGGCAGAAAGGCTTTAACCGCCAGAACGGTCGCAACCAGGCCTTTCAATCATGCCGGCAACATGGTGAGTGCCGCAGCGTCCGGATATCTTGGCTGGCAGTACGGATATCTGGCCCTATTTCTGCTCGCGGCCTTGTTTGGCGTTATTTCCATCGCCTGCGTCCTTATGATTCCTGCCAAGATGATCGACCATCGCGTCGCGCGCGGCACCAAGGAAGACGATTCCGACGGCCGGCCAAGCGGGTTCACCGTTCTCGTCAAGCACAAGCCTCTCCTAATTCTTGCTCTGGCGCTTGCCGTATTTCACCTTGGCAACGCGGCGATCGTGCCTCTTTACGGGTTGGCGGCCGTCGCCGCCAACCAAGCCAACGGGCCGAGCTTCGTTGCGACCTCGATCGTGGTGGCCCAAGGGGTCATGGTTGTCGCATCGATCGTCGCTATGCGAGCGGTGGAAAGCCGAAACTATTGGCCGGTCCTGCTCATGTCGTTTTTAGCGTTGCCGGCACGCGGAATTCTCGCTTATGCGATAGCGGGATGGTCGGGCGTGCTCCCCGTCCAAATCCTTGACGGCGTTGGCGCCGGACTGCAAAGCGTCGCGGTGCCGGGAATGGTCGCGCGTTCGATGAACGGGACCGGCCGTATCAGCCTCGCGCAAGGCGCAGTAATAACGGCCCAGGGCGTAGGTGCATCGTTGCCCTGCGCTCGGCGGCTGGATCGTGCAGTGGGTCGGATATCAACCCATGTTCTGTTGCTGGGCGGATTCGGAGTGATCGCGGTGGCGTTGTGGGTCGTGTTTGCTTCCGCGGTCAAGAGCTATTGAACGAGCACCTTCGGGAGTCTTATTTCGGGTTGGGCTCGGCAAGTCCCTCGCCGGGGTTTTCGAGCCTGCCGGCAAGGTTGAGCCTCACAGCATTGCCGAGCGCGTGCGCCACGTTCAAAACCTCTTTCTGGAACGCCTTATCCCGGTCGAGCGCGGCATGGGAGGTCGCGTACGGCTCCATGTAGCCGACATAGCCGTCGGCCTCGGCAGCCCTTCCGACCGAGATCAGCGACATGTCGGTCAGCCAGTCCGCCAGCGAGCGCCGCAACGTCTCGGCGCCCACGCTGTCGCCGTGAACGACAATTCCGAAATGACGCCCGGCCAGATGTCGTGGATAAGGCCAGCCTCTCAATTCAAGCGTCTTGGCTTCCGCGGCCTTCTTGCCATGGGTCGAGCTTGGGTCGGGATTGCCGCCGTCGGCGCAGACCAGCCGATCCATCATGGCTTTCAGTCCCGTCGGCGCATGGTACCAGTTCACTGGAGTTACGATCATGATGCCGTGCGCCGCGACCCATAGGGGATAGATCTCATTCATCCAGTCATCGGTCTGACCCAGCGAATAATTCGGATAGCAGCTGCACGGCCAGTGGCACAGCGCCATCGAAGTCGAAACGCAGGACTTGCAGGGATGAATTTGCCTGCCGAACTCCGATGCCAATTTCGAGAGATCGATAATGTCGACGGCAAAGCCCATCTCGCCGAAGACCGGCTCAGCGAGCTTGACCAGCCGCCAGGTCTTCGACATCTCTCCGGGGCAGGTATGTTCGCTGCGCGACGAGCCATTGACGATCAGGATCCGCGGCGCTTCACTCGCGTCGTCACGGCGCCGTTGCGCCTCCAGGATTGCTTCGCGTGCCGCGAGCCAATCTTCCGCAATCTCGTAGTTGGGATCGGCAAATCCCGGGCCGGCCTTGCGCGTCAGCGGCGATTTGCGCGAATGGCTGTAGGCATCCCATGCCGCTGCGACGATGGCATCGAGTTCGCGCTCAAGCGGCCAAAACACCGGATCGACAAAACGGCCACGATAGCGTGTCTCGAACTGTTCGCGCGACAGTTTGACGGGCGGCATTCCCTTGCGAATGTCAGGATCCGTCATTCCCTCAAGACCTCATGTGAACGCTAGGTGACGCGGCGCGTTATCAACGCTGGACCAGGGAACCCGGTTCCCTTGCAGCGGAGGCGCCCATCTTTTACCGGACATCCCGACGAGGCCGAGCACGCCGATTTACGCAGTCCGCGCACGCCCTGGGCTCGCGCTCCGCCACGCGGTATTCGTCCGGTAACCGATGGATTGCACTGCGAAGTTCTGGTCGCTGGCGCCGGTATCACCGGCGCGCTGATGGCTGAGCGGCTTACCCGCCAGGGCCTCGACGTTGCCGCGATTGATCGCGAAGACCCGACCCAGGGGAGCACCGTGGCAAGCACGGCCATGTTGCTGTGGGAAATCGACGCAAGCCGGACAGTTCGGCGGGCCTTCGATAGCCAGTGGATAAAGCAAAAAGATCCGAATTTTTCGGCGTCGCGAACGCAGATAGATTTGAGAAAAAATGCGGTGCCGCCACCAGGATTTGACGCTCTTAGCCTTGACGCTCTTAAATTTGGCTCATCGCCGCGTTGCCGTCTCCCGGTCGTTTCCCATTCCGGCGTTGGAGGGTGATGGCGCCGGCGCCAAGCTTGCCTCGTCAGACCTGATGCGACCGATAATCTGGCGGCGAGATTGCGGAAGCGATGACATCAATTCCCTGCTCACGAAGCCAATGAGAGCCTCTCTGACCAGACATCTCAGGTCCCAGGCGGCGGCAGCGGTGCGCGCGCTGACCAGCACGCGAAGCTGCATCGACGTCTCGGTTGCGTCGCTCACCTGGAGATTGACCACGCGTCCGTCCCATAGACCGGTCCTCTTCACGATCTCTTCGAGTTTTCTCCTGATGGCGCCGACATCTGCACAATAGTCGACATAAAGAATCACGGCGCCGATGATCGACGAGTTTTCCCTTGACCAATTCTGGAACGGCTTTTCGATAAAGTAATTCAGCGGCAGGATCATGCGCCGCCAATCCCAGAGCTGCACAACGACGTAGGTGGAAGTGATTTCCTCGATCGTTCCATACTCTCCCTCGACGATCACGCTGTCCTGAATTCTGATCGGCTGCGTCATCGCAATCTGAACGCCAGCAATCAGGCTCGAAAGCAAAGGCCGCGCCGCAAGGCCGATGGCGAGGCCTGCGACGCCGGCCGAGGCAAACAAGCTGACGCCAAATTGCCGCACCTGGTCAAAGCTCATCAGTGCGGCTGCAATTCCGATCAACGCAATCATCGTCACCGCTGCCCGCTTCAGTATGCGGATTTGCGTAACATGCTTTCGAGCCAGCAGGTTGTCTTCGACATCCATCCGCAAGCGCCCGAGATAAATGGAACCGAAGATATCGGTGGTAACGATAGCCCCCCACGTCAGCAACGCGACGAAAGCTACCTGCATAAGCCGCGTCAGCACGTTGGCAGCGGTTCCGCCGATCGGCCCGAGCTGGAGCGAAATGCTTAGGGCTACCATCACAGCGGCAAACGCAGCGGGACCTTTTGTCTTCTTCAGGATGAGAAGCCAAGCAAATCGTTTCGTGTCACGGACCTTCCGTTCCAGCAAGAGGAACACAAGCCCGTGAATAGCCAACCCAGCAACAGTCGCGACGACGGCGATACCGGTGAGGATTGCCCATGAAGGAATAAGCTCGATTCGGGACGACACGAACGAAATCCACGTGTTCATCGGCACGACACCTCCTAATTTTCTTAGCTCCCCCGTTCACAGCGCTTTGCTCACGCTCCGAGCGAGGATCGTAAGTCTCTAATGCATCTGTTCTCGACAGGCATTTCCGGGATCACCGGCACGAGGCGAACTCGCACCGATGGTTGCGCCCACGTCCGCCTCGGCATCTTTTTGGTCCAAAGCAGCCGCACGTCGACCGGCGAGCTAAAGCCAGCCTTGCCCACGGACGTCTTCGTCACTAGTGGCTTCCGACCGTTTTGCCCGCCGTCAAGTCGTTGGCCATATCGAGGTGATGCCGCAGCGTAGGGAGCGTCTTGTCCGCCCAATCCTTCAGTTTCGGATTGTCGCCACCTTTGGCATAGCGCTCGAACAGCGACACCGCATCTTTATGGCCGCTCTGTTGATCGCTGTCATAACGCGAGCTGAAGTCGGCACCTTTGAGTGATTTCAACTCGTCGATTTCGCTTTGATGGGAGCTATCCAGCTCGGTCGGCAATTCCGCCTTCATGTCGCCGCTGGAAACCATCGATTTCAAGTCATCAGAGGTCTTTTGGTGGTCCTTGATCATGGTTGCGGCGAACGATTTCTCCGACGCATTGCCGCGCTCCTGGGCCAACTGACTGGACTGTATCTCAAACATATCGCTTGTCGCGGCCTCCTTCAAGAAGTCCGCCGTTGTGGGGGTGATGCCCAATGTGGAATTCACGCCGGTCTTTTCTCCGATCGACTGAGCCAATGCGGGCGTCGCGAGAAGAACAAGCGCAAGGCCGGAAGCAAGGTATTTCATGGTCGGACCCTTCCTGTTTCAATAAGCATCCAAACCAATTGGTAATGTTCCAGATCGTTCCTCTCGCCGTTGAGGGCTTTTTGCAGCCCGAGGAACCCCGCTAAGTTTGATCCCTCTGGTGCGGGAACTTGAATTGTCAGTTTGCGTTCCAATATTTTGGTCCAGCTGACCAAGAATTCGTTCGGCCAGCGGTTACGCTCTTCAGGTGTCCAATTTGACTTCCCCACGGCGACAATCGATCGCACCGCAACGGACCTGTCGACTGGACCCGACCATTTTTTGGATGAATGTCGCGTGGCTTTGGCCGGCGCGAGCTATGGACTGACATGACCACGGAGCGGCGCAGCCGCGCCTAAACATGAAAATGCTGGGGAAAGCCTCAAATTCGGAAAACCAAACCTTCCGCTGACACCACGTCGCAGAATGCACAAAGAAGCTATGAGCGCTATCTGGCGCTGGCTCGCGCCGAAGCCCCGGGCGGCGACCAGATTGCGGCGGAGAATTATCTTCAGCACGCCGAGCATTATTTGCGATCAATGCACGAGAGCCGTGCAACGGTTGGCCCCACCGGCAGGCCGTCGTAGCCTCCCCGCCATCCAGCCACCGGTCCTTTCTGTTTAGGATAGCGGATTCCGAGAGCCTGGACTTGTGTCGCGCTGATGGGGGCGCGCGGAACTACTGCCACGCGATTTGGTTGCGCTTATGTACCCGGGCAGACGGCGACGACTCTTACTCATGACAATAGCCGTGAGCACCGCTGGGAACGGAAACGGCGGCCCGCAGCTTAACCCATGTTCGTGCCGCTCGCGGCACATCATTGGGTTATAGGATTTAACCGGTCGCCGCCGGTCGTTACGTTTTGCTCAATTGGGTGAAAGTGTCGCAAATCGATGACCAATCTCCTTAAGCTCCCAACGTGGGCTGATAAAACGCGCATCCACGCCGTGGTAGAAACTCCTCGCGGCAGTCGTTGCAAACTGGAATTCGATTCGAAGCACCGCGCATTCACTCTGGCAAAGCCGTTATTGGCCGGACTGACATACCCTTATGATTGGGGGTTTATCCCTTCGACCGAAGCCGAAGACGGCGATCCTCTCGACGTTCTTATGATCCACGATGCAGCGACCTATCCCGGCTTGATTCTGCGCTGCAAGCCGATCGGAGTGCTGGAAGTACTTCAGATCACCAAGAACGGGAAAGAGCGGAACGATCGGATTTTCGCAGTGCCCGACCGCTCCCCTTTTGAGGGCGATCTGCAAGACGTTCGCCGGCTTCCGGAACGCGCGGTTGAAGAGCTGGAGAAATTTTTCGAAGCAACGGATGCCCTTGAAGATAAGAAACTTGAATTTTTGGGGTGGCGCGGCCCGGCGCCCGCAATCAAGACGATTAAGCGGCTTTCGCGATAGTTTGCGCCGGTGAGCTACCGCAATGATGAATGCTGGTCCGAAGCGCGCAAGTATTTCTGCTATACTTAGTCTTCGCTGCGCCGGTGGCGAAGCCCTCGATCATGAATGAGATCGAATGCTATGAAATAGTAAGCCGCGATGCCACGAAGGCTTCCTTCTGTCTGCGAGATTTTTCGCCCTGATACGAACATGTATGTGGTTGCAGGTGATTTGAACCTACAGGCTAAGTCATTGATGTGACTGAGGTCGATTCCAGCGCCCAAAGCGAACGCCAGCAAGTCATTCAGACTGCTGGGGTTTTTCATCAACTTGGTTGCGGGGACACGCAACCAAGATACCGACATTCGCTGATAGTGGCCATTTCAGGCGGTTTGGTCGGAGGATTTGAACACCCGTATGGTGGTTGGCGAGGGGTAGGCTCAAAAATTATGCCGCCATCGTCGGGTAGGCTGCGCGCGTTCCCATCGACGATAAGTTGACGATCCGTCCGTCCTCCCGCAAACGCGGCAGCGGCGCCTTGATCGGGCAATCGCTTCAACGAACATTCCGACTTCTTGGCCGGCCAGAAAAACAATTGATCAAAAGTGACTATTGCAATATCTGAGCGCGCCTAGATTTCGGCCCGATCTCTCCCTTGGACGCGGCTTCGCGCTTCATGGGAGCGCCGGCGGGATTGAGAATGCCAACCTCTGTCAGTGATCAGTGCTCGTCTTGTTTGTTCCGGTTGATGGACCCCTCGCGGTTTGGAGCTTGGGATCGCGTTGCGGCGGTTCCGAAGCGAAGGCCTTTTTCCTTTATCCAGCGCCGGTAGGCGATCGATGAACTGTCGGCCCGGGTCGGGATTTCCAGGCGCGGCTCCAGCGGCAGCAGCAGCGGTCGCTGGTTTTCGAGAATAATCCGATCCTGCAAGAAAATGATCTGCTCGAAAAGCAGCAGCGAGGTATGCGTCGATACGCCGTCGACCAGATACATCACTGGCTGCGCGCGGCAAAGATCCTCCTCCAGCGGCTGGATGAAAAGCGCGATGGCATCGAGGCGATTCGGCGAGGTCGGGCAGACTCGGTATAGCATCACCACGAACGGATTTGGGACCCGGAAGGTCAGCTGCACGAAGGCGCCCTCGGACTCGGTCGCAGCGATCCGCGGCTGGAAAAAGCTGCAGTTGCTCGCCCAGACTTCATCCACGTCACGACGAATTTCGCTCGAATAGATCGGCACTTCCGCATGGTCTTCCGAGCCGAGAATATCCTTATGAACGAACGGAAAATGGGCCATGTCGAGAAAGTTCTCGACCACGCGAAGACCCGAGGCGCGCATCTTCACCCAACCACAGGGCACGAAGCGGCGGTCGAGTTCGTCGGCCTCCGGGATATCGAAGATCTCGCGCGCCGGCTTGCCGAGCGTTGTCCAGACGCAACCGTGGCGCTCGCGAAATGGCAGCGGCGGACCACGTTTGCCGTCCTCGTAGACCTCTGTGATCATCGGCAGATCGCGATCATCGCGGCAAAGCTCGATATCCTGCCCGAGCAGCCGGGTACGAATTGGCGCGCTGCCGAGATCGGCGCTGGTCTCGACCGCATACCAATGATCGAGCGCGGCTGCGTCCGTGGTCTTTGTCATCTACTCAGCCTCCACGTCGGTCACTGGCCCTTCTGGGTCCATTGCACGGTGCCGCCGGCATTTTCGGCAAGAAAGGCAGCGCGGCGAGAGAAATGCCCGGGCGCGACTTTGTGAATGTCCGCGATGACCTCGCCGAGATCGGCGGTTTTCAGCACGCCATCCTCGACCAGGATCTTGCCGTCCACCATCGTCATCGCCACGTCGCCGCCGCGTACCGCGTGGACCAGATTGTGCTGCAGGTTGAAATACGGTCCGTCGCCGAACAGCGGCGTCATGCGTGGCGTATCAGTGCGCACGGCGATGATGTCGGCGCGCTTGCCGGCCTCAATCGAACCGATCTCGTGGTCGAGGCCGATTGCCCTTGCACCGGTGATCGTCGCCATGCGCAGCACCTGCCAGCTATCCATCGCCGCGGCGTCAAGATCCTTCAACTTTCCCAACAGCGACGCGACCTTCATCTCCTCGAACATATCGAAATTGTTGTTCTCCTTTTCGCCATCGGTGCCGATGCCGACCGCAATCCCAGCCGCCAGCATGTCGCCGACGCGCGCGATGCCGCTGGCAAGCTTCATGTTGCTGACCGGATTGTGTGCGACCGACACGCGCCGCCTGGAAATCAGTTCGATCTCGCTGGCGTCGAGCCAGACGCCGTGCGCAATCATCGTCCGCGACGTCTCGAAGAAGCCGAGATCGTCAAGTGCGAACATGGGCCGCTTGGCGTAGCGTCTTGAAAATTCGGCAACCTCTATCTCGGCCTCGCTACAATGCGTGTGGAAGCCGGTACCGTACTTTTTTGCAAGCTCGATAGCACGACGCTGTCCGGCCTCATCGGCATAAAACAGGTGCTCCAGTCCAACCCAGACATTGACACGGCCTCCGGCCTTGCGGTGCCATGTCTCGATCATGGCCTCATTCATGTCGAGCGTGTCGAAATAGTCATATTCCGGATGTTCGCCGACATAGGGCACGGCGACCAGCCGATTTCCGATCTGTTCGGCCGCCTTGGCGCTGCCCTCCATGAATCGCCACATATCGACCACGGTCGTGGTCCCACCGATCACCGACTCGGCATAACACAGCCGTGACGCCGCCGCGGCCTCATGGGGCTGCAGCACCCGGTGCATCGGATTGATGTGCAGCGTTAGCCAATCCCAAACCGGAAGATGTTCGGCGGTCCCGCGTAGGAACCCGGAATGGGCATGCGCATTGATCAGGCCCGGCATCAGCACGGAATTCCGAACCCGTTTGACCGGTGCCGACGGGTATGCCGCGGCAAGCACGTCCAACCTGTCGACCCCGAGGATACGTCCGTCGGAGATATGAGCAGCGCCGCCGGAGATGACGCGATTTTGCGCGTCCATCGTAAGCAGAAAATCGCCTGCGAGAATGAATTCGGCGCTAGTCATGTCGGACCGTGTCTTTCCATCGCGATATACACGCAAATTCCGGGCCGAATTCAGGATGAAATCCGCTGCGCGCTCGCCTATCATGCTCACGGCGGCATGGGTGTTGCAGCTCGGAATGATCGGGATGATGGAGGCGTCCGCGATGCGCAGACCCTCGATGCCGCGCACCGCCAGCCGCTCATCGACCACCGACAAATTGTCGTTGCCCATCTTGGCGGTGCCGCAGGTGTGAAAGAACGTCGAACACGCTGTGCGGATGAAGTGCACCGTGTTAGCACGATTGAGGCGCGTTTCCGGCGCTGCATACCCGTCGAACCAATCGGCATAGGCCTTGGTGGCCGCCAGATCCATCACGAGATCGACCGCGTCGATGAGGTCGCTGACGTCCTCCGGCTCGCAGAGGAAATTCGGCTGAATCTCGATCGGCGACCCTGGCTCCGCCCCGAGCAGGCGCAGATAGCCCCGGCTGCGTGAGCGCATGAGCCCCGTCCCGATGGCAAACACGTTGCCCGAGAGATCGTACTTGTCGGCGAGGCCAGCGACGGCGCTGCGGCCCTGTACCGGAAAACCGTGGACGTCAGGCTGCGATAGACCGGCGCTCGTCTTCCAATTCAGCATCGAGCCGCCACCATTGTCGCTGACAGCGCCGAGCGCGCATCGTAGTCCGCGGGATGGCCGCGGTACCACATCATGGCGTTAATCGCAGACGAGCCCCCAGCACCTTTCCGCGCAGAATGCCGATGGTGCGGCCATTGACATGCGGCGTCGGCGCGTAGTCGTAGCCCCAGTCATAAGCGCCGCGGCCGAGCGACATCCATTGAGTGGGATCGTCGATATCCGCGATGCCAATGCCGGGCGGCCCCGCTTCGATCAGCAATACGTGTGCGCCGGCATCGACCAGACGCCGCGTCACTGCGGCGCCTCCTGATCCGGCGCCGGCAACAATATAATCGTAAGCGGCCTTGAGCGGACGGTACGGAATTGCCACCACCGCCGACATCATAGGAACGGTCGGCCGGTTAATTGTGCTCACTGGGCCCCATGATCACGATATTCTCGGTCGCTTCCACGTGGCGAACGAAGATGTATTTATCTTCGCGGCCGTCGCTGTGCTTGCGCTTGATGCCCGGCTGCACAGTACCAGCGACCTTGGCGACCACGATATAAGGCACCTCGCTGGCGAGCCCCTTGGCGCATTGCGCATCAAACTCCTCAACGGTGCGAACCGTAAAGGACTGATCGACACCGGCCCCGCGCGCAATCGCAGCGATATCGACCCGCCCGGAGGCGGTGTGCGTCGGTGGGCCGCCGATCGACTGGTAGCATTCATTGTCCCAGACCACGACAAACAGGTTCTTCGGCTGTTCGTTGCCGAGCGTCGCCAAAATGCCGAGATTGAACATCATGCCGCCGTCAGTATCGAGCGAAACGATACGACGGTGCGGCAAGCCGCTCGCCAGTCCAAAGGCCTCCGGCGTGACGCAGCCAAGCTGCTGCTGGAACAGACTGGCGCTGCGCATATGCGGGGCGGCGTTGTACCATTCGTCGACGCTGGCCCCCAGCGACAGGATCACGAGTTCGTCCGTTAGTCGCGCCGCCAACGCCTTCATGCAGTCGAACCGCTTCATCTCACCACCCCGCCGCCGAGCGCCACCGCCGAGTGATAATAGGAGGCGTACGACCAGGCATAGGCGTCGGCGATGGCACGCTCGATTTTGTCTTCCTCGCGCACCACCTGATACGGAATGCGAAGCGCATCCAGTACCGGCTCCATGGTGATGCCGTGTGGAATCGCCCACCAATTGTTTTCGCCAAGTTCGCCACGATAGCTCATCAGCATCACCACCGGGATTCCGGCGCCCAGCCCCATCCGCGCCAACGGCTCGACGGACGCGCGCAGGCCGGAATTCTCCATCACCAGCGCGGCCTTCTTGCCGGACAGAAACACGCCGCCGCAGATGGCGGCGCCCTCGCCCTCGTTGGTGACGCGGATGGTGCGAATGTCCGGATCGGCATCGAGCGCCGGGTATAGTTCCTTAAACAGCGAATCCGGTAGGTAGCAGACGATGCTGACCCCGGCCTTCTTCAACCCGCGGATGACCGCGTCGACTGCGCTCTGCTTCATCGGACCCTCACTGCCGTCAACCTAGCTTGCTGTTCCGCATCCGTTTCGGATGGACCCTGTTTTCCGATCAATACGATGCGCAAGACGCAACACCGACCCGAAGAGGCGGATGCAAGTCCCTTGCTAGTCGCGCAAGCCTTCAATCGCCTCCACGAGCAACCCGCCGAACGCCAGTGCCGCATCGGACGTCTCCTTCTCCGGTCGCGCCAGCAGCATCAGGCGCCGCGGATTGATCTTGGGATCGCGCAGCGACACGAAGGTCAGGGTGCACCCGGCTGATGGACGAAGGCGCGAAGCGCAGGACCAGCGCCGCTCGACGAATCGATTCAAGCCGGGCCACGAGCTGGAAATAGTGGATCCGCGTGGCGGTCAGCCCGGCAGGGATCCATCGGCTCACGCCGCATCGAACAGCGGCTGGATCCGCATTTCGGGAACGAGCACGAGACCCTTGTCGGTGATGCGGATTTCCGGAATGACCGACAGCGGAATCAGGTTGAAGCCCATATAGGGAATGCTGCATCCGGCCTTTTCCCATTCAACCTTCAGTTCCTTGACCTGTTCGGCGACCTCCGTGACGCGCTTGTCGGAAAGCAGCCCTGCGACCGGCAGCGGTACCATCGCGGAGACCTTGCCGTCCATAACAACGCAGGCGCCGCCCTGGGTCTCTTCAATGGCGCGCAACGCCACCTGCATGTCGGCCTCGTTGGTGCCGGCGACTATGATGTTGTGGCTGTCGTGACCGACCGAGGACGCCACGGCACCGCGCTTCAGATTGAAATTGCTCAGCAAGCCATAAGCGACGTTACCGGCGGATTTGGCGTGGCGCTCCACCACCGTGACGAAGCAAAGCCCGTGCTTGTCGAAATGGTCCTGCCAGGTTTTCGCTGGCTCCAGCCGCACCGTGACATGACCGAGCGTGATTCCGGGCAGCTCGGTCTTGATCGTATGGGCGACTACGGTCCCGGTCGGGAGCGGCGGCGTGAGCTTAACCTGTTTCGGTAGCTTCACGGTGTGATAGGCCGCGTCCGGATATCGATAACGCGTTGAAAGTGCTTCATCGAGCCGCGGCGTGATCTTGCCATCCTCCACGACCAGTTCGCCGCCATACCAGGTGCTGACCGGTTTGTGGTCGTCGTCCAGCAAGACGAGGTCGGCGCGGCGGCCGCCGCCCATGCCGCCGATTTCGCCATCCATGCCGAAGCGCGTGGCCCCATGCAACGAACCCATCGCCCAAGCCTGTTGCGGCGTCATGCCGGCTTTGATCGCTTCACGCGTCACCCAGTCCAACCCGAATAGCATGAGGTCGTGGGCATCGCGGTCGTCGGTGCAAACCGCGACGCGCTTGTGGGAGGCGCCGAGTTCGGTCACGGTCTTGATAGCTTGCGGCAGGCTGTGCCACGGCGTGGTCGGCGGTCCGCCGCGCAAGAACAGCCAGATGCCAGCTTCCAGCATTTCGTCGGCAATCTCGCGATCGATCGCCTCATGGGTATCGGTGACTCCAGATGCGGCATAGGCCGCAACGAATTCGCGCCCGTAGACATGCCCTGAAACCGGACGACCGCGTTCCAGCGATGCCGCGAGAATGGCATGGCTGCGCTCGTCGCCCATCGCCACCTGCACAAAGTCCATCTTTTCGCCGAGCGCGACGGCCTCCGGCCATTTGTCGAACAGCGCCGCGATCTTGGCTGCCGTGAGATCGCCGCCCGCGGTCTCGAGCCGCGGCGACGTCGCCGGCACGGTGCTTGGCACGGTCAGGAAGATCGACAGCGGCGCCTGCCGGGCATCTTCCAACATCGCCTCGACACCGCCGACATCCATCACGTTGCCGATTTCATGGCTGTCGCAGAAAATCGTGGTGGTGCCGTTGAGAAGCGCCGCTTCCGCATACGCACAGGCGGTCACCATGCTGGACTCGATGTGGATATGGGGGTCGACAAGGCCGGGCGCGACGATGCTGCCGCGGGCATCATGGATTCTTGCCGCGGAACCCTTGTGGGCGCCGGACGGTTTCACCGCCGCGATGCGGCCGCCGGTCAGCCAGATCTCGCGATCGGCGAGCAAGCGTTCCGAATAGGTCGAGAGCACCCGAGCTCCCTTGATCACGACGTCGGGATCGGCGCGGCCGGCCGCGACCGCGGCGAGCTGTCGCGTCATGGTGGACAGGGGTTTCACCGAAAAGCGCGTCAGAGAAGCCATGTGCGATCCTCGTTGCTGTTGCGCGAATTCCGGGCGCGTCAGTGATAATCCGGAATGCCGGGCATCGTCTTGAAGCCTGGTAGTGCTCGAAAGCGCCGCGCCCAGCGGCGGAGCGCCGGATATTCGTCGTGGTCAATGCCGAAGTCACGGCTCAGCGCGAAAGCTGGAAACAGTGCGATGTCGGCGATCGTCGCATGTCCCGCAGCGAACCACTCCGCCCGCGCAAATCCGCGCGCGGTCATGTGATCGTCCATGATGCGAATGGCCTGGGACGACGCCGCGCGGAGGGCCGTCTCGTCTCCCGGCGTGTCGAACAGCGAATGCTGGCGCGCCGCAATCGTGATGCCGAGATCGCGCGCGGAGAAGTTCAGCCATTGCATCACCATGGCAAAGCCTGCGCCATCCGGCGGCAGCCATTTTCCCGAGGGATCGTGGGCGCGGGCGACATAGGCCAGAATGGCTTCGGTGCCATGAAGCACGAGATCACCGTCACGCAGAATCGGCAGCCGGCCGGCGGGGTTCATTGCCAGAAAAGGCGGCGTCAGATGTTCCTTGCCGGGAAACACATCGACGGCGACCGGCTGCCAGTCGAGGCCGAGCAGCGACAACGCCAGCCGCACTTTGTAGCAGCTTTCGTCCAGCTCATAATTGAAAAGAACCAGGGCCGACATCAGTTCATTTCCGCCGCTGCGCCGCGCGCTGCAAGCGCTTGAGGGGATGGCTGCTCGATGGCGCGGCGCAATTGCAGCGCCCAATCCAGAAAATGGCTCTGACCAAATCCTTCATACAGCTTGGGTGATCCGCAGATCGCCAGATGCAGCGCGGTGCGCGTGTCCGAAATCGCCTGAATACCGATCAGCAGCCGATCATCGCCCGTCGATACCGCATAGAGCGTGTCCGTCAGGCGATGGACGATGGTGTCGGCCAGCGCCCCCGACGCAAACGGCATCAGTCTCACCATGCCCAGTCCGGCAATCGCTGCCCCGGCACTGCAATCGAGATAGAGGCTGCGCAACGGCACCGTCTGGTCGCGATCAACCGGCAACGGCGGAGGATTTTCGGACAGCGTGGTCCAGATCATTCCGCCCTGCTCCTGCGCCAGATAGACCGGCACCTTGAAGGTCTTTGGCACCTCGAGATCGGGATGCGCGGGAATGTACTGGCAATAGCCGGCGCGGTCATACTGCCATCCATGATAGAGGCAAGCGATGTGATCGCCGCGCACGAAGCCGAAGCTCAGCTTCATGCCGCGATGTGGGCAGCGATCTTCCCAGACATGCGCCACCCCGCTGGTATCGCGCCAGACCACCAGTTCCTGGCCGAACAGGCGTATGCCGGCGGAGCTTCCGGCTTCGATCGAATGAGACAATCCCACAGGATGCCAATTGTCTCCGGCGCTCATTTTCAACTCCCGCTATGCCGCCAGGGCGCGGTCATGACGCGCAACGTCCAGAACGAGGCAATCATAGGGACCAAGGCTGCACGCCACCTCGAATGCGTCGACCAGTTCTGCCGCGCCTGACACATTCACGGTGATGGCCACCTCGCTCATCTGCGTGACGTCGATCGAAAGTCCAAGACGGGCGGCCCGATGGCGCGCGAATTCAATGAAGCTGTCGGACCGCAATCTGCCAGTGAAAACGAAGCGCGCTTGCTCGGACATGGTCGCCAATTCAGACATGTTCACCCCCCATGCCGGAGAAGATGCAAGCCTTGCGCCTGACCGGCCCAGAGTTGAAACTGTCCTCATGAGCGCTGGGCTGTCTCAACTTTGCGCCTTCTGCTCATTAAACGGTCACGGGCTGCCTGCGAATTGGATTTGGGCGGAGCATCCAACTTCGCTTGTAGGCGGGCCAAAAACAGCGCGCCAAGTGTTGCCTTTGGCGCATCACTATCGTCCGTAGATATCCTCTATTCCGAACATCATGCATCAGAAACAGTTTTTGGCCAATCAAACTTGCTTGGCACAATTGTTGCGTGGCCGGCACTTGGTATCAGTCGGTTCGAACAGAAAACGCCACACCAGTTGCTCGCCAGGAAAGTCATAATCAGAGCGCCACAATCAGAAGGGTTCAACATGATCGACCTGCGTAATCTTTCCCGCCGCGGCCTGCTGAATCTCGGCGCTGCCGCCGGCACGTCGCTGATGATGCCGAAGCTGATCCGACCCGCGAGCGCCGCCGGCCCGCTTCCAGCCGTGCCTGAGGAAAAGGCCGTCATCGCCTTCGGCCACACCGGACCGGTCGCCGACGAAGGCTGGACCTGGAGCCACGACCAAGGAATGAAGGCGGTGCAGGCCGCCTTTCCGAAATTGAAGACCGTGTTCGTCGAGAGTATCCCCTACTCTGCCGACGCAACGCGTACGTTCCGCCAGTTCGTTTCGCAAGGCGCCAATATGGTGTTCGCCACGTCGAACTATGGCGACTTCTTGTACGACGTCGCGAAAAAGTCGCCCGACGTCGCCTTCTACGAGTGCGATGGTAGAAATCCTCTCGACAATCTGAGCACCTATTACGTCGCCCACTGGTATCCAACCTATGTGACGGGCGTCGCCGCCGGCCTGATAAGCAAGAGCGGCAAGCTCGGCTATGTCGGCTCGTTCCCGGTTCCGTCGGTATTCTCCGGCACCAACGCGTTCTTGATGGGGGCACGCAGCGTCAACCCGAACGCAACGATGCAGGTCATCGCCATCAATTCCTGGTTCGATCCGCAAGCCGCGACCCAGGCGGGCAGCGCACTGCTCGACAATGGCTGCGATCTGTTGTTCGGCATCATGGACGAGGCCGGCTATTTGCAGGTCGCGGATAAGCGCGGCGCCAAGGCCGTGATGTGGAACACCGACATTCGCCGCTTCGGACCGAAGGCCTATGTCTCTTCGATCGTGATCGACTTCAAGAAATTCTATGTCGATCAGGTCCGGCTGCGGCTCGAAGGCAAATGGACCCCGTCGCAGACCATCCTGCCGATGGGCGGCGGCATCGATCGCGATGCCTGGGGCGGGAGCGTTCCGGAAGATGTCCGCAAGCAAGCCGACGCGGTGCGCGCGAAGATCGCCGGCGGCTGGAGCCCCTTCAGCGGCGAGATCAAGGACTCCAAGGGCAATGTGAAGGTGGCCGCGGGCAAGACGATGACCGAAACCGAACTCTACAACTGGGATTGGTCGATCGAAGGGGTGAAGGGGATCTGATCCTCACGGCGATCCCGAAAGGCCAGAGACGCCCGATGAATGTGATGCCTGAGGCCGCGGCGTTGCGATCTCCCGGAACGCCGCCGATCGTGCTTCTCAAGGGGGTCGCCAAATATTTCCCCGGCGTCATCGCCAATCAGGACGTCGATCTCGAGGTCTGGGCCGGGGAAATTCACGCGCTGCTCGGCGAAAACGGCGCCGGCAAATCGACACTGATGAATGTTCTGACCGGCATCTACAAGCCGGATGCCGGCGAGATCATCATCGATGGCTATGCGCGGGACTTCGCCTCGCCGTTGGAAGCGATAGCGGCCGGCATCGGCATGGTGCATCAGCATTTCAAGCTGGTGAAGGCCTTCACCGTCGCGGAAAACATCCATCTCGGCTGGTCGGAGACACCGCCAAGAATCAGCGCCGAGGCGCTGGAGGCCCGCACCGCGGAGCTCGCTGCAGCCCTCAATCTCGCGATCCAGCCCGGCGCGCGGGTTGAGGATCTTTCGACCGGCGAACAGCAGCGGGTGGAAATTCTCCGCGTCCTGACCAGGCAGGCGCGCGTCCTGATCCTCGACGAGCCGACGGCGGTTCTCACGCCGGCGGAAGCCCGCGAATTGTTCAAGGCGTTGCGTGATTTCGTCTCGCGCGGCAACGCCGTGATCTTTATCAGCCACAAGCTCGACGAGGTGCTGGAGATTTCCGACCGCATCAGCGTGCTGCGCGGCGGCCGCAAGGTCACCACCGAGGACACGCGGAACTGCAGCCAGAAAATGCTGGCTAAACTCATGGTCGGCCACGAGATCGTGCTGAATGATTTGCGCGGGCGAAGCGCCGGTGCCGCGCCGGTCTCATCCGATCCGGTACTGAGCCTGCGCAACGTTTCGGCCTATGACGATCTTGGCAACATCGCGCTGAACCGCGCGTCGCTGGACATTCACGCCGGCGAAATTCTGGGCATCGCCGGCGTTGCCGGCAACGGCCAGAAAGAACTCAGCCAGGTGCTGACCGGCATGCGCGCCGTCGCATCCGGCAGCATTGTCGTCGACGGGAAAGCATTCAGCAGCGCCGGCGCCGGCGAATTCGCGGACTTTGGCGTCGGCCACATTCCGGAGGACAGGCTCACCACCGGGCTCGCGCCCGCGCTGAGCGTCACCGACAACGCCGTGATTCGCGAATACGATCGGGCGCCGGTCTCGCTCGGACGCTGGTTCCGGCCGGGCGCAGCGACCGCGCTGGCGCGCAGCATCGCAGAGGCCGCAGCGGTCGCGGTTCCCGATTTCGCCATGCCGGTGCGCAATCTCTCCGGTGGCAACCAGCAACGCCTGGTCGCTCGCCGCGAGATGCGTATCGCCAGCCGTTTGCTGATCGCGGCCTATCCGAGCCGAGGCCTCGACGTCGGTGCGATCAACACCATGATGCGCTACTTTGTCGAACTGCGCGACGCCGGCGTCGGCGTCATCCTGATTTCCGAAGAACTGGAAGAGTTGCTTAACTTGTCCGACCGCATTGCCGTGATGTTCCACGGCGAGATCATGGGTATCGTCGAGACGGCGTCGACCGACATCGAGGCGATCGGCATGCTGATGGGCGGGCAGCGCGCAGCGATGCGATCTCTCGAACCCGCAGGGATCTGAGCTTGGTGATCCGCATTCAGTATTTCCCTTCGCCGCAACCGGCAGTCGCATTGTTGGCGCGGGGGCTTGCTATCGTGCTGGCACTGGTCTGCGCAGGCTTGCTGCTCGCTGCCAGCGGAGCCGCTCCGCTCACGCTTGCGTCGCAGGTGATCAAATCGACCTTCGGTTCCAGCTTCGGGCTCGAAGACGTCGGACTGCTGGTGACACCGCTAATCCTCACCGGACTGTCGGTTTCGATCGCGCTCAAGATCGGCGCCTGGAACATCGGCGCCGAGGGCCAGTTTTATGCCGGCGCGTTCGCGGCAACCGGCGTTGGGCTTTTCATCCCCGGCCCCACAATCGTCATCCTGCCGCTGATGTTCGTCGCCGGCGTGCTCGGCGGCGTGATCTGGATCCTGATCCCGACGCTGGCGCGCGCCTATACCAATGTCAGCGAACTCATCACCACACTGCTCTTGAATTTCGTCGGCACCCTGCTGGCCTATTATGTCTCAACCGGCCCGTGGCTCGATCCCGGCGGCCACGCGCTTGGAACCACCGCACGGGTTCGCCATGACGTGCCCGAACTCTGGGGTACCATACACTGGGGCCTGCCGCTGGCGATCCTGCTGACCATCATCGTCACCGTCCTGCTGAATTTCACGCGCTGGGGCTACCAGGTCCGCGTCGCCGGCTCGAATCCGCAGGCCGCGAAATATGCCGGCATGCCGTTCCGCCGGCACCTGATCACGGTGATGCTGCTGTCGGGCGCGATCGCCGGTATCGCCGGCATGCTGGAAATCGCTGGAACCGTGCACCGGCTGCAAGGCGGCATCTCCAACAATTTCGGCTATCTCGGCATCATGGTCGCCGTGCTTGCACGCGGCTCGACGCTCGGCGTACTGGCCGGCGCTGCGCTGATGGCGGCAATCCTCAATTCCGGGATCATCCTGCAGACCCAGGGGCTGAATACCTCGACCGTGCTGGCCATCACGGGCCTGATCCTGTTTTTCACGGCCATCGGCGACGAGCTCGCGCATTACCGCGTCGTTCGTACCGAACCGGCCACGGCCTGAAAGACCCGCATGGAAATTATCGCTGGATTGCTGCAGACCTCGATCCTGGCCGGTGGCGTACTGGCGCTGGCGGCGCTCGGCGAAGTGCTGGCCGAGCGGGTTGGCGTGGTGAATCTGGGTGTCGAAGGCCTGATGGCGCTGGGCGCGATCACCGGTATCGCCACCGTGATTACGACCGGAAGCCCCGCGCTCGGCTTCATCGGCGCGCTCGGCATCGGCCTGTCGGTCGGCATGATCTTCGCGAGCGCCACTGTCATTCTCAGAGCCAACCAGGTGCTCTGCGGTCTGGCGCTGACGCTGATGGGCACAGGATTGGCGGCGACCATCGGCAAGGCTTATTCCGGAATGCCGGCACCCGCCACCTTTGCTCCAGTGGCAATTCCATATCTGAGCGAAATTCCGCTGATCGGCCACGCGGTCTTCACCCAAAACATTCTGGTCTATCTGATCTACATCATCCTGCCGGTTGTTCTGCACTTCATCATGTTTCGCACCCAACATGGATTGAACCTCCGGGCTGTCGGTGAAAATCCGGCGGCGGCGGATGCGGCCGGCATCCCGGTGCAGAAATTCCGGTTCTGGTATGTGGCCGCCGGCTCTTCACTGGCGTCGGGCGCGGGCGCCTATCTCACGCTCGCCTTCGTGCCGTCATGGTCGGAAGGCGTGGTTGCCGGCCGCGGCTGGATCGCCGTGGCGCTGGTGATCTTTGCCGGCTACCGGCCGGTCAACGCGGTGCTGGCCGCGCTGCTGTTCGGCTGCATCACCTCGCTCGGCTTCGTCGGCCAGGCGCGTAACTGGCCGATCGCCGCGCCCATCCTGTCGATGCTGCCTTATCTCGGCACCATTGCGCTGATCATCGTACCGGTGCTGGCCTGGCATCGGGTACGCCGGCTGATGGCGGCGCCCGCCGCGCTCGGCGAACCATACTA
>Ga0137415_10000496_pt1 | contig 37613 bp, 33 predicted proteins | sample CZODoug3_1_1_16f_FD_183082 | JGI IMG/M metagenome (GOLD analysis project Ga0137415, IMG submission 183082) | Vadose zone soil fungal communities from Angelo Coast Range Reserve, California, USA - CZODoug3_1_1_16fungal (Hybrid Assembly) | ecosystem: Environmental > Terrestrial > Soil > Vadose...
AGACCGAGGGCAATGGCGCCGTGAAGGACTATACGCGGGCGTTGGCGACGTTGTCGTTTCAGCTGCTCCTCGCGAGCCGCGCGAATCGGAAGATCGAGGAGATCGCTAGACGCGTGCCGGTCATCTGGTCGGGCGGCACCGAGGGGCTCATGAGCCCCCACGCCACGATCCTCACGCGCGAGCCTGATCGGGAAACGAAGTCGAGGGAAAAGCGCTTCACGGTGGGCACCGCGTACACCCGCGATCTCCTGCCCGAGGAGTTCGGCACCCCGGTCCATGCTCAGGTCGCGGCCGAGGGCGTGCGAGCCGCCATCTCGGACGCCGGGATCGAGTCGGCAGACGACATTCACTTCGTCCAGATCAAGACCGGTGCGCTCACGACCGAGCGGATCGCGGAAGCTCGGAAGCGAGGGCGCTCCGTCGTCACCACCGACACCTACAAGTCCATGGCGTACGCGCGGGCGGTCGCCGCCCTCGGGGTCGGCGCCGCCACCGGGGAGATCTCGGGTTCTCGGCTCGCCGACGACGTGATCGTCCGGGACTTGTCGGTCTTCTCGAACGTGGCGTCGACCTCGTCGGGCGTGGAGCTCATGAACTGCGAGATCATTGCCCTGGGCAACTCCACGCGTTCCACGAGCAACCTCGTGATCGCCCACGCGGTCATGAAGGACGCGATCGACGCCGTCGCGGTGCGCGAGGCGCTCCGGCGCGCCGGGCTATCCGTCGAGTGCGAACTGGCGGAGAATGACCGCGCGCGATTGGTGAACGTCTTCGCCAAGTGCGAGCCCGACCTGTCAGGCGCGACCCGCGGTCGTCGGCACGTCATGTTCGAGGACGGCGACATCAACTACACGCGCCACATCCGTGGCGTCGTGAACGCCGTGGTAGCGTCAGTGACGGGCGACACGATGTGCTACGTTTCCGCCGGCGCCGAGCATCAGGGGCCTCCCGGCGGCGGCGTGGTCGCCGTCCTCGCCCGGACGTCGACCGCGTGATGGCGAGGACGACCCGCCCGCCGGCGGAGATGGGATTCAAGGAATCGGCTCTGTCTAATGGTGGCGCCGTTCGCGGCAGCCGGTGACGAGCGGTCGTCCGGCTCGGCCCGCCAGCGATCCGCGCAAGCTGCGAGCCTTGACAGCCTTCCAGCCGTCCGCTCGAATAGAGTCGGACGTCCCACCAGCGGGGGCGTCCACTGGAGGTAATCTATGCCGCGCGTCGTGAGGGGAGGGCTCATCCAGGCCTCGGTCGGCGAAGAGGCGTCCGCGCCGGTTGATCATCTCAAGAAGCTCCTGATTGACAAGCACGTCGCGCTGATCGAGGGGGCGGCGCGCCGCGACGTCCAGGTTCTGTGCCTGCAGGAGCTGTTCTACGGGCCATACTTCCCCGCCGAGCAGAACCCTCGATGGTACGCCATGGTCGAGCGGGTCCCCGAGGGCCCGACCGTGAGTCTCATGCAGTCGCTGGCTCGGAAGCATCACATGGTCATGATCGTCCCCGTCTACGAGGAGGACATGACCGGTGTCTACTACAACACGGCCGCGATCATCGACGCCGATGGGACCTACCTCGGAAAGTACCGGAAAAACCACCTCCCGCACTGCGCGCCCGGCTTCTGGGAGAAGTTCTACTTCCGTCCCGGTAACCTCGGCTACCCGGTGTTCCAGACGAGAGTGGGAAAGATCGGCGTCTACGTCTGCTACGACCGCCACTTCCCCGAGGGCGCCCGGGCCCTTGGCCTGGCCGGGGCCGAGATCGTCTTCAACCCGTCGGCCACCGTTGCGGGGCTCTCGGAGTATCTCTGGGAGCTAGAGCAGCCCGCCCACGCGGTGGCCAACGGCTACTTCGTCGGTGCCATCAATCGGGTCGGCCATGAGCAGCCGTGGGACATCGGCGAGTTCTACGGCAAGAGCTACTTCTGCGATCCGCGCGGCAGGCGCATCGCACAAGCCTCTCGGGACCAGGATGAGGTCGTGGTGGCCGACCTCGACCTCGACCAGATCCTGGAAGTGCGTAACGTATGGCAGTTCTACCGAGACCGGCGACCGGAGACGTACGGGCCGCTCACCGCGCCGTAGCGAGCACTCCCGATCGATCGGTGATCCTGCGGCTGGCCCTTCGGCGGCACGCTGCGTTTTCAAGCGCCCCCACCGCTCATCCGGAGCGGAGACGGGACGACGGGCGGCGCGCGAGAGCCAGCGGCGGTTTCATGCCGACCTCGTCAGACAGTCGATCCGCGCGGTCGGGAGTAGTCGATGCCAGAGTCACCAGGCCGCGGAGGGTCTCGCTTCAATGGCCTGCACCGAGAGACCGCGATCCTCGGCTTCCTCCGAGCGGGTGCGGTGCCTCCGAGGAATCACCCCGAGTTCTCGCCGTCAGGCGCACCGGGTGGTGGCCTCAAGACCGTCGGGTGCTCGCGGCGCTGGCGGCCACACGCGACGAGTATCGATTCATCGACGACCTGCTCCTCTCGCGGCGGATCCGACAGAACCGTTCGGATCCTGCAAGGAGAGCACGGATCCGAACGGAGCAGAGATCCAACGAGCTATCCGAGCTTCGAGTCGACGATCGCCAAGCGGTTCCCGCCCTCGACGTAGGTCACGTCCGTGACGCCGAGCAAACCGCGTACCTGGTCCTCGGGAACCTTCAGCGGCCCGGGTGACGGCGCCGACCCTGGCACGGGCTGGGGGAAGGCGGTTGACATGGCCGTGTGGAACGTGACGTTGCCTTCCACCTTTCGCATGATCTGGTGGATGTGGCCGTTGAGGACGGTCACTGATCCGAATCGCCTGAGATGGGACAGCGCTTGCTCGCCGTCCGCCGTGACCCATCCCCACTTGGGATAGACGGCCCAGAGGGGGACATGGGCGAACACGACGATCGGGGTGCTGCTGGAGAGCCGCTCCACATCCTTCCCGAACCACTCGAGTTGCTCCGGGCCGAGATTGCCGAGCCCCGCCGCCTTGAAGCTCGAGACGTTGACCAGGCCGATGAAGTGGGTGCCCTTATAATCGAAGCTCTGCCACCCGGTGCCCAGGGTCCCTTTACCGTAGCGGTTGAGATACTCCTTCCCGCCATCGGCGAAGACGTCGTTCTCGCCGGGGACGTAGAAGACACGGCTCGTCCTGATACTCTTGAGGTTCTCGGCGACCGTGTCGAACGCGCCGGCCTTCTGCGCATGCGTGAGGTCCCCGGTGTGGAGCACGAAGGCCGGCTCGGTCGGCAGCGCATTGATCCTCGCGATCGCCTCCTGCATCGTGCCGATCACGTCTTTGTTCGCCTCGCCCTTAAAGCCGATGTGGGTGTCGCTGATCTGCGCGAAGCTAAAGTCCCCTGGCGCGGCGTCCACGGACGCGGCCTGCGCCAGGCTGCGGGACGAGAGGATTCCTCCGGCGACGGTCCAAAGCAGCCCCGAACCGGCCCAGGCCATGCACTTGAGGAAGCCGCGACGGTCGAAGCCGTCCTCGCTCCAGTTCTCGGTCAGGTCAGGATCCGGCGGAGCATGCCGATCGCGGCTGAGGTCGTCTGCCATCTCGTTCTCCTTGTCGGGTGGCGCGTTCACTTCACGATGATCGTGGCGGTCATGTGCGGGTGGAGAGCGCAGAAGTAGGTGTACGTACCCGGTGCGGTGAACTTCCTCGAAAAGGCCTCATCGGTGTCGAGGCCGGGTGACGAGAAGTCACCGTTCGCCGAGGTGACGGTGTGCGGCTCCTCGTCCCGATTGGTCCAGGTCACCGTCGTACCGACCGAGACCGTCAGCGTCCTCGGCACGAAGGCAAAATCCCTAATCCCGACCTCGGAACCGACGGGTGCACTCGCCGTCGTCAGTCGCGTGGCGGCCGTCGCCGCTCGAATGGGTAGCGCTGACGGTCCCGCCAGAGCCCCGATGCTCATCGCCAGCCCAGCGAAGAGCGCCGCCCGTAACGCGCCGAGGGGCGAGGCGGGCTTTTTGAATGGAGATCGGCCGCCGTCGTCGAGTGTCCGTAAAGCGTTTCCCGTCGCCGCCAAGCGCTCGATCATGATATCTCCTCCATTTCCGGTTGGGGACTGCTCGCCTGTGCTAACGTCTTCTCCGGCGGCTCGTTCCACATCGTCCCAACAAGAGACACAGGGAACGATTTCGGCCGACAGGCGTTACGAACCAACGAGGCTTGGATGGAGGCCCTGCGCCCCGGAGCCGGGCTTCCCGCGTTAAACGGTCCCCGACACGCGAACGCCGGGGCGGGCGAGTCGGCTCCGGCACCTGCCGCTCGCTATGGGCAGCGCCGCGTGATGTTTGAGGTCAGGGGTCCTTGCCCACCGACCCCATTGCCTCTAGAGGCGCATCACCCCGCGCGCCGAAGATCTATCGAAGGGCGCGCGAGCTGCCGCGGAAGACGTATACGAGGCCGGATGGCCTGCTGAACAAAACCGTCAGTTTCGCCCCGGCTGACCTGGTCCCGGGTGGCCTGCACGGCTTCCGCCCGGCTGCCTTTTGGCGGGCCGCACGCAAGGTCTTCCCAGCATTAACCCGTCAGTGCACGGTCTGCGTCAGAGCGGGTGACGCACTACCAACGTAGCTGGAACTGCCCCCGTACGCCGCAGTCATGGAGTGGGTCCCCCTGGGCAGTTTCGAGCTGGTGAAGGTCGCCTTTCCGCTGTTGAGCGTCCGCGTCCCCAACACCGTCGTGCCATCCTTAAAGCTTACGCTCCCAGCTGGAATGCCCGAGGTGGACGACTTCACGGTGGCCGTGAACGTCACTGACCGGCCGAGGGTAGAGGGGTTCTTCGAGCTGGCCACCGACGTTGAAGTCGGCGCCTTGTTCACAGTCTGTAACACTGCTGCGGAGGTACTTCCGGCAAGGGTCGCACTGCCTGAGTAGATGGCGGAGATTGAGTGACCGCCTACGGCTAAGGCTGAGGCGGTAAACGCCGCCTGTCCGCCGCTGAGGGTGGCCGTGCCCAGGACGGTTGCGCCGTCCTCGAATGTCACTGTCCCGGTTGGCATGCCGGAAGTTGCTGGCGTCACCGTGGCCGTGAATGGCACAGCCTTGCCGAAGGCCGATGGGTTCAGTGCGGAAACGAGAGACGTGGACGTCGCAGTCAGTAAGCCGAACGCCTGGATTCGATCCGTTCCGACGAACACCACACCACGGGCCACCGCCACCGTGTTGTACTTGCCCCCTACGTTCAACTCGCTGGGGCGACTCTGCCAGAGCAGGCTCATCGTCGTCCCGTCGACCGCGTACAGAACCGGGTGAGGCACACTCGCGCCGATGAGCGGCGCGGAACGATACACATTGGCGTCGAGCACCCAGACGATTGCGTCACTCGATCCGTTGCTGGTCACAACGGGGGAACCGGGGCTAAATAGCGAGAGCGCCGAAGCCGTCACAGCGTCGATCGAGAGATGAGCGGGCGCGCCGGGTGAGAGCACGACCTGGAGTCTCGCCAAGCCCGGTGGGATCGGCTGGCGGCAGGTTTCGCATTGCTTGGTGGCGCCCGAATAGAACACGTAGTTCGTGCCGTCGGGTCCGCGGAAGTACGCCGGCGTGGTCCGTGCTCTGGCGTAGTCGCTCTGGGTGTAGACCTCGGAATACGGGCCGAAGACGTCGAGAGGCGCGACGGTGCCGAAGGGGGGCTGAGGACTTGGACCCAAGAGCGAGCCGTCTACCGTCGGATCCGTCAAGTTGCAGTTTTGGCGCTGGTCCAATCTCCCTGGCAACCTATCCCGATCGACGAGATACGCGGTTCCCTGCTTGCTGCCGAAGGCGACCAGGTGCGGCGTGCTGGTCGTCGACGGGTCAAGGTCGGGGAGAACCACCGGCGAATCGCCACCGAGGTCAGTGTCCGCGTCGTCCATTTGGCAGTAGTTCCAGGGTGTATAAGTCCCGCCCAATCGAAGCGGTGCGCCCGGTTTCCAGACCAGCAGCGACTCGCCCCAGTATCCCGGGGCATTTCTGGTGTCGTTCGGACCATTGCCGGTGGTGTCGTACACGTTGCCGGCGACGTCAATCGCGGGTCCGCCCGAGCCCCACATGCCTGCGTTCGCGAATGCACGGGTGCCCGACGGCGCGCCGGCATATGCGCTGGCCAACCTCGGCGTGATGGTGTCAACCGCCACCATCCAGCCGGCACCTCCGTCGCCATAGGCCCCGAAGGGCACATAGAGCAAGCGTCCGTCAGGGCTGAGATTTAGCCCTCCGCGCTGCGACATCGCCCCGGGGGGTTGAAACGTCGTCGGGCCATTCTGGTTGATCGGGCCGAGCGTGCTGTCGTCGATGATCAGCGGCCAGCCAGAGATCACCGATCCGCTCGTTAGGTCAAGCGCGAGTACCTTCCAGCTCCGCCCTCCCTCCGTGGTGTCGGCCGTGACATAGATCCGAGGCGGCACCGCATTCAAGTCGATAGTGGGCGTACTCAAGACGCCGAGGGGTACGCCGCCATCGGGACCGGGAGAGGGTGTTCCCAGCCGCGTGCGCCAAAGGATGGTACCCGCGGGAACCAGCGGTGCCCCGGTGATGTTGTCGAATGCGTTGACCGCGTACACGAAGCCGTTGCCCGTGGCGGCGAAGACGACCTCGAAATGTCGGCCGGCGTATGCGCCGCCTGACATCAGCACGTCGTCCACGTAGAGGGGGGAAGCATACATGTGGGGCCCGTAATCCGTTCCGCCGATATTCACCGTGTCAAACTGCGGCGAGTCCCACACCGGGCCAAATCCGGGGCTGGAAACACTCACTGGGGTCAACACCGTCTCATTTGGGCTCCAGCCCGTGCGCTGGCGATCAATGTGGAAGGTCAGGGTGTTTGTAACCGCGCCGGGAGTAAGCTGACCCTGCCCCAGCAGCAACCCTGGCATGAAAAGAAGGCGGCTTAGGACTCCCGAAACAAGAACCATCTGGACGAGCCTTAGCCTGCGGCTCGCAATCGGCGCGTGGCGAGTTCTGCCGTTGTCCATTGTCGCCCCCTTGCGTATTTATCAGGCGTACCGGGCCCGGAGTACGCGCGGAACGAACTCAGCGTCCAGAGATGCTACCGGAGGCTTCCGACTCGGAACTCAGGGCCCCCTTCCAATCCCTGAAGGGTCGGGGCGATCGGTGGGCGAGAAGACTCTATGGGAACTGTGGGGTCGTGTCAATTAACCTAGAGATCCCCCCCTTAAGAGGGAAACTCCGCGAACCAAGCGATACGAGCCTCCGTACCGCTCACCCCGCGGCGCATCCCGCGGAGAAAGAACTGTCCCCAGGGCGGCTCCATGCGGTCGCTGACGGGGCGGGAGGGCTCCGGTTCGAACCGGAGCCCTCCCCAGAGCTTACTGGTGATCGAAAAAGACGGGAGCGTCTTTGGCAGGAATTGGCGTCGTCGCACATGCGGTCAGAAAACCGCTCAGGACCGCGATCGCGATAATCAGCTTGCGCATAGCCGTCACCTCCTTTCGAGAAGCAAACTCCTCCGGCTCCGCCCTCGGGGGTCACGCTCGTCTACGACCGTGGCCCGAACGTCTGGGGCTGCGGACAGGGTGGGATCGGGCGCTGCGTTCGCACAAGGCACTTGGGCCGCACGCGCCGCGGCGATGCCGGTCTCGATCCTCCCGTCTCGTACCGAACTCTTCATCCTTGCTAACGCAGCGTCCCCGGCGTCGTTCCGCGGGTCCCGCGAATACACTCGGGACGGGAACCGCCGACGAGACGTTACGGATGGCGACGGGGATGCTCCACGCGAGCCAGGCCCGGGTGCCGTCGTCGAGCGGCGTCGAGAGCCCGTCGGTGCCGAACCGGCTGTGCTCGGGCCAGACGTCTTCGCATACGTTGATGCGGCGCGACTGTCCGCGCTTCCGATGGGGAGCCCGGCGGACTCCGTCCAGTACCACCACGCTCCGGCTCAGCGCGTCCCGCTTCCCAGTCCTCCGGACACCGCCGGCAGTGCACCGCCTCCGCCCGTGGATGGCCTCCGAGCCGTCGACCCGCCCGGCTTGCCCTTCTGAGGAGAACGGGCTCCGCGCTGACAGCGAGCCGGCCGGCGGGGGAAGGTCGTGGCGGAGGACCTCGACCGGGCGTGAGCCGTCGAGAAAACGAAGGCGGCGAACGGCCTGAAAGCAACGAATTGGGCTGCGCGTTCTCCGGTCGAGGATCGCGCGCCGCTTCGCCGCGATGCTGACGCCAGCTCTGACGGTGCGCTCAGCGCCTCACGATCGGGATCATCCGTTCGCTGAGAGTAATCGCCCCCGGAGGGGGAGGACGCGATTCATTCCCCTCCCCTGCACTCCTACAAGCGTCGGCGGCGGCGTGCCATCGATTACGTCGCGACCGACCGGTCTCTCAGCCGCCACCGCCGCAGCGCGACGAGCGACCAGATCGCCTCCAGCAGTCCGAACGGCCACGAGCCTTGGAGGAACCCGTAGGCCGATCCGAGCGCACAGCCCGCGGCGAACGCCAAGGTGAACCACCGGCTGCGCTCCTCGAGGGCGTAGCACACCAGCATCGCCGTTACGGCGAACAACCCAAACAGCGTGAGCCGATCCATACCCTCCCCTTAGTCTGTGGAGCGTTGCGCCGAGATCTGGTAATTCTCGTCGGCAGTCTTCTAACCACGCTTCCGTGCCGTCAGTTTTACGGCTGGCGAGACGATCCGTCGCGCGGCAGGGGGACGAGGCTATGCCTTCCTCGGCGACCTGTCAGGGGAGCAGCGCGGGGTCGGCGCTGGCCCGCCCGGCCGTCACCTGTCCGGCAGCGGAGCGCGGGCCCGGAGCGTTCGAGCGCTTCTGCAACATCCAGGCGCCGACGTGCGCGAACGCCCAGAGCAGGAGCGCGTAGGCGGCCACGCCGATGCTCACCGTGAGCAGGACTCGGAGCCGGCGAGGCAGCCTTCGTCGGGGACGGAGGCGGGCCGCGCGCGCCGTGGAAACGACGCTCTGCGGGTGGGCCAACGCTTCGCGGAACTCGAGGACGTTTTCGAACCGGTCCTTTGGATCGCGCTCGAGCGCGTGGAGGATCACCTCTTCGAGCTCGGGCGACAGATCCGGTCGCAGACGGCGCGGCGGCGTCGGATCCTCCTCCAATTTCGCCCGCATTTCGGTATAGACATTCTCCCCTGGGAACGGGACCTCTCCAGTCAGCATTTCGTAAAGAATGACGCCGAGGCTGTAGATGTCACTTCGCGCGTCGCCTCGATGGCCCTTCACCTGCTCGGGCGCCATGTAACTCGGCGTACCCATCGTCTGTGACAGTCCGGACCACGTCATCTTGCGGCGCGTCGTATCGATTGCGATGCCAAAGTCCATGATTTTGATGTTGCCGTCCGGCTGGATCATGATGTTCGCCGGCTTCAGATCGCGGTGCACGACATCGTGGTCGTGCAGATAGACAAGGGCGTCGGCAATTTGGATTGCCAGGCGTAGTGCGGCGTCGATTGGCAGCCGTCGTTCCCGTTGCAGTCGTGCGCTCAGTAATTCCCCGTCGACGTACTCCATGGCAAGGTACGGACGGCTCTTCTCGCGTGGCCGCAATACCTTGACGATAGCCGGATGGTCAAGGCGCTGCCCGATCTGCTCTTCGCGCTGGAACCGCTCGTGGAAAACCAGGTCGCCTTCGTATTCGGGATGGGGAACTTTGAGCACCACGGTCTGCCCGCTCTCAAGGTCCCGGGCGGAAAACAGTGTAGCCATGCCACTATGCGCGAGGACGTCAAGGAGCTGATACTGGTCAAGCCGCTGACCAGGCGCGAGATCGCTCACGAAGCACGTATCCTAGCGAGTGGAGGCGGGCGCGTCAAGCGAACTGGAGGGTGACCTTCACGTATGAGCTACTACGGCGCACGCCGGCAAGAAACCGCCGGCCGAAGTCAGGGGCCGAATCGCCACCAAGCACGCGGCGGCGCCGCGGAGCAGGACAGCACGGAGACCACCTGAACGCTGAGATTGTCGCTCCCCCCCGCTTCGCGGGCGCGCTCGACGATCGTCCGGCAGGCTGCCTCCGCCGGGTGCTTCAGAAGTACTTCCATCAGGTCCGATTCCGGCAGGGACGTATGGATCCCGTCGCTGCACTGAAGGAGGATGTCCCCGGGCTGAATCGGCCTCCGGAGGATGTCGATCGCCGGAATCACGTTGTGGCCGAGACACCGACTGAGCACGTGACGCTCGGGGTGCGTTCGGGCCTCCTCCGGAGAGAGGATTCCGTACTCGACCTGCTCCCAGACACGGGTGTGGTCCTTTGTCAGCTGCACCAAGGTCTCGGCACGCAGGAGGTACAGCCGGCAGTCGCCGACGTGGGCGGTGATTAACGTGTCGCCCACAACCGTGCTGGCCGTGAGCGTCGTCCCCATCCTTTGTAGCTCCGGAACGGTCGTGGCCTTGGTGTAGATCTCGAGGTTGGCCTGCTGCACGGCTCGCCGAAGACGCTTCTGAACCGACCAGGAGGTGGGGGCGCGCTCCATCTCCTGGGCGAGCACGTCGAGGGCGAGGGAGCTCGCCAGTTGCCCGCCCGTGTGGCCGCCGAGCCCGTCGGCGACGGCGAACAGGAGGCCGTCCTCGTACGGCCAGGAGCCCACCGCGTCCTCGTTCTCCTCGCGGACGAGTCCGGTGTCGGTCAGGTGAAAGAAATCTACCTCTGGCATTCCGCCGCCGAAGAGACCGTCGCGGTCTGGCGCACGAGGTGGTCCTCGAGGTCGGCCCGCACCGAGCGCCTCACCGGCGTGCGGCGCTCGGCGCGGGGTCCCCGGCCGCCGGAGCTCGCCGTTCCCCGAGGGTCAACGGCGTCCGGCGTGCAACGTCTGCTGAACCCTGGCTTCCCGACCCTATGAGGCACGCTCCGGCCGACCGACCAAGGTACGGCCTGACCGGCGCCCACCCACGGCGACGTAGATCGCGCTCACGATCGCCCACGCGCCGGCGATCGCGAAGCAGATGTACGCCTCCTTCTGGGAGTCGGCGTTGCCGATGAAGTAGAGGTAGATGATCGCCACCAGCATCAGGACGTTCGCGAGCAGACCGAGCACCGGGACGAGGCCGTGCTTGAAGAAGCTATATTCGGCGCGGCCTGGAAACGCGATCAGCGCCCACAGGCAGGTGAGGCCGTAGAGCATGAAGGTGCCGAAGTTGGACGCGAGCGCGATGCCCGTCAACCCCACGACCGATTGCACACCCACCGCACCGATCAAGCAGGAGACGACGACGAGAACCCAGAGCGCGCGATGAGGCGTGGCGAACCGGCCGTGCAAGACCCCGAGGATCTCCGGCATCTCTCGATCCTGCGCCATGGCGTAACTGACGCGTACGGCCGTGTTCAGGCAGCTCAGCGTGGTGCCGAAGATTGCGATGGCGACCGTGACCGCGATCGAGATCATCAGGCCGAAGCCGATGCCCCCGAGCACGCTGTTGCCCACGAGGACGGCCATGTCGCCGATCGGCGCGCTCGACGCCGCCGCCGCCGCCATCCCAGTGACGGTGCTCGTCTTGGTCCCCTCGGTGACCGTCGCGACGAGCTTCTCATTGATCATGTAGCCGGCCGCGAAGTACTCGAAGAGATAGGCGAAGAGCCCTTGAATGACGAGCGAGAGAACCACCGCCCGCGGAATGTTGCGGCTCGGGTTCTTCGTCTCGGCGGCGAGGGCGGTGCAGCTCTCGAACCCGACGAGGATGAGAATGGCCAAGGTCGACTGGACGATCACGCCGGTCAGCGAGTGCGGGAGGATGGCGTCCCACCCGCCGGAGAACGCCCACTGCGTGGCGCCCTGCGGGTTCGTCCACCGATAGTAAATCGCCAGGGCGCTGAACAGGACCAACGTCACCAGCTGGATGATGTTGATCAGGAGCGCCGTCATGGTCGACCCGGTGATGCCGCGGAAGGCGACGTATCCGGTGACGAACGCGAAGACCACGGCGACGACGACCAAGGCGGTGTTGGACAGCGTGGCCCCGGTGAACTGGGTGTAAATGTAGCCGATCATCGTGGCCATCATGGCCACCATCACGCCGGGATAGACCCAGTAAAAGAGGTGGGCCGCCCATCCGGTGACGATCTTCGCGAGGCGCGCCCACTGGTGGTGCTTCGTGCTCTCACGGTCCAGGAACGCCTTCTCCGCGAAGTAGTAGCAGCTCCCGAAACCGGCCTCAGGGTAGACCCGGGCCAGCTCCGCATACGAGATCGCCGTCAGGAAGGCCAGGATCAGCGCGGCAACTATTCCGGGCCAGATGTCGGCGGCGACCGAGCTCCCGTTCGGCGCGGTGGCGGCGGCCTGCAACTGGTACGTGATCCAGAGAAACGCCCCCGGCGCGATCAGCGCCATGGCGTTGACGGTGGCGCCGGTCAGTCCGAGCGTCTGCTTCACCACCGCACCACCTGCACTCTGCTGGGCCATCTGCTGGGCCATACGTTGCTCCCTTCGTGGGTGCTCTTCTAAAGCTTCTCCGCTCTCTTCACGTGTGCTGCGCCGCTCTCCGGGAGCGGCGGCCGTGGCTGAGACGGGTGAGGCCGAGCGCACGCCTCAAACGCCGGGAAACTCTCCGATCGGTGTCGCGGGCATCCCCGACAGAGTGAGCCGCGCGAGAATGACAATCACTCCAGCCACTTACATCACCTTCGCCTCCGCACCGTGACCTTCACTCCCAGACCGACAAACTCGCAATTGCAAGGCCCTGAGCTCCTCGGGGAGACAGGAGGCCTGTCGCGTTCCGCCAACTCGAGAGCACGTCTGCAGCGGTCGCTCGAGCGCAAAAGCAATTCTCAGGCCGTTTACCCAGACGATGCTTCCGCGGGGTCAGCGGTCTGGCTCCCCAGTGAGAGCGGTCGCCGCGACCAACTTCTGTCGTCTCGTTTTCTCATCGAGGGTTAGGCACCGTGCACACGGTGCCCGGAGGGCCGCGGACATCGTGCAGCGAGCGGAGGCTGTCGGTGGCCCATCCCCTACCGGCGACCTGCCTACCGTATGGGCAGATGGCGAACTGGATGCCTGCTCTGGTATCACTCCTTGCCCCGGCCCCTCAGAACCAACCGCGTCGGCGAGGGGCCTGGGAACCGCGCGGCTCCCGGTCCCGTCGGTCACTTGGCTTAGACCGCGGCGGCCGGCCCGGAGCCGGACCCTCGTACCGGCGTGGCGTTGGCCCACGGTGGTGGGAGATGACGTCCTGGCCATTCCCGTGCTCGTGACCTAGAATGCGCAAGGCTGACCGCGATCGAGGGCCCGTCGAAGCTGCCGGCATACCCTTTGCACCGGCGAAACCGCCGTCGTGCGCCTGGGCAATACGAAATCTCCCCAGGCCGGAGGTCGAGACGTCCGCGGATACCGGGGACCCAATGAGGCGGGCCACAGCGCCGCACGCGGAGGGCGCGATGAAGAAGGTCGAGGCCATCATCAAGCCGTTCAAGCTCGACGAGGTCAAGGAGGCGCTGACCGAGGCCGGGATCGTCGGCATGACGGTGTCCGAGGTCCGCGGTTTTGGCCGCCAGAAGGGCCACACGGAGATGTATCGCGGCGGCGAGTACACGATCGGCTTCGTCCCGAAGATCAAGATCGAGGTGGTCGTGCCCGACCACCGCGTGGACGCCGTGGTGACGCTGATCTGCGACACGGCGAAGACCGGCAACATCGGGGATGGCAAGGTATTCGTCTCCGGGCTCGAAGACGCCGTCCGGATCCGGACGGGCGAGCACGGTGATCATGCGGTGTGATCCGTCCTGAGAGGAGCCGACCATGGCGCGTGTCTGGGGAGCGATGATCGTGACGGCGCTGGTGGTGCTCACTGCGAGCGCCGCGCCCGCGCAGCAGCCCGAGGCCAAGCCCGAGGAGAAGCCGAAGACCCTCCTCGAGGAAATCGCCCTGTTCGGGTACGTCGAGGCCAGCTACGTCGGCAATCTCGGCCACACCAGCGCCGACAGCGGCGGGCTCACGAGCTCCCGGCAGGTCAATACGCTCCGCCTCTACGACAGCGACGAAGGCTTTACCTTCAACATGGCCGAGATCAGCGTGAAGAAGGACCCGTCCGACAAGTATCCGTTCGGCTTCGGCGTCGTCTTCACCGGCGGCGAGGACGCGCAGAAGAATCACTCGGTCGGTATCTTCCGGGACCTCCAAGACGCGCCCCGGCAGACCAAGTGGATCGACCTCGAGGAGGCCTACCTCTCCTATAAGGTCCCGCTCGGCAGCGGGCTGACGCTCAAGGCCGGCAAGTTCGTGACGCTCCTCGGGTATGAGGTGATCGAGTCGCCCAACAACTTGAACTTCTCGCGGTCCCTGCTCTTCTCGTTCGCGATCCCGTTCACCCACACCGGCGGGCTGCTGAGCTATAGCTTCACCGACTGGTTCTCGGTGACGGCCGGGGTCGTCGAGGGGTGGGACGTCTCCGACGACAACAACGCCTCCCCCGCCTACACCGGCCAGTTCGCCGTCACCCCTCTCAAGGATCTCTCGACCGCCCTGAACTGGATCGTCGGGCCCGAGCAGAACAGCAACAATACTCGCCAGCGCTGGGTCACCGATCTGACCGCCACCTACGCGGGGTTCAAGAACGTGACGCTCGGCGCCAACGTCGACGTCGCCGGCGAAGAGCGGGTGCCCGCTCTCGTCGCCACGCGACAGGACGGGGACGCCTCCTGGTGGGGCTGGGCCCTCTACGCCGCCTACGACTGGACGGACAAGCTCCGATCCGCGCTGCGCTTCGAGTTCTTCGATGACCCGCAGAGCGTGCGGACGGCGATCCGGAACACGGGGAATCGGACGTCCATCTACGAGGTGACGGCGACCGCGCAGTACAAGATCTGGAAGGGCCTGGTCGGCCGGGTCGAGTACCGGCACGACGACGCCAACGCCAAGGTCTTCGCCATCCGGGCGCCCAGCTACGCCCCGACGGAGAGAGTCCAAGACACGCTCAGCGTCGACCTCTACTACCTGTTCTTCTGACGGCCGAACCCCGAGACAAACGGGGCGGCCGGAGCGCCGCTGAGATCCCGGTGATCGCGGCGCTCGCCTGAAGGTCCAGGCGGTTCGGCGGACCGGCTCCTAGAGCCGGGCTGGGGTCAGCTCCTTGCCGCAGGGCCCGATGGCCGGGCGCGGCCGGCTCGTCGGGAGCGTGACTACGCCGTCGCCTGCAAGCACACTTGCTGAACCGCGAAGAGCCGTCGCATCCACCCCTGACCAAATCGCGGGAAGGTCGGGAGCCCCGCATACTCGACCGCCCGATCAGCAAGGAAGTCGGCCAACAGCGCGTGTCCGTTGGCCGCGCGGGCCGCGGCGAGCGTCTGGGGGCCGATCACTCCATCGACCGACACCCCGAGGGCCCTCTGCAGGGTCCGCACTGCCGTCACCGGGCCCTGATTCACCGCCCCGTCGAACAACGCGATCGCGATCAGCGGAGGGAACCGGTCACATCCGAGCGAGTCCCAGTAGTCTCGACGATAGATCTGAATGGCCCGGTCGCGCGTCAGGTTCCTGATGTCGAGATTCGGGTAGGCTCGCTTACTGATTCCCCAGTTCGTTTCGCCACCGGGATCATTCGGATCGTTGACGTACCCGCCCTCGTAGCTCAAGACCGCGGTCACGGCCGTATCGAAGGTGTCCCTCACCGGCCACCCCCCTATCCGCCAGCGTTGGTCTCAGGGAACAGGGGGCGGAGCGGTAGTCGCACGTGTCAGCGCCCCGAGGCTCACCCACCCTGGACGTACTCCCGCCCGAAGGGCTCGACGACAGCCGGAGAATGCTCCGGAGTCCTTAGCGACCTTATGACCCCACGAGCGCTCGAACCCGCGGCGCCTCGTTCTTTGGCAGCACGTCTTGCCGGCTCCCCGCGACGTACGCGTCCACCTCCGCACCCCCCAACATGGCTTTCGGCGAACCGGACAGCGTGTCCCTCTGCAGGACAAACGTGCCCTCTTGGCCGAGGCTGAACTTAGGGGCGCGGTACCATGCGACATCCAGCGACCTTGGAAACCGGATCACGATTTCCTGACCATCCCGGGCGCCCTTGATCCCGGACTCAACCTGGACGACGGCCTCTTGCCAATCGGGGTCGTGCTCACTGAGCACGAGATTCGACTGCGCGCCGACCGGTCTCAACGCCTGCGGCCGAATGGCCGTCACCCGACCGACGACGACCATGTCGGCCTTCTGGACCCGCGATCGGAGTTCAGCGTCGCTCAGTTCCTTGCGAACCTGGGCGAACTCCTCCCGCCTCGGGCTACTCGCGCCGGGCTCCGAGACGGGGGAGATCTCGGGCGAGACCTCATGTCCCACTTCATGGACCGCGAGCCCGTTGCCGAAGATCCAGCCATTCGCATAGAACGTCACCCGGGCTCCGTCGCGAAACTGCGACGGCTCCTTCACCTCCACGGTGACTTTATCCCCCTTCACGAGCGAGACGGCTGCCGGCTTCTCCAGCACCTCGTCGACGCGGACCACAACCGTCCGCGCCGAGCGAGGGACATCCGCGAACGAGACGTCCCCCACCTTCACGACTCTCCCGATGAACACGATGCCACACCGTTTGAGCCACTCGTGCCGAGGTGTTTGCCCGCTGACAGGAGTCACGCTCGGAATCAGCAGGATCCCCGCGCTCAGGGCCGAACAGGCGATTCGCCTTAGACTTCCCATACTTCGCTCCCTTCCTGACTCCCGACGCCAGCCACTCCGCTCACCGCACCACCGGAATACTAAAGTAGAACGGGTCGATCGAACTCGCAACGCTTTGTCCAGACGCGTCCTCCAGCGTCTTGCTGGTCGCGTTAATCCGCCTTTGATACTTCACTCCTTGCGGGAAATTGGCCAGATCCGGCGTGTTGTTCGCGGAGAAGACGCCCCGAAACTCGTCCCCGACCGCGAGCAAGTAATTGTAGTCCCCGATGTACGGCAGGAACTGGATCGCTGGTGTGTCCGCCGGCACGCTGGCGAGGACGGCATTCTGCGTCGTGGTGAACGCGTCCCGCGTTTGCTCAAGGCGCGTTTCCCAGCGACTGCCGGATCCCGAGCCGTCGACTCGTTGATACAGCAGTCCAACGGTGCCATTATTCGCGATGGCGAGCGCGGCATTGGTCGCATTCGCGATGACGCGCAAGTCGGCCGACCATGATATCCCGCGGTCAGTCGAGCGACGAACATGAATCGTATAGATGTCGGTCCCGACGCGGTCCCCCCAGGCAACATAGACGGTCGAACTATTGTTCGGGTCCACGGCGATGGACAGCGTCGATCCGATCCGTTCCTGCCCGAGCGTGGGCCCGTTCGACCATGGGATGCTCACGCCCTGGGCGACCAAGCGGCCGGGCAGACCGTCGCTGCCCACGAGCGCCTGGAACGTGTTCGCCGCCGAATCATCGCGCACCACCACGACGTCGCTGGTCGCCACGTTGCCGTCGAAACTTCGCCAGCCGAAGTAGGCAGCGTACACGGTGCCATCACGCGCAACCGTCGGTCGGACCGAGGGCCCATCCTGCCCGGCAGTGTCGCGCGGCTCGACCCTCACCGATTTCCACGTCGTGCCGCCGTCCAGTGACACGTCAAGGGTCGCCGTCCGCGGCGCCGCACCAAAATCGTTGCTGCCGACGTAGACGCGATCGTTGAGCCCGATCCTTGCCGCCTGCACAAAGGGCTGATCGATCTGACTACGCGAGGCCTGAACGCTCATCGCACCCGATGAGGCGAAGTCGAGGGTCCTCAATTCATTGAGGAGTAGGTTCCCTGGAATCCGCAGGATCCCGGCATACAAGGCCGCCGCCGTGCCGCCGGTGGAGGCATGGGTGATGTCCCCGGTCCCCACGGGCCCCGCACTCGGTACGATGTTCCGCAAGGACCAGGTGTTGCCGTCATCCTCGGAGACAAAGACGGGCGCGAATCCGCTGGCGGTCCCCTCAGGGTTCGGGGTGAACGCCGACGCGGCCATTTTTCGCGGATCCGTCGGGTGAACCGACAGGAATGGCTCGCTGTCCTGATTTTCCTCGCCGCTCAGCGACGCGGGAATCATATCCACGACGACGACGGCGCCGAGCGTCGAGCCGGGCCGCGGGGACGGCGCCGGAGGAGCCGGTGAAGTCCGACAACCGGTAAAGACCGTCAAGAGGAGGAGGAGCGTCACGAAACCCATCGAGGCCTCCATCGGTCGACCGGAACCGTTCGAATCCTCAGCATCGCGTCCTTTCAGACGGTCAAAAGGGTGCCCCCGTCCACCTCACTCCCGGCGGGCCGATCACGTCTGGCCCGCCGGGCCGGCTCGGGTCACTGCCGTCGTCGGGGCGTTCTCGATCCGCAAACCCGCCGGGCCGGACACACTGGCCCGGCGCTTTCACGAGGCTTGGGCTCAGCCGCCCGGACGGGCGATGATTTAGTCGCCGACGACGCGGCCGCCGGCCCCTCTACACTATACCCTCGCGGCGCACTCCGCGACGCCGGGTCAGCGAGCGAATGCCACGGCCCACACCGGAAATCGAGTATCGTACGCAATGGGCGCCCACCCGGGGCGCCTGGCGCAAGCGAGCGGCTTCGGAACCGACCAACCTTACGACGGAGGTAGGGCGATGCGACTCTTCGTGATAGTACCCGTGGTCTGGCGCGCGCTCCTCTCAATGGGGCGCGTTCGATATGTACTGGGGACGCTCACACTCCTGATCGCCGTGGTGGCCTCTTCACAAGAGGCGCCGAAGCCTCGCCTTCCCCTCGTCGATCCCTTCACCCAGGACTCGGTATTGCGCCCGATTTTCGACGGCATGAGATCGCGTGGACTAGAACCGCTCAACATCCACCGAACGATCGGACATGCTCCGGAGCTCTACAAAGCCTTCGCGGGCCTGGCAACCGCTCTCCGTTTCTCAGGAGTGACGCCGCGGGTCGACCGGGAGCTGATGATTCTGCGCACGACTCAGCTCAAGGAGGGCGAGTACGAGTTCGCCCACCACAGACGCATCGGGCTCACATGTGGGCTTACTGAGGCGCAGATCGATAGCCTCCCCACCTGGCGCCGGACATCCGTCTTCAACGAACGGCAGCGCGCCATTCTCGGATATGCGGAGAAAATGGTGCAGGCGGCCGATGTGGACGACGCGACATTCGCCGCGATGCAACGCCTCTTTTCGCCCCAAGAGATCGTCGAGCTCACGATGACCTCCGGATTCTACGTGGGGATCGCTCAGTTTTCGCGTGCGCTCAGAATCGAAATGGACAAGTCCCCGACCACATATGCGAATTGCTGAGCCCAAGACTGACTCACACTGAGCATGAACATCCCAGATTTCTCCCGCCGGTCTTTTCTTCAACTGCTCTCCGCGGTCGCGGCCTGGGCCGCCAGCGGCACCCGTTCCCGCGCGAGGGCGGGGTCCGCGCCGGAGGTACGCCGCGACACGGTGCGCCTCCGACGGCCGTACATCGCGGTCCAGGTTCCGGCGGTTTCATTCGTCGATGAGGGCGTCGAAACGGTGCTGGACGTCCTCCGCGAGAAGGCTCACGTCAACACGGTTTGGTTGAACACCTACACGTGGGACTACGGCACCGGTGGGCGGCAACTTGCGGGCTACCCCTTTCCCGATCACGGCCCGCAGGAGCCGGACCAGCTCTATGGCGGCGCGGTGTTTGACTACGACCCGAAATACTTTCGGCATACCGCGCTGAACCAGTTCCGCTCGCCGGACTATCAGGGCCGCAATCTTCTCCAGGAAGTCCTGCCCAAAGCCAAAGACCGAAACATGGATGTCGTGGCCTGGGATTTCTTTTTTCCCGACCGCGACGTGCCGCAGAAGCTGAAGAACATGGACCGCGTCGTAGAAATTGATGTCCATGGCCAACGCACGTGGGCGCCGTGCAACAACAATGAGGATTATCGCCAGCACATGTTTGGCCGGGTTGAGGTGTACCTCCGGCAATACCCGGACGTCGCGGGCATCGCCTGGGGGCAGGAACGAATGGGGCCGCTGATGAACATGATCGGCGGCACGTGGGGACAACCCTTCATCTCCTGCTTCTGTCCGCACTGTCGGAAGAAGGCGAGGGACCGCGATCTCTCCGTCGTGCGGGCGCAGCGGGGTTACCTTGACCTCGAAAAACTTCTCGGGGCGGCCCGGCGCGACGAACGCCCGGCCGACGGTTACTTCGTAAGCTTTTGGCGCTTGCTGTCCAAGTACCCGGAGATCTTGGGCTGGGAAAAACTGTGGACGGACAGTTATCATGACATCCGCGCCGAGGTGTATCGGCGCTCGAAATCCATCGCTCCGGAAAAGCCGCTCGGCTTTCACATCCTCCACAATGCCACGCTCAGCCCCTTGTCCCGTGCCGAGGAAGACTACGCCGAGACCGCGACGTACGCCGACTTCGTGAAACCAGCCGTCTATCATGTTGTGGGCGGCGGACGCATGGCCCTGTTTCTGGAGCGTCTTTCCACCACGATCTTTCACGACGCGAGGCCCGAGGACGTTCTGCCCTTCTACTACAAGATCATGAACTACGAGGAGGCTCCCCACGCGCAGCTTCCCACGGCCGGCCTCTCCGCCGACTACGTGGCCCGCGAAACCACACGTGTCATCGCCGACGTCAATGGCGAGATCGCGGTCTATCCTGGCATTGACGTGGGCGTTCCGGCCAAGGCCGGCGAGAGGCAGATTTCGCCGGACGACGTTCGGGATGCCGTCAAAGCCGCCTTCGGGGCCGGCGCGCCAGGCGTGGTCCTCTCGCGCAAATACTCGGAAATGAAGCTCGCCAACCTCGCGGGCGCCGGACAGGGTGTGCGCGAGGCGGGAGGGCTCTAGCTGGCGCTTGGGAAGGCGCCCACACAACGCGCTGAAGGGCCGCGGGGACGGCGCGCTGAGCGCGCGTCAGAAGTTCAGCAGGACCGCCGCCGCTCCGCTGAGGACGCCGAGCACCACCACAGTCGTGGCGATCGCGAAGACGATCCTGAATGGGAAGACCTTCGCTACCATCGCGAGGGACGGCAGGCTGACTGGGGGGAGAGTGGTCATCAATGCCGCTGCCGGCCCGACGCCGAGGCCGTAGGCCATCAACGTCTGCACGATCGGAATCTCGCCTGCGGTCGGGATGACGAAGAGCGTTCCCGCGCCGGCCAGGCCGATCGTCCAGAGCACCCCGTGGGCGCCCGGCGTCACGGTGGGAAACAGCCAGGCACGTGCGGCTCCGAGCAAGAGCACCAGGACCACGTATTCCGGGATGAGCCCGATGGACAGTCGCCAGAGCTCCCTCAGGAATCGCTTCCAGATCGCCGAGGAGACCCTGGCGTCGATTGGCCCCGCATCGCTCCCTCCGGCGATGGCCGGCGCCCGCGCGATCGACGAATCGTCGCGCACGAGCCACTGGACGAGATACGCGATGACGAAGACGAGCAGCACTCCGACGGTGAGTCGCAGGCCGACCCAGCGCCATCCGAGCACGAACCCCATGAAGATCATCGTAGCGGGATTGAGGATCGGGTTGCCGAGCCAGAAGGCCAGCGCCGCGCCGACGGAGCAGCCGCTCCTGCGGAGCCCCAGTGCCACTGGGGCAGCGCAGCAGGTTCACATCATCCCCGCCGTTGAGATCAGCCCCGCGAGTGCCACCCGGCTGAATTTCATGCTCCCAAGAACCCGCACGAGCCAGTCTCTCGGTACCAGCGCCTGCACGCCCGCGCCCAGGAGCAGCCCAAGCACCATCGCCTGCCAGATCGATTTCCCGTACGCCCACGCGTATCCAAGCGCCGCCTCGACCGATGGGGGCGGCGGCGTCGCCAGCTTCCCCGAGACGAGTGAGGCACCGATGGAGTGTTGCGAGGCCGCGACGAAGGCCCGGTGGTAGTACGGTCCCCACTTCACGTAGTAGAGGCCGCCGACGAAAAGGACCGCGAGGACCAGGGGTCCCGCGAGCGCGGCGCTGCGCTTTGGTTCGGCGCGCATGGCGTTGATTGTACTCGCGGCCGTCGCCAACGCAAATCGTAAAGGGGGATCGGGTCCTTGCTCTCGGGAGACAAGAACCTGTCGGGTGACCCGAAGCGGAGGGCAGATAGGGACGCGAGCACCGAATAAATAATGAGAGACAATGGTAATGAGGACGGGGGACAGGATGAACGAAGAGACGATCGAGAACCAGGGAATGAAGAAGAACCAATAAGCTGGAGCCGGGTCAGCAGACCCCGGCCCCAATCGACAACACCACGCGGACAGCCGGGGGCGCGCGGCGGCGTCCCAATGGAGAGGTCGCAATGACTCACCGATTCAGTCGTCGTCCAGCGTTGTTCTCCGCGGCCGTGGCGCTCGGATGGATGGTCGCCAGCGGCCCGGTGGTGGGCCAACACCTCGCCGCCGGACCCGCACACGCCGCAGGCGGGGGCGAGGAGACCGCCGTCTTCGCTGGTGGCTGCTTCTGGGGCGTGCAGGCGGTCTTTCAGCGAGTGAAGGGCGTCCAGCGCGCCGTGTCTGGGTACGCCGGAGGCTCGGCGAGTTCCGCGCACTACGAGGTCATCAGCAGCGGCGCCACGGGGCATGCCGAATCGGTACAGCTCACCTACGATCCGGCGCAGATCCCCTATGCCCAGCTGCTAAAGGTTTTCTTCTCCGTCGCGCACGACCCGACGCAGCTGAACCGGCAGGGCCCCGACGTGGGGGCCCAATACCGGTCGGCTATCTTCTATGTGAGCGAGGCGCAGCGGCAGATCGCGCTCGCGTACATCACCGAGCTGAACGCGGCGAAGGCATTTCCGCGCCCCATCGTGACGCAGGTCGTACCGCTCTCGGGGTTCTACCCGGCGGAAGCGTATCACCAGGACTATCTTGATCGGCATCCGAACGAGCCATACGTCGTCTTCAACGATTTGCCGAAGATCGCCAATCTTCGCAAGCAGTTCCCAACCCTCTATGTCGCCAGGTGAAGCGTCCCGGCCCGGCGCCCGCAGCAGAACGGTAACGTGAGCGGAGCCATCGGATCGATCAGGAGGAGCTCTGGGGTCGCCAACGCTTCCAGGACTTCGGGATCGCTGCCGCCGCCCTTCGGGACCGGGAGGCCAGGAACAACTACGAGCGCTTCTCCCGTTGCATGGCCACCGATCCAACCCATCGATGGTCAATTCTCAAGCGTCGCGATTCCAGCGAGGATTGTCTGGACTACCCTCTCGTCTCCGAGTGCGGAATTGATCATCAGATGGTAGAGCTGCCGGTCCGGCCAGTCCTTGTCGAAGTACTTCTTGATGAACGCCGCCCGCTCTCTGTCGACGGTCTCCACGAGCTGCGTGGCCTCGGCGGCGCTGCGCCCGGCGCGTCGCTCCCGGCGGATCTTCTCGTCGAACGGCGCATAGACGAACACGTGGTAGGCATCCGCGCGGTCACGTAGAAAGTAGGCCGACCCGCGTCCGACGATGACGCAGTTGCCGGCCGCGCCCGCCCCCCGCACCACGTGCCCCGTGACCTCCAGGATCCGATCGGCGTCGACTGGCTTGAGCCGCTGCGCCTGCAGGTTCCCTTCGAAGCTGCCACGCAGGAACGACTTGAAGAGCCGATAGTACATGGGGTCGCCGCGCTCCTCTCGCCCTGCGACCACCGCCGGATCACACTCCGTCAACCGCGCGATCTCCCGGGTCAACCGCTCGTCCCAGAGCGCCCACCCCAGCCGGTCGGCCAGCCTCTGTGCGATTGCCGGGCCACCGCTGCCGTACTCCCGATCGAGCGTGATGACTCTGATCACGGTCTCTTCCTCCTCGGAGGCGTCACGCTACCCGACCGCCACTCCCGCGCCCCCACCCGGATCGTTCTTCTTCAGGACGAAGGAGATGCACAACATGACGGCCGCGCACCCCGCGAGAAACCAGTACGTATCGATGTACGCGAGAGTCTGCGCCTGACTCTGCACGATACGGTAGAAGCGAGCGTACGCTTGCTGCCGCGCATCGTAGGCTCCGAGCCCGGCGTCGGCCAGGCGGTGCGTGAGCGCGTTCACCTGCTCCTGAAAGGCCGGATTGTCAGACGCCACGCGCGACACGAGATGCACCTGGTGGAACTGAGCCCGCCGGACGGTGAGGGTCGTGACCAGCGAAGTGCCCACACTGCTCCCGATATTGCGCATGAAGTTCACGATGCCCGCCACGCTGTTGCTCTTCTCCGCCGGGATGCCGATGTAGGCGGCAAGGGTGATGGGCACGAAGAGGAACCCGAGCCCCACGACCTGCCCGACGCGCAGCCACGCGGCCGTGCCAAAGCTGATGAGCAAATCGATCCGCAGCGCCGAATAGGACATGGCGAGCATGAGCGCGAGCCAGCCCACGGCAACAATCCAACGCGCCTGCACCTTGGTCGTCAGCTGGCCGACGATGGGCATCTGAAACAGCAAGACGAGGCCGCCGGCGGAGAGCGCCAGTCCCGCGGTCTCCGCCGTGTAGCCCATTAACGCCTGGAGAAACTGTGGCATCAGCACCACACTGGCGAACAGCACGACCCCCAGCATGAACATCATGAGGTTGGCCGCCAGAAAGCTGAAATCCTTAAAGAGGCGCACTTCGATGATGGGCCCGGGGTGAAACCACTCCCAGACCACGAGGACAGTCAGGCACACGAAGGCCACGATCGCGAGGGTCGCAATGAAGTGGGATCCGAACCAATCGTCCTCTTGTCCTCGGTCCAGCATCACCTGCAGGGCGCCGATGCCCAGCACGAGCAAGCTCACGCCCACGTAGTCGAGTCGGACACCGGCCCCCCGAGCCCGGAGGAGGTAGGGTGGATCCTCGACGAGCTGCAGAATTAGCAGGAGCGTGAGCACGCCGACCGGGAGGTTGATGAAGAAGATCCAGCGCCAGGAATAGTTGTCGGTAATGAAGCCGCCCAGCGTCGGTCCGATCGTGGGAGCCATGACCGCGGTCAGCCCGTAGAGCGCGAAGGCGAGGCCCCGCTGCTGCGGCGGGAATACGTCGGCAAGGATGGCTTGCGCCATTGGCTGGAGCCCCCCGCCACCGGCCCCCTGGATGACGCGGGAGACGATGAGGGTCCCCAGGGTCGGAGCCAGCCCGCAGAGCAGAGAACTCACGGTGAAGAGGACGAGGCACGTCGCGAAAAACCGTTTGCGACCGAAGGTGGCGGCGAGCCAGCCACTGATCGGCAACACGATGGCGTTGGAGACGAGGTAGGACGTGAGCACCCAGGTGCTCTCATCGTTGCTCGCTCCGAGATTACCCGCCATGTAGGGCAAGGCCACGTTGGCAATACTCGTGTCGAGGATCTCCATGAAGGCGGCCAGGGCCACGACGACCGCGATCAACCATGGGTTATGGCGCGGACGCCAGAGGACCTCCGCGCCGGGGGCGGGGAGTGACGCTTCAGCCGTCATCGGACCTTGACCTCGGGGACCGCGGACATTCCGGGCCCCAGCACGTGCTTGGGGTCGGGCGGCTCGTCGATCACGATCTTCACCGGGACGCGCTGCACGACCTTGACGTAGTTGCCGGTGGCGTTCTCCGGCGGCAGCAGGCTGAAGCGCGCGCCGGCGCCGGCCTGGATACTGTCCACGTGCCCCTTGAACAGCTTGTCGGGGTAGGCGTCCACGCGGACCGTGGCCGGCTGCCCCGGCTGCATATAGCGGAGCTGGGTCTCCTTGAAGTTCGCGACCACCCAGACCTGGTCGGGCACGATGGAGAAGAGCGTCTGGCCCACCTGCACGTAGGCTCCCGGCTCCACGCTCTTCCGCGTGATCCGCCCGGACTGCGGCGCGTAGATCTTCGTGTAGGACAGATCCAGCTCCGCCTGGCGCACCGCCGCCGCGTACTGCGCAATCTGAGCGGCCGCCTGGTCCGCCTGGGCGCGGCTGTAGGCCACCTGCTTCGGCGCCGCCTGGGCGCTGGCCAACCGAGCCTTCGCTTCGTCCCGCTGGGACTCCACCTGGCGGAGGACATCGCGCGCGCCTTGCTCGGCCTTGCGCGCCGCCTCGAGGTTGGCTGCCGCCGTCCGGTCGGCGGCCACGGCGTTGTCTCGCTCTTGCCGGGACACCCCGCCGTACTGCAGGAGCTGCTCATAACGCCGCGCGTCGGCTGCCGCCCGCGCAGCCTCGGCCTCCGCCGCCTGCACCCGCGCTCGGGCCTGCGCGAGCTGGCTCCGCGCACCCTCTATCTGCCGCCCCGCGGTCTGGACCCCAGCGTGAGCCTGATCGACCCCCGCGCCGGACGTCGTGCCCACGACCTGGACGTTGATCGTCGCGCCCAGGTGTTGGGCCACGGCCGCGGCCAGATTCGCCTGGGCCTGGGCCAACCGCGCGTCGAAATCGCGCGGGTCTAGCTCCACCAGGAGCTCGCCCTCCTTCACGTGCCAGTTGTCGTCGATGTGGACCTGGGAGACCAAGTTTGCCACCTTCGGGCTGATCGCAACCACGTGAGCCTCGATGAAGGCATCGTCGGTCGACTCGTGGGTCAGCGCGAAGCGGACGTACCGCACGACCGCGATCAACGCGACGAGCGCCAGCACGACGATCACGGTGAGCCCGAGCGGTCGCCGGTACCAGCGCCGGGGGGCACGCACCCGTCCCGGCTCTTCTGCTAGGCTGTGTCCGTCCGGGGAAGTGGGCTGCCGATCCCGAGCCTCGTTCGGCGCCTCCGATTCCTGTTCGGGCATGGCTACTCGCCCTTTCCGGTGGCGGGCAGTGGCTGCCAGCCCCCGCCCAAGGCCTTGTAGACCTGCACCACCGCCGTGAGCTGGTCCCGCGTGGTGGCGGCCAGGTCAATCTCCGCGGCCAACAGCTGGCGCTCGGCGTCCAGCACGTCCAGATATCCCGCCAGGCCGTTCTCGTACCGGAGGGTGGCCAGGACCTGGGTCCGCTGCGCCGTCGTCACGCGCTGCTCACGCGCTCGCCGGATCTCCTGCGCCTTCTGGTGGAACAGCAGGGCGTCGTCGACCTCCCGGAAGGCCTGTTGGATCGTCTGCTGATACTGGATCAGCACCTGCTGCGCGCGCGCCTCGGTGGCCCGGAGGTTCGAAGCGATCCGGCCTGCATTGAAGACCGGCACGGTCATCGCCGGCCCCACCTGCCACACGCGCGCCGGTCCCGTGAACAGGTCCGACAGCGCGACGCTCTCGACCCCGAACATGCCGGTCAACGAAATCCGGGGGAAGAATTCGGCCTTCGCCGCTCCGACCCGGGCATTGGCGGCGACCAGTCCCTGCTCGGCCTGCCGGATGTCAGGGCGCCGCTCCAGAAGGTCCGACGGCAGCCCGGCCGGGATCGTCGGAAGCGTGGTCTGGCCATCTAGCGCGGTCCCCCGTGGGACCGGTGCCGGGTTCCGGCCCAGCAGAATACTCAGGCGATTCTCCGTCTGGCCGATGCGCCGCTCGACGTCGGGCACAGCGGCCGCCGCCGTCGCCAGCTCCCCTTCCGCCCGACGCAGATCAAGCTCGGACGTCAGCCCCTCCTCCAGCCGTCGGCGTACCAGATCCAGCGAGGCTCGCCGGGATTCGAGGGTCCGGCGATCAATGTCCGCCTCCCGGTCCAGCTCCAGCAAGTCGAAGTAGCCCTGCGCCACGTCGCTGATCAACGTGGTCACCACCGTGCGCTGGTTGTCTTCGCTCGCCAAGAGATCGGCCCGTGCTGCCTCCGTGGCCCGCCGCAGCCGCCCCCAGAGATCCAGCTCGAAGGTCAAATCGAGGCTGGTGCGATAGAAGTCCTCCTGCGGGTCGATCGTCCCCGGGAAGGTATCGAAGGGAAAGCTCGTCTGGGAGAATCGCTGGTTGGTATAGCTCGCCTGCCCGTCCAGCTGCGGGAACTGGTTTGCTCGGGTGACTCCGAGCTGCGCGCGCGCCTCGGCCACGCGCGCCACGGCGAGGCGGAGATCCTTGTTCTCGTCGAGGGCCGTCCGGATCAGCTCCTGCAGGACTGGATCTCCGAACAACTCCCACCATCCGAGATCGGCCAGCGACCCAGGTCCCGTGGGGCCGGTTCGCCAATGCGCGGCCGCCATGATCTCGGGTCGCTTGTAGTCGCGCCCTGTGGTGCACCCCCCGAGACCACACAACACGACCAGTCCCAAAGACGACCACCGCACCCCGCGACAGGCAGGAGACATTCTTGCCCTCCTCGCGTGTTCACCCACCATCGAGATCATCGGAACGCGACCACCAACCCGCGGCGGGGTCCTTTTCGCGTCACGGTCAGCGGTAGCCGGCGAGGAAAGGTAGCACGAGCGCGGACAGGCCCAGAGGCATAGAAACCAGGCAATCGTGCCCGCGTCATCGTTCGACTCCTCAGCGCACCCGGGGGTCTGACGAGCTTAACTAATGCGCGGCACGATCCGCCACTCAGCGCGACAGCCCGTGGCTGGATCCAATCCACCCACGGCCCGCTCGACCCGCAACTGGTGAGCGCAGCACGAGCCCGATAAGGCGGCCGGCGCGGACGGCACCAACTTCACGCCCGCCTCCTGCCGCCGCCGGCGGCGATTGTCGGCGCGCGGGGAGCCTGCGCCGGGCCGGCTGTCTTCGTCTCCGCTCTCCGAGGTGGGGATCGAACCGACGCAATGTCGAGGTCGCGTCGTCGCCGCGTCGCGCTCCGAGCTACCTCACGCGCCCGCCGTTCTCCGGAGCTGCCGTCAGTCTGATTCCGCGTGTATCGAGATACCGCTCGAGGGCCTCGGCCGACGCGTCACGATCGGCGAAGGCGACGTAGCCGTCGGGGCGGACCAGATAGAGCGCGTCGCGCGCGAGCCCGGCGCGACGCATCGGACAATGCCACGGGAAGACGTGCAGGGCGAGGCCGCGCGACGCGCACGCCTTCCGCACCGCGCCGGGGGGCTCGCCGTAGACGTGAGCCTGCCACGCGAGCGACGAGAGTGGCCCGAAGTTGTCGCCGACCCACGGCAGGCGATCGCCGCCGCGCACGGCGCCGGCTCGGCCTGCGCTGAGCGTGCTCTCGCGATAGCGTACGCGCGTCTGCGAGACGGTACGGAACATGAGGAGTCGCACGAACCTCGAGCGAAAGAGTACGGGCAAGACGCGCGGGACGACGTGCACGCGCACGGCCCGCGCGAGGCGTCCGCGACTCGTCACGAGCGTGAAGGCGCGGTCGGTGGTGGCTACCAACCGTCGTGCGAAGCCGATGCGCTCCGGCTCGTACGTCTCAAGGATCGCGGGCGGCGCCTGGCGCTGCAACACAGCGGCGAACTTCCACGCGAGGTTCACGGCATCGCCGATCCCCGTGTTCATCCCCTGCCCGCCGACGGGACTGTGGATGTGGGCGGCGTCGCCGAGGAGGAATGCACGGCCCTTAACGAACCGTTCGGCCACGCGGTGGTGGACGTGATACGTCGAGAACCAGTTCAGGCGAAGCACGTCGATGCCGAGCCGGGCGAAGACACCGGCGCTGACATCGTCCCAGTCGAGTTCGTCGAGCTGGCGCCCGGTGTCCGATCTCACGGTGCCCACGAGCCTGGCACCACGCGCACTCTTCATCGGGAACACGGCGAGGAAGTCGCCGTCATCGAGCGCCACGTGGAGCTCGCCGTCCATAACGGCGCCGCTAGCCTCCACGTCGGCGACGTAGAACAGGTGCTCGTACGTGCCTCCGGGAAATCCGATGCGTAGGGTCTCGCGCACGGTGGAATGCGCGCCGTCGCAGCCGGCCACGTACGCCGCGGCGCAGCTCTCCTCCGTGCCGTCGGCCCGGCGGAGACGCGCTGAGACGAGATCACCGCGGTCCTCGAAGTCGATCAGCGTCGTGCCGCGCTCGACCTCGACGCCGCGCGCCGCCAGCTGCGCGATCAACACGCGCTCGTGCTCGTCCTGCGGGAAGATCAGCGCATACGGGAACGGGCTGAGGCCCATGCCGACATCGCCGAACGCGACACGCCCGGCCTTCGTGCCGCGAACCCACAGGTTCGCCGCGACGAACCGACGCCCTCGCTCGATGACGTCACGCGCGAAACCGAGATGGTCGTAGAGCTCCAGCGTGCGTACCTGCACGGCGAGCGCACGCGAGGTCGTCCCCGGCTCGGCGGTCTTGTCGATGATTCGTACGCGAACGCCGAGTGCGGTCAGCCATAGCGCAATCACCAGCCCGGTGGGGCCGGCTCCGACGACGAGCACGTCGGTCATCATGATGGCTCCTTCGCTAGAACGACCTCCAGCCCGCCGAGGGGCAGGTCGTTGCCGGCCTCGACGGGCGGTCAGTTTTCGCCCCGGTCGTCATGGACCGGGCCGGCGCTCGAGGTGCTCAAGGGCGCCGCGCTCGGCGCGGGCGGTGACGCCGGGGGCGACGGTCCCGACGACGCGCCGGGCGCCACGGACTTGCCGTGAACGCACGTGTCCGTCACTCGACGAAGCCATCCGCGGAGTCCGGCCGCTTCAGGCGACCTTGCCCCCCTGGGTGATCTGGAGGATGTAGCGGGTGGCCGGGAGGTCAAGCGCCGCGTAGAACTCGCTAGCGATAGGGCTGGCGTTGTCGTGCAGCATCTCCACGAATGCCGCCACTCCGGACGTTATCGTCACGCCCGCCTGCCTCATTTGATCGATCGCGGTAGGTCGCAGGAGCTCGCTCCAAGTGCCCGAGGCATCCAAGAGTGCATACACGTCGTATCCGTCCGCCGCAGCGGACCTGGCGGGAAACGTCAAGCAGACGGGCGTTGTGATCCCGGCGATCAGGAGCTTCCGCCGTCCGGTCCGCTTGACGGCATCGCGGACTCGCGGCTCATCCCATGCGTTGACAAGGCTTCGCTCGATGTTCTCCACCCCTGGCAGTGCCTCCGTCAGCTCAGGCAGAGTCGGGCCCCACATCGTGGGCGCAGTCGAGCTGAGCACGACGGGGACGCCCAGGACGCGCGCGACGCGGGCGAATGCCACGACATTGTGGCGCACCTCATCCGGCTCGAGATCTCGAACGCCCGAAACGAGCCCGGACTGGTGGTCGATGAGCAACAGTATCGAGTTGTCAGGCGTCAGGCCCTCGTGGGCGCGGCCCCGGCCGCTCCAGGACTCGTCTCTCGTCTCAGTCCTGCTCATGGCGTGTTCCTCCTCCTTCAGGATCGGGGAACTTCTGCCCTTCTGCTTCGCCGTCGGACGGCCAATGCCGCTCGCGCCAGTAGTGACCGCCGTGTTTCGTTCCTGCTGACCCATCTTCTCCTCCTTGGCTGACCGCCCTGCGTCTCGTCTCGGTCTTCGCTTCCCCCGCTATCTTTTCGGACGTCTTGCGGGGCCACACAGGTTCCGGTTCGCCGCGGGGTCGGAGAGCCCGACGCCCACCGAGCCCGCCGTCTCCCGGCCTGCGGGCGGGGACCTTCGCCTGACAGCATCCGCATTAAGTATATTGACATCAATAGTATTTGAGGCGTTATACTGGACCTTGGATTCACGGATACCTTTTTTCTATGAAGGCGCGACTATCGGACGCAGTCCACGTGTGGCTCGTAATGAACAAGGCGCTCCGAGCCATCCAGAAATATGCCCTTGGGCGACTCCAGCAAGCGGGTTTGGGTGAGTCAGATTTCCTGGTCCTGGAGGTGCTCCTTCATAAGGGACCTCTCCCTGTGAATACGATCGGGCCAAAGGTGAACCTTACTCCTGGTTCGATCAGTGTTGCGGTTGACCGCCTCTACAGCAAGGGACTCGTGAGCCGTGTCGAGAGCGCCGAAGACCGGCGCATCCGTATTGTCGCGCTCACTCCGACTGGCAAGGAGCTTATCGTCCCTATTTTTCGGAAACACGCAGCTGATATTCGAAGAGTCTTCGCTGGAGTCCCTCCAAACCAGCTACGACAGCTTGAAAAAGGCCTGAGAACAGTTGGCAGGCATGCGGCAGAGCTCCGCCTCAATGAAGAGCAAAAAAAGAATGAGCCCGTTCAAAGGGCGGGTACCTGAGCCGCGGTATTCAACGCTACCAACCAATCAAAGACGGTCGTCTCTGTCGGGCCACGACGACGACGATCATCGGCCGGCGAAGTCACCAGCGCCGGGTCCCCATGCCGAGCATGATCCCGGTACCGCGATCCTAACGGCGCCGTCGGAGGACCGGGTCCGCGCCGAGCTGTCGCCGTCGACGGCCCTGGAACGCCGACGTCCGTGTCCGTCGGACCTGCTCCGAAGCGAAGCCGCACGGGGAGAGCGTCACCTTCCCCAGGCTCACGGCCGAGGTGGCGGAGCGCACCGGCGAGATCTGGGCGCGGCGATAGGTGGATCCAAATGGTGAAAGGGAGCTGACATGAGTACGGCGTCGGATTTGCTCCAACAACATTTCGAGACGCTCGTTGCCGACAACGCGCGATGGCAGACCCTGATTGCCGATGAGATCGTCTGGGAGCTGCCCTATGCGCCCGCCATTGGCCATCCGGAGCGGCTATCCGGCCGCGAAGCGGTCGTAAGGCACGTAACGTGGTTCCTGGGAGCAGTTGAGAAGTTCCGCTTTTCTGATGTGAGAGTGCATGCCTTTGCCGATCCCGCAGCCGCCGTCGCCGAAGTGAAGGCGGAAGCTCTGATCAAGCCGACCGGACGTGTTTACCGTCAGGAGTACGTCGTGTTCCTTTGTGCCAGGGCCGGGAAGATCACTTTTCTTCGCGAGTACTTCGACCCGGTGCGTGCGGCCAAGGCGCTGGACGCGCCGATCGTCGGTCTCCAAGGGTAGGAGCACATTTCGCTCTCTCGGTCACGAGACACCTGCTCAGCGGTTCGCCCGATCAACGTCGCGCAGGCAGCGCCCGGCCCACGGTGCACCGGCCACTCGTGCGCGAAATAGATCCGTGTAGTCTCTGACACCATCGTGGCCGCCGCCTCATCGGGCTCAAGGAAGTCGAGGAGGTGCCATGTGACCGCGTCCCAAATATCCTGAGGGCGCTCGGCGTCCCGCCGCCACGGATGTGGTCGGGCCATTCAAGGCACGGCGTCGCCCTCGGCGGCCGTTCCTCAGAAGCCGAAGCTGCTCAAGGCGGGGTGGTCGTCCGGTCGCCGGCCGAGAGGCCAGCGAAATTTGCGGTCTTCCTCGCGGATGGGCACGTCGTTGATGGACGCGTGACGTGCCATCATCAGCCCCTGCGCATCGAACTCCCAGTTCTCGTTGCCAAAGGAACGAACCCAGTTCCTGGCGTCGTCATGCCATTCGTACGCGAATCGGACAGCAATGCGATTGCCCTGAACGGCCCAAAGCTCCTTGATCAGTCGATAGTCCAGCTCTCGGTCCCATTTGCGCCGAAGAAACGCGACGATCTGCTCCCTGCCGACGACGAACTCGGCCCGGTTGCGCCAACGGCTCTGCGGACTGTAGGCCAGGGCGAGCCGTTCGGGGTCCCGGGAGTTCCAGCCATCCTCGGCTATCCGCACCTTCTGGGTGGCGGTCTCGAGCGTAAACGGTGGCAGGGGCGGTCGGGTGTCGGCGCCGCCTACACTGCGGTCGATGAGTAGCGTCATGCCGTGTCACCTCCCGCACTTACGATGCCGTGGTGTTGGCCGGCGTTTCGCCTGAAGGAATCGCCGCCGCGCATGACGAAAACTGGACGGGCTCCTCAAGCACGGTCGGGAGGTGGCACGCCACCGTGCAGATCACGTCGGGCAACGTCATCGCGATTAGCTCGCGGCGACAGTCGGGATACTCCCCAGCACCCCGGCCCTCTCAGTGATTCCAGAACGGAACGTCGTCTCCGTCCCGGAACCCAGTCGCCGCGTGCTCCTCCACGACGTGGGCGCATTCTGATGACAACGGCGGACGCGGGGTCGCACCGATATCCGAGCGGTCATCAAGGCACGTCAACGCAAAAAACGGTGGGAGACCGTCGTGTCCATCCCGCGCCCGAGGCGGGCACGGCCTGCGGTTTCCGGCGCTGCAGCGAAGCCTATTGCTCAGACACCGACATGAAGATTGTCCGTTCGAGCGCGTGGGCCTCGCCTGCCAGTTGCCCTTTGCCCGGCCGCTCCTTGACGATGAACACGTGCTCTCGGAGACGCTTCCGCAGACTCGGCGAGTCCTGAGTTGACGCTCGTTCGGCGAACTTTGGCACGTTTGACGCGCCGCGGCGTAAAGGTCCTCAAGGATCAGGTATTCCTGGACGTTGTCTGGCGTCTGTTGGTGGTTCCGTCACGAGTCGTAAATGAGCCGCAAACCTCGGAAGTTCTTGAGGATTGCGCGGTGGCCCCACGGGGTTTCGAGCGTGACAGATTGGACGCCCGAGGACCGCATTGCGGCGCGATCTCGCGCGGCGGCGATGAGCCTAGCTCTGTGGTAGAGTCCCGACTAAGAACTGTCGACACGTCGAAATCGAGCAGGAGGTCCTCCATGATGAACGAGGCAACGACTCAGAAGCCCGCGGCGGCTCATCCCGTGGGGAAACTGGCGTATGCGACTCCGGCCACCGCCCCGCTCGTTGCAGGGCGGCGCGCCTTTTTCAAGTACCGCGACCTCGGCGTCACGGCAGCGAGCAACGGGCGGATGCGGGCGCAGGTGACGTCGGCGGTCGACGGAATGACGAAGCCGACCGGCTGGCACTACCACGTCTGCGAGTCGCAGTTCGTGTACGCGCTGAGCGGATGGGTCGACCTGGAATTCGAAGACGGCCAGACGCTGCGGCTGCAGGCGGGTGAGTCGCTGTACATTCCAGGGGGCATGCGCCACAACGAAATCCGCACCTCGGACGCCCTGGAGATCCTGGAAGTGTCCGTGCCGGCGGACATGGGGACCGTGCCCTGCGACCCGCCCGAGGAGTGGCCGCAGCGGACCTGATCTCGGGCACTCCCCGCCGCGAAATTGGCGTCCCGTGGTCACTCGTTGGTCACTCAGAGGGGCAGGGCCCTCGAGGGTCTCTCGTAGGACCCTGACGAAATGTATGTGGATAAGAGGCTGCCGCTGCTCCTTGAGTCCGAGCGGCTTCGGTTGAACGGCCGGCATCACATCCACCGCAAAGACCCGACGTGCCAGCGCGTCAGATCTGCAACACGGAGAAGGCCCCAGGTACCCTCGTCTAGGAACCCGGCTCGATGAAATAATCGCGGATGTAGGTGCGCCCGAACCGGTGTCGCGAACCGGAGCTTGCGCGGGCCTAGCCCCGCCGGTCGAAACTTCTCGCCGTTTCCCCTCTCGCCGCGTATACTGATTACTGTCTGGCTCGATCGTCGGCTCATTCGCGAGCCCATCCTTCTCAGACCGCGTTACCCTGGCCGCTTCCGCTTCCTGGGGCGTGTTTGGTCAATGTGCGGAAGACTGACCGGGCTCAGATACGCCCTCGGAGGGAATCGCTTTCATGTCGTTCACGTCGTTCAATCTACACACCGATCTGCTGCGCGGTCTCGACGCTCTCGGCTTCACCGTGCCGACACCGATCCAGAGGGAGGCCATTCCGCCCGCGTCCGAAGGGCGGGACGTCCTCGCCTGCGCGATGACCGGCAGCGGCAAGACCGCCGCGTTCCTGCTGCCTATTCTTCAACACTTGCTCGGCGGTCCGCGCGCGACGCGCGCTCTCGTGCTCGCGCCCACGCGCGAGCTGGCCGCGCAAATCGACGAGCACCGTCGCGGGCTCGCGCGCTTCACCCGCGTCGGCGGCGCGGCGATCTACGGCGGCGTCTCGATGGGTCCGCAAGAAGCCGCGTTCCGGCGGGGCGTCGAGGTGCTCATCGCCACGCCCGGCCGATTGCTCGATCATCTCCAGTCGCGACATGCGCGTCTCGATCGCATCGAGGTGCTCGTGCTCGACGAAGCCGATCGCATGCTGGACATGGGCTTCCTGCCCGACATCAAGAGAATCATGAAATATCTGCCGGCGCGCCGTCAGACGCTGCTCTTCTCGGCGACCATTCCGCAGGCGATCACGACGCTCGCGCGCGAGCTGCTGCACGACCCCGTCACGATCAACGTCGACCGGCCGGCGGCGCCAGCCGTCGGGATCACGCACGCGGCGTATCCCGTGGCCGCGGAGCTCAAGCTGCCGCTGCTCGTCGAGTTGCTGCGCCAGCCAGGCGTGCAGAACGCGCTCGTCTTCACGCGCACGAAGCACCGCGCCAACCGCCTCGCCGACGGACTGATTCGTCGCGGTGTCAACGCCGAGCGCATCCACGGCAATCGCAGTCAGGCCCAGCGCACGCAGGCGCTCGCCGCGTTCAAAGCCGGAAGGATCCGCGTGCTCGTCGCCACGGACGTCGCGGCGCGCGGCATCGACGTGACGGGCCTCTCCCACGTCGTGAACTTCGACGTGCCGCACGTGCCCGACGACTACATCCATCGATCCGGACGGACGGCGCGCATGGAGGCCCTCGGCGACGCCGTCACCTTCGTCTCGCGCGAGGAGGAAGGCGACTTCCGGCAGATCGAGCGCGCGATGGGCACACGCATCCCGCGGCGCACGCTGCCCGGCTTCAACTACGAGGCACGCGCGAGCGAGGGGCTGGAGATCCCGCTCGGCGAGCGGATCGCCGTGATCCGTGCGCGCAAGGCGGAGGAGCGCGCGCGGGCACGCGCGAAGGCCGAGCGCCGTGTGTTCTCCTCGGGTGGGAGCGGTCGCGCGCGCTGAGCGACCAAGGGGAGCCAGGCCTGGGTCGGCCGCCGCAGGACCCAGCGAAGTGTAGCCTTGGGCACACGAGATCACGGCGGGCACGGAGACCGTGCGGCGATTCTCTTTCAGCGCTCACGCGTCGACGCTGCTAGCAGATCCCTTGTAAACGACGATCACGGATTTCATGCGAAGGTGTGAGGCTCAGCGACGAGTCGGGCCGCTATACGGCAGATACGTCCGACCAGTACCGCTGCCTCCGTCGACACTCAACACCTCGCCGGTGATGAACTCCGCGAACGGGGACGCCAGAAACAGTGCCGCGTGGGCGATATCCTCCGGGGATCCCGGCCGGCCCCAGGGAATCGTGGCGACGATCGCTCGCACGACCTCCTCGGACACCTCGTTGACGTTCCGCTCGACCGTGACCAGCCCAGGCGCGATGCAATTGACGTTGATTCGATGCGCGCCGAGCTCCATCGCCAGCACCTTGGTGAACATCACCACGCCGGCCTTGGACGCGCAGTAGTGCGCGGCGCCCTTGGCGGTGTGCCCCGGAACCTCTTCTGACGCTTGGTGGCGGGGCTGAATTGCTCAGGAACGCACCCGGTGCGCCAACGCCTTGCCACGATCCGCTCCCGACAGACGCCCGAGCGCTCGAGTTCGAGTTCGCGGCTGCGACCGCCTGCGCGGGGCAAGTTCTCGACCGACCACATTGTCGGAGGTTCTCATCGGCGCGACCGTTGAGATGTTCATTACCTACAACCACTTCTCCTCCACATGAGCACACGGTCCCCCACGTGATACGGCTTGGGCGCCGCGGGGTTCTCCACCGCCTCAACTACCGTGACGGGGTTTAGCAAGGCGGCTGGGCGATATCGCCCCACCGCATCAATGGGCACGTGCTCGTACGTCTGGACGGGACCCAGCGTGGTAAGCAGCCGGCCGATGATCACAGCGAGGCCGGCCGGGACCGTAAGAAACAGATTGGCGCGCACTCGAGTGGCGCGAAGTCCTGGCGGACTCGACGTATCTCCTCGATCACTAGGCGCGCGGCGTCGAGTCCCTCACCCGAGCTGTGGAGCGGGGCCCCGGCTGCCGCTACTCAGAACAGAAACTTGTAGGTCGCACTGGCCACAGAGCTCTCCGACCACCCGGGAGCCACGGCGATCGCCTGGACCGTGGTCGTCGTGAAGATCCAGAACGCGCCGGTGTACTGAATCGAGGAGGTCGTCGGGGTGCTGCCGTCGGTCGTGTAGTAGATCGTCGCGCCT
>Ga0137415_10000497_pt1 | contig 37591 bp, 30 predicted proteins | sample CZODoug3_1_1_16f_FD_183082 | JGI IMG/M metagenome (GOLD analysis project Ga0137415, IMG submission 183082) | Vadose zone soil fungal communities from Angelo Coast Range Reserve, California, USA - CZODoug3_1_1_16fungal (Hybrid Assembly) | ecosystem: Environmental > Terrestrial > Soil > Vadose...
CGCTGCAAATGCGGCAACTACGGCTGCATCGAGGCATACGCGGCCGGACCGGCGATCGCCGAGCGTGCAGTCGAAGGGATTCAGTCGGGCGCCGAGACGTCATTGGCGCAGTATGTGAAAGGCGATCTCACCAAGATCACCGCCCAGATCGTCTATGAGGCCGCGAACGACGGCGACGAATGGGCGCTCGAGGTCGTGCACGAGACGGCCTCACTGCTGGGCGCGGCGGTGGCGAGCTTCATCAACATCTTCAACCCGGAAGTCGTCGTGATCTGCGGCGGCGTCACGCAGGCGGGGGATAAGCTGTTCCATCCGCTGCGCAGCGAGGTCAAGCGGCGCGCATTCAAGCCCGCGTGGGAAGCCTGTCGCATCGTGCCGGGCACGCTGCCGGGCACCGCCGGCGTTTTCGGGGCCGCTGCGGTGTTTATCCAGAAACACTGGGGGCTGCGCTGAAACGGCTGGGCGTGATCGGGTCGATGGTCTGGGATACGATTCATGGCCGCGATCCCGCCCAAGCCGCGGTTGAGGAGTGGGGCGGCATTTCGTATGCGCTCGCCGCGCTCGACGCGACGCTGCCCGATGACTGGGAGATCGTCCCGCTCATCAAGGTCGGCCGCGATCTCGCGCCGAAGGCCAATGACTTTCTCCGCAGCCTGCGCCACACGCCGCACGCCGCACGTTTCATCGAGGTCCCCGAACCCAATAACCGCGTCACCCTGCGCTACGAATCGGTGGAACGGCGCTGCGAGCAGATGACCGGCGGCGTGCCGCCCTGGACCTGGTCCGAGCTGGGCCCGCTGGTGCGCGATCTCGATGCGCTGTACGTCAACTTCATCTCCGGGTTCGAGATGAATCTCGAGACGGCGCAGCTGCTGCGCCGCGGCTTTTCGCGCTTCATCTATGCGGACCTGCACAGCCTGTTCCTCGGCAAGGAAGCGGATGGGATGCGCGTGCCCCGTGCGCTGCCGCAGGCACCGGCCTGGTTCGGCTGCTTCGACGTCATCCAGCTGAACGAAGACGAAATGCAGCAGCTGGGCGGCGATCCGCTCGCCATCGCGGCCGACGCGCTGCGCCAGGGCTGCAGCACGCTGTGCGTGACGCTGGGCAAGCGCGGCGCGGCGTACTTCACCGGTACTCCCGTCCGCACGGAGCTGATTCCCGCCCCGGCGATTCACCAGTCGCCGTTTCTTCAGGAATCCGATCCCACGGGCTGCGGCGACGTGTTCGGCGGCACCGTTGCCGCAACGCTGCTCAGCGGGGCGAGCCTGGAGGAAGCGCTGCGCGCCGGGACGATGCTCGGCGCGCGCAACCTCACGCACCGCGGCGCGACGGGCTTGCGCGACCACCTGATGGGAAAGCTCTCGATCGCATGACACGCCTCGTCGAAGTGCCCACGTCGTTCGACGACCGCTCGTTCGACCAGTTCGCCGCCGCGTATGCGCAGGCGGCGGATGGGGAGCGCGTGTTGTTCGACGCGCACGCCGCCGAATGGGCGTCGCCGTACGGGCTGGTGGGTCTGCTCGCCGCCGGCGAGGCGGCGGCGCGCAAGGGCGAGCGGCCGCTGCTCACCGCGCCCGCAAATCCCGACGTCGTGAGCTACTGGGCGCGGGCGGGCTTCTTCCGGGAAGCGGGCGACCTGTTCGAAGTGCACGGCAAGGTGCCCAAGGCCAAAGTCGCGACGGAGAGCGAAGTGTTGCTGCCCGTGACGCCCGTGCGCGCCGCCGAAGACGTGCACGCCGTCGTGAGCACGATCCAGCAACGCGCGTCCGCGATCCTCAGCTCGGAATTAGGACTCGATCCGAAGGCCACGATGGGTTTCGCTATGGCGCTTTCGGAGTCTTGTCAGAATATTGTGGAGCACGCCGGCACGGGCGGATGGGTCGCCGTGCAGGCGTACAACTGGCGGCGCAAGCTGGCGCGCCGCGTGGTGGTGATCGCGGTCGCGGACGCCGGCGTCGGATTTCGGCACTCGTTGGAGTCCACACAGGCCAAGCGGTTCGGCGAACGGTGGGGCGATGCCGCGGCGCTGGAAGCGGCGCTGATTCAGGGCGTGAGCCGCTTTCGCGATCCGGGGCGCGGGCAGGGACTCGCGGGCATCCGGCGGTACCTGGCCCGCTGGGAAGGCAAGGTCGCCATCCGCAGCGGCACCGCGCGCATTGCGATCGTGCCGCGCTGGGACGACGATGTACCGCTCAAGGACGGGTTGCCCGAGTTTCCGGGCTCGCAGGTTCTGCTCATCATTCCGGAGCAAGCGTCGGAGAAAGGGTCGTCGAAGCAGTGATGATTCCACACATCATGGTGCACGCCGTGCTGCAACAGTCGGTTGCCGGTTTTTACACCGACCTCGTGACGCGCCCCACCGGCCGAGCGGTTCGGGAAAACATCGAGCGGGATCTCCCCCCCGGAACCATTGCGGTGATGGATTTCACCGGCGTCGGGTGCCTCGACTATTCGTGCGCCGACGAGATCGTCGCGAAGCTGGTCCGCGACAAGGTGAAGGTGCTGCTGCTGCGCGGGCTGACCGACGCCCATCGGGAGGCGATCGAGCCCGTGCTCGCCGGCGCCGGACTCGCCGTGCTGTGCGAGCGCGCCGATGGCATCCTCGAGGGCCTGGGCGCCAGTGAGCCGGCTCCGGCGCTGCTCGATGAGCTGGTCGAGCGGCGGCTGGCCGCGCGCAATCCGGGAGGCACCATCCGACTCACCGCGGCGTGAAACGCCGCCGCCTGGGACTGTCCACCCGCGCCATTCACGGCGACCCCAAGGCGCGCGCCGACTGGACGGCGGTCGCCCCCCCGCTCTACCAAAGCTCCACGTTCACCAATCCCGTCGGCTCGACCGCCGAAGTGCTGTACACCCGCTACGGCAACAATCCGAACCAGGTCGACATCGGGCGCAAGCTCGCGCTGCTCGAGGGCGCGGACGCGGCGCTGTTCCTGTCGAGCGGCATGGGCGCTGCGGCGCTCGCGCACCTGGCGGTGCTGCGCCCCGGCGATCATCTGCTCGCGAGCGAATGGATCTACGGCGGGGTGTACCGGCTGTTCCGCGAGGAATTCGGGAAGCTGGGCATCGACGTTTCGTTCGTGAATCCCACGCAGTCGCGCACCTGGAAGAAGGCGATGCGCAAGACGACGCGCGCCGTGTTCCTCGAGACGCCGACGAACCCGCTGATGCGCGTCATCGATCTCGAGCCCGTCGCCGGCATATGTAAGGAAGAAGGGCTCGCCTTGATCGTCGACTCGACGTTCGCGTCACCGGTGAATTTCCGGCCGCTCGAGCACGGCGCCGATCTCGTCATCCATTCCGCCACGAAGTACTTGAATGGCCACACCGATGTCATCGCTGGCGCCGTCGCGGGGACCGATCAGGTTGTAGACGAAGTGCGGCGGCTGATGCAGGTGTGGGGACAGGCGATCGATCCGTTCGCGGCCTGGTTGATCGATCGCGGCATGCGCACGCTCACCGTCCGCGTGCAGCGACAGAACGAAATCGGCCTCGCGGTCGCGGAGTGGTGTGCCAAGCAGGAGGCGATTGCCAAGGTGCATTACCCCGGCCTGCCCTCGCACCCGGATCACGAGCTGGCCAAGCGCGTGCTGGCCGGCTTCGGCGGCATGCTGGGCATCGAGCTGAAGGGCGGCGTCCGCGCCGCGGAGCGGTTCCTCAAGGCGCTGACGATCGCGGCGCACGCACCCAGCCTCGGCGGCGTCGAGACACTGGTCTCCGAGCCGCGCCTCACCTCACACGCGAGTCTCACGGCGGAACAGCGTACGCAGGCTGGCATTCCGGACGGATTCCTGAGATTTTCCCTGGGACTGGAGGATCCCGATGATCTCATCGCGGACTTCGCCCAGGCCCTGGCGCGGCACTAAGTGATCAAGTTCACGAACGTCTTCAAGGCCTTCCCCAAAGGCGGCCTCGCGCTCAAGGACGTCTCGTTTCACGTGGCCAAGGGCGAGTTTGGCTTTCTCACCGGCCATTCCGGCGCCGGCAAGTCGACGGTTATGAAGCTCATCTACGCCGAGGAACGTCCCACCTCGGGCGAGGTCCGTGTCTCCGGATACAACGTGAACGAGATGCGCCCGCGCGAAGTCCCCCTGCTGCGCCGCAAGCTTGGCATCGTCTTTCAGGATTTCCGGCTGCTCGAGGACCGCACCGCCGAGGAGAACGTGGCGTTCGCGCTCGAAGTCACGGGCGCCCGCTCGTCGACCATCCCGGCGCGTGTGATGCGCGTGCTCACGCAGGTGGGCCTGGCGGCCAAGGCGCAGGCCTATCCCCGCGAATTGTCCGGCGGCGAGCAGCAGCGCGTCGCGATCGCGCGCGCGCTCGTCAATGAGCCCACGGTGCTGCTGGCGGACGAGCCGACGGGCAATCTCGACGAGCGGGCCACGCGCGGAGTCTTCCAGCTGCTGCGCGATATCAACGCCAGCGGCACGGCAGTCGTCATGGCGACACACGACCTCGACCTGGTGCGCCAGGCGCCCTACCGCGTGATCGAGCTGCAGGAAGGGGCGCTGGTGTACGACTCCGCCGTGGACGAGGCCCGGGACCAGGCGGCCGCACCATGAATCTGACATTCCGCGAAGCGATGCTGACGTTCAAGCGCGCGCCGCTGCTCTCGGTGCTGTCGGTGACCACGATCGCCTTCTCGCTGTTCGTCCTGGGGTTGTTCGGGCTCGTGGTCGTGAACCTCCAGGACGCACTGCGCGGTGTCGAAGAGCGGGTCGAGGTCGTGGCCTATTTGCTGCCGGGCGCACCGATCGAAGGGACCGCCCAGGCACTCAAGGACATCGAAGCGTTCCCGGAGGTGCAGTCCGCGACGTATGTCTCCGAAGACGATGCGTTGGCCCGTGCGCGCGCCGAGCTGATCGAGCTGCGCGACGTGATGCAGGAGCTGGAACGCAACCCGTTGCCCGCCTCGATCGAAGTGAAGCTCAAGCCGGGATTCCGCGATGCCGAGCATGTGAGCGCCGTCGCCGAGCGGCTACGGGGCTTCGGCTTCGTGGACGACGTCCGCTTCGGTCGCGACTGGGTCGAGAAGCTCGACCGGCTGCGTGGGCTCGCCGCCGCCGTGGGGATCGTGGTGGGCGCCGCGTTCGCCGTCGTCGCCATCATCATCATCGGGACGACGATCCGCATGGCGGTGCTGCAGCGCAGCCGCGAGATCGCGATCATGCGGCTCGTCGGCGCGACGGACGGCTTCATCCGCCGGCCCTTCTTGCTCCAGGGTGCGATCAAAGGGCTGCTGGGTGGCGCGGTGGCGATCGGCTTGTCGTTCGCCGCGTATGTCTTGATCAACCGGTATTTGCTGCAATCATCATTCTTCACCGAGGAGCAAGGCGTGGCCATTGTCGCGTTCGGGGCGCTGATCGGCCTGGTCGGCAGCGCGCTGAGCGTTGGGCGCCACTTGCAGCGTGTATGAAAGCACTGCTGCTCTTGTTGATTGCCGCTCCCGTTGTCGCCCAACAGCGGCCCACATATCAGCAACAGATGCAAGAGAATCAACGGCGCTTGGAAAGCATCAAGCGTGAGCGATCCGACGTCGAGCAGGAGCTGGAGCGGCTCCGCACCCAAGCCCATTCCCTCGCCGACGAAATCGCCAACATCGAGCAGCAGAAGCAAAGCACGAACCGCATCGTCAACGAGCTGGACCGCCAGATCACCGGGCTCGGCGGGCAGATCGATCAAATCACGGTCGACTTGTTGATCGCGCAGGACGCGCTGCTCGAAAAGCGCGCGGTGCTGGAGCGGCGGCTCGTGGACATCTACAAGCGCGGCGCGCTGTACAGCTGGCAGGTGCTGTTTGCGGCGGAGAGCTTCGGAGACCTGCTGTCGCGCTACAAGTATCTCTTTCTCGTGAGCCGGCAGGATCGCCTGCTCACCAACGACATGCACAAGCTGCGCGACCGCGTCGCGCGGCAACGCCAGCTGCTCGTGGATGCGCGCGAGACACTGGGCCGGCGCCGCCGCGAGCGCACCGACGAGCTGGGCCGCTACCTGGCGCTCGAGCACGCGCGGGAGACCAACCTGCGCGAGACGCGCCGCAGCGCGAAGCAGGCGGAGCAGCGGCTCTCACGGTTGGAGCGCGACGAACACACGCTCAACGACCGGATCGAAGCGTTGGAGCGCGCCCGCCGCGAAGCCGAATCCCGCGGCGCGGCGACCGCGGCCGGCGCGATCACGACCGCGGATCTCGGCAGCCTGGATTGGCCCGTCGACGGCGGCGGATCGATCATCTATCCCTTCGGGACGACCACCGGCCCCAACAACACGCGCATTCCCCGGCACGGCATCGGGATCAAGGCTCCGGTCGGAACGGCGGTGCGCGCGGTCGCCGCGGGCACGGTGAGTCTCGCCGGACCGCTCGGCCTCTACCTCACGTCGGTGCTGATCGATCACGGCGGCGGGTACTACACGTTCTACGCCTACCTCAACGACGCCACCGTGCGCCAGGGCGACCGCGTGATCCGTGGCCAGGTGATCGGCCACGTCGGCGGCGAGTCGAGCGACGAAGGCCCACATCTCCACTTCGAGATTCGCGGCCAAGGCGGCATCGCGCTGGATCCCGGCAATTGGCTGCGCGCGCCCCGACCGCGGCGCTAGCGGCCTAGTTCTCTCCCACGACGGCGATGCGGTCGGGGGCGCCGGTTTTCGCTTTCTGCAGCGCGCCCTCGGCCAGCGTGAACAGGTCCTCGGGTCGCAGCGCTTCGCTGTGCGGGTACGCGATCACGCCGGCGGAGACTCCGGGCGACTTGGCCGGGCCGAGGTCGGCGAACGTGTGCCTGGTAAAGACCTGCCGCAGCCGCTCGACGAAATGGCGCCCGCCGGCGCCGTCGGTCTCGGGCAGCACGCAGGCGAACTCGTCGCCGCCGTAGCGCGCCACGAAGTCCGGCGCGCGGATCTCCCGCTGTAGAATTGCGCCGATCTCGCCGAGCACGCGGTCGCCGGCGGCGTGGCCCAGCCGGTCGTTGATGTCGCGCAGCTGGTCGATGTCGATCACCACCAGCGAGAAGTGCAGCGAGTAGCGCCGCGCGCGCTCGAACTCGTCGCGGAGCCGGCGATCGAGCGCGTCGAGTGACGCGCAGCCGGTCAGCTCGTCGGTCGCGCCGGCGCTGATCTGGCGCCGGTAGATCGCCGAGCGTCGCTCCTCGTTCTCCAGCACGCGCGCCGCGGCCTGTGCAATCGTGTTGGCGAACGCGACATCCGCGGCACGTAGCTGCGGGTCACCTTTCTCCGTGCGCAAGAAGAACACGCCCGCCGCCCTACCCTGCACGAAGACCGGCAGCGCCACCGCGGCCTGGACGTTCACTTCGATCTGCTGCTGGTTCCAGTGCTGGCGAATCGTGGCGAACAGCGGATGGTCGTGCACATTCTGGATCACCACGGGCCGCTCGGTGCGAATCGCCTCCTGAATCTCGGGGTAGCGGCCGAGGTCGACCCGCAGATCACGGATCGCGGGATTCTCGTAGACCGCGACGACCCTGCCCTTGTCGTCCCCCGGCGCCGTCAGGACGAACGAGCAGTGTGACAGCCCGAACGCCTGGCCGACCCGGCGCACCAGCGTCTGGAAGATCTCGTCGGGGCGCAGCGCCGAGGATACTTCCTGGAAGATGTCGAACAACAGGTCCCTGGCACGCAACGCTTCCTGTGCGTCGCGGACGTCGGCGCGGGTGCGGATATGGACATCGAGGCGGGCGCGCAGCTCGGGAAGATGGATCGGCCCCGCGAGCGCGTCGCTGGCGCCCGCGAGCAACGCTTCGGTGGCGGCGTTGACCTTGCCAGCGTCGAGCAGCACGAATACCGGGGCGCCGCCGTAGGCGGGGTCGCGCACCAGTCCGCGCACCTCCTCGGCGACACTCGCCGAGCCGGGATCGGGCGTAAAAAGCAGGAGGTCGGGCGGGCCGGCGGACGGGGCTTCGGTGACTTGAAAACCGCTGCGGACGAGGACGCGCTCGAGACCTTCCGGACGGCTCGACGGGTTGCCCAGGAGGAGAATGCGATGACGAACGGAATCCTGCAGATCGTGTCCCGCGCTGAGGGCGGGGCCAAGGTATAGTTCCGCACATGACCCGGCAAGCACGTCCCGCGCCAAACACACGGGGACCCCGTACCCGCATGGTGATGCGGCAGCTCGCCGGGCGCGGGGTGCGGGATCAACGGGTGCTGGCGGCGATGCGTTGGGCGCCGCGCGAGTGGTTCCTGCCGCCGCATCTCGCCGGCGACGCCTACAGCGATGCCCCCCTGCCCATCGGCAGCGGCCAAACCATCTCGCAGCCGTACGTTGTGGCGCTCATGACCGAGCGGCTCATGCCGCGCCGCACGCACCGGATCCTGGAGATCGGCACGGGGTCCGGATACCAGACTGCGATTCTCTCGTATCTCGCCGGAAATGGAAAAGTGTTCACGATCGAGCGGCTGCCCGACTTGCTCGTCGAGGCCGAGGAGCGATTCCGGCGCCTGGGACTCACGAACATCGAAACCCGGCTGGGCGACGGCGCGGCGGGATGGCCGGAGGAGGCGCCGTTCGACGGCATCATCGTCGCCGCGGCGGCGCCCCGCATCCCCGAGCCGCTGACGATGCAGCTCGCGCCGGGCGGCCGGCTCGTCATTCCCGTCGGTGACCTCGCGTCGCAAGAGCTGGTCATCTTGGAACGGCCTCGGAGCGGAGCGGGACTATTGCAGCATCACGCCGGCGGCGTGCGCTTCGTGCCGCTGATCTCGCGACTCGCGTTTACCGAAGAGCGCTGATGCTGGGCGCGCACGTCTCCAGCCAGGGCGGCGTTGCTGCCGCGCCGCAACGAGGGGCCGCGCTGCGTGCCACGGCGATCCAACTTTTCACCAAGACGCCGAATCAGTGGCGCGAGCGCGAAATCGCGGCGGACACGGTTGCACGGTTCAAGAATGAAGTGACGCGGCACGGGCTCGAGGTGGTGGTGGCGCATGACAGCTATCTCATCAACCTCGCGTCTCCCGATCCGGTGCTGCGCGCGCGCAGCATCGAGAGCTTTCAAAAAGAGCTGGAGCGCTCCCGGGCACTGGGGCTGCGCGCCGTGGTCTCGCATCCGGGGAACTACATGGACGACAGGGGCGCCGGCCTCGAACGGAATGCGCGAGGCTACGCCGCATGCCTCGAGGCGGTGCCGGGTGACGTCGAGGTGTGGATCGAGGGCACGGCAGGATCGGGTACGGCGCTCGGCGCGCGCTTCGAGGAGCTGCGCGATCTGCGCAACGCGTTGCCGCCGACCGTGCGGTCGCGCGTGGGGTTTTGCCTCGACACGGCGCACCTGCACGCGGCCGGCTACGATCTCGGGCGGGTGCAATCGGTATGGGAAGAATTCGACCGCGTGGTCGGAATCGATCTGCTTAAGTGCTTGCACCTCAACGACTCCCGCGCCGCCCGCGGGTCGCGCGTCGACCGCCACGAATGGATCGCTGAGGGCCGCATTGGCCCCGGACCGTTTCGCCACATCATGCGCGATCCCGCCTTGATGCGGGTCGTTAAGATTATCGAGACGCCCAAGCGGGACGATCCACTGCGCCACGACCGGCGAATGCTGCGGCGGCTGCGCGCCTACGCGCGCGGCAACACGAGGGCCACGGCCGGCGTATGAAGGGGACCATGCTGCGACGGATCTCAGTTAGCGTCTTACTCGCGATTCAGGGACTCGGCGGCGGTGCGATCACGTTGGCGCACGCGCGCGACGTGGTGTTCGCGCCGGCCGGGTTTGAAGCGAGTCACGATGCGCGCTGCGCGATCCTGCACGACGAGCTGCGCTGCGCCCTGTGCCACTATGCCGGTGCGCGTGTTGTCACGCAGCAGACGTTCACCGTCGCCATCCCCGCGGCGACCGTCCACTTGACGCCGATCCAGCCGATTGTTTCCGTCTCTGCCACCGTCCGGCTCACCGCCCCAGCCCGAGCGCCCCCTCCCGCCCTCTCCTGACGCAGGCGTCGTAGAACATTCGCCGTTACCCACAGGAAGAGGTCGGAACATGACACGCACGCTATGCGCGGCGCTGCTCGCAGCCGCGTGCTTTACCGCCAGGGCCGAAGCTCAGCAACCGGCTCAGCGTCAGCTGGACTCGTTGGCCGTCGAGGTCCGCGCGTTGCGGGTGCGCCTCGATTCGCTGCGCACCGCGCTGGCCCGCATGCCGCGCCGTCCCGCCGATACCGCCCGAGCGCCGGTCGACGAGGATGTGGCGTCGTTGCGTGCAGCCGCCGCGCAGATGGTCGGCCGCGATACGACGCAGACCGCCGATACCGTATCGGCGCGCCGGTTCGTCGGGCGGGAGCGCAATCAGGCGCAGCTCAATCCGGAAATCAGTGCGACCGGGGATGTGCGCGCCTACGCGACCACCTCGGGCGTGCAGCGTGAGAATTTCGACCCGCACGAATTCGAGGTCGGCTTCCAGTCGGCCCTCGACCCCTACTCCCATACCAAGATCTTCCTGGCGTTCCACGATGGCGGGGTCGAGGTCGAGGAAGGATACGCCTATTGGATCGGGCTCCCGGGCCATCTGCGTCTCGATCTCGGGAAATATCGGCAGCAATTCGGCGAGTTGAATCGCTGGCACCTGCACGCCGTGCCCGAAACCGAGTATCCCCTCGCGATCAGAACCTATCTCGGCCCTGACGGGCTCGCGGGTACGGGAGTGTCGCTCTATCGCGCGTTCGGAGGATTCGGGACGCACGAGGTAACGGTGCAGGTGACGCGCAGCGCCAGCGACGAAGAGCTGTTCGGGAACAGCGGTCGTCCGACCTACCTCGCGCATCTGCTCAACTTCTGGCAGCTCAGCCGGTCGACCTACATGCAGATCGGCGGCAGTATGCTGTATGGAACCAATCCCGATTCGGCGATGCGGACACGCGTCGGTGGCCTCGACTTCCGGCTGACATGGCGGCCGCCGGCTCAAGCGCTCTACCGCGAATGGACCGTGCGGGGTGAGCTGCTGGCGTTCCGGAAGCAGATCGCCGGTGTCGGGCCGACGCGCGTGGGCGGCTATGCCAGCACGACCTACAAGATGGGGCAGCGCTGGATTGCGGGCCTTGCGTACAATTACGTCGAATCACCGGAGTTCGGTGCCGTCACGCGTCAGATCATTCCTTCGCTGACCCTCTGGCAGAGCGAATGGGTATTCCTGCGCGGGCAATATCGATGGGAGAAGGTGCCGGGTGCGACCGCCACCAACCAGCTCGCCTTTCAGGCGGTCTGGGCCATCGGTCCCCATAAACACGAGACTTACTGACATGCTATACCTCGTTCCCTTACTGCTCGGCCTGCATGCAGGCATCACGCCTCCACCTCGACCCGTGAAGGTGGTGACGTCGCTGACCACGTACGCCGCCATCGCCCGCGAGATCGTGGGCGACCGCGGGCAAGTCAATTCGATCGCCGTCGGCGACGAGAATCCCCATTACGTGCAGCCGAAGCCGAGCTTCGTACCGTTGCTGGCCGATGCGGACGTGTTCGTGACGACCGGCCTCGATCTCGAGCTCTGGGTTCCCGCGCTGCTCGACAAGGCAGGCAACTCGCGCGTGACCGAAGGCGGGCCCGGGTACGTCGCGGCGTACACCGGCATTCAGTTGCTCGACGTCCCGGCGAGCTACTCACGCTCGCAGGGCGACATCCACGTCTTCGGCAATCCACATATCTGGACCGAGCCGCTCAACGGCGTCCAGATCGCGCGCAACATCCTCACCGGGCTGAAGCGCGTCTCCCCCGAAAACGCCGACTTCTTCACCGCGCGGGAGAGGGACTTCGAGGATCGCGTCTATCGCGCCCTGTACGGCGACTCGCTGGTCACCATCCTCGGCGGCCAGACCCTTGCCGATCTCGATCGGCAAGGCAAGCTGTTCGAATTTCTGAATCAGCGCCGCTACAAGGGCGCGCCGTTAGCGGATCGCTTGGGCGGCTGGCTCAAACAGGGCTTGATTTTCCGCGGCAAGGAGATGGCCTGCTACCACAAAGAGTGGGACTACTTCTCCCGCGAGTTCGGCATCCCCTGCGTGGACTACATCGAGCCCAAGCCCGGTATTCCGCCCACACCGAAGCATGTCCGCGAGCTGATCGACCTCATGCAGCAGCGGCACGTGCGCGTGCTGCTCTCGCCGGGATACTTCGACCATAACCAGATTCGACAGGTCGCCGAGCGGACGGGCGCCAAGGCCGTCATCGTCCCGTCGAACGTCGGGGGCGCTCCGGGTGTCAACACGTTCCTGGATTTGATCGGTACGATCGTCCGCTCGCTGGCTGATGCCTTCAACCAGGACGCAACTACCGGCCGCTAACGCACCACGGAGGAGTCCACACAGTGCTGCAATTCATGTTTGCGCCGTTCGTGGCGTGCATGGTGCTCGTCGCCATCCACTCCTACCTCGGCCTGCACGTCATCGCGCGCGAAGTCATTTTCGTGGATCTGTCGCTCGCGCAGATGGCGGGCCTGGGAAGCGTCGTCGCGCTGCTCTACGGCGTCGCCCCCGACTCGCGGACGGCGTTCATCTTCTCCCTGGTATTCACCTGCATCGGCGCCGCGCTGTTCGCGCTGACGCGGACGCGCGGCAAGGGCCGGGTTCCCCACGAAGCGATCATCGGCATCGTGTACGTCGCCGCGTCGGCCGCGGCCATTCTCGTGGCGGACAAGGCGCCGCGAGGCGCCGAAGCGCTGCACGACGTGCTGGAAGGATCGATCATCTGGATCACGTGGCCGACGATCGTCAAGAAGGGCGCAGCCTACGTCGCGCTCGGCCTGCTCCATTTCGCCTTGCGCAAACAGTTCCTCAAGATCTCCTTCCATCCCGAAGAGGCCGAGCGTGAGGGCTGGCGCATTCGGGCGTGGGACTTCCTGTTCTATGTCTCGTTCGGTGTGGCCGTGACGATGTCGGTGCCGGTGGCGGGAGTGCTCCTGGTCTTTACGATGCTCGTCGTGCCGGCCGTCGTCGCGTTTCTGTTCAGCCGGGACATTCGCAAGATGATCTGGATCTCCTGGGGAACGGGCGCCTTGGCCTCATTGCTCGGCCTGTACATCTCCTACGTCGGCAACTTCCCGACCGGACCGCTGATCGTGGTCATGTACGCCCTGGTGCTGCTGGGCGCGGGCGTGCTGCGCAAGCTCGGCGTGGGCGACACGGCGGTGGTTTCATGAGACGGGCGGTTTGGCGGTGGGGCGGTTTGGCGGTTGGAATTGCCGCTCTGACCGCCCAACCACTCAACCGTCTGGCCGCCCAGGTCTCCCTCCGCCTCTCCCTCGGCGGCCGCTACAGCACCGCGCTGGTCCGTGACTCGCTCGTCGTGCCGATCGATCTTCATCCTGCACTCGCGCCGACCTTGCAGCTGGGCTTGCGCGACGAGCTCAAAGGACCGTGGACCGGGGATATGACGCTCGACCTGTCGTCGTCCAAGCTGAAGCGTCACGAGAGCGGCACGGACTTCGATGCCGGGTCGGTCACCGCGGTCGCGCTGACGCTCGGGCTGCGTCGCGACCTGGCCACCAACATCGGCGCACGGCTCGGAATCGGCGGTCTCGTCTACTCGGGCAGCGACCTCGGTGTGTTTCAACGGGGTGGCGGCGGGATCCTGCCAGTCATCTCGCTCGCGACGACCTATGCGCCGTCCTTCGGCGCACGCCATGGGATCGAGTTTGCGCTGCAGTACGACGTCCATCGTTTCCTCACGCCGGCACTGCGCAGCGTGGGGTTCAACCGCCCGCGTCCGGTGCATCGCATCGCGATTTCGGTGAGTGGGAGACTGCTCGGCAAATGAAAGCGACCCTCGCGCTCGTCATCGCCCTGCTCCTGGCCGGCTGCGAGGACCTGGCAGCGCCGAACCGCACGCCGCGCTATCTCGCCGACCTCGCCGGCGAGACATTCCACTGGCCCCCGGACCGTATTCCGGTCCGCTATTACGCGGACCCGCGCGGTACGATGCCGGCATTGATCCGCCGGGGTCTGAGTGTCTGGGAGAGCCAGTTCCTGTACGGCGAGTTCAAAGCCGCATTCGTCAGCGACTCGAACCACGCGGACGTCATCGTGCGCTGGCAGGACAGCGTGCCGCCGGACGTCCCACCCGATACCGCGGGGGCGCTGGGTGCCTGCGATGGGGTCACCACGTACCTCATCGACTCAACGCACGCGATCACTGATCCGCTGCGCGTACAGCTGCGCGTGCGCCAGGGGTTCACGACGGCGCAGGTCGCCGCCTGCCTGCCCCGCGTGGCGACTCATGAGCTCGGCCACTCACTGGGCATTCTCAGCCACAGCCCCGCCACGACCGATCTGATGTACGGCACGCCCGGCACCGACACCCCTACACTTCGCGACCGCAACACGGCGCAGGTGCTGTACCACACGCCGGCGACGCTCACGCCGCCGCCGCCCCGCTAGCCGCTACCGGATGCGGACGATGTTCAGTCGCGGGACCATCGCGGCTGAGACGACCGACCCACTGCCATTGCTGAATCGCAGCGTGAACTCGGCAGCGCCGGGCTTCTGCACGGCACGTACGTAGGCGCCCGTCCCGGACCAGAGTTTGCCGGACACGTTGACGGCATTCCCCGCCGATAGCGTGGGAACCAGCGGATACGCGAGCGGGAAAATAGCCGGCCTCTGACTGTGCAAGGAGCTGAACGTGCCGCGGAAGTGCCAGGAGGTGTACTGCAGCTCGGCAGGCGCCGAAAAGCCGGGCAGATCAGACACCCAGTTGGCGAGCCCCCAACGAATCACCGTTTGGTCGAACGGCTGAAGGGTCTGCGCCGCCACATTCGCCGCTCCGGTGAGCGAGGTACGCACCAGCTTGCCCGGCAGCGACGCGCCGAACTGATCCACGATATAGCGCGTGAACAGCCAGCTGGCGCCGACCTCCGCCAGCGTCCCCGTATCCGCCGGGATCAACAGCGGGGAGTCCTCGGGGGAGAGCATGTATTGATAGCCATCGTACACGGCGTTGATCGCATACTGCGAAAACTTGCTGTTGTCCGGGAGGAACGCACGGCCCGCGATTTCCTCGGCATACTTCGAAAGGCCTTCGTCGAGCCAGCCATCCTCGGACTGGCCGCCATTGACCCGCACATGCTCCACGAAGTTGATCATGTGCTGGAACTCGTGCGTAAACGTCACGGGCGTGCCGTCGATCACTTCCGCGGCGGTGTGGGAGCAACTCAACGTTGCCCCGGGATCGGCGACGATGGAGTAGAACACCTCGCCGTTGTTGAATAACGTCGATGCCCCCGGATCGAGATCGCCCGAGAAGAAGAATCCGGCGACAAACCCGCTGGAACTGCAGCGCGACTTGCTGACGAGTTTGTTGACCGTATTCGTCATCAGCACGACGACGACGCTGTTGGAGTCGATGTCCGAGATGCTGCCGAACGTGAGCGTGTCGAGGGGATAGAGCAGCGTATCGAACTCCTGGCGCAGCGAGCGCAAGCTGGCCGTGTCGAGGCCCGGCGGGGGAGCCAGCGTATCCACGTAGATGGCGATGTGTGCACCCACGGCTCGCACGACAGCACCGACATTGTCGAATGCCGAGCAGGTGAAGTTCGAACAGACCTTGAACGTGCGTGCGCTGCCCACCGTGGGCGGGGAGGCGGCGTTGGTCGCTGACGACTGCGGTCCGCCACCACCGGCGAGCGCGGCCGCCCGCGCCAAGCGCGTGTAGTCACGCGTCCGCCCGACTTGCCGCAAGAAGTGATCGAACGCCGCCGGCGTCGCCCCGTGATTGCTGGGGAGCAGCGAAAAGAGCGGTCCGCTGATCGAGGCGAGCGGAGTGGCCGACTCCAGTTTGAACGGCGCCGACGACCCCGGATTGCCGCCGGCCGACCACGGCAGCACCAGATACTCGGCCGTGTCGGGCGACGTGTTGGCCGCGAACGTGACGCAGCCGGAGTCCGTAGCAGGATCGATGAACGTGTATGCGGCCACGGCCAGCGAGATTTGCGTCCCGTGCGCTCCGCAGGATGGCAGTTTGCCCGGCCCTGACGAGTCGCTGGTACATGCGCTCGCCAAGGCCAGGCCACCGACGACTGCCAGCAGCGAAACTTGATTGTTCACAGCCACTTAGACTCCGTCGTTATCGGCGCGTTGAGGGAACGGATATCGGAACGAGCTTGATACCCCAACGCCGTCCCGAGGACTCTCGCTCAGGTGCCGATGCTCAGCCGGAACTGCAGGCTCCGCGGCCGACCAACCGATGCGCCGCTGAAGAACACGCCTTTCATCAGGTACTTGCGATTAAAGACATTGTCGACGTACAGCTGCGGACGCACGACCGCTCTGCCAACCGCGAACGAGTACCCGGCGCTCGCATTCACGATGAAGTTCGGATCCACGTGCGTGTTTGTGTTGAAGTCGAACAAGCCGCGTCCGTAGGTCGAATCGGGATCGGCGCCGTTGGTGAGGCCGGACCCATAGATCCCCGTGGCAGACAGATAGAGCCCACGACTCGAGTAGACCGCGCTCGCGACGCCGGATACCCGCTGATCGTGGTCCAGGTCGAAGTAGCCCGGCGATGAATCAGGCGGGAAGAAACCTCCGGTGATCGGATGGCTCCCGTATGCGTGATTGATGGCCACATTCAGATAACCGGAGAACGGACCGCTCGGGCGGATTTCCAACACCCCTTCCAGTCCGGTGATGCTCACGCGATCGATGTTCACCGACGTGACGATCGCCGTCCCGGCCACCGTGGCATCATCGATGCCGGGGGTGCTCTGCTTTCGGTACGCCGAGATCTTGCTGACCACGCCGAATGGAAAACGGTGCACGTAGCCGAGCTCGACGAAGTGATCGCGCTCGGGGAATGTCGGCGCGGCGACGACGCCGCCCTGAGACGTACTGGTGATCGCGCGCAGATCCTCGACGTTCGTGGGCAGGAACAGCCGTCCGTAATAAATCCAGAACGTGTTGGCCGGGTCGGGGAAAAAGCTCAGCTTGGCGCGAGGGCTGACCTGATGCTGGTTCGCCGCGAACGGGGCATTGTGATTGTCGAAGCGCACTCCGGCGCGCAGCTCCCATCTGTCCGATGGAGCGATCGCGGTCTGCGCGTAGACGCCTACGTCGCTGCCGTTGAGGTTGGAGTTCGAGGTCGGTCCGGGCGATCCCGTCTTGGTCCGGGAGGAGAAGTCCTCGTGGCCGCTCGTGGCCGACGCCAGCACGCCCGTCTTGAACTCGAGGCCGTGGCGCGGGCGCACGCTGTAATCCACCTTGGCGCCGGTCGTGCGGAAGTTGCGATCCTCCGCGATGATGTAGCTGTTCGAGTCGCCCGGGAACGTGAATGTGGCGGAGTCGGTAAGGCCCGGCGTGTACGTGAGACTCCCGTCGCGGAAGAACGTCCCGACGAACAGTTCCGATGCCCTCCCGAGCTCCAGGTTTTCCGTTCCCACCTGATGGCGCCATCCCACGTTGACGAATCCGTTGACGTCCTGCTGGTGGTCGTCGATGATCCCTTCGACGGAGTCGAACGGAACAGCGAAGCGCGTGCGCGAGCGGTTGACCTCGACGTTGACCACGTCCCGATCGCTCGCCGTGTATTGGACTTTCCCGAATCCGAAGACATCGGTGCCGTCATTGTGGAAGTTCTCGATGGCGCCGTGGAGCGTGTCGAACACCACCGGTTCACGCCGCATAGCGCTGCTCTGGCGGGATCCGGAGGCGAAGAACCCCCACTTTCCCGCATTCGTGCTGAGCGTCAACGATTGACCGTTCGTACTTTGCGTCTTCGACGGGAAGCCGGTGGTGAACGTGCCTCCGAATCCCGAGACTTCGAAGTGGAAGCCGCCGGTGGGAATGCGCGTCGTGATGTTGACCACCGCGGCGTTCTTGTTGCCGTATTCGGCGTCCCATCCACCGGTCTGGAAATCGATCTGGTTCACGACCTGGGGATCGAAGAGCTCATTCAAGCTCCCCGAGATGCCGGAGGGTACCGGTACGCCATCGACGTAGTAGGTGTACTCCGCGTGCTGGCCGCGAATATGAACTTCACCCGTTGGGGCACGCGCGGCGCCCACGATCGACTGCTGCAAGAGCTGCGACGTCGTGCTGTTGGGAGCGCCGTGGTAATCGTTCTGCTTGAAGATCTGGTTCCCTGTGCGCGTGTCCACAGCGAGCGGCACCGCGGTGGCTACCTCGACCGCCGACAGGTTGATCGGCAGTGGTGTGAGCTTGAAGTCGGCGCGACTGAACCCTTCAGCCCCGGCGATCGACACATCGTGGGTTTGAGCGCGATAACCCAGATACCGGACCTCCACGCGGTAAGCGCCGGCTGGGAGGTTATGGATGACGTAGCGGCCGAACGCGTCCGTCACGGACGACGCGATGAGATTTTCCCCTTGAATGACCCGGACCTCGCCTCCCGCCAACGGTGTTCCGGCCGCGCTATCGGCGACCGTGCCGCCGATGTCCCCGGTCGCCCTGGCTCGGATCACGACAGGCGCGCCCGCCAATCGTACGCCGGGCGATACCACACCGACGCTCGCGGGAAATAACGACAAAAGCAGTGTCAGAACATGCATGACGCTCTCCTGGTTCAAACGCGCGCACACGTCTCCGGGAGGAGTCGTGACACGCGAGTTGGGTTGTGGAATGGCGGTCGCCGCGGAAGCGCGGCGCCGTTACTTAGGAGAGCGTCGGAGGGGCGCGAGAATCGGGAAGAGTGAGATCAGCCGCAGTAGACGATCGTTCAACGACCGATGGCGCCCAGCTGATCCCCCGCCCTTCGCGAATCCGAACGACCGTCGAGGGATTTCGACCCAGCGGCGCCGAGAGAAAACGATGGAAGGCGCAGTCGGCAGGGTGAACGCGGGCGCAGGCGCTGGTGGAGTGCGACTCGATGTGCGCCGGGCCAGTGGATTCGCCCTGGCGAGCATCCGCCAACGCAGCGGCCGCCGGCAGGCTGAATTGCAGCAGCGTGACGAGCAGCAGCGGCGTGCGCACCCACAACGACCGTTTCCGCATCGGCCGCATATTACAACGCACGATTCGCCCTTGACAGCCTGCGTCACCGCGCCTTAGCATAACTCCTTCTCAAGAAAGGACTTCTGCTTTTGTCCAGCCGCCGTCAGGAGGCCCTCGACTATCACGCACAGGGCCGTCCTGGGAAGATCCAGGTCACACCGACAAAGCCGTTCAAAGACCAGCGGGACCTCTCCCTGGCCTACACACCGGGAGTGGCCGAGCCGTGCCTGGAGATCGCCAAAAACCCCGACGACGCCTACCGCTACACCGCCAAGGGCAACCTCGTCGCGGTCGTCTCCAACGGGACGGCGGTGCTGGGCCTGGGCAACATCGGCGCGCTGGCCGGCAAGCCGGTCATGGAAGGCAAAGGGATCCTGTTCAAGGCGTTCGCCGACATCGACGTCTTCGATCTCGAGGTCGGCTCCGAGAATCCCGAAGACGTGATCCGCTTCTGCCAGCTGCTGGAGCCGACCGTCGGCGGCATCAATCTCGAAGACATCCGCTCCCCCGACTGCTTTTACATCGAACAGAAGCTGCGGGCGACGATGGGCATTCCCGTCTTCCACGACGACCAGCACGGCACCGCGATCATTTCGGGAGCGGCACTACTCAATGCACTGGTCGTGGTCAAGAAAGAGATCGGCAGAGTCAAGATCGTGTTCGCCGGCGCCGGCGCCGCGGCCATTGCCACCGCCGAGCATTACGTTCGACTCGGCGTGGTGCGCGAGAACATCGTGATGTGCGATCACAAAGGCGTGATTTACAAGGGTCGCGCGGGGCTCGACGAGTTCAAGCAGCGCTTCGCGGTGGATACGAAGGCGCGCACACTCGCCGAGGCGTTGCAGGGCGCGGACGTGTTCGTCGGTCTGTCGGTGGCCGGGATCGTGACCGGCGACATGTTGCAGGGCATGGCGAAGAAGCCCGTGATCTTCGCGCTCGCCAATCCGACACCCGAGATCATGCCCGACGAAGCGAAGAAAGCGCGGCCCGATGCGATCGTCGCGACGGGCCGTTCCGATTTTCCGAACCAGGTCAACAACGTACTCGGTTTTCCGTTCATCTTTCGCGGCGCGCTCGACGTCCGCGCCAAGAAAATCAACGAAGAGATGGAGATGGCGGCGACGCGCGCGCTCGCCGAGCTCGCGAAGCAGGAGGTCCCAGAGTCGGTCTCGCGCGCCTACGGCGGCGACAAGCTGAAGTTCGGGCCCGACTACCTGATCCCGAAACCGTTCGATCCCCGCGTCCTACTGTGGGTCGCACCCGCGGTCGCGTGGGCCGCGGTCGCCTCGGGTATCGCGGGACGGATCATCGACGTCGAGGAGTACCGCGCCGAGCTGGAAGCGCGGCTCGGCCCCGAGCGCCAGGTGATGCGCGGCCTGATCACGCGGGCGCAGCAGGATCCTCCCAGCATCGTCTTCCCCGAAGGGGACGACCCTCGCATCCTGCGCGCCTCACGGATTCTCGCCGATGAAGGGATCGCCCGGCCCATTCTGCTCGGCGACCTCGACGCGATCCGCCGCCAGGCCGATGACGCCTCGCTCACGCTCGAGGACATCGAGCTCGTCAATCCACGCACGGCGAGCGACCGCGACCAGTACGCCCAGGAGTTGTGGCAACGCCGCCAGCGGCGCGGCATGACGCAACGCGAAGCGCAGGCCCGAGTGCTCGATCCGATGTATTACGGGCTGATGATGCTCCGCGCCGGCCGCACCGACGCGCTCGTGGCCGGGGAGGAAATCGATTACCCCGATGCCGTGCGACCCGCACTCGAAGTGATCGGGGCCGAACCTGGGCGCAAGCACGTCAGCGGCATCTACATGATGATCTTTCGCCAGCAGACATTTTTCTTTGCCGACACGACCGTCAACATCGAGCCGGACGCGCAGACGCTCGCCGAGATCGCCACGGCGACCGCGAGGTTCGTGACGCGGCTAGGCGTCGAGCCCCGCATCGCCATGCTGTCCTTTTCGAATTTCGGCTCGGTGAAGCACCCGGCCGCGGCCAAGGTGCAGCAGGCTGTGGCATTGCTGCACGAGCGTGAGCCCGAGCTGCAGGTGGACGGTGAGATGCAGGCCGATACGGCCGTGGTCGAGCGCATCCTGACGAAGGTGTACCCGTTCGCCAAGCTGCGTGGGCCGGCTAACGTATTGATATTTCCCGACTTGGATGCCGCGAACATCGCCTACAAGCTGCTCGCCCGGCTCGGCGGTGCCGAGGCGATCGGGCCGATCCTGGTGGGGATGGACCGACCGGTCCATGTCTTGCAAAGGTTGTCAGAGGTCCCCGACATCGTGAATATGGCGGTGATCGCGGCCGTCGACGCCTTGGAGCATCGCCGCCACGCCGGTTCAACCAAATAGCGCATGGGCATCTCGACTCAGCAGCGTGTGTACCGGAATCTGACGCCGTCTCAGCTGTACGAGCACGCACTCCGCCGTCACGAAGGAGTCGTGACGTCCGGGGGACCGTTCGCGGCCGTGACCTCGCCCCACACCGGCCGCAGCCCCAACGACAAGTTTCTCGTGCAGGAGCCTGACTCCACCAAACAGATCTGGTGGGGCAAGGTGAACCAGCCGATCGCGCCCGAAAAGTTCGAGCGCCTCAAGGCCGACGTGGAAGCGCACCTCGCCGAGCAGGAGCTCTTCATCCGCGACGTGTATGCGGGCGCGGACCCGGCGTTCCGTCTGCCGATTCGCTTCATCACGCCCAACGCATGGCACGCGCTCTTCGTGTACAACATGTTCCTGCGCCCAGCCGACGGGGAATTGTCGCGGTTTGCGCCCGGGTTTGAGGTGCTGCATGCACCGGAATTCCAGGCCGATCCGGCGGTGCATGGCACCAAGTCAGGGACGTTCATCATCGTGAGCTTTGCGCAGCGCACGATTCTGATCGGCGGCACGCGCTACGCGGGTGAGCTCAAGAAGTCGATCTTCAGCGTCCTCAATTACCTGCTCCCGTTGCAGGGCGTGCTCTCGATGCACTGTTCCGCCAATGTCGGGAAGCAGGGTGACTGCGCGCTGTTCTTCGGGCTCTCCGGCACGGGCAAGACCACCCTTTCAGCGGATCCTGAACGCCGGTTGATCGGCGATGACGAACATGGCTGGTCAGATGCCGGCATCTTCAACTTCGAGGGCGGCTGCTACGCCAAGGTCATCCGGCTGTCGCGCGCCGGTGAGCCGGAGATCTACGCCACGACCGAAATGTTCGGGACCGTGCTCGAGAACGTCGACGTGAATCCCGAGACCGGTGCCGTAGATCTCGATTCCCAGCGGATCACCGAAAACACACGGGCGTCATATCCGATTCACTACATCCCGAACCATGTCCCCGAGGGGATGGCCGGGCATCCCCACCACGTCATCTTCCTCACGTGCGACGCGTTCGGCGTGATGCCGCCGATCGCGAAGCTGACGCCCGAGCAGGCGATGTACCACTTCCTGTCCGGCTATACCGCCAAGGTCGCGGGCACGGAACGCGGAGTGACTGAGCCGAAGGAGACGTTTTCGGCGTGTTTCGGCGCGCCGTTCCTGCCGCTGCCGCCCAACGTCTACGCCAAGATGCTCGGCGAGCGCATCGCGCGGCACAACGTGCAGTGCTGGCTCGTGAATACCGGGTGGACCGGCGGGCCGTACGGCACAGGCCGTCGCATGGACCTGAAGAGCACGCGGGCGATGATTCACGCGGCGCTCGGGGGAACGTTGGACAAGGTCGCTACGCGACGGGAACCGGTGTTCGGGTTGGAAGTGCCGCAGCACATCCCTGGCGTGCCGGACGAGCTCCTCGATCCGCGGTCCACATGGAAAGACACGACGGCCTACGACGCACAGGCCAAGCGGCTCCTCGCGCTCTTCCAAAAGAATTTTGAGCAGTTCGACGTCGTTTGAAGTAGTTCGCGACCCGCTCTGGAACAACATCCGCCTCGAGCCCGAGGCGCTCGCCATCATCGATACGCCGGCGTTCCAGCGTTTGCGGTACGTCCGGCAGCTCGGTCACGCATTCCTCGTTTACCCTGGCGCTACGCACACCCGCTTTGAGCACGCGTTGGGTGCGTACCATCTCGCCTGTCGCGTGACCAGGGAGCTGGAAGTCCAGCTCGCCGCGCTGCTGCATGACATCGGCCATTATCCGTTCTCCCACGCGCTCGAAGAGGCAGGCCTTCCCCACCACGAGCTGCTTGCCGCGCGCCATCTGCGCACCGGTGCGCTGGCTGCCGCCCTCGACCGGGTGCGAGTGCCGGCAGACCGGCTGTTGCCGCTGATTCAGGGCACGAGCACCTCCCGCTTCGCCGGTCTCGTGTCCGGCTCGCTCGACGTCGACAAGCTCGACTATCTCTCGCGCGACGCGACGATGTGCGGCGTGCCGTACGGCGTGATCGACGTGGACCGGCTGCTCACGTCCCTGACATTGACGCCGGATGGCGTGGTGCTGCATCCGAAAGGCCACGCCGCGCTCGAGTCGTTGCTCTTCGCCAAGTATCAGATGTATCGCAACGTCTACTGGCATCACGCCGTGCGCAGCGCGACGGCGATGTTCAAGCGGCTGGTCCGCCGCGCGATCGCCGCCCGGCGCATGTCCCCCGACGACATCGCCGTGGCCACCGATGACGGGCTGAGTCACGAGCTCCAGCAGCACGATCAAACAGGACTCGCGCGCGCGTTGCGCGAGCGGCGGCTGGCCAAGCGCGCGCTCGATATCCCGGCGACCGAACTCCCGTCGGAAATGGCCGACTGGCCTGCCACGGAGCCGGACCTGTTGCAGCGCGTGGAGGAACGATTGGCGAAGGAGCTGGGACTCGGAGCGGACGAGCTGTTCCTCGACTTCCCGTCCAAGCCCGACATGTTTGACGTGTCGATCCCGGGAGCGGAGAGCCTCGGCCTGCCGCGAGTCGCCGCCGAGCTGTACCGCTCCGCGCAACGCCTGCGCGTGTTCGTGCTCGAACCGGCGGAGATTCCGGCGCGCGCGATCGTCGAATTGGTGACGTGGCCACGCGAAGAGGTGGCTGCGCGGCTGGACAGCGAAAAGGCTTTGCTTAGCGCGGCCGGGCGGGGGTCTGCTGCGTCGTGACGTTTTCCTGTGTAGGGGCTTCGACGGAATCGATGCGCACGAGGATCGCGGTAATGTTGTCGAGCCCGCCGTGCCGGTTCGCTTCCGCGATCAGTGAATCCACTTCGTCCTGCGGCATGCGCTCGGGCGAGAGCAGCTCCGCCAGCTGGTAGTCTTCCAGCATTCCCGTCAAACCATCGGACGCCAGTAAGAACAGGTCCCCTGGCTTCACCATCCCGACATAGATGTCCGGCATCACGTCGCTGTTAGCGCCGACGCAACGGGTAATCACGTTGCTGTACGGATGAGTCCGCGCCTGTTCCGGCGTGAGGTAGCCGGCATCGACCTGTTCCTGCACGTACGAGTGGTCCTTCGTCAGCTGGCTGAGGCGATTATCGCGCAGCAGATAGGCGCGACTATCGCCGACCTGGCCAATCAGGAACCGCGTCTCGAATAGCGTCAGGGCGGTGACGGTAGTGCCCATCCCGCGCTTATCGTGCTCGGTGAGCGTGCGCTGGAAAATCGCCCCATTGGCCGTGCGAATCGCCGTGCGCATGCGCTCGGCGACCTGCTCGTCGGACAAGCCGCGCAGCGAGTCGAGCTCGCGGGCGACGAAGCGCACCGCCATCTCGCTCGCCACTTCTCCAGCCGCATGCCCTCCCATGCCGTCGGCGACCACGAAAATCCCGCGGTCCGGGACCATGAGGTAACTGTCCTCATTCCCCGACCGGATGACGCCGACGTCGGTGCGACCTGCGGAGGTGATGTGCACGTGATCCTTAGATAAACACCCAGTACACTAGTCCGATGATCCCCAGGAGCAGTACCGCTGCGCTGCCGCCACAGCCCTTTCCCTTCTTCTCCTGGGCCACTGGCGGCTTCGCGCCTGCCTTGGGTTTGGCTGGCGCCGGCTTCGCCGCAGCCGGCTTCGCCGCGGCAGGCTTCGCCCCGGCCGGTGTCGGCACCGGCGGAGGCTTTGGTGGAGCGGGCGCCGGGACAGATGGGGCCGGGGCGGTCGGCTTGGGAGGGGGAGGAGACATGGTCAGGACTTCGATCATGCGCGTTGCCCCACCCTTCGCGACCCTTGCCGCGTCATCGGTCGGCTCGAACACCATCGAGACGTCTCCGAACCGGATATTGGCTCCCGGCGCCAGGGGCGTCTCGCCCTTGACCTGATCTCCATCGACGAACGTTCCGTTCGTCGACTCGAGGTCCACCAACACCCATACGCCCTCGCGGCGTTGCAGCTTCGCGTGGGTCGTGGAGACTGATTCATCGGGAAACACGAGGTCGTTGTAGTCGGCGCGGCCGATGTTGACCACCGGCGTCTTGATCGTGAGCCGCTGACCCTTGAGCGAGCCGCCGCGGACCAGGAAACTGGCCAGCACGCCGCCAGATGGGCGAGACGCAGCAGGTGCAGCAGGCGCACCCGGAACGCCGTGGACCGTTTCCTTGAGGCTCTCGCCGCCCTTGGTCGGGGGTACGGCCGAGGGCGCGCTAGCGGCCGGCCCCGGTTGAGGGTTTTCTGGAGGCGGCGCGGCGGTATCGGCGTAAAACCGGAATTTCTCTTCGCCGATTGTGATCACATCGGCGCGAGCCAGCAGCCGCTGGCCTTCGATGCGCGTATCGTTGACCGACGTGCCGTTGGTGCTGGAATCGACGATCAGGTATCCCTTGGGGGTCTGCACGATCTCTGCGTGACGCCGTGACACATCCTTGCCAGGTACGACCACGTCACACGTGGCGTCGCGGCCAAAGACCAACGAGGCACCGGAGATGGCGTATTCTCGGCCATCGGTTAACGACACCACCCGGCCGCCGGTATTTACGGTGACTTTGCCACCCTTGGCTTCCGCTTTTGCCTGGGCCATGGCCTGGGGCAGACTCATCGCCTGCACGTACTGAGTGCTGCCGCTGCGCCGCTCGTCTACGAACGTGAGCTCCTGCCCGGCAACCTCGACCTTGTCGCCGTGCAGGAGGGGCGTCGGTTCGGCGCCCAGCCGCACGCCGTTGATCAACACTTCGGCCTCTGGAACTGCCTTCGTGATTACGACTTGACCGTCTGCGAGGCTCTTGAGTTTGGCGTGGCGTGGGAGAACACCTGGAACGGCGAGTGGGATGGCGCAGCCCGGGTCGGCGCCGAGCAGCACTTCCCCTTGCGGGAGTGCGAACCGCCGCCCTCCCATTTCAAGCAACGCCATGAGCGCGCACTCCCGTATCTTTGGCCAGGCCGTGAAGTTACGCCCGGGCGTATAACCGGGCAAGGAAGCGGAAGTTAGGTGATCCCGACCGATTCTTCGCGGCCGATAAGGCCCCGCCGCAGCCAATACCAAAAGATCAACGACCCGACGATGACCGTCGCATAACTGTTGATGAATCGCCAGATCAACGTGTAGCTCGGCGTGATCTCCCGCGGTACATAGAGCGACATCACGGCGGCCGACGTCAGCTCCGCGAGTCCCGAGCCACCCGGTGTCGGAGCGAAGTACAATAGAAACGAAATCAGCGTTTGCAACAGCAGGATGTCGGTGAAGTCCGCCGGGATGCCCAGCACGCGCAGCGTGACATAGCCGGCCAGCAGCTTGTTCGCGTGCGACGGCGCCGAGATGATGATGGCCAGCAGCAGCGTGAGCAGCCCCTTTGGGGTCCCGAACGCGCGCATACAGTCGTGCGCCCGATCCACGCCCCCCTTCAGCTTCTCCATCCGGGCGGCAGCGCGGGGATTGCGGCGGGCGATGCGGGCGGCGAGTCGCTCGATCAGGCGCTTTACGAGCCCCGGGAAAATGATGGCTGTCAGCATCAGCAGGCCGATGACGCCGAAAATCGTGAGGCTCGTCTTGAAGAGATCGTAGAGCGTGATCCCCAGGACGAGCCCGTGCTGATCGAGGGACTTGCCGGCGCCGAGCCATACCGCAAGAGGGCCGGCAATTGCGAAAAAGCCCACCGTCGCAATGAACGTCACGAAGATCGAGGTGATCGCCTCGGGCACCGGGACGCCGGACCGCTTCATGACCCAAATCGACATCGGGGCTGACCCCGACTGGAACGGAGTCAGATATGCCCCCCAGGCCCCGAACCCCCCGGCAAGGATCATGTCCTTGAGCTTGACGCCGGGGTGTATGTAGCGCGTACAGATCCACAGCCGGAACCCACCGCCGACCCAGTCCATGGAGGCGAGCACCAGTCCGACCGCCATCCAACCCCAGTGTAGTCGCAGGAACGGTTCGAGGAATACGTCCACCCGATCGCCGAAGCGAATCAGGTAGTACCCAACGAGAAGAGCGACTCCACCAAGGGAGATGGCGGCGAACAGCTCGAGGCCACGACGCAGGAGCCGCGGGGTCAGGGCGAGGGCCATCTGACGGCCAAAGCTGTTATTTTTGGGGGTTATGCGCCATCCCCCCGAGCGCGTCGTTCTCCGCAACGTACGCCAGCATAATCTGAAGGGCATCACCGTCGAGTTCCCGCGGCGGGCGCTCTCGGTCATTACCGGCCCATCGGGCTCGGGGAAAAGCTCGCTCGCGTTCGACACGCTCTACGCCGAAGGCCAGCGCCGCTACATCGAATCCCTCTCGACGTACGCCAAGCAGTTCCTCGAGCGGATGCCTAAGCCCTTGGTCGATGCGATGGAGGGGCTGTCTCCTGCCGTCGCCATCGAGCAGAAAAACCCCACGACCTCGAGCCGCTCCACGGTCGGCACTGCCACGGAAATCGCCGATTTCCTGCGATTGCTGTGGGCGCGGGCGGGGACGCAGGTCTGCCTGCAATGCGGCCGCGATGTGAAACGGGACACGGTACAGGAAGTGGTGGACTCCGTAATTGCGGATTTCGGAATGCGGAAGGCGGAATTGCCGGTTCTCGTGTCATTCCCCCTACCCGTATCTGCCCAACGTCCCGGCGTAGAGATCGCGGCCCAACTGCGGGCGGCCGGATTCGTCCGCGCACAGGTTGACGGGGAACTCGTGCGGTTGGATGACGAGGGTGCCGAGCAACGCGTTCGGGCAGGCAAGGACGTCCTCGTGATCGTGGATCGCATCGATGCCATCGAGACGAACCGCGGGCGCCTCGCCGATGCGGTGTCTACGGCCTTCAGCGAAGGTGAAGGGGTCGCGCTGGCGCTCAACAACGGCGACCGGCGGCGTTTTTCCGAGCACCCCGCCTGCTCGAGCTGCGGCTGTGCCGCGCCCGTGCTGACGCCAACGCTCTTTTCCTTCAATAATCCGCGTGGTGCGTGCCCGACGTGCAACGGATTCGGGGCGGTGTTGGAGTATGACGAGTCGCTCATCGTGCCCGATCCGCGCCGCTCCCTGGCGGATGGCGCGCTCGATCCGTGGACCAAGCCGCGCTACGAAGGCCGGCGGCGCCTGTTGCGCGAGACCGCCCGTGCGCGCGGCATTGGCCTTGATGTGGGTTGGAAAGACATTCCCGCGCGCGAGCGGCATTTTCTGCTGCACAACACGGGCGGCCGCTACCTCGGCATCTTTCCGTTCCTCGAGCGGCTCGAGGAGAAGCGCTATAAGCAGTACATCCGCGTCTTCCTGCGACAGTACCAGCTCGCCAAGACGTGCCCGGGATGCGGCGGCGCACGCCTCAAACCGGAGTCGCTCGCGGTCCGGGTCGCTGGAAAGACGATCGCGGAAGCAGCAGCACTGACTGCTACGGATCTCGCGTGCTGGCTCGACTGCCTGTCGGACCAGCTTCCGGAGTTTCAGCGGCAGGTTGCAGGCCACATCCTGGGCGAGCTGCGGGCGCGCGTCAGCTTCATCAACGACGTCGGCCTCGGCTATCTCACCCTCGACCGGCAGACGCGGACGTTGTCCGGCGGCGAAGCACAACGCATTGCGCTCTCCAATGCGCTCGGCTCGCATCTCGTGGACACGCTGTACGTGCTGGACGAGCCGTCCATCGGCCTGCATCCCGCGGACGTCGATCGGCTCCTGGGGTTGCTGCGCAAACTGGCGACTGCCGGAAACACGGTGGTCGTGGTGGAGCACGATCCCGCCGCGATGCGCGCCGCGGACTGGATGGTGGAGCTGGGGCCGGCGAGCGGCGCAGCCGGCGGCCAGCTCGTCTATCAGGGGCCGGCGGCCGCGGTGCGCGAGGCCGGAACGCTCACCGGCCAGTACCTCTCGGGCGAAAAACGCATCGGCGTGCCGTCCGCGCGCCGGCCGGCAGTGCGCTGGCTCGACGTCAAAGGCGCGCGGCTCCACAACCTCGCCGGCGTCGATGTGCGCATTCCGCTCGGCACGCTCACCGCGGTGACGGGCGTCTCGGGATCGGGGAAATCGACGCTCGTGCACGACGTGCTCTACCGCCAGCTCGAGTCACGGCTCAAGGGTGAGCACAGCGCCAAGCAACACCTCGGGGAGCCGGTGGGCGAGATCGCCGCGCTGAAGGGCTGGGAGCATCTCGAGGATGTCGTGTTGATCGATCAAGCGCCGATCGGACGGACGCCGCGCTCCAATCCGGTGACCTACGTGAAAGCGTTCGACGAGCTGCGGGCGCTATTCGCGAATGAAGCACTCGCGCGGGCGCGCGGCTATGCGCCGAGCACCTTCTCGTTCAATGTCGCCGGCGGCCGCTGCGAGGCGTGCGAGGGTGCGGGCCACGTGCTCATCGAGATGGTGTTCCTCGCCAACGTGTTCGTGCCGTGCGAGATCTGCGGCGGCTCGCGCTTCAAGCGTGAGGTGCTCGACGTAAAGCTGCAGGGCGCCAGCATCGCCCAGGCGCTCGAATGGACCGTGGATCAGGCGATTCAAAAGCTGCACCGCCATCCGCGACTGGCACGCTGCCTGTGGTACCTGCAGCAGGTGGGCCTCGGCTATTTGCGGCTCGGCCAGCCGGCGACGACGCTTTCAGGTGGAGAGGCGCAACGTCTGAAGATCGCCCGGGAGCTGGCGCGCGCGCGCGGCGGCCGGAGGCTGTACATCCTGGACGAGCCGACGACCGGGCTGCACCTCGACGACGTGCGCGTGCTGTGCCGCGTGCTCGACCGGCTGGTCGATGCGGGACACACCGTGCTCGTGATCGAGCACAACATCGACGTCATCAAACGCGCCGACTGGGTGATCGACCTGGGACCGGGAGCCGGTGACCAAGGCGGTCGCGTCGTGGCCGCCGGCACACCCGAGGACGTGGCTGCGGTCCGCGAGTCTCCGACCGGACGGTATCTGCAGGAATTGGCTTGACCATACGCCGCAGCGATCTCTTACTCATCGCCGCATCGGCGGTGTGGGGCGTGAGCTTCGTCGTGGTCAAGGACGCACTCACCGCCGCATCGCCGCTGATTTTCCTGGCGGCGCGCTTTTCGATCGCGACGGTCGTCCTCGCCCCGCTGATCAACTTGCGCGGTGGATTCTCGAAGGCGGAGCTGCGGGCCGGCGCGCTACTCACGGTCTTGCTGGCCTCGGGCTTTGCGACCCAGGCATTTGGGCTGCAATACACCACGCCGGCGCGCTCCGCATTCATCGTAGCGCTGTCGTCGGTGGTCGCACCCATCATCGCGCTCGTGCTGCTGAGGCATCGCCTCGCCTGGCAGGTCCTGTTCGCCCTGGTCGGCGCGACGCTGGGGATCTATTTCCTCACGGCGCCCGAAAGCGGCGGCCTCAACCACGGCGACCTCTGGACGCTCGTGACCGCCGTCGTTTTCGGCGGCCACATCGTCGCCGTGGCGCAGTTTTCCAAGCGCTTCGACGCGCAGCGCCTCGTATGGCTGCAATTGCCGGGAACGGCGCTCGCGACGCTGATCGCGGCGCTGCTCCTCGAGCCGATACGATTCCACTGGTCGTGGGGGCTCGGCGCGGCGCTCCTGTTCCTCGGCGTCATGTCCACCGCCGTGGCGCTGGTGTGGCAGATGCGCGCGCAGCGGGAAATGTCCGCCGCGCGCGCGTCCCTGCTCTTCTGCCTCGAACCGATATTCGCCGCGGTGACGTCGTGGCTGTTTTGGGGAGAGACCTTTTCGCTCAATCAGGGACTCGGCGGGGGTTTGATTCTCGCCGCAATGGTCTTGGCGGTTGTCGGCGAGTCGCGGGCGGAGGCTGTAGGCAAAGGCTGACTCGCCATCGGGGCAATGGCTGACGTGTCCTCACGCCAGGGTTTTCCTATTGTGAGGCAACTGCCCCGGCGCACTCGTCAGCCGTCCAATTGGAAGGACATGCATGAGCCCGACTCGCACGCTCTTCCTCATTCTTATCTTGGCCGTCTCGGCGCGACCGGCCCGCGCTCAGCAACGCGATTCCGCGGAGGCCTTAAAGCGCCTCAGCCTCGATGAATTGATGAACGTCGAGGTCATGTCCGTCTCGCGCCGTCCGGAACGCCTGTTCGAGACGCCCTCGGCGATTCAAGTCATCACCCAGGACGATATTCACAAGTCGGGGGCAACGAGTCTTCCGGAAGCGCTGCGCCTCGCATCGAATCTGCAGGTTGCGCAGGTCGACGCGCGACAATGGGCCATCAGCGCCCGCGGACTCAATGGCACTACCGCCAACAAGCTCCTGGTCCTCATCGATGGACGCACCGTCTACACACCGCTGTTTTCGGGGGTGTTTTGGGACGTGCAAGATGTGCTGCTCTCCGATATCGACCGGATCGAAGTCATCAGCGGACCCGGGGCAACGCTGTGGGGCGCCAACGCCGTCAACGGCGTGATCAACGTCATCACGAAGGACGCGAAAGACACGAAGGGACTCCTGGTCACGGGTGGCGGCGGCACTGAGTTGGCCGGGTTCGGATCCGCCCGCTACGGCGGGGCGCTCGGCGCGCATGCCAATTACCGGATTTACGGCAAGGGCTTCAGTCGTGATCCCACGTTGCTGCCCAATGGACGGGGGGCCCCCGATGCGTGGCATATGGGACAAGGCGGGTTTCGTGCGGACTGGGATGCGTCCGCCAGTAACCGCCTCAGCCTGTACGGCGATTGGTACGATGGCCGCAGCGCCCAAGTGAGTCCCGGCCATATCGGCGTCAGTGGCGGGAATGTGATCGCAAAATGGGCCCATCCCATCTCCGCCAAATCCGAAGTCTCGGCCCAGGCATACTACGACCACACGCACCGCAATATCCCAGGCACGTTTGGCGAAGATCTCGACATCTACGACATCGAGGTGCAGCATCGCGCCGCCGTCGCTGCCCGCCACGACGTGGTATGGGGCGGCGGTTATCGGCTCATCAACGATCGCGTCGGCAACACCGCGGGGGTGGCGTTCCTGCCGGCCCACGTGGCGCGCCAGTGGTTTACGGCGTTCGCCCAGGACGAGATCGCGCTGGCTCAGGAGCGCCTCCACGTCACGCTCGGCGCAAAGGTCGAGCACAACGACTACACCGGATTCGAAGTTCAGCCGAGTGGCCGGTTGAACTGGACGATTCGCCCGTCGCGCACGCTGTGGGCAGCGATCTCGCGGGCGGTGCGAACGCCGTCGCGCATTGACCGGGAGCTGTTCGTCCCCGCGCAGCCCCCCTTCTTCCTTGAGGGCGGCCCGAACTTTCGCTCCGAGACCATGCTGGCGTACGAGTTGGGATATCGCCACCAGCAGGGCGCGTTGGTGCTCTCATTGGCGACCTTCTACAACCGCTATCATGGGCTCCGCAGCCTGGAGCAGGCCAATCCTCCCAACCCCGCCCCGCTCGTCATCGCCAACGGTCAGGATGGCGAGTCATTTGGCGGCGAAGCGACCGCCAGCTATCGGATCACAGACAATTGGCAGGTGCGTGCGGGCTATACCGAGTTACGCATCCACATCTGGCCCAATCCCGGCAGTACCGACACGACCCGGGGAGCGACGGAGTCGCACACTCCCGATCGGCAGCTGAGCCTGCGCTCGTCGCTGCAGCTGGGCGCGCAATGGAGCCTGGACGGCGGCTTCCGGTATATCAGTGAGATCGCCAATCAACAGGTGCCTGCCTACGCCGAGTTCGATGCGCGAATCGGTTGGCAACCGGTCGCCGCGCTCGAGCTGTCGCTCGCCGGGCAGAATCTGTTGCACGATCACCATACCGAGTTCGGCACACTCACCGCGCGCCGCGGCATCGAACGTGGGGTCTATGGGATGGTGCAATGGCACTATTGAAAATCGCTGCGGCCCTGATGTCCGCGCTGCTGCTCGTGCAGAGCCCGCGCGCCTCCGAGCGTCAATTGAAGGCCGTATTCCTGTTCAACTTCGCGCAGTTTGTCGACTGGCAGCCCGTGGCCGCACAGGATCCGCGGGCGCCGCTGCGCATCGGCATCCTCGGCGATGACCCGTTCGGCGCTTTCCTGGACGAGACGGTGCGTGGCGAACATCTCGGGCTGCGTCCCTTCGAGGTCCGACGTTACCACGAGGTAACGGAAATCGAGGGGTGCAACATCCTGTTCATCAGCCGCTCGGAGAGCGAGCGCGTCGGGCAGATTCTCGCGGCGCTCCAGAACCGGCCCATTCTCACGGTGAGCGACGGCGACGATTTCGCGAAGCGCGGCGGCATGATTCAATTCGTCAACGACAAGAACCGCATTCGACTGCGGATCAACCTCGAGGCGGCGCAGGCCGCGAACGTCGCGATCAGCTCGAAGCTGCTGCGCGTCGCCGAGATCGTCAGAACGCCGCGACGGTGAGCATGTCGATCCGCGACTGGCCGATCAAACGCAAGTTGACGGCGATTCTGCTCCTGATCAGCGGACTGGTGTTGTTGCTGACCTCGGCCGCCTTCGTGACTTACCAGATCGTGACGTTCCGTCAGACGATGCGGAATAATCTCGCCACCCGTGCCCGCATCCTTGCCGCAAATAGCACCGCCGCCCTGGCGTTTGCGAATGAGGCGGACGCAAGGGAAATCCTGGCGGCCCTGAAGTACGACCCGCACATGCTTAGCGCGGCGCTGTATGATCAGGACGGCCGGGTGCTCGCGACCTATCCGGCAGCCGCCCCTGCCGGTCTCATCCCTGCGGCGCCGGAGCCGGACGGCTACCGTTTCGAAGGCGCCCGTCTCGTGGCGTTTACCGCCGTGGCGCAGGGAGAAAACCAGCGGCTGGGGACCTTGTTCATCGCGTCGGACACGAAGGCGGTAGCGGACGCCCTCCGGCTGTCCGGCCTCATCGCCATCGTCGTCCTCGGGATCGCGCTGCTGGCCGCGTATGCGCTCGCCGCCGCGCTGCAGGGACGGATATCCGCACCGATCCTCGCGCTTGCCGAGACCGCGACCGCGGCCTCGACGCGCCAGGATTACTCCGTGCGAGCCCCCAAGTTCGGCGAGGATGAGCTGGGCATGCTGACCGACGCCTTCAACCAGATGCTCGGCCGCATCGAAGAGCAAAAGAAGGAGCTGCAACAGCACGCGAAGATCCTGGAACAGCGGGTTGCCGAGCGCACCGGGGAGCTCGAAAAACGCGCGGCGGAACTCCAGGCGGCCAACGGCGAGCTCGACGCGTTCGCCTACTCGGTGTCGCACGACCTGCGCGCCCCGCTGCGCAGCATCGACGGCTTCAGCCAGGTGCTGCTGGAGGACTACGCGGCCCAGTTGGGCGACGCAGGACGTGATTCGCTGCAGCGCGTGCGCGCCGCCAGCCAGCGGATGGCGACGCTCATCGACGACCTGTTGAAGCTGGCCCGCGTAACTCGGGCGGAGATGCGGACCGAGCAGATCGACCTGAGTGGGATGGCACGGGAGGTCGTGGCCGAGATCGAGCGCACCACGACGGGCGAGCGGCAGGTGGAATTCGTCATTGCGCCGGGCCTCGAGGCTCAGGGCGACTCCCGGCTGCTGCGTGTCGTCCTCGACAACCTGCTGCGCAACGGCTGGAAATACACCGGCAAGCGGGCGCAACCGCGGGTGGAATTCACAGCGCAGGACGAAAACGGTGACCGTGTGTTCGTGATCAAGGACAATGGCGCCGGCTTCGACATGCGGTATGCCGACAAGTTGTTCGGCGTGTTCCAGCGCCTCCACTCCGCAGCCGAATTCGAAGGCACGGGGGTGGGGCTCGCCACGGTGCGCCGCATCATCAACCGGCACGGCGGGCGGATCTGGGCAGAGGGAGTAGTGGATCAGGGCGCAACTTTCTACTTCACGTTGTGATGGGAGGGTCGTGTGAACCCCGGTAAGATCTTGCTCGTGGAAGACAACCCCGATGACGTCACGCTGACCTTGCGGGCGCTCAAGAGCCACAACATCACGAACGAGGTGATGGTGGCGCAGGACGGCGTTGAGGCCATCGATTATCTCTTTGGGAACAAGGACCGCCCCGCGCCGAGCGAGCTGCCGGCGGTCGTGTTGCTCGACCTCAAGCTCCCGCGCGTGAATGGCATGGAGGTGCTGCAACGCATTCGCTCCGAGGAGCGCACCAAGCTGCTCCCGGTCGTGATTCTGACCTCCTCGGACGAAGAGCGGGACGTGGTCGACGGGTACAGCCTGGGCGCGAACAGCTACGTGCGCAAACCCGTGGACTTCGTGGAATTCACCAAGGCCGCGCAGCAGCTGGGCCTCTATTGGTTGCTCATGAATCGGGCGCCGCCGGCGCCGCGGGGCCCTTGAGCGCCATTCGGATCCTGATGGTCGAGGACGACCCGAACGACGCCGCGCTGGCGGAACGGGAGATTCGCCGCGCTGACATCGTCGCCACATTCCTCCGGGTCGATACGCGCGAAACCATGTCCGCAGCGCTGCGGGAGTTCACCCCAGACATCATCCTCACCGACCATTCGTTGCCGGCGTTCGGCGCGGCCGACGCGCTCGAGCTCGCCCAGCAGCTCGCTCCGGGAACCCCCGTCATCGTCGTGACCGGCAGGCTGGGAGACGAGTCCGCCGTGCAATATCTGCAGGCGGGAGCCGCGGATTACGTCGTCAAAGACCACATGCATCGGCTCAGCCCCGCCGTGCTGCGAGCGCTCAACGTCAAGCAAAGCCGCGACGCGCAGGTGCGGGCGTATCAATTGCAGGCGGCGACGTATCGCATCGCTCAGGTGGCGATGAATGCGCCCGGACTCGACGAATTGCTTCCCACCGTGCATCAGATCGTGGGCGAGCTGATGCCGGCGAAAAACTTTTACATCGCGCTGTACGACGCAGCAGCCAACCTGATCACTTTCCCATACTTCATCGACGAGATCGACGCCGCTCCGGCACCCCGCGCTCCGGGTGCGGGCCTCACGGAGCATGTGCTGCGCACGGGCCGCGCCCTCCTGTCCAAGCCCGAATCCGAGTCCGCGCTGGCCGCGCTCGGGGTTCTGCAATCGATCGGCGCGCCGTCCGTCGATTGGCTCGGCGTGCCGCTCAAACAGGGCGACCGAACCATCGGCGTGTTGGCCGTGCAGACCTATACCGCCGGAGTCCGCTACGAGGAGCACCACAAGGAGATGCTCCAATTCGTGTCGACACAGGTCGCCGCGGCAATCGAGCGCACCCGTGCCGAGCAGGCGTTGCGCGGGTCGGAAGCACGGCTCAAGGCCGTCTTGCACTCGGCGCTCGACGCGCACGTCGCCATGGACGACGCTGGCCGCGTCACAAGCTGGAATCAACAGGCGGAGTCCATGTTCGGATGGGCCGAGCGGGAGGTCCTGGGCCAACGTCTCGCCGACATCATCGTGCCGCACGCGCATCGCGAGGCCCACGCGGCCGGGTTGCGCCGCTTCCTCACCACCGGTGAGGGGCCGATCCTCAACCAGCGCATCGAGCTGACCGCGCTGCGGCGCGACGGCGCCGAGTTCCCGGTGGAGCTCGCCGTCGCGCCCGTGCGCGTCGGGATGTCGTGGTTGTTCAGCGCGTTCGTACGCGATATCACCGCCCGGCGGGCGGCGGATGAGGCGTTGCGCGAGTCCGAACGAAAGTTCGGCAGCGCCTTTCAGGCGCACCCGTCGCCGATGGCCATCGCGACGCTGGCCGACGCCCGCTGGGTCGACGTGAACGAAAGCCTGCTGCGCCTCTTCGGGATGAACCGCGCGGAGACGGTCGGGCGCAGCGGCCAGGAGCTGGGCATCTGGCAACGCGACGAACAGCGCGTGCAAATGCTGGCACAGCTGAGAGCAGGGGGTGTCTTTCGCGATGTCGAGGTAGAGTGGCGGACTCGCGCGGGTGAGATGCGCAGCGGCCTCCTTTCCGCCGAGGTCATCGCGTTCGCCGATGAGCCCCACTTCCTGCTCCACTTCCAGGACGTCACGGAGCGCAAGCAGCTCGAGGGGCAGCTGCGCCAGGCGCAGAAGATGGAAGCCATCGGGCGGCTGGCGGGCGGCGTGGCGCACGATTTCAACAACGTGCTCACGGCGATCTTCGGCTATGTCGACCTGTTGCGGGAAGAGATCCCGGCGGGCAGCCCCGCACAGCAGGATCTCGCTGAGGTGCGCAAAGCCTCGGAGCGTGCGGCGTCGCTCACAAAACAGCTCCTGGCGTTCAGCCGCCAGCAGGTCCTCGAGCCGGTGGTCCTCAAGCCTAACGCGCTGGTGGAGGATTTTGAGAAGATGCTGCACCGCCTGATCGGCGAAGATGTGGAGCTGCGGCTGTCGGTCGCGGAGGACGCCGGGAATGTGCGGGCCGATCCCGGTCAGCTGCAGCAGGTGCTCATGAACCTCGTCGTTAACGCGCGCGACGCCATGCCGACCGGCGGAACGCTCATCATCGAAACCGCGAATGCCGAGCTGAGCGAGCA
>Ga0137415_10000501_pt1 | contig 37509 bp, 27 predicted proteins | sample CZODoug3_1_1_16f_FD_183082 | JGI IMG/M metagenome (GOLD analysis project Ga0137415, IMG submission 183082) | Vadose zone soil fungal communities from Angelo Coast Range Reserve, California, USA - CZODoug3_1_1_16fungal (Hybrid Assembly) | ecosystem: Environmental > Terrestrial > Soil > Vadose...
TGAAGGACGCCTGGGGGATTCCGGTGCTGCGCTTCCATTATGAGTTCAGCGACAACGAGAAAAAGATGTGCGAGGACATGGCCACGACGGCCCGCGAGATGTTCGAGCAGGCGGGCGTCGAAGTCGTGGGCGTGGACAAGAACATTCTCACGGAGGGATGGTCGATTCACGAGCTCGGCACCGCGCGCATGGGCACGGACCCGAAGAGCTCCGTCCTGAATCAGTTCCAGCAATCCCACGACGTCAAAAACCTGTTCGTCGTAGACGGCTCGAGCCACGTGAGCGCGTCGTGTCAGAATCCGACGTGGACGATCATGGCGCTGGCGTGGCGCTCCTGCGAACATCTCGCCGACGAGTTCAAGAGGGGGAACCTATGACGCTCTCACGCCGCGAAATGCTGCAGGCGACGGCGGCCGCGATGGCGCTGCCGCTCGTGAAGGTTCCGCTCCCCGTTTCCCAGGCACTGAAGTTTTTCACGCCGGCGGAGTTTGCCGTGGTCGACGAGCTGAGCGACATGATCATTCCCACCGACCCGCAGTCCGGCGGCGCGCGCGCCGCGGGCGTCGCGGCGTTCATCGACGGCCGTCTCGCCGAGTCGTTCGAGCCGGAGCAGCCGCAGCGCTGGCGGGCCGGGGTGAAAGCGGTCGAGGATCTGTCGCGCGAAATGAGCGGCACGGCGTTCATGGAGTCCACGGCGGAGCAACGCCTTGCCGTGCTGACGCGCATGGCCGCGGCCGAGTCCGATCCGAAGACGGACGCGGAGAAGTTCTTCGGGGAGGTCAAGGGCGCGACGATCCAGGCCTATTACACGTCGAAGATCGGGATCCACGACGATCAGCAGTACAAGGGCAACGTGTATCAGACGGGAGACTATGCCGGCTACGACGCCACTTGAGACGCCGCACCTCTCGCTGATCCCGTCGGCGCCGGATCACCTGCTCGCGTTGATCGATCAGCCCGAGCGGTTCGAAGCGATCGCGGGCCTGGCCCTCGCAGCCGAGCTGCGGGGGTTTTACGTCTCGGGCGCGGTGTCCCCCGGCTGGGTCGCCGCGCTGCGCCGCGCAGCCGACCGGGGCGAGGACGCCGACCCGTGGCGCCACGGCTTCTTCATTACCGAGCGTACGGAGCGGGTGCGGGGGGGGCGGGTCATCGGGAGCGCGGGATTCAAGGGCGCGCCCGACGCCGACGGAACGGTCGAGATCGCCTACGGGGTCGTGCCGTCTCGCGAAGGGCGGGGATACGCGACCGAGGCGGCGGCGGCGCTGGTGCGGTTCGCCAGCGCCGACAAGCGGGTGCGCGTGATCCGGGCCCACACGCTGCCGCAGCCCAATGCGTCGACGCGCGTGCTGACGAAATGCGGGTTCGTGCATATCGGGGACGTGGTCGATCCGGAGGATGGTCCGGTCTGGCGGTGGGAACGAAGCGCAGGGCATATTGGAACACCATGACTCCCGGCCAAGCCGTCTTCGTTCCAGGCGAATGGCGCTCGCTCGCCACCTGTCTGGGTCTCTCGCCGCGCGAATGCGGCATCGTGCGCGCCGTCTTCGACGGCGAGTCGGAGAAGGGCGCCGCCGAGCGACTCGGCTTGTCGCCGCACACCGTGCACACCTACCTGTGGCGCATCTATCGCAAGCTGCACGTGCAGAGCCGCGAGGAATTACTGGTCCGCGTGTTCGCCGAATTCCGCGCGTTGCCGAAACGCGCGACGAGCGGCGGCGGGCGGAAGCGGCCGGAGCTGCGACACCACCCGTTGTAGCCTGATCGGGTGACCCGCAGTAGGGGTCTTGTCGCCGTCCCTCCTACGCGTAAGATCGGTTTCAATGCCGTTACGTGCTATTTACATTGGCGTCGCCCTCGCGAGCGCGCCCCTGACGTTGTACGGTCAGGGTGGCACGGTTTCGTTGCTCGTCCGCACCGACGACGTCGGGATGAGCCACAGCGTGAACATGGCGATGCAGCAGCTCGTCTCCACCGGAATGCCGGTCTCGGTGTCGGTGATGTTCGCCTGCCCCTGGTATCAGGAGGCGGTCGAAATTCTGAAGCAGCATCCCAACGCCTCCGTCGGCATCCATCTGGTGTTGAATTCGGAGTGGAAGAATTACCGGTGGGGACCGGTCACGGGCAGTGCCGCCGTTCCATCGCTGGTCGATGAGAACGGCTTTTTCTTTTCCTCCTCCGAAGCGTTGCATCAGCACAATCCCGTTGTCGCAGAAGTCGAAAAAGAATTGCGGGGCCAGATCGAGCGCGCGCTGCGCTCTGGCGTGAAGATCGACTACGTCGATTATCACATGGGCACCGCGACGCGGTATCCGGAGTTCCGGGCGATCACCGAGCGGCTCGCGCAGGAATACGGGCTCGGCATGTCGGAGTATTTCGGGGAGGCGGAAGACGCGCCGCAGTACTCGGCGGCGCCGGCGGTGAAGATCGACAGCCTGGTTGCGATGATCAACCGGTTGAAACCCGGAGTGAGCCTCGTCGTCACGCACGTCGGCATCGACGACGCGGAGTTGGGCGCGTTGCTGGACATGAACACCGACCAGCCGCTGCCCGATATGAGCAAGAACCGTCAGGGGGAACTGACGGCATTGACGTCACCGCGCTTCAGCGCGGCCCTCAAGGCCCGCAATGTGGTGCTCCTTACGTATCGAGACCTGATCACCAGAGAAGGCCTCAAGTCCATGCGCCGGCCCGTCGACTGACGGCCGCGCCGGAGGGTTCAATGCAAAAGGTCTACCGTGCTTTAGGGATCACGTTCCTGTTTCTCCTCGCGGTCTGCGGGACGGCGCTGGCCCAGGGGACGCAGGTCTCGGGTACCGTCAGCTCGGCAACGACGGGTGAGAAGCTCTGGGGTGTGACCGTGCGGGTGAAAGGCACCCAGACGCAAACGGTCACCGACCAACAGGGCCGCTATGCGCTCGTCGCGCCGGCCGACGCCGTCCTGACCTTCGCCCAGATCGGGTATCGCGGCAAAGAGCAGCCGATCGGCGGCCAGAGCACGATCGACATGGCGCTGGAGCAGGCGCCGACGATGCTGCAGGAAGTCGTCGTCACCGGGTATACCAGCCAGCGCCGCGCCGACATCACCGGCGCCGTGACCTCCGTCAACCTGGACCCCGTCGAGCGGCAGACCTCGGCCAGCGTGCTGCAGCGGCTCGATGGGCGCGTCCCGGGCGTGACGGTACAGAGCAGCGGGTCGCCGGGCTCGCGCTCGACGGTGCGGATCCGCGGCATTACGTCGTTCCACGACAACGATCCGCTCTATATCATCGACGGTACGCCGGTGCAGGGCGATTCGTATCTGAATTTCCTCAATCCCAATGACATCGGCGAAATCCAGGTGCTGAAGGACGCGTCGGCCGCGTCGATCTACGGATCGCGCGCCGGCAACGGCGTCATCATCATCGAGACGAAGAAGGGCCGCCCCGGCGGCCGGCAGGCGCGGCTCGACGTTCGGACCGGCGTGGCCTCGCCGGTGCATGGGCTGGACGATATCCTGATGCAGAGCTCGCTGGACTACTTCGAAGTCATCAAGCGCAGCTACATGAATGCGAACCAGGGACGCGTCGACTCGCTCGGCAATCCCATTCCTTACACGCTCGACTCACTGCCGCCTACAGTCTTGAGGATCTACGGCGATCCGCGGAATCCCACGGTGCCGGCGTATACGTACGTGGATCCCGGCGCCGTGACGGCCCGGGACTCGTTTGGCCGGCCCACCGTCAACAGATTGGCATACAACTACCCGAACCTGTTGATCATGCCGGGCAGCGCCGGGACGAACTGGTGGAAGGCCGTGTTCAGCCCCGCGCAGTTCAGCGACGCCAACCTCAGCGTCTCGGGCGGCGGCGTGGACAACTCCTACAACGTCTCGTTCAGCTACTTGAAGCAGGACGGAACCGGCGCCTTCAGCCAGTTCCAGCGCGGCTCGCTGCGCATCAATACCGCGTTCAACGTCGGGCGGCTGCAGATCGGTGAGAACCTGACGATCGCGCGCCAGCAGAACTACGGCGGGATCGACGACGGGAACCTCGGCGAGGACAACATCGTCGGGAAGAACATCCTGATGCAGCCGGTCGTGCCGATCTACGACATCGGCGGGCACTTTGCTTCGGGGAAATTCAGTGGCGGCGGCAACAACACCAACCCGCTGAAATTTGCCTGGGCGCGGCGCTTCGACCGCAACACGTGGGACAAGGTGCTCGGCAGCGCGTTCGCGGGCACGGAGATCGTGCGGAACCTGGCGTTCAAGAGCCGCTTCTCCTTCAACCTGGATCAGGGGTCGTTCAAGGGCTTCACGCCGACGACGTGGGAGAACTCCGAGCCGGTGAAGGTGACGTCACTCAATCAGAACGAGCAGCGCGGCACGGAGTGGACGCTGGCGAACACGTTCAACTACACGTGGGTGACCCCGCAGCACAATCTCTCCGTGCTCGTGGGCCACGAAGCGAGTCAGAAGACCTACCGCCGCATCGACGGCAGCATCGCCGCCCTCGTCAACGAGGATCCGGCGAGCCGCTACATCGACGACGCCCTCGGCTCGGCGACGACCAAGAACGTCACCAGCGCGGGCGCATTGGACCGGCTGCTCTCGTTCTTCGGGAAGGCCGATTACAACTATCAGCAGCGCTTCTACGTGAGCGGGACGATCCGGCGCGACGGCTCGTCCAAGTTCGGGCCGGGCCATCGGTGGGGCACGTTCCCGGGATTCAACGTCGGCTGGCGCCTCTCGCGCGAGTCGTTCTTCCCGCAGGACGGCTTCCTCTCCAACGTCATGCTGCGGTTCGGCTGGGGCATGACGGGGTCACAGCTCATTCCCGGCGGGCGCATCCGCGCCAAGTTCGGCGGGGGGCGCAACGATACCTTCTACGACATCGGCGCCACCGGCAACTCGATTCAGCCCGGGTACCGGCAGATCGCCCTCGGCAACGCGAGCCTCGGTTGGGAAACCGACAAGTCGACGAACGTCGGAGCGGACCTCGAGTTCGCGCAGGGACGGGGCAACCTGACGATCGACGTCTACAACCGCATCGCCGGCGCGACCAAGGGGCACGGGATTCTGTTCGATCCGCGCCTCCCCGCGACGGCGGGGTTCGCCGATCCGTCGGTGCAGAACGTCGCCAAGATGCAGAACAAGGGCTTTGATTTCGCGCTCGCGTACAGCGGCACGATCGGGGCGGGAAAGGTGTGGAGCGTCTCCGTCAACGCCGGGCACTACAAGAACAAGATTCTCGAGATCGCCGAAAACCTGACGCAGTTCTTCGGGCCCACCGGCACCCGTATCGGGACGGCGGTCATCAACCAGATCGGGCAGCCGATTGGCGCTTTCTACGGGCTTCAGGCCAACGGGTACTTCCCCGATTCGGCGGATGCCGCATCGCATGACGACGCGCTCGGCCCCTGCGCCGTGCCACCGTGCCAGACCAACGCCAAGGTCGGCCGCATCCGGTTCGTGGATCAGATCACGGTCGACACGAACGGCGACGGCAGACCCGACATCCGCGACGGCCTCATCACGTCCGCCGACCGGACGATCATCGGCAGCCCGCATCCGGATCTCACGGCCGGGCTGGATCTGGGATTCCGGACCGGCTCGTGGGATTTCAGCGCCACGGTGTTCGGATCGTTCGGCGGCCAGATCTTCGACGCGCAAAAGGACTTCTACGTGTTCCGCGACTTCTCGACCAACGTCGTGAAGGACCGGCTCACGAATTCCTTCTGCTTGCCGGCGGACGACGGCTGTACGAACCCGTACAACCAGAACGCCAAGTACCCGCGGCTCGATCAGTTCGACGCATCGAGCCCGGTGATCAGCAGCTATTACGTCGAGTCCGGCACGTACGTCCGGCTCCGCACGGTCCAGGTCGGCTGGCAGGTGCCGGCGTCATTGCTCCGCTGGATCCCGTCGGCGCGCATCTATCTCCAGGCGGAGAACCTGTTCACCATCACGGGATATGAGGGCCTCGATCCCGCGCTGGCGAATCAGGCGCCCACCGCGGCCTCGGGCGACGTGCGGGACCAGGCGATGGGCATCGACGTGGGCATGTATCCGAGCAACAGAACAATCACGATCGGCATCAGCACCACTTTCTAAGCGGATCGTCTTAAAAAGGGGACTAGGGACGATGAAAACATTGCTAAGATCCCGGCTGGTGCTCGGCACGGCGTTCGTCGCGCTGCTCGGCGGCATCACGTACGCGTGCTCGAACTTTCTCGACACGCCCGCGCAAGGGACGCTCGACGAGTCCGCGCTCCAGACAAAAACCGGCGTCGAAGGAAGCCTGATCGCGGCCTACCGGATGCTCGATTGCAACGCCTTCGTGGGCGCGTGGGGATGCGCCGCCAGTAACTGGGTGTTCGGCGACATCACCAGCGACGACTCCTACAAGGGGTCGGAAGCCACCGACCAGCCCGGTGCGACCCAGGTCGAGCTGTACACCTGGAATACCGGCCAGGCGGGCGACTACTTCGACCAGAAGTGGGCGACGTCGTACGAAGGCGTGGTCCGCGCGAACGCCACGTTGCGGCTGCTGCGGGGGGTCATGGCCTCCAAGCCGGGGGAGATCTCACCCGTCGATTCGGCAGGCATCGAGGGAGAAGCGCTGTTCCTTCGGGCGCACTACCATTTCGAAGCGTGGCGGATGTGGGGGAAGATCCCGTACTACTACGAGGGCGACACCGACTACAAGAAAGAAAACAACATGTCGCCCGATTCGGTCGCGAAGCTGATCATCGCCGACCTCGATCGGGCCATCGCCGCGCTGCCGCTGATTCCACGTAACGGCGAAGTCGGCCGGGTGACGCAGTGGACCGCGAAGGCCTACAAGGGCCGCGTGCTGGTGTATACCGGCCAGTATGCGGCGGCGCTCGTCGTTTTGAACGACGTCATCACCAACGGGCCGTACGGTCTCGAGACGAGCTTCGATCACGTCTGGACAGGATTCCAGGCGCTGAAGAACGGGCCCGAGACGATCTTCGCCTACGAGGCCTCCGCGAACGACGGTGAGCCGAGCGGCTGGAACGCCAACTGGGGCGAGACGCTGAACTTCCCCCACTCGGGCAGCCCCTTCGGGTGCTGCGGATTCCATCAGCCGTCGCAGAACCTGGTGAACGCCTATGCGGTGGACGGCGCGACGGGATTGCCGAAGGTCTTCACCGATCCGCCGGGCTGGAACGCCAGAGACTCGACGTGGGTCGCGTCGGTGTCGGATACCGTCGATCCGCGTCTCGACTGGACGGTCGGGCGCGATTTCGTGCCGTACAAGGATTGGGGCCTCCACCAGTCGGACTGGATCCGGACTCCCGCCTACGGCGGCCGCTACAGCCCGAAGAAAAACGCACAGGAAAACGCCAGCGGCTCCCAGAGCCAGGTGGGATGGAACAAGGCGCAGCTGAATTCCGTGCACATCCATCTCTTCCGCTACGCCGATCTGCTGTTGCTCAAGGCGGAGGCGGAGGTCGAGGTCGGCTCCATCCCGATTGCGCAGGGGATCGTGAATCAGATCCGGGCGCGTGCCGGCGTGACCGCACAGGGTTGCGGCGGTGCGTATAACGCCACGACGCAGGCGGCGCTCGAGGCCGCATATCCCGGATGCGTCGGCGACGCGCGCCTCGCCGTGCCGATCAACGACGCCTCGATTCAGTGGGCGACGTACAAGGTCTCCGCGTACACGACTGCCTGGCCCGATCAAGCCACCGCGCGACTCGCCGTCCGGACGGAGCGGAGGCTGGAGCTGGGGATGGAGGGTCAGCGCTTCTTCGACCTGCGGCGCTGGGGCGAGGCCTACGCGACGACCGACATCAACAATTACCTGACGCGGGAGAAGACGCGGCGAGGGTACAAGGTCGCACAGCTCCCCTTCGCCTCGAAGAACATGTTCTACCCGATTCCGCCCACCGAAATCGACCTCAGCAAGGTGGGTGGGCAGGACCGGCTGCACCAGAACCCCGGGTGGTAACCGCCGCTTAAGGGCGGGGCCGCCGGGCCCGCCGGATCGCATAGGCCGACAGGGAGTCGCCGCTGTTCGCAACGAGCACGGCGCTCCCTGTCGGCGTTTCTATCAGCGCCAGACCCGCCACGTTCAGCGGCGCAAGAAACCCACTCTCGGCCGGCGGCACCGGCGTGAAGTGCCCGCGCCCGTCACCCCTGAGCCAGAGCCCGTTTCCCGCGTCTGCCCGCGGCGTGTTCGGCTCCGTCTCGTAGAGATTGCCCGCCACGATCAGATCGAGGTTGCCGTCCCCGTCGACGTCGGTGGCAACGATGCCACGAATAGGCGAGATCTGCGCCAGGTTGGGAAGCGGCGTGGCGGTAAACGTGCCGTTGCCGTTGTTCTGTAGATACAGGCTCGCGAATGTGTCGGTCTCGTAGTGGAGCGCGCGCTTGAGCTGCGCGGGCCGGAAAATCTGGTCCATTGCCGCGGTGGAAAACGCCGTGAAGCTCGGGAACTGCACCGCGATCGTATAGATCTCCTCGCCCAATGCGATGACACTCGCCATTGGGTAGTCGCGGCCCTTCTCCCCCTCGGTGAGCACGATGTCGGTCTGCTGATTGCCCGTGAAACTCCCTGCCCAGATCCCGAACCGGCTGTCCGGGGACGTGGTGTACGTGTGATTCAAGCCGAGATTGCCGGCGACGAGATCGGGACGGCCGTCGTGGTTGAAGTCGCCCACCGCGAGCGCGTACCAGCGACCCCGCGTCGGTCCCAGCCCCATCGCGGCCGTCACGTCGCGGAAGCCGCCGGTCGCCTCATTCTTGAAGAACTGCAATGGCATCCACTCGCCCGCCGTCACGAGATCCTTGCGCCCGTCGCCGTCGAAATCGATCCAGACTGCGGCGGTGACCATGCCAAAGGGCCGGGCCAGCGCCGGGCACACGCTGTCGGTGACGTCGGTGAACCGGCCGCCGTCGTTGCGCAGCAGGTAACTGCGCGCGGGATAGGGATAGTTGCGCGGCACCAGGCGCCCCCCGACGAACAGATCGGGCTTGCCGTCGCCCGTGAAGTCGCCGGCCGCGACCACCGCGGTACTGGTGAGCATCGGGGGCAGCGCCGCGCTGTCGCGCACCAGGCGGCCCCCGCCACGATTGATGTAGAGCCGATCCTGCAGCTTCCGCGACACCGGCGTGAGCTGGTAGCCGCCGCTCGCCACGTAGAGGTCGAGCCGCCCGTCCCCATTCGCGTCGAACAGTGCGGCGCCCCAGTTCTCGAAACCGGTATCGGCCGTCCACGTGCTTTCGAAGCGACCCGAAGCCTTTTGGAGGAATAGCTGGTCGCCGACGAAAACGTCCTCGCGACCATCGCCGTCGACATCGCCCACGGCGAGCGGCGGTCCCTGGCTGGACGGCTGATCGGGCAGCAGCGGCTGGATCGTGAAATCGACCGAGGCCGGCCGGGGCTGGACGTAGCGCGGCGCGATGATGGGTTGGAACGCGAGGGGGCGGGGAGCGGGGAGCGGGGAGCGGTCGTTGCGCGAGGCCTCGCTCTGCTTGAGGGCCCACGTCGTATCGACCGGCAAGTTGGTCAACACCTGAGTGCGCCCATCGGGCCAGGCTATCGCCAGCGTATCGATGCGCGTGGCTGCGCCGAGTCCCGCGTGCAGCCGGTCATCGACGCTGGAGGTGTAACCCCGATAGGGTGATTGATAGAGGTACTGCCGCGCGCCGCCCGCGCTGAGGGTGACCGCCGCGCCGATGCCGCGCAGATTGGGCGAGTCGCCCTGCAGCTGGATCGTGAGAAAGTGATTGCTCGCGCCGACGTTTTCGTAGATGGCGGCGGGCGCGTCCATGTTGTTGAGGACCAGGTCGAGTTTGCCGTCGTTGTTCAGATCGGCGTAGGCCGCGCCGTAGGAGAACCCCGGCTGATCCATGCCCCACGCCTGGCTGCGGTCGCTGAACGTGAGGTCGCCGTTGTTCCGGAACAGGTAATTCGGCACGCGGTAGGCCGGCAACTTGTCCAGCAGCTCCATCTGGCGGCGGCGGTTCTTCGCGCGCTGCGCCGCGAAGACGGCGACCTTGTAATCGGTGTCGTTGACCCCTTTGGGATAGCCGTTGCTGACGAAGAGATCCTTCAGCCCGTCGTTGTCGAAGTCGGCGAGCAGCGGGCTCCAGCTCCAGTCGGTGTACGCGACGCCCGCCATCCGGGCGATCTCGCTGAACACGACCCCGCTATCCGGTGTGACGCCGTTGTTCAGCTGCAGGGCATTCTCCTCGTAATCGATGCGGAACCCGCGATGCTCCAGATCCACGACGTTGCCGTAGGTCAGGAACATGCTCACGCGCTTCCGTCCCGCCCACGCCGGCGGCATCATGTCCGCCTGCACGATGTCGGGCCGGCCGTCGCCGTTGAAATCGGCGATGTCCACGCCCATCCCCGCATAGCTCGTATGCTTCAGCCAGGCGCCGGCCATGTTGCGAAACGTGCCGTTGCGCTGGTTGATGTAGAGGACATCGTTGGGGGTGATGTCGTTCGAGACGTAGATGTCGGGCCAGCCGTCGCCGTTGATGTCGGCGACGGCGACGCCCAGGCCGTAGCCGACGTCGCGCAGGATGCCCGCCGCCGCCGACACGTTCGTGAATGACCCGTCGCCGTTGTTGCGATACAGCTCGTTGTAGCTGTTGGGGCTCTCCCCCTGCACGCCGGGCGGGAGAAACGCCAGCTGCCCGCGTACGAAGTCGTACGGTGAGTTGTTCAGCAGAAAGAGATCGAGGTCGCCGTCGCGGTCGTAGTCGAGGAACACCGCATGCGTCGTGAAGCCGCTGTCGGCGATGCCGTACTGGGCCGCGGCCTCCGTGAAAGTGCGGTTGCCGTTGTTGATGAACAGCAGATTGGTACGCTCGGCGGGCGTGGTCCATTCCGGCCCGGACCTGGAGACGTAGATGTCGAGCCAGCCGTCGTGGTTGATGTCCACCATCGTCACGCCGCTGGCCCAGCCGTGCGTCGCGACGCCGGCCGCCGCGGTGATGTCCTCGAAGCGCATGTCGCCTTTGTTCAGGTACAAGCGGCTCGAGACCATGTTGCCGGCGAAGAACAGATCCGGCAGCCCGTCATTGTCGATGTCGCCCACCCCGACGCCGGCGCCGTTATAGATGTAGGCGTCCGTCGCCGCATTGAGCGAGTCGGTAGGCGTGATCGTGTTGGCGAACGTCACGCCGGTGTGGCGCGGCGTGAGCAGCTTGAAGAGCGTCGGCGCCGATTCATGGCCGCACCCGCTGACAAGCAACAACACCGCAAGAGCGAGCAGCCGTCTCATTTGGGAAGGCGCGTGTTGTACTCCGCGACGTAGCGGCGATGCGCCAGGTCATCGGGATAGCGTAGCTCGGCGCCGTAGGGGTAGTGGGTCGCCGCATGGAATGGCAGCGGCTCCACCGTTTGTCCCGCCGCGGTGTGCAGATCGGCGTCCTTCATCCACGCGACGTTGTACAGCAGGAAGTCCCGCCTCCAGCGGGCGGGGAGAGCCGGCGCGGCGGACTCGGCAAACTCGAGCGACATCTCGTCACCCGAGGCGATGATCACCGTCTGGTCGTCGGCGGCGTCGAGCAACGGCAGCACGTCGCCGTAGCGCGTGAAGTGCCCGCCGACGGGCAGCCACGGCGACTGCTTCGAGACCTGGGAATAGTCGAACCAGAACGGCCCATAGCGCCCGCCCTTCCGGAAGGCGCGCGACCAGCCGCGCGCGTGCAGATTTGCGGCCACCGGCGCGAGCCGGGTAATGGTCAACGGTGCTGCATCAGCGCCCAGGGACAAAAAAACGTGATCCCAGTAGATCTCCATGTTGGTCCGGATGCGCACATGGCGATCGCCCGAGAGCCACTTACCCGACATATCGACGATTATCGATTTGTCCTTCCCGGCGGGGAACGTGAGGTTGGCCACGGTGCGCCAAGTGCCGGCGCCATCCCGCACCTGGACGACCGGCCGCATAATCGAGACGGATCTGCCCTGGGCTATCGCCGCGTTGATGCTGGCATCGGTGGGAAACAGCCAGCCCTGGAGATACAGCCGCGCTTCAGCCTGAGAGAAACGCCCAAAGTCGAGCACGAGATCGTGTGTCTCGGTCACGCCTTGATAGTGGCCGGGCGTGAACCCGCCCACATACTCATCATCCTGAGCGGCGAGCTGCGGCAACACGTCTCGACCCCGCTCATCCGTGGCTGATAGCGGCAAGTGCTTCTCCCGCACCTGACGAATCGCGAGCCGTCCTGCCTCGAGTGAGCCGGGCGGCACGAAGCTCTCGTCCACAAAGACGTCGACCGAGTCGGGGTGGTCGACCGCCAGCAGCTCGAGCTGATCCACGTACGCGACTTCCCACAGCTCTTCGGTGAGCTGCATGCGGTAACGGCCATTGACCGACTTGAGACGATCACCCGGAATCCGGAAGTACTCCTTCGCCGCCTGCGGAGGCCCGTACACCGTCTTCTCGCCGGCCATGATGCCGAGCGGCATGCCGAGCGCGCTGGCCCAGGTGACGTCGGTGAGGAAGCGGTAGGCCTGGCCGTCCCATGTATAGAGGAAGGTGCAGGAGCCTTTCAGCACCTGCTGTTCCAGCATCGCTTGGCTGACGGGATAGTAGAAGGTCTGCGGCACCCCGTTGGTCCAGACGACGCGCAGCACGTCCGCCTTGAGGTGATTGCCCAGCCCGAAATGCATCACCGGCTGGTCGACCGTGCGCATCTGATACAGGTCGCCGGCGCGCAGCTCCAGCCGCGAGCCGATGCCGAATGTATTGTTCTTGCCGCTGCCGTCCCGCAATGCGACCAGGCCCACGTTCACGAACTGATTCGCGTTGCCGCCGTCGTTGCGTAGCAGGCGCACTCGTCCATCGCGGCCGACGATGACCAAATCGAGATCGCCGTCGTTGTCGTAGTCGAAGCTCAAAACCCGCCGTCCGCCGTCAGCCTTCAGCGTGGCCGGCAACAATGAGCTGAGATCCGCGAATCGCCCGTGTTCGTCGTTATGGAGCAGCGCCAAGCCGCCCGAGCCGGACGTGATGAGGTCGAGCCAGCCGTCGTTGTCGAAGTCGAAGAAGAGCGCGTCGGATGCATCGGAACGGGAATCACGCGTGAAGTTGCCGGAGCCATCGTTCCGGTAGAACCCATTTGCGAACAGGTCGAGAGAGCCATCGTTGTCATAATCGCCGGCAGCGATCGCGGAGGCGTGCATCGGCAAGGGATGGGCTTCGAAACGCCCCTCTTCCAGCCCGCGATACAGCGTCAGCGCACCGTTGTGCTCGACGATCAGATCGATCCGCGCGTCGCCATCGAAATCTCCGAATACCGCATGCGTCGCTCCGGGAGCGATCGTCTGCTGCTTGAACGAACCGTCGCCGTTGTTGCGGTACAGCCGCCCTGCCAGGAAGAGATCGAGATCTCCGTCGTGATCGAGGTCGGCAAAAAACGCAGCACCGCTCGTGGAATCGTTGATGGCGGACGTGCGGGCGAACGTGTCGTCGCCCTTATTGTGGAAGAGGGTGCCCGCCGCGAAGACGTCGAGATGGCCGTCGTTGTCATAGTCACCCACCGCGACGGGGCCACGCGTGAGCAAATTGCCATCGAATCCGGGCACGCCAAGGGCCGTCGCCACGATCCCCGCCGGTGGAGCGACCTCCGCGAACCGAATCGCGTTCACGACCGCGCGAGGATCTTTCTGTGTGAGCGCGAGCCGTGCATTGAACGTGAGGATCGGATAGCCGGGTGGCGTCCCCGCCGGCCCGCGCAGCTCGGCCAGGCTTGCCTGATAGATGGGCGTCGTTTCGAGAAAGGCCTGCGCGCGAGCGAGCGAGGTTTTTGTGGGGTCCGCAACCGCCGCCGCAAAGGGGCGCTGGGCCTGGCTGGGAAGCGACGGCAGCCGCTGGCGCAGCAGCTCCAGCTGGTCGCGCGCCTCGACCACCTTGCCCGAATCGAGCAGCGCCTCGGCGTACGCGAACCGTGCCGCGACGTTCGCCGGCGCAGCGTCTACCAACCGGTCCCATTGCTGCAGCGCGTACAGCGTCTTGAGATGGCGGGGGGCTTTCTGAAGGGAGGCTTCTAACGTGCGGCGTGCGGCGTTGCTATCGCCGCTGAGTCGTTGCGCGGTCGCTTGCAACAGCCGGACGTCGGGATCGTCGGGAGCGAGCTTCACTGCCCGCTCAATTTCACGCTGGGCCTCGGCATACCGGCCCAGCCGCAGGTACACGAGACCAAGGTTGGCGTAACCTGACGGTTCCTCCGGCGCAAGACGAATCAGCTTGACGAATTCGTTCGACGCCTCTTCTAGACGGTTTTCTTCGACGTAGGCGAGGCCGAGCGTGCGGGCGGTGAGGATGGCGCCGGCGTCGGCGGGGTTCTGCTCCTGCTTGCGGCAGCCGAGCAGCAGGATGATACCGATCGCGCAAATAGAAACGCGGGACATGGGCAGGGAAGCTAACGCTCCCTTGCCGGGCCGGATATCGTTTACGCCATGCGTCGTGTGGTGGTGATCGTGGCGTTTGTCGCCGCTATCGTGGCGGTCGTGGTGCTCAACAGCCGCGCCGCGGGGAGTGTCGCGAGGGGGAGTGCGAGCGTTCGGCTGAACGAGGTTGCGCGTGCGAGCGGGATCGACTTCGTGCATCAGTCGCCGACGCTCGATCCCAAAGTCCAGCATATCGCCGCCCACATCGCCGCGCTCGGCGCGTGCGTGTCGGTTGCGGATGTGAACAACGACAACTGGCCTGATCTCTACTTCACCTCCTCGCGTTTCGGCGCCGCCAACGCGCTGTACCTGAACCAGAAAGACGGCACGTTTCGCGACGTCGCGGCGGAGGCGGGCGTGGCGCAGCTCAATCGTCCCGGCGAGGGGGGCGGCGTATCGATGGGCGCCGTGTGGGGCGACTACGACAACGACGGCTACGAGGATCTCTTCGTGTACAAGTGGGGCTACCCTCAGCTGCTCCACAACCTTGGCAACGGCAAATTCGCGGATGTCACGGAGCAATCGGGGCTGCGCCATTGGATGAATTCCAACGGCGCGGTCTGGCTCGACTTCGATCGCGACGGCCTGCTCGACCTGTACGTCACCGGCTACTTCCGCTCCGACATCGACTTCTGGCATCTGCGCACCACGCGCATCATGCAGCACAGCTGGGAGTTCGCGACCAACGGCGGCAAGAATCTGCTGTTCAAGAACCTCGGCAACGGCCACTTCGCCGACGTCACCGACTCCATGGGTGTGGGCAGCACGCGCTGGACGCTGGCGGCGGCCGCGGCGGACTTCAACGATGATGGCTGGCCCGATCTCTATCTCGCCAACGACTACGGGCCCGAAGAGCTCTTCTTGAACCACGAAGGCAAGCGCTTTGAGCTGGCGCGCGCCGGGCTCGAGGACGACTCCAAGAGCGGCATGGCGGTCGCGGTGGGCGACGTCTACAACCGCGGCGAGCACGACGTGTTCGTCACCAACATTTCGGAGAAGGGGTTTCTGTTTCAGGGCAACAACCTGCGGCTCAATTTCCTCAAGCAGCTGGGCCGGTTCAAAGAAGTCGCGACCGGCGTCGTCGCCGACGCCGGCTGGGCGTGGGGCGCGCAGTTCGGCGACCTGAACAACGACGGGCTGCTCGATCTCGTCGTGGCGAACGGCTTCATCTCGGCCGACTCGACGCGCGATTACTGGTACGCGATGTCCAAGATCGCTGGTGCGCAGGGTAACATTTTCGAGGATGCGAAGAATTGGCCACCGATCGGCGACGCGAGCCTGTCGGGGTACGAGCGCTCGCGCGTGCTGCTCAATCGCGGGAGTGCAGGCTTCGAGGATGTTGCGCAGGCGGCGGGTGTCACCGATCGCCTGGATGGCCGTTCGGTTGCCATGGCGGATCTGTTCAATCGCGGCGTGCTCGACGTGGTGATCGCGAACGAAAAGGGAAGTGCGTTGCTCTATAAGAACGAGAGCTCCCCTGGCCACTGGCTCGAGCTGAAGCTGATCGGCACGCGCAGCAATCGCAGCGCGATCGGCGCCGAGGTGACGGTCGAGCTTGGCGCGGCGCGGCAGCGCCAGGTCGTCGATGGCGGGATGGGATTCTGCAGCCAAAACGATCGCCGGCTGCATTTCGGACTGGGGAACAATCGCGTCGGCCGTGTGATGATCCGCTGGCCGTCCGGCACCGAGCAGGTCTTGAACGGCCTGACGATCGATCAGCTGCATGTGATTACAGAGCCCGGGCACTGAAGCCGCTCGACCCCAAATACCTGATCGTCTGTCTCATCACCCTGGTGCTGGTGGTGGGGGAGGCGCGTTACAGCATCCTCGGCGGCTACGACCGGCTCGCGACCACGCTCGGCGTCTGCCTGGCGACGGAGATGCTCCTGTCGTGGTGGCTGCGCGGGCGTGTCGCCAATGTCGCGAGCGCGTACATCACGGGGATCAGCCTCGCGCTGCTGATCAAGCCGCAGGCGAACATTCTCTGGCCGTTTGCGCTGGGTGCGTTCATCGCCATCGCATCGAAATACGTCCTCAGCTATCGCGGCCGGCATCTGTGGAACCCGAGCAATTTTGCGATCGCGCTGCTGGTGCTGCTCGCCGCCGATTCCGTCGCGATTCTCAGCCATCAGTGGGGGAACGACATCCGGATCAATCTCGTGATCTGGGCGTTCGGGTTGGCGGTGGCGTGGCGGGCGCGCGTGCTGCACGTGACGCTGACGTACGTCGCCTGTTTCGTGGTGCTGGCGGTGCTGCGCAATCTCATCGTGGGCGGGCCGCTGCTGGCCGAGCTCGCGCCGATTACGGGACCGATGTATCAGCTGTTCGTGTTTTTCATGGTGACCGATCCGCGGACCACGGTGAGCACTCGGCGCGGCCGGATGATCGTGGTGGCGATCGTGGCGCTGGTCGAGTCGTTGATCCGGCTGGCGGGCGACTACCAGCTGGCGTTGCTGCGGCCGTTGTACGTGTCGCCGCCGATTCTGGCGCTGGCGTTCGTGGGGCCGGTCGCGATGGTGCTGGATCTGCGACGGGCGGGACGCCAGCCGAGCGGCTTCACGGGGGACTCCCTAATTGGTGGGCAATTCCGTAAGTAGTCTGTCTTAGGTGTCAGCTCCCCTTTCGCTCAACCCGCTTACGCACCGGATGCCCAAACCACGGGTGTCGCTGATCCCGCGGCAGGCCCGCGGTCACCGGCGCACCGTACATCTTTTCCAAAGTCTCGACGACGTCGCCCATCGTTCCCTCCGGCGCGACCCATCCGTCGTGGAGGTCGGGGAAGTCGAGTTTGCAGTTGTCGCACTTTTTCCCGTTGGCAAAGCGGATGGGGCACCAGAAGCTCTCGACGTTGCGCAGCATTTCCGCGCCGAGGGCGTACACGCCGGTCATCCAGTCACAGTACAGGCACCAGATCAAGTCGTGTCCTATGAGGCCGTGGAACTTCTGGCGGCTGACGTTCACCCAGTCCCCGTGGCGGTAGCGCGGCAGGCCGACGAGCGGCGTGAGGATCGGGTAGACGCACAGCTCCGCAACCCTGAGGATGATGAAGACGGGGAGGGCCAACGCGGTCACCCAGAGCGCGACGTGGTTGTTGAGCCGTCCGACGGTGCGGTTGAGGAAGGTGACGATGCGGGGCCCGTGCATGTGCCTGCGGTTGGCCAGCTCGTGGCCGAACATCCATACCAGCATCCCCAGCACCTGCCCGATGATCGCTCCCACCACGCCGCGCCAGCCGAAAAGGATTCCGAGGACGGTGGGGGGCAACCACGTAAAGAGGGAGACGACGAGGTCCAGCCCCGGGGCGCGGCACAGCCACGCGCCGATTCCGGCCCCTACGGCGCCGAGTCGGGGGATCAGATGGAGCAGGCCCGCGCAGCCGACGATTCCAACCAGGGTGAACGCCGCGATGAGCAGCAGGGGGACCATCCTCTGTCAATCGGCGCCGCCAAAGTACCGCGGGGTGCGTGACCCGTCCAGGGACGCCCGACTCTTAGCCATCGCAGAGAGTCTCGGGTACATTGTGAGCATCCCAACGACCGATTGACGCAAGGAGCCTATATGCGTCGTGCCGCGCTCTTCCTCACACTGCTGGCGGTGCCGAGCCTCGCCGCTCAGTCGCCCGCCCATTACCAGATCACGCACACGTTCGCCCTGGGGGGGGACGGCCGCTGGGACTACGTCATCCCCGACCCGCCGCGGCACCGTGTATTCATTGCCCGCCAGGATCGCGTCATGGTCGTGGATGAGCGCGACGGAACGCTGCTCGGCGAGATCCGTGATATTCACGGCGCGCACGGCGTTGCGCTCGTGGAATCAGCGCATCACGGCTTCGCAACTTCCGGGAACGACAGTGCGGTCGTCATGTTCGACCCGACCACATTGCAGGTGCTGGGCCGCATTCCCGCCGCCGAGGACGCCGACGCGATCGTGTACGATGCCGCGTCGAATCGCGTGTTCACATTCAACGGTGACGCCCACTCTTCTACCGTCGTCGATCCCGGACCGGGGCGCCTGGTCACGAACATCCCGCTGGGTGGTAAGCCCGAGTCCGGCGTCGCCGCAGGCAACGGCAAGCTCTACGTCAACATCGTCGACAATGCCGAGGTCGTGGAGATCGACGGGAAATCGCTCACCGTCACGCGCCGCTGGTCGACCGCGCCGTGCCAGCAGCCGGTGGCGATGGCCATCGATACCACGCATCACCGGCTGTTCAGCGGCTGTCGCAGCGGCGTGTTGGCGGTCTCCGACTACCAGGCTGGTCGCGTCGTCGCGACGGCGCCGATCGGCGCGGGGGTGGACGGAGCCGCGTTCGACGCCGGCGCGGGCGATGTGTTCGCGTCCAACGCGGATGGCACGCTGACGGTGATTCACGAGGACAGCCCCGACCAGTACCACGTCGTGGAGAACGTCTCGACGGCCCCCGGCGGCCGCAACATGGGGCTCGATCCCGTCACGCACCGCCTCTACGTCGTGTCGGCGCGGTTCGGGCCCCCGCCGGCCGATTCCACCGCCGCGAATCCCAGACGCCGGCCACCCGTCATCCCGGGCTCGTTCATGATGATGGTGGTAGAGCGTCGCTGAAGGAGTCAGACGATGGGTTTCATCCCCGAGTGGGCGCTTGGCGTTGGCGTCGTTATCATTGCCGTCTCGATCGGGCGGGCCGTATCGTTCATGGTCCGCGCGCCGTCCCGCTCGTCACAGGCGTCGTCCGAGGAGATCGGCGAGCTGCGGCAGGCGCTGGATGAGATGCAGCACCGCGTAGGAGAGCTGGAGGAGCGCGTCGACTTCGCCGAGCGGCGCCTCGGCTCCGCACCCCGATAGAAGGAGCGACAATGCAAGGAGCTGGTGGCACGCCCGGTGGCGTGGGGGCCTTCGTCGTCGGCCTGGGCATGGTGGTGGTCGGCGCCTATCTGCTGCTCACCCGCGTCACCGTCGGCAGCGGCGCCTGGCTGCTGTGGGGTTACAGCGCGTTCGGCATGTCGTTGCTCCCGCTGCTGATCGGCATCGGCTGGCTGTTTTTCGATGGCAGCAGCGTCGGGGGCTGGGTTCTCGCAGGGGCCGGCGCGCTCATCATTTTCGCCGGGATCATCGCGAACATGCACATCTACTTTGCGGCGACGTCGCTGTTCGACACCCTCGTCATGCTGGCTCTCCTTGCGGGGGGGATCGGGGTAATTGCGCGGTCATTGAAAGCGGCCACGGCGTCCCCCCAGCAGGAATGATGAGGGCACTTAGCGCACTGCTTGGCGCCGTCCTCCTATCAGTTATTGGCTGCAGCCAATCGCATCGGACCGAAGGAGAGAGGCTCGCACGGACGAATTGCGCCGTGTGTCACGCTTTTCCCGAGCCGCAGCTCCTGAGCAAGACAACCTGGCAGCGCGGCGTCCTTCCCCAGATGGCGCCGCGGCTGGGCGTCAGCACCAAGTCGCTGTACGACGCCACGGCGCGCAATCCCCACATGACCGTGCTGACCCGGGGCGTGTCGGAAGCAGACTGGGAAAAGATCGTCGCCTACTACCTCGCTGAGGCGCCCGACACATTGCCGCCGCAGTCGCTGCCCGCTGAGCCGCAGCTCGACCCGCCATTTTTCAAGATCGGCCCGTTCGCTCCCCATCTGCGTAGCAGCGGGATCATCACCTTGCTCAAGACCGATGCGGCGCATCAGCGAATATTCGTGGGCGAGGCCGGCACGAACCTGCTGCGTACCTTCGACTTCAATCGCCGGCTCATCGCGACACAGACGCTGGCCAGCCCGCCGACGGACGTGATTGTCGATTCAGCGCGCGTGGTGCTGCTCGAATCCGGCATCCTGGACCCCAACGATGAGCCCAAGGGCAGTCTCATCGACTTGGCCGGCCGAGTCCTGATCGACTCCCTGTTCCGGCCGGTCTTCGTCCGGGAGCTCGGCCCGAACGAGTTTCTCATTTGCGAATTCGGCGACAACATCGGCCGGCTGGCGCTGTATCGTCTCACGGGTTCCAGGTACACGCGGCAGGTCCTGGATGCCACGCCCGGCGCCATCCGCTTCGAGATCGCGGACCTTACCGGCGATGGGCAGCCCGATATCGTGGCGCTGTTCGCGCAGGGTGATGAGCGCATTGTGCTGTTCCCCAACGACGGCCATGGCAACTACACGGCGCCAGCCAAAGTGCTGGCGCGTTTTCCGCCGGTGTATGGGTCGATGTACTTCACACTGGGCGACTTCAACGGCGACGGGCACCCCGACATCGTCTACGTCAACGGCGATAACTTCGACTACTCGCGCGTGCTCAAGCCCTACCACGGGGTCCACATTCTGGAGAACGACGGCCGCAACAATTTTGTCGAGCGCTACTTCTTCCCGATGTATGGCGCGGCGCGCGCGGAAGTGGCCGATTTTGACGGCGACGGCGATCTCGATATTCTGGCGACCAGCAATTTTGCCGACGCGCAGCATCTCGAGCGGAGCATCATTTATCTGGAGAATACCGGCGCGTACATCTTCAAACCCTACGCATTCACCGTCGCGTCAGCGAATCAGTGGAATCTGATCGCCAGCGCCGACCTGAATCACGACGGCGTACCCGACGCCATCGTCGGCGCCATGCACCTGGAGAACATCGCCAGAGCGCAGCGCTTCAGCGGCCAGGGGCCGGAAGTCGGGCAGGACCCGCTGCTGCTGTTTGAAGGCTCACGGCGCGCCCTGCCACACCGGTAGCTCGACGTACGACGCGCGCGCCGCCGAGCGGTAGATGCGGTGCGTCGCCGGCCTGAAGTCGCCCGGCTGCGCCGTGAAAATATTGGGCACGAAGGTCTGCGGGTTGCGGTCGATAATGGGGAACCAGGTGCTCTGCACCTGCACCATGATGCGGTGGCCCTTCAGGAAGCGGTAATCCTGGCTGTGGAGATCCACCACGTACTCGAGCATGCGGTTCGGCGCGATCGGCTCTGGCCGCTCGAACCCGGTGCGAAACCGGCCCCGCAGCACGTCGTTGGCGACCATGAGCTGGTAGCCGCCGGTCATGTTGGGGCTGGAATAGTCCTCCGGAAAGACGTCGATCAGCTTCACGATCCAGTCCGCATCGCTCCCCGTCGTGCTGGCGAACAGATGCGCCGCAATGTCGCCGCGGATCACCACGTCGTGATCGAGCGGCGCGGTCTGCCAGCTCAGCACGTCGGGGCGATGATCGACGAAGCGCTGGTCCTGCAGCAGCCAGGTGTACCAGCCGCTGCCCTTAGGGTAGTACGTCGGCTCGATCGGCCGCCGGCGATACGGCACGGGGTTCGCAGGATCGGAGACGTAGCTGTCGTATGACAAGGCGCTCGCTGTTGGCGCGTCCCAGCTCAGCTCGCGGTTCTCGCGCACGTACAGCTTCCTGCGCGTCACCTGCGCGCGGGCGGGCCAGGCGTCGTTGCGCACCCAGGTGTTCGCTCCTGCCTCAAACGTGAGCGCCTCGGGCAGATTCAACGTGCCCTTGTCCTTGAGGTAGTAGGCGAAGAACGGCGCCTGCACGCTGTCGCGGAAGTACTCTCCGGTATTGCTGCCGAAGTCCACGTTGCCGAGGCGGCGTCCGGGGCCGCCGGCCCAACCGCCGTGGTTCCACGGCCCCACCACCAGGAAGTTGATCCCCGCCGAGTCGTGCTTTTCCATCGACTCGTAGATGCGGATCGGGCCGACGAAGTCTTCCTGGTCCCACCAGCCGGCGACGTTGAGCGTCGGGACCGTCGTCCTGGTGAGATACGTCGAGGCGGCCTGGTCGCTCCAGAACGTGTCGTGGTTCGGGTGCGCGATAAAGTTATTCCAGCTCGGGAGCTTACCGTGCAGGTAGCGATCGTTGGCGTTGCTGAGGGGCCCTAGCTCGAGATACCAGTCGTAGGTGTCGTAGCGGCCGAAGTCGAAGTTGCTGTTGGTATCGGACGCCTCGGTGAGGACCGCGTACTCGAAGCCGTAGCTGAAGCGGAACGCGCCCTGGTGGTGAAAGTCGTCGTTCAGGAACATGTCGTCGGGCGACGCCTGGGGCGACGCGGCGCGCAGCGCGGGGTGCGGATCGATGAGCGCCTCGGCGGTGGTCCAGCCGTCGTACGAAATGCCGAGCATGCCCACCCGGCCGTTGTTGTTGGGAATGTTGTGGATCAGCCAGTCGATCGTGTCGAATGCGTCGGTGCTCTCGTCCGAGCCCTTGGCGGTGCGGTGGTCCGGTTTGCGCTGCATCACGAACGTCCCCTCGGATCCGAACCGCCCGCGGATGTCCTGGAACGCGAAGACGTATCCCTCGCGCACCAGCGCTTGATAATAGAAACGGAAGTTGTTCGCCGCGCCTTCGATGCCGTACGGCGTGCGACTGAAGACGATCGGCAATGGTCCGGTGGCGGTGCGCGGCACGTACCAGGAGGTGTGGAGCTTGACGCCATCGCGCATCGGGACCATCGCCTCATGCCGCTCGAAGGTGCTGGTGTCCTGGGCGGCGAGGGCAAGGGCGAGTAAACAGGCGGGTATCATGTGCCGAACATGGCGGCGGCCGGCTGGGGGCGCAATTGTATAGATTGGCCGTTGCGCGGATGCAACGGAACTTCGAAACCGGAGCGTGAGCAATGGTCCACGTGAGCTTCCTGCCTGTGCTCGTAGCAGCCGTCGTCGTATTCGTGCTGGGTTGGCTCTGGTACAGCCCCGTGCTGTTCTACAAACCCTGGATGCGACTGCGTGGCCTGGACCCCGTCGCGGCGATGGCGGGCGCGAAGATGCCTGGTGGAAAGCTGTTGGTCGAGCTGGTGCGATGCCTCCTGCTCGCCTATGTGATCGCGCGCTTCGTCGCCCTCCTCGGCATCAGCAGCTGGCTCATGGCTGTCCATTTCGGCTTCATGGCGTGGATCGGTTTTCCCGTGATCATTCTGACGGGTTCGGTGCTGTGGGAGAACACCCCGTGGAAAGTCGCGGCAATCCACGCGGGCGACTGGCTCGTAAAGCTGCTGGTGATATCGGTCATCGTCACGCTGTGGCGCTAACGAGCGCCCAACCACAACAAGGCATCGATGATCAGTTGATCCTGAATCGGGTTGTTCAGCGTGTATGACAACGTCTTGTTCGTCGTGTCGTACTTGTGCTCGTAGTCGATGTCGTTATGACCCATGTTGAAGTAGACCATCCTGTAGTTCTTGTTCGTCCAAACCACGGGGTAATAGCCGCTGTGCCAGATCTCGTGCAGCTTTGGCCCGGTGCCCAGCGGAAAGCTGCTCGAGTCGATGGAAAGCAGAATGTCGATGTCCGGATTGTGTCGCAGATCTTTTTCCCAGCGGTACCATTCGCTTGGTGAGGACTTGAACGTCTCGGGCAGATGAGCAGTCGCCGGATGCTTGCGGTCTTCGACCCGCAGAATCGCCGACGTAGGCCGCCAGGTGTTACTCACATACGAGCCTGAGCCGAGAAACGTGTTGTGGTACCAGTCCCAGTTTGCCGGATACGCCGACGGCGTCAGCGCGAAACCGGCGAAGTGAAAGCCCATCCACCCTCCGCCCTGCTCCATGTACCGCTGAAACGCAGCGCGCTGCGCGGGGTCTTCCGGACGCGTATCGAGAAAGACCACCACCTGATACGGAGTTAGGAAGCCCGCATTCAGATTGCGCCAATCGGATGTGGTGTCGAAGCTGAAATGGTATTTCGCGGCCATCTGCGGAAACCAGCGCTCGGCTTCGTGCAAGAAGCTGATGTGCGCCGGATCCTCTTTGCCGGTAAAGAACGCGATGACTCTGAACACCGGCTTCCCGCCGCCGGCGCCTGAACCGCAATAGAGCAGCGCGGCCACGACCGCACTGGACACTGCCGCCCGCAGGGGTCTAATCTGTCTCATGCGCAACCGACTCCTTCCTCTATTGATCGCCCTCGTGCTGGCCTTCATTCCCGGGGCCGCCGTCGCTCAAACACCCCTGCAGCTCCGCTGGGAGCTCGTGAGCGACAGCATCACAAATGACTGGGGTGCCTCGCGAGCCGCTTTCACGCTCACCAACCGCGGCACGAAGCCGCTGCCGCCGAGCGGCTGGGCGATCTACTATAACGCGCTCCACTCGGCGCAGCCCGGCAGTGTGGGCGGCGGGTTCACAAGCGAGGACCTGACGGGCGACCTGCATCGCCTCGTACCCGGCGCCGGTTTCGCCGGACTATCGCCCGGGGCCAGCGTCCGGATTCCATACGTCACAGACCTCCTGCTGAACCGGAGCTTCGTCCCCCAGGGGCCCTACATCGTGTTCGACGCCGCGAAGGACGTCGGCGTCCCCATCAGCGATTACGTCGCCGCTCCCTTCACGCGCCGCGTGGCGACGCCCGAGGACCAGTTCACGCTCGACTCCGCGGTCCGCGTCATGCCCGCAGGCGAGCTGTCACCGATATTGCCGACACCGGTGCAAGTGACGAAAGGAACCGGGGCGCTGCGCCTCAGCGCGCTGCCGCCGGTCGCAGCGTCAGCAGCGCTCAAGAACGAGGCGGCGTTCGCGGTGGACTACCTGCGTCCCTACTTCGGCAGTACGACGCAGGGAAGCGGCCCGCCGCTCCGACTCGAGGTCGGCGCCGTCGCCGGTCAGAGCTCGGCCGAAGCATACTCGCTTGTCGTCGATCCCGTGCAAGGCGTGCGCATCGTGGGCGCGTCGCCCGCCGGCGTTTTCTACGGCCTCCAGTCGCTGCGCAGTCTGCTGCCCGCGCCGACTCCTCGCGCAGGTGTTGTGCTGCCGGCGATCCAGATAGTCGATGCCCCTCGCTTCGGCTATCGCGGCTTCATGCTCGACGTCGCCCGCAACTTTCACCCGAAGCCCGTCGTGCTGCGCACGCTCGATCTGCTCGCGCGCTACAAGCTCAATGTCCTCCACCTGCACCTCACGGATGACGAAGGCTGGCGTGTCGAGATCGCCGGATTCCCCGAGCTGACGGCGGTCGGCGCCCGACGCGGCCATCCGCCCGATTCGGACCGGCATCTTCAGCCCGCCTTTGGCTCGGGGCCGCTGCTGGACCGGCCGTTTGGCACCGGGTTCTTTTCCCACGCCGACTACGTCGAGCTCGTGCGCCACGCGGCGGCGCGACACATCGAGATTATCCCCGAGATCGAGATGCCGGGGCACGCGCGCGCCGCCGTCACAGCGATGCGGGGCAACGAGCAATACCGGCTCAACGACCCGGACGACCGTTCGGTGTACACCTCGGTCCAGGGTTATCCCGACAACGTGATCAATCCCGCGCTCGAGTCGACCTACCGGTTCATCGAGCGCGTCGTGGGCGATCTGGCCGCGATGCACCGCGAAGGCGGAGCGCCGCTGCGTCATATCCACATGGGTGGTGACGAGGTGCCGGCCGGTGTGTGGGTCGGGTCGCCGGCCGTGCAGGCCTTCATGCGGGCACACGGCCTCACGAGGGTCGACGATCTGTGGTTCGCGTTTTACGGGCGGGTGGAGCAGATCCTGAAGGCGCAGGGCCTGACCCCCTCGGGCTGGGAAGAGATCGCGGTCCGCAAGACGCAGCGCGACGGGCACGGGACGAATATTCCCAATCCCGACTTTGCCGCGCGCGGCTGGCGTGCCTACGTCTGGAACAACGTCGCGGGCTGGGGCGCCGAGGATCTCGCCTACCGCCTCGCGAACGGCGGCTACGATGTCGTGCTCAGTCCCGTGACCAATCTTTACTTCGATCTCGCATGGAATCAGAGTCCCGACGAGATAGGGCTCGACTGGGGAGGCTACGTCGATCTGCGCAAGCCGTTCGACTTCATTCCGTTCGACTACTACCGCAACGCCCGTCTCGACCGCCGAGGCAATCCTCTGGACCCTGCCGTGTTCGCCGGCAAGGACCGGCTCACCGACTACGGCCGGGCGCACATCGTGGGGATTCAAGCGGATCTGTGGTCGGAGACGCTGGGTGGGGACGGGCGAGTCGAGTACATGCTGGTCCCGCGTCTGTTCGGGCTCGCCGAGCGCGCGTGGGCGGCCGATCCGAGCTGGGTGCGCGAGCACGACCCCGTGAAGTCCGACTCCCTTTACCGAGCGGCCTGGTCCAGCTTCGTCAACGTGGTCGGCCAGCGCGAGCTGCCGCGGCTCGATCGGGAGGTGCCGGGTTTCAACTACCGAATCCCAACTCCTGGGCTCAAGGTTCAGGGCGGGATGGTCTACACCAGTCTGGAGTTACCGGGCTTCACCCTGCGCTATACGACCGACGGCAGCGATCCTGCGGTGGGCAGCGCTGTGGTCCACGGTCCGATCCCCTTCCGCGGGACCGTCAGCGTCGCTGCGTTCAATGCGGCGGGTCGCAAGGGTCACACGGCGCGCGTCACGGCTCCCTTGCCGTGAACAGCAAGAAAACTGCGCGCGATGTCTTGCTGCGCCGGTTCGGGCTCGAGCGGTCCTATCGACCTCCGGCGCTGCTGCGGCATCCGGAGTGGAACTACCAACCGCTCCTCAAGCTCGTCGTCGGACATCACCTCCGCCTCCGTCCCGATTTCACCTTCCTGCAAGTCGGCGCGTTCGACGGCCTGACCGAAGATCCGATTCGACCGTTGGTCGAAGCATTCGGGATTCGCGGGATTGTCGTCGAGCCACAGCGCGAGCTGCTCGAGACGCTCAAGACGAATTATGCAGCGTATCCCCAGGTTGTCGCCGTCAACGCGGCCATCGCCGACGCGGACGGGGCGCGCGATTTCTACGTCACGACGCGCGGCCCCAGTCGCAAAGCGTCGTTCTTCCGGTCGCACCTGCTCAAGCACGGGGTGCCCGAAGCGGAAATCGAAGTCCGACGCATCCCGAGCGTCACGATTGCGAGCGTGCTGGCCAGGCAGGGCATGGACCGCTGCGACTTCATTCAAATTGACGCGGAAGGGTACGACTACCAGATCGTGCGGACGATCGACTTCAAAGTCACGCAGCCGCTCATCGTGAGCTTCGAGCACGCGCACATGAGTAATCGCGAGTGCAACGAATGCATCGAGCTGCTGGCGTCCCACGGCTTCCGGTTCATTGGGACGCGACGCGACATCATCGCGCTGCGAGAGCCCGCATAATCGCCCGCGCCGGCGCCCCTTCGTGTCCGCGCACCTTGAGCGGCAGCACGATCACATCGTAGTCACCCGCCTGTACCGGGCGCAGGTCGAGTCCCTCGACGATCGGAATCCCGCGCCCGAGCAGAATCTGGTGCGTCCGCGGCGCCGCAGCGCCGAACTGCTCGGCTGAGATGTAATCCACGCCCACCAGCACGACTCCCGCGTCGGCGAGGAGCTGCGCCGCGTCCGGGGCGACGTAGGCGAAGTCCCTGTGGAAATGAGATGAGTCCATCCAGCCGCGCAGCGTGCTGCGCGTCCGGAACAAGACGCGCTTCACGCCCTTCCAGTCGTGCTTGTTGAGCTCCGCTGCATCGATCGCCTGCACGCTGTCGGGGATCTCGATCACCCGCGCCGCGCCGATCAGCGGGTCCAGCGCCACCTGATCGACCGGTGCGCCGTTGACGATGAAATGCATCGGCGCGTCGATGTGTGTCCCGCTGTGCGCGCCCATGGAGTAAACCGAGAGCGTCAGCTTGTCGCCTTTCCGCATGTCTTTGAGAAAGTCGAACTTCATCGGCGCGTCACCCTCGTACACCGGCGTCGTCGCGGGGTCGAGCGTGGCCGTCACGTCGATCCACCCGCGCGCACTCAGCTCTTTTGTATCCTGCCCGCGCGGGGCGCATCCGACCAGGAGACTGAGCAGCAGCGTGAAACCCAATCCCGCCACGCCTATGATCGTTTCGGCGACGGTCCACGTCTTCAAAGTCTGTTGCACGGTCATGTTGAAGAACTCCTTGATGAGCCAGAAGCCCGAGTCGTTCACATGCGACAACACCAGCGAGCCTGCGCCCGTCGCGAGCACCAGCAGCTCGGCGTGAGTCCCGGGCGTCACCGCGGCGATGGGGGCGACGATACCGGCGCTCGTCGTCATCGCCACGGTCGCCGAGCCGGTCGCCACACGGATCAGCGCCGCCACGGTCCACGCGAGCAGCAGCGGGGAGGCGTGCGATCCCAAGGCCACGTCGGCAATCGCCTTCCCGACACCGCTTTCCAGCAGCACTCGGTTGAACCCGCCGCCGGCGCCGATCACCAGCAGAATGGTGGCCGTCGGCGCGAGGCAGTCGTTGGCGAACTTGAGGATCTGATCACGCGTGAAGTGCTGGCGATATCCCAGCGACCAGAAGGAGAAGAGCAACGCCACGAGCAGCGCGACGATCGGACCGCCGACGAAGTCGAGGGCCCCACGGACCGGGTTCGCGGCATCGAGCGCGACGTCGGCTGCACTCGCGCCCAGCATCAGGATCACCGGCAGCAACACGGTGAAGAGCGAGATCCCGAAGCCAGGCATGACGGCCGTGCCGCGCGTGCCGCCTGTGGCGCCCGTGAATTGCGCGGCAACGGGGTTCTCCGCGGGGAGCACGATTCGCGGGGCGATCCACGTGGCGAAGATCGGCCCGGCCAGCGCCGCCGTCGGTAGCCCAACGAGGAGCGCGTAGACAATCGTGCGGCCGATGTCGGCCTTGTAGGCAACGACCGCCAGCATCGCCGCGGGGTGCGGCGGCACCATCCCATGCACGACCGACAGCCCGGCGACCAGCGGAATGCCGATCTTCACGAGCGAAAGTCCCGAACGGCGCGCAATCGTGAACACCAGTGGGATCAGCAGCACGAACCCGACCTGAAAGAAAACGGGAATGCCGACGATGAAGGCGACGAACATGATCGCCCAATGGACGCGTTTTTCTCCGAACAGTGCGATGAGGGTGGTCGCGATGCGCGTCGCGGCGCCCGACTCCGCCATCATCTTGCCGAGCATCGTGCCCAGCGCTACGACGATCGCGATGAATCCCAGGATGCCACCGACGCCGTCCGTGAATGCCTTCACGACATTGGCGAAGGGCATTCCGGCGGCAACACCCAGAGCCAGGGATACGACGATCAACGCGATGAAGGGGTGCAGCTTGAAGCGCGCGATCAGGACGATCAGCGCCACCACCGCAAGGAATGCGAAGAACAGCAACGTGGTGTTTGGACTCATGCCGCGTGGTTCACGAGATCGGCGACAATCGTGTCCGGGGTGTCGCGGATGTCGCACACCCACGCGTGCTCATCGGGAGACGGCTCTTCCAGGCTGGCGAGCTGGCTGTCGAGTAGCGAGGGCGGCATGAAGTGCCCGCGGCGCTTGGCCATCCGTTCCGCGAGCAGTGCCGGGCTACCGGCGAGATATACAAAGCGTAGGTCCTTATCGCCCCTGGATCGGAGCAGGTCGCGATAGCTGCGCTTCAGCGCCGAGCACGAGACGACGAGCCCGATTCCCGCGCGCCTGGCCTCGCTCAGCCGGGTCGCGATCGCGAGCAGCCATCCCCGGCGGTCGTCGTCGGTGAGCGCTATTCCGGCCGCCATACGCTTGACGTTCTCCGGGGTGTGCAGATCATCGCCTTCGACGAACTCGACGCCGAGCGCGCGCGCGAGCTGCGCTCCGATCGTGCTCTTCCCGGAGCCAGCGACACCCATGATCACGTAGAGCCCACTCTGCGCAGCGCGCATGAAGTGGGGCCAATCCTACATCGACGCCGCGGCCGCCGCGAATCGGCGCACGATCTCTCCGGCGGGCTCGACGGCGCGAATCCCCGCGACACTCTTGCCGGCCTGCCAGTAGTCCTTTGAGGTCTTCTCTCCCGCGCCACCCGTTAACGAGGCGCGCTTGAGCTGCCACGCCGAACGGAGGGCGTAGATGGTCCGCATCCAGTGTTTGGTGCGCCGGCCCCGCAGCATCCAGCGCGCGATCGGGCCGGCTTTCGTGCCAATTCGCTCGACGTAGGGCGTCCGGATCACCGACAGCGGCACTCCGGTGACACGCTCGGTGAGAACGATGTCGGCTTCGGTGGCCCGCACGATCGCCTGCTTGTAGTCGTCGTGCGCGCCGCATTCGTTCGTCGCGATGAAGCGCGTGCCGAGCTGCGCGCCGGCATAGCCCATCCGCAACGCCGCGACGAAGCCTATCTCGTCCCCGATGCCGCCGGCGCAGACGACGGGCACGCCCAGCACCGCGAGCTCCTCGTAGAGTGCCTCCGCGCTGCGCGGCCCCGCATGGCCACCCGCGCGATTGTTCACCGCGATGAGCCCGTGCACCCCGCCCGCCAACCCCTTCTCGGCCCACTTCCGCTCCGTCACGTCGTGATAGACGATGCCGCCTGCGGGCGCGACACGATCCACGACCCAGCGCGGATTGCCCAGCGACGTGACGAAGAAGCGCACGCCCTCCTCGATCGCGATGTCGACGTAGCGGCGCATGCGCTCGAGGTAGAAGTTCGAGCTCCGCTCGATCAACACATTCATGCCGATCGGCTTGTCGGTCGTACGCCGGATCAGGCGGAGCCCGTCCCGCAGGTCCTGCCCGTACACGTAGATCATCGAGAGCGGCTGCACGACGCCGATGCCGCCGGCGGCCGAGACAGCCGCGACGAGCTCGGCGTTGGAGCAGGGGTACATCGCGCCACAAATCAGCGGCACCTCGATGCCGAGCTGCCGCGTGAGGGGCGTATCGATCAGGCTCATCGAGGCGGGATGGGTCGCAGCCGCCAACGGGCGGTGGCGTGCGCGACGACGTCGCCCTGGGCATCGGTGATCGTGACCGGGGCTTCATACTCCCGCTCGGCGGTCACGTCGAGGCCACTCACATGGCACTCGGCCGTCAACAGACCGCGCGCCTTCTTCAGATAGGAGATGGAGAAGCCGGTCACGATGCCCTGGACGCCGGGCGGCAGTCCGACCAGGACGGCGAGTCCGCTCGCCATCTCGGCGAGATTGGCCAGGGCCATCGCGTGCACCGACCCGAGATGATTCCGCACACGCCGGCGGTCGCGCAGCGTCACCCGGCACCAGCCGGGCTCCAGCTCTACGACGCGGGCGCCGATCGTGCCGGAGTACGGAGCCAGCCAGCCCACGAGCAGACTGAATAGCGTCTTGCCGCCCGGGAGCCTGGAGAGCCGGCGCCAGGACGCGCGCAATCGTTCGCCGGGCGCGGAGAGGGAGGAGGGCACGGGATCGAATGTAGTTTAAGTTGTCACCACATGACGCAGCTCGCTTTCGCCGGCGTCGGGGTCGATTTCGGCGACACCACACTCTTCTCGAACGTCTCCTTTACCGTCGCCCCGGGCGAACGGTGGGGCATCGTGGGCCGCAACGGCTCGGGGAAGACTACGCTCTTCCGGCTACTGACCGGTGAGCTCGAGCCGACGCGCGGCAGCATCGCCCGCGCGCCTCGCCTGCGCGTCTCCCTACTGGAGCAGCACCGTGACTTCGGCGCCGCGACGACGGTGTGGGAGGCGGCCGCCGGCGAGCTCGCCGAGCTGCTGGCGTTGGAACAGTCCCTGGTGGAACAAGCCGCGAATCTCGCCCACGACTCCTCCCCTCGCGCGCTCGCGCAGTACGGAGAAGATCTGGAGCGCTTCGAGCGCGAAGGCGGCTATGCGGTCACGGCGCGCATTGACGCGGTGTTGCATGGCCTCGAATTCGATCCCGCTCAGGCCCGCGTCACGCCGCTCTCCGCGCTGAGCGGCGGGGAGCTCGGCCGCCTCGGCCTGGCGCGCCAGCTCATGACGACTGCCGACGTGTTGCTGCTCGACGAACCGACCAATCACCTGGATCTCGAAACCACGCGCTGGCTCGAGGAGTATCTCGCGGCGAGCGGGCGCAGCGTGCTGCTCGTGAGCCACGACCGCGCATTTCTCGACGCCACCGTGGATCACGTGCTGCATCTGGAAGGCAAGACCGCGGCGTCGTACACGGGCGGCTACGCCGCCTTCGTGACCCAGCGCGCCGAGCGCCGGCTGGCGCAGCAGCGGGCGTACGACCAGCAGCAGCGCACGATCGCGCACGAGAAGGATTACATCGCGCGCAACATCGCGGGGCAGAACACCAAACAGGCCAAGGGCCGGCGCAAGCGGCTGGAGCGGTTGCCGCGATTGAGTCCCGTCATTGGGGCCGAAGGGACGATGGCCGTGCGCTTCGAAGTCCCGGAGCGCGGTGGCGATCAGGTGGTCAGCGCGAAGAACGTGACTGTGGGAATCGGCGCGCGCACCCTGGTCGAGCGGTTCAGCGGAACGCTGGAGCGCACCGGCGTGCTGGGCATCATCGGCCGCAACGGGGCGGGGAAGTCCACGCTGCTGCGCGCGCTCCTGGGCGAGCATCCGACGCAGAGCGGCGAGCTGCGGCTCGGCTCGTCGATCACGGCCGGGTACTACCGCCAGGATCTTTCGCAGGTGCCGCTCGACCGCACGCTGTACGACGTCATCGCCGGGCTGCGGCCCAAGTGGGAGCGCGGCCGCATCCAGGGCCACCTGGGACGATTCGGGTTTTCGGGGCAGGAGGTGCAGCGGCGCGCCGACTCATTATCGGGTGGCGAGCGGGCGCGTGTCGCGCTCGCGATCCTGATGCTGTCAGGCGCCAACCTGCTGGTCCTCGACGAGCCGACCAATCATCTGGACGTGGAGTCCATCGAGGTGCTCGAGGACGCCATCGCAGCGTACGACGGCACGGTGATTCTGGTGAGCCATGACCGGGCGCTGCTGCGCGCCCTGACGACGCGAATCTGGATCCTGCACGAGCGGCGCATGACGGAGTTCGCGGGAGGCTTCGAGGAGTGGGAGGAAGTCAGCACCGAGCGCGCCCATGCCGCGGCGGTCAGCGCCGCCGAGGAACAGGCGCTGCGGCGGGTCCACGAGCATCAGCGTGTCGCGCCGCCTCCCAAGAAAGATCCGCGCAAGGAGCTGCGCCGGGCGCAACAGGGGCTCGAGCAGGCCGAGGCTCGCGTGACGGAGCTGGAGTCGCAGGTCGCGCGGGTCGTGGCGGCGCTCGAGGATCCGGCCCTCTACACGCGACCCGACGGCGTCTCCAGAGCCCACAAGCTGGGTGCGGAGCTCGAGACATTGAAGAAAGACCTCGATGCGGCGCTCGAACGGTGGACGTCGCTTGACGGACTCGCGTAGCGCCGTTCTCGTTGGCTCACCATCCAGGGAGTGGCCGACAATGCAATTGGCGATGATCGGGTTGGGTCGTATGGGCGGGAACATGGTGCAGCGATTGCTCCAGGGCGGACACGAGCTGATCGTGTACGACCAGAGCGCCGAGGCGGTGAAATCACATGTCGGCAAAGGCGCCAGGGGCGCCAAGGATCTTGCTGATGTAGCTCGACAGCTGACCCCGCGGCGAATCGTCTGGATCATGGTGCCGGCCGGTGGGCCGGTCGAGAGCACGATCGAGCAGCTCGTGCCACATCTCGCCAGGGGCGACATCGTCATCGACGGCGGCAACTCGAAGTTCTCAGACTCGCTGCGCCGCGCCGAGGCCCTGAGGAAGCAGGGGATCGAGTTCGTGGACGTCGGGACGAGCGGCGGAGTCTGGGGCCTCGAGCTCGGCTACTGCCTAATGGTCGGTGCTTCGCCGGCGGCGTTCCAGCATTGTGAGCCGATCTTTCGAACGCTCGCGCCGCCCGACGGCTACGCTCACGTGGGCCCATCAGGAGCGGGTCACTACGTCAAGATGGTGCACAACGGGATCGAGTACGGACTGCTCCAGGCGTATGCCGAGGGCTACGAGATCCTGCACGCCTCCAAGAATTTCAAACTCCAGCTGGGCCAGATCGCGAAGCTATGGAATCACGGCAGCGTGGTGCGCTCCTGGCTGAACGAGTTGGCGGAGCGGGCGTTCTCCCGTGACGACCAGCTGGCCGCCATCCGCGGCTACGTGGAGGACTCGGGCGAGGGACGTTGGACCGTGGAAGAGGCGATGCGCCTGGACGTGGCGGCGCCGGTCATCACGTTGTCGCTGCTCGCGCGGTTCCGCTCGCGCCAGCAGGAGTCCTTCGGTGCCAAGGTGATCGCGGCGCTGCGCCATGAGTTCGGCGGCCATGCGGTGAAGAGCAAGTGACCTCATCGAGGAGGATTCGATGCCAACTCGTCTCCGTGTCTTCTATTCTGTTCTCACCGTCACGCTGTTTTTCATTCCCGCGGTTGCCCTGTTTAGCGAGATAAGACGTTCTGAGATCTGGCGGACGCCGGCCGCCGAGCGGCTGCCGCTGCTGTTGTTTTACGCGGCTGCGTGCGGTTTTGGAGCCGCGCTGCTCGTGGTGATTGCCACCGGGCGACTTGCGTATCGCGGCGAACAGAAGGAATGACGGTGTGCCGCTGACGATACTCGCATCGCTGCAGCTGCTCGCTCAGCTCACGGTGGGCGGACTCCGCGTCGAGTACCTCACCAACCCGATCGGCATCGACGTGGTGCAGCCGAGGCTGAGCTGGCGGCTCGCGAGCACCGAACGCAACACGCTGCAGGCGGCCTATCAACTGCAGGTCGGCACGAGCGAATCGAGCCTCACGCGCGGCGCGAATCTGTTGTGGGACTCCGGGAAGATTACTTCCGACGCTTCGGTATTTGTGGACTACGCTGGCCCGCCAACGGTGTCGCGGACACGGTATTACTGGCGCGTCCGCGTCTGGGACGCGAGCGGCCGCGCGTCGCCATGGAGCCCCGTCGCGTTCTGGGAGACGGGACTGCTGCAGCTCGCAGACTGGACCGCCCAGTGGATCGGCCCACCGCCCACCCCGTCGGATAGCCTCCCGTCCCCGTCGCCCCTGTTGCGGCGGGCATTTCGTATCGACGACCGTGTCCGCTCGGCGCGTCTCTACGTCACCAGCCTCGGCCTCTATGAGGTCTATCTCAACGGTCAGCGGGTAGGCGACCAGCTCTTCACGCCTGGCTGGACCTCATACCGTCGCCGGCTGCAGTACCAGACCTATGACGTCACGCCGCTGTTGCGACCGGGCGCCAATGTCGTCGGCGCGATGCTCGGCGATGGCTGGTACCGGGGACATCTCGGGTTCTTTGGGCAGCGCAATCTCTATGGCCGACGGCTTGCCCTGCGCGCTCAGCTCGAGATCCGCGATGAGAGCGGACGCACCCAGCGCATCGTGTCGGACACAGGCTGGAAGATCACGGCGGGCCCGGTGCTTGCATCGGACATCTATGGCGGCGAAACGTACGACGCACGGCGGGGGCGAGAGCTGAGCGGATGGTCGAGCGCGCCGTACGACGACCGTGAGTGGGCAGCGGTTGCTCTCGTCGATCCGCCTCCCTCCGCGCTCGTGGCGTCGCTCTCGCCACCGGTGCGTCGCGTGCGCGAGCTACGGCCGGTGGATATCCGTCGTGCGCCGTCGGGCGAAACGATATTCGACCTCGGTCAGAACTTCACCGGCTGGGCGCGTCTCAGCGTCCGAGGACCGGCTGGTACGACCGTCACGTTGCGGTTCGGCGAAGTGCTTGACCGGGAGGGCAATCTCTACACTGCCAACCTGCGCGCGGCCGCTCAAACGGACCGGTACACACTCAGCGGGAACGGTCGGGAAGTGTACGAGCCGCACTTCACGTTCCATGGCTTTCGCTATGTGGCCGTGGCGGGACTTCCCGCGGCGCCCGATTCCGCCACGATTACGGGCATCGCGGTGTCGTCCGATCTCGCACAGACGGGGAGTCTCGTCACCTCGGACTCGTTGCTCAACCAGCTGCAGCGGAACATCGTCTGGGGTCAGCGCAGCAATTTTCTGGACGTGCCGACGGACTGCCCGCAGCGCGACGAGCGACTCGGCTGGACGGGAGATGCCCAGGTGTTCGCGCGGACTGCCGCGTTCAACATGGACGTCAGTGGCTTCTTCGCGAAGTGGCTATCGGATGTAGCGGCCGATCAGGATCCGAGCGGCAGCGTTCCGTGGGTGATTCCCAATCCACTGGGCGGCGACTCGACCCGCTTCGCGGGCACCGCGGGTTGGTCCGACGTCGCCGTCATCGTTCCCTGGACGATGTATCTCACCTATGGTGACCGGCGCTTACTCGAACGCCAGTATCCGAGCATGCGCGCGTGGGTCGATTACGCGCGGCGCCGGGCGGGCACGGAGCTGATCTGGAGACCGGGATGGCAGTTCGGCGACTGGCTGGCGCTGCACAGCGACGATCCGTCATATCCCGGCGCGACGACGGGCACGGACCTGATCGCAACAGCGTTCCTGGCCCACTCCACCGATCTGGTGTCGCGCACGGCGGCGATACTCGGGCGCGCCGCCGACGCGGCTGTATATCGGGCACGCTTCAACGCGATACGTGAGGCGTTCAATCGGGAGTTCGTCTCGCGGACTGGACGAGTGGGCGAGAACACCCAGACGGCGTACGCGCTGGCGATCGCGTTCGACCTGCTTCCCGATTCGCTGGTGCCGGCTGCCGCTGGTCGCCTGACACAGGACGTGGAATCGCGCGACCACCATCTCACCACCGGCTTTCTCGGGACCCCCTACCTCCTGCACGTGCTCGGCACCACAGGACACATGGGGACGGCGTTCCAGTTGCTCACGCAGCGTAGCTACCCGTCGTGGCTCTACCCGATCACACGCGGGGCGACGACGATGTGGGAGCGGTGGGATGGCATTCGTCCGGACAGCTCCTTTGAAGATCCCGGGATGAACTCGTTCAATCACTACGCGTTTGGCGCGGTCGGCGATTGGATGTACCAGAACATCGGGGGTATCGACGTCGACCCCGCGGGGCCGGGATATCGGCGGTCCCGCATCGCCCCCCGACCGGGCGCCGGGCTGACGAGTGCGAGCGCGTCTCTAGAGACCGCCTATGGGACGCTGCAATCCGCGTGGCGGGTCGAGGGGCAGCGATTCGCGCTCGAGGTCACCGTGCCAGCGAACACGTCTGCCGAGGTCACTCTGTGGGACGCCCGCCTCGACGCGGTACGAGAAGGGGGATTCCCCTTGAACGCCCGCGACGGCGTTCGCGCCGCTCGGCAACGTGGCAACGACGTGGTCGTGGACGTCGGCTCGGGGCGTTACAGCTTCGCGGTCTCACACTAGTCCCTCCGAGATATAGTAGAATTTCCGTATGACTGTGAAAGCACTTCGTGGTGTGCGCGTGCCTGACGCCCGCAAGCTGCTGCTCGGCCTAGCGAACGTTGTCGAAGGCCGGTCGTATGGTATGCCATCGTTTCTTCTGAATCGCCGGTTTTTCGCCCGCTTCCGCGACGACGATACGGTTCTCGTTCTCCAGCTGGC
>Ga0137415_10000503_pt1 | contig 37419 bp, 34 predicted proteins | sample CZODoug3_1_1_16f_FD_183082 | JGI IMG/M metagenome (GOLD analysis project Ga0137415, IMG submission 183082) | Vadose zone soil fungal communities from Angelo Coast Range Reserve, California, USA - CZODoug3_1_1_16fungal (Hybrid Assembly) | ecosystem: Environmental > Terrestrial > Soil > Vadose...
TCTCTCCAATAATTGGCGTGGCGGGCCTTCTCGATCCTGAAGATTTCCGCGCCGTCGCTCTTCCGCTTCGTCAGATATGAATCACCGGACTTCAGTTGCAAATAGACCTTCTGCCCGGTCGCCTCGCCGGCATCCAACTTGAACTCGACTTCCATGTCGATACCGTGATCGCTCACATTGAATTCCCGCGAGATTTGACCGGCGAGCGCCACTGTTGAGATCACATCGCCGACGAGTGCGCGTTCCTTGCTTTCGCTGTCCAGAATGACGGCGGATTCTTCCCGGAGTTCACGGACCTGTCGCTGGATTTCCGGACTGGCAAAACATTGCTCCATCTCGTCCCACAGCGGCACGCGCTTCTCACATTCCGAACAGACAATAGTCGGCTTGCCGAATCGGGCCCTGATTCGACCTGCTATGCCAACCTCTGCCGGTCGCCTTTGTAACCACCGCTCCAGCCGCCTCATCGCCACTTCGGGGTTGCCCACGGGCGTGCCGCAATGCGGGCAAACATACCGCCGCAGTCTCACAACGTCTCTGGCGTTCTGCAGGAGGTGTTCATGGATGTACTTGCCGAAGATGATCTTCTCCTCCATCGGGATATTGGGATCGAAGTATACCTCCAGTTCGCCCGCCCCTTCCGCCCGGCGGGTCAACTTTACACCGAGTTGTCTTTTGGTGAGCGTCTTGAAATCAGCGGCATAACGCCAAAGTTGATCCTGAATGAACGGCGACGTGTGATGCAGCCGAACGACCAGCGTAGCGTAGACGTCGTCGAGGAAGGTCTCTGGGTGCACCATCCGAACATGCCGGCGGCCGAGCGCGAGGAACGGGTGGTCCGCGCGCTCACCGAGGTCGGCCTGGAGCCGGCGACGCGCTTTCGTTATCCGCACGAGTTCTCCGGCGGGCAGCGCCAGCGCATCGCGGTGGCGCGCGCGATCGTGCTGGAGCCGACCTTCGTGGTGCTGGACGAGCCGACCAGCGCGCTCGACATGCTGATCCAGGCGCAGATCGTGGCATTGCTGTGCAAGCTCCGGCGCGAGCACGATCTCACCTACATGTTCATCTCGCATGATCTCAAGGTGGTGGCCGCCATGGCGAGCCGGCTCGTGGTGATGCGCCACGGCAAGGTGGTGGAGGAAGGCTCGGCCGCCGACGTCTTCGCGTCGCCCAAGAACGACTATACCCGCGCGTTGTTCGCCGCCGCCTTCGACCTCGAGACGGCTTCCGAAGGCGTGGTGTCGGAATAGGAATTCAACGATGACCGACCCGGGTATGCCGGACATGCTGGCCGACCGTCCGGCCGACGTCAGCGTGTCGCCACCGACGGTGCTGGCCAAGGGGTTCCTCGACCTCGAGCGCTTTTCCGTCACGCTGCGAAGCCCCGACGGCGAGACATTGTCGAGCGTGCGCGACGTCCTGCGCGTCGGCAAGGTCACCGCCGTGCTGCCGATCGACCTCGCGCGCGGCGAGCTCGTGCTCATCCGGCAATTCCGCGCGGCCGCCCATCTGGCGACCGGGAAAGGCGAATTGATCGAGATCGTCGCGGGCCACGTAGAGGCGGGTGAAACGCCGGCGCAGGCCGCCATGCGCGAATGCGTCGAGGAGATCGGCGTGCGCCCGACGGCGCTCTACCAGATGTTCGAGTTCCTCCCGGCACCCGGATCGATCGACGAATACGCCACGTTGTTCCTCGGGACCGTCGATGCGGCCGGGGTTCCCGAACACGCGGGCGCGGCCGACGAGAAGGAAGCGACGCGGCCGATGCGCGTGCCGATCGAGACGGCGATCGCGGCGCTCGAGCGCGGCACCATGCACAATGGATTTCTGATCCTGGCGCTGCAATGGCTGGCGCTCCACCGCGGCCGGCTCGACGCCATCCTGGCCGGCCAACCGGCCGCCCGATGAGCGCCTTCCTGCTCGTCATCTCGGGCTGGGACGTGGCGCCGTGGGAACGGCGGTTTCGCGCGGCCGCGCCCGGGCGCGACATCCGGACCTGGCCCGATCGCGTGGGCGATCCGGCCGACATCGGCTATGCGGCCGCCTGGCTGCCGCCGCCGGGCGCCTTCGCGCCGTTCAAAAACCTGCGGGCGATCTTCAGCCTCGGCGCCGGCGTCGATGCCCTGCTGGCGGACGGCTCGCTGCCGCGCGTCCCGGTGGTGCGGGTGGTCGATCCCGATCTCACCCGGCGCATGACCGAATACGTGACGCTGCACGTGCTGCTCCACCACCGGCGCCAGCGGCTCTACGACGACCAGCAGCGCCGCCGCGTCTGGCGGGAGCACGACCAGCCGCCCGCCGGCGCGGTCAATGTCGGACTCATGGGGCTCGGCGTGCTCGGCCAGGATGCCGCGCAGGTGCTGCTCCGCCTGGGCTTCCGGGTCGCCGGCTGGAGCCGCATGCCGCGCAGCCTTCCGGGGGTCGAGACGTTTCACGGCGCGGCGGGGCTCGATGCTTTCCTGGCGCGCACCGAAATCCTGGTCTGCCTGCTGCCGCACACGCCCGCCACGGCGGGGCTCATCAACCTCGCGCTGCTGCGCAAGCTCAAGCGCGACGGCGCGCTCGGCGGCGCCTATCTGATCAATGCGGGGCGCGGCAAGCTGCAGGTCGACGCCGACATCCTGGCGGCGCTCGGCGAGGGCGCGCTCGCGGGCGCCACGCTCGATGTCTTCCCAACCGAGCCGCTGCCCGGCGAGAGCCCGCTCTGGAGCCACCCCGGGGTGACGATCACGCCGCATAATTCGGCCGCCTCGGTGCCGGAGGAGGTGGTCGCCTATATCGTGAACCAGGTCCGCCGCCACGAGGCCGGAGAGCCGCTCGACAACGTCATCGATCGCCAGCGCGGCTATTGAGGGATCACACGAGCCGTGCTTTCGCCTGCCCGGCCGGCTGGTTTCAGAATTTCCGCCCGATCCCGATGCCGCCGGTGCCGAATTTGAAATCGGTATCCCGGTCGAGCTTGATGCGCGGCGAGTGGTCCTTCGGCTCGTCGGATTGTGCGGCGTCAGGGCGCCTTGCGGCCGGACCGGGGACGCCCGGCCTTTCCGCCGCCCGCTTGTCCGGCGCCGTGGCGCAAGGCTGCGTGATGGTCGGCTGGCAGCCGCCCTGGGCCGACGCCTGGCCGGCGATGCCCAAGGTCGCCAGCACGATCGCGGCGGAAAGCATTCTGAGCATGGCGACCCCACGGAAGACGTCGGCCGATTCAACCAGCCGCCATCTTAGTTTTGCATGGGCCGCAAGTCGAGCGCCGCCCGATTCAGGCGGGCGGCGGAGCGGGGCGATCCGGCAGGCGCTTGACGGCGCTGACAGCGCTTCCGCCCGCCGCGATCCGCGCAATCGCCTCCGCGGCGGGCTCGACAGCCACCGCCATGTGGAACGCATTGGCGTGCACGAGCGTCGCCCCATCGCGCGCGATGGCGACATGGCCCTTCCAGAAGACGAGATCGCCGCGGCGCAGGTCGCCGGGGCCGGCCGACACGGTGGCGCCCAGCGCCTTTTCCTGCATGTCGCTGTCGCGCGGACACGCAATGCCGGCCGCGGTCAGCGCCACTTGCACGAGGCCGGAGCAGTCGATCCCCAGGCTGGTCTTGCCGCCCCACAGATAGGGCACGTCGACAAACCGCTCGGCGACCGCGACGAAATCGGGCGCGATCGCGTCGAGCGGCGCGAGATGGCGGGCCGCCACATAGCCCGCGGGCGTCACCGCGAGCGGCCCCTCGGTCCGCGTCACTGCGAGCCGGCAGCCGAGCGAGAATCCGGCGACCGGCGGAAGCTTGATGGAGGGCCCGGGAAACGCCAGCGTCCGCAGCGCCGACACCACATGGGTCGCCGGCGGACCGGGCGGCGCGAGCGCGTTGGCGGGCAGCCACCCCACATAGCCGTCGCGTGCGAGCTGGCCCCAGCACCAGCCCTCCTCGGTGGTCTCATAGACGGTGACGAGCTCGCCCCTGAGCGCCTCGGTATCGAGCGGCGCGTCGGGCGACGGCTCGCGGCGCAGCGGCGCGCTTTCATCCCTGACCTCCCGTGTCGTGCCGTCGACGAAACGCGCCGCATCGAGGCGCCCTTGCAGATGCCTGGCCGCGAGGTCGGGCCGCGCCGGCGTCGTGCGGGGATCGAAGGCGCTCATCCGTAGCGCGCCGCCAGATAGGCATAGACCGCGCGCGCGGCCTGGCACTCGCCGCCCTCGGGGCGGCCCGCCTTGGCGGACGGCGTCCAGGCGTAGATATCGAGGTGCAGCCAGGATTTCGCCGCCGCCACGAAGCGGTTGAGAAACAGCGCGCAGACGATCGAGCCGGCGAATCCGCCGGCGCCGACATTGCCGAGGTCGGCGACCTTGGAGTCGAGCATCGCGTCGTAGGCGGGCCACAGCGGCAGCCGCCAGAGCGGATCGTTCTCGGCGCGGGCGTGGCGAAGGACGGCGGCCGCAAGGTCCTCGTCATGGGTATAGAACGGCGGCAGATCGGGCCCGAGCGCGACGCGCGCCGCCCCGGTCAGCGTCCCCATGTCGACCAGCAACTCGGGCGCCTCCTCGTCCGCAAGCGCGAGCGCGTCGGCCAGAATCAGGCGTCCTTCGGCGTCGGTATTGCCGATCTCGACGCTCAGCCCCTTGCGCGACCGATAGACGTCGCGCGGCCGGAACGCATCGCCCGAGATCGCGTTCTCCACCGCCGGGATCACGACCCGCAGGCGCAATTTCAATCCGCGCCCCATGATCATGTGGGCGAGCGCCAGCACGCTCGCGGCGCCGCCCATGTCCTTCTTCATCAGCAGCATGGCGCTGTCGGGCTTGATGTCGAGCCCGCCGGTATCGAAGCACACGCCCTTGCCCACCAGCGTGACCTTGGGGGCGGCCTCGTCGCCCCAGGTCATGTCGATCAGGCGCGGCGCGCCCCTGGCGGCGCGGCCGACCGCATGCACCAGCGGGAAATTTTTCGCGAGAAGGTCGTCGCCCACCACGGATTGGATCCTGGCGCCATGCTGTTCGGCCAGGCGACGTGCCGCCGCCTCGAGCTCGGCCGGGCCCATGTCGTTCGCGGGCGTGTTGATGAGATCGCGGGCCAGGAAGACGCCCTCGGTCATGCGCGTCAGGTCCTCGCCGTCGACCCCGCGGGGGATTTCGAGACGGACTTCCCTTGCGTCGGGCTTGCGGTAGCGCGCGAACTGATACGACCCGAGCGCGAAGGCGAGCGCCGCAAGGCGCACGTCGCCCGGCGGATCGACGAACCGATAGGCGCCCTTCGGCAGCAAGCCGGGCAGCCGTCCCGGCAGGAACGGGTCGCGCGCCGGATGATCTTCCGCGTCGAGCCCGAACAGGACGCCCGCCAAGCCGCCGTCGGGAGCCGGCAACAGAAGATGCCGCCCGGCGCGCGGCTCGAAGCCGGCCGCATCCGCGAAGGCGCGCGCCGGCGCGTCGAGGCCGGCGCGGATATCCGCCCAGGTCGCCGGGGTGACGAACCGAACCGGCACCGCGGCCGCGCCCGGGGAGACGAAAATGGGATGCATCGCAGGCAAATCCGTTTGCAAAGTCTATGGCGGGCCGGGGGCCGCGGAGCAAGTCCGGGAGCGGCTCGCGGAACCATGGCAGCCCCCTATTAACCAGCTGTTAGGGTTAAGATTCTACTACTTCCTCCGGCCGAGCGGCTTTGCGTCTGCGTGGCCCGGCGGAGCGAATGATCGCAATGAGTCGACGTCCTGGCCGCACCGCCCGGCTTCTCGCCTGCACCGCCCTCATGGGCTGCGTGGCGATCACGGCGGCGGGATGCGTCACCACCGGCGCGCGCGATACCACCGGATCGATCGCCGCCACCGGGAGCCCGCGCACGGACGCGGACTGGCGGCGCGAATCCGAGGCCCAGGGCGAGCGCTACCGCGCCAATCCCAACGACGCGGGCGCGGCGCTCGCTTACGGACGCTCCCTTCAGGCGCTCGGCCAGCGCAGCCAGGCCGTCTCGGTGCTGCAGCAGGCCTCGATGCGCAATCCCAACGATGCGGCCCTGCTCGGCGCCTATGGCCGCGCGCTCGCCGATGTCGGCAATTACGACCAGGCCCTGGAAGTGCTGGGCCGCGCGCACACCCCCGAACAGCCCGACTGGCACATCCTGTCGGCGCAGGGCGCCGTGCTCGACCAGCTCGGCCGTCACCAGGACGCCCAGCGCTACTATTCGAGCGCGCTCAAGATGATTCCGGACGAGCCCTCGGTGCTGTCCAATCTCGGGCTGTCCTACGCCCTGGGGAAGGACCTGACCAAGGCGGAGGCAACCTTGCGGCGGGCCGTCGCGCGCCCGGGCGCCGACCCACGGGTGCGGCAGAACCTCGCCCTCGTCATAGGCCTGCAAGGCCGCTTCGCCGAGGCGGAATCGATCGCCCGCTCGGATCTGCCGCCGGAGGAAGCCGCCGCCAACGTGGCCTATCTCAAGCAGATGATGTCCGAGCACACCGATTTGAAAAAAGCCGAGCCCGCCGCGAAACCGGAAAATCGCAAATTGTCCGCGCTCGCGCGCAACAAGGCGGCCGCATCCATCAACCAAACGTGGCCATCGCCTTGATGACGGCCGGTCCGAGGATCACCACGAACAGCACCGGCAGGAAGAACACGATCATCGGCACCGTGAGCTTGGGCGGCAGCGCGGCGGCCCTCTTTTCGGCTTCCGACATGCGCATGTCGCGGTTTTCCTGCGACATGACCCGCAGCGTCTGCGCCATCGGGGTGCCATAACGCTCGGCCTGCTGAAGGGCAAGGCAGACCGCCTTGACGCCGTCGAGATCGGTGCGCTTGGCGAGGTTCTCATAGGCCTGCCGCCGGTCCGGCAGATAGGAGAGCTCGGCCGTGGTCAGCGTCAACTCCTCGCACAGCGCGATCGACTGCGATCCGATTTCCTCGCTGACCCGGCGGAACGCGGCCTCGATCGACATGCCGGCTTCGACGCAGATCAGCAGCAGGTCGAGCGCGTCCGGAAAGGCACGGATGATCGACAGTTTGCGACGCTGGATCTTGTTCTTGAGGAACAGGAAAGGAACCTGCATGCCTAAATAGGTCGCGAGCAGGCAGATACCGATCTTGACGCTCATCGGCTGGTCGAAGTCGATCACGACGAAAATGTAGAACACCGAGCCGATCATCACCGCCAACGACGTGACCATGCGGAAGAACAGGAACGCGACATACGGTCCCTGCCCGCGATAGCCCGCCTGCATCAGCTTGTCGCGCGCCGCCTCCTGGCCGACCCATTTGGACAGATTGAACTGCTCGACCACCGCCTGCATGTAGGCCTTGGGCGAGGTTCGCAGGCTGACCTTCTCGTTGCGCGCCATGCGCTCGCGCTCGCGCTGCCGCATCTTCTCGCGCTCGAGGGCGACCGCCTTCATCCGCTTGTCGAGGCTGTCGCCCGCCAGCAACGGCATGCCGAGGGTCACCACAGTGGCGATCGCCGCAATCGCGGCGAAGATCATCGCCAGGAAGCGCGGCTCGTGCAGCTTGTCGAGGATAAGATCCAGCATGGTCAGAAGTCGAAGTTGATCATTTTTTTCATGCACATGACGCCCACGAGCATCCAGCAGGCGGAACCGGCGAGCATCAGGCGGCCGAGCGGCGCGGTCCACAGCAGCGTGATGTAATCTGGGCTGGTGACATAGACGACTCCCATTACCACGATCGGCAAGCTGCCGATGATGCCGGCGGACGCCTTGGCCTCCATCGACATGGCCTTGATCTTGGCTTTCATTTTCTTGCGATCGCGCAATACGCGCGAGAGATTGCCGAGCGCTTCCGACAGATTGCCGCCGGACTTCTGCTGGATCGAGACCACGATGCCGAAGAAATTCGCCTCGGCCAGCGGGACGCGATCGAAAAGCTTGGCGCAGGCCTCCCCGAGGGGAATGCCGATGGCCTGCGTCTCGAGGATGGCGCGGAATTCGCTTTTGATGGGCTCGGGAGCGTCGTTCACGATGACCTTCATCGAGTCGAGCAGCGGCAGCCCCGCCTTGATGCCGCGGACGATGATGTCGACCGCGTCGGGAAAATTCTCGAGAAACTTCGTGTGCCGGCGCTTGCGGAGATAGGCGAGAATCCACCGGGGCAGCCCGACCGAGGCGCCGAAGGCCAGCCCGGCGGCGGGCAGCAAGCCGCCGCCGACCATCATGACGGCGGCGAAAACCAGGACCCCGAGGACGCCCGAGCCGACCATGAAATACTGCTTGGACCAGGTGAGCCCGGCCTGTTCGATGCGTATCGCCAATGGCGGGCTTTTGCGCTTCTTGGTGCGGGCCTCCAGCTCCTTGAGCGTCTCCTCGAGCTGATCGCGGCGCACTTTCGGGGAGGCCCGCGCCACGGCCTTGGCGCTGATGCGGTCGGGTTTGGCGACGCTCTGCATGCGCCGCTCGGCGTCGCGCTCGCCGGACAGCAGCGGATACAGGAACACCCATGCGGCGCCACCCACGGCGGCGGCCGCCAGGAAGAACAAGGCGAGCTGCTGCATCGGCATGGCGGTCGCCATAAAGTTCATGGCGCGTTCGCCTTCTCGGCGGCGTCGAGCGCGGCGGCGAGATTCTTGTCCTCGCCGTAATAGCGCGCGCGGTCCCAAAAGCGCGGGCGACCGATCCCGGTCGAGTGGTGGCGCCCGACCAGCTTGCCGTTCGCGTCCTCACCGAGCAGATCGAAGAGGAACAGATCCTGGGTGATGATGACGTCGCCTTCCAGGCCCATCACCTCGGTGATGTGCGTGATGCGGCGGGAACCGTCGCGCAGACGCGCCGCCTGGATGACGACGTCGACCGACGCGCAGATCATCTCGCGGATGGTCCGGGACGGCAGCGAAAACCCGCCCATGGTGATCATCGATTCGAGGCGCGAGAGCGCCTCCCGCGGATTGTTGGCGTGCAGGGTGCCCATCGAGCCGTCGTGGCCCGTATTCATGGCCTGCAGCAGATCGAAGGCCTCCGGTCCGCGGACCTCGCCGACGATGATCCGCTCGGGCCGCATGCGCAGGCAGTTGCGCACCAGGTCGCGCATGTTGATCTGCCCTTCGCCTTCGAGGTTCGACGGGCGGGTTTCCAGCCGCACCACATGCGGCTGTTGCAGCTGGAGCTCGGCCGCATCCTCGCAGGTGATGACGCGTTCGTCGTCGTCGATGTAGCGCGTGAGGCAGTTGAGCAGCGTGGTCTTGCCCGAGCCGGTGCCGCCCGAGACCAGCGTGTTCACCCGGCAACGGCCGATCACCTTGAGGATCTCCGCGCCGGCCGCGGTGATCGATTCGTAGCGGACGAGCTGCTCCAAGGTCAGCTTGTCCCGCTTGAACTTCCGGATGGTGAGTGCCGGCCCGTCGATCGCCAGCGGCGGCACGATGACGTTGACGCGCGAGCCGTCGGGGAGGCGCGCGTCGCAGATGGGCGAGGATTCGTCGACCCGGCGGCCGATCTGGCTGACGATGCGCTGGCAGATGTTGAGCAGCTGATGATTGTCGCGGAAGCGGATCGGCGTGCGCTGGATCTTGCCGGCGACTTCGATGTAGACGGTGCCCGAGCCGTTCACCATCACGTCGGCGATGTCGTCGCGTGCGAGCAGCGGCTCGAGCGGGCCGTAGCCGAGGACGTCGTTGCAGATGTCGTCGAGCAGCTCCTCCTGCTCGGCGATCGACATCACGATGTTCTTGATCGCGATGATCTCGTTGACGATGTCGCGGATTTCCTCGCGCGCCGAGTCGGTGTCGAGCTTGGCGAGCTGGCCGAGATCGATCGCCTCGATCAGGGCGCCGAAGATCGTGCCCTTGACCTCGTAATAGGTCTCGGACTTGCGGCTGTCGGCTCCCCCGGACGGCGGACTGGGCTCATGGTTGGCGCCGGCGACGCGCCCGGCCTTCGGCACCGGGGCCGGAACGAGCGGCGCCGCGAGTCCGGCCGAGGGAAACGCGGTGCGCCCGCCGGCGTCGGACTCCGCCTGCGTCGGCGGCGCCGACACCGTCGGTCCAGGCGTCAGGGGCGCAGCAGGGGCCGGCGCGCTGCGGGCATCGCCTCCCGGAACCGTACGCTTTCCGAACACGAAGTCACTCTCCGTTCACTTTGGCTTACTTTTGCAGCAGCTTCCCGATCAGGGGGGCGAGCAAGCCGGTGCGCGCCTTCTTGGCTGCGGCCCGGCCGGTCAGCACCTGTGCGAGCTGGCGGAACATGTCGGCGGTCCGGTGGCCGGCCGCGACCTCGGCGATCATCTGGCCGTTGTTGGATGCGGTGCCGAACACCTGCGGCTCGAATGGAATGACCGCGAGCGGGTCGTCCTCGAGCGCCTTGGCGAAGTCCGCCGGCTTGATCTCGGGACGTTTGGGCACGCCGACCTGGTTCAGGCAATAGAAGGGCCGGCGGTCGTTCGGCCGGGCGCCGCGCAGCAAGTCGACAAGGTTCTTGGCATTGCGCAGATTGGCGAGGTCGGGGGCGGCGACGACCAGGATATCGTCCGCGCCCACCAGCACGCGCCTGGTCCAGGCGTTCCAGGCATGGGGCACATCGAGCACCACGCAAGGGACGCTCGCCCGCAAGGCGTCGAACACCGGCTCGAAGGCGTCAGCCGAGAAATCATAGACGCGGTCGAGCGTGGCGGGCGCCGCGAGCAGGCTCAGATGGTCGGTGCAGCGCGACAGCAGGCGATCGATGAAGGCGGTATCGATCCGGTCCGGGGAGAAGACCGCGTCAGCCACGCCCTGCGGAGGATCCTGGTTGTAATCCAGTCCGGCCGTGCCGAAGGCGAGATCGAGATCCGCAACCACCGAATCGAGCGAAAGGTCGCGCGCGATCGCCCACGCGACATTGTGGGCGACCGTGGAGGCGCCGACGCCGCCCTTGGCGCCGACGACCGCGATGACGCGCCCGACGGGTTTGGCGTCCGGCGCCGAGAACAAGCCGCAGATCGCGCCGACCACGTCGATCGGGGAAACCGGGGCGATGAGGTATTCGCTGACGCCGCGCCGGATCAGCTCGCGATACAGCACGATATCGTTGAACCGCCCGATCACGATGACGCGGGTGCCCTCGTCGCACACCTCGGAAAGTTCGTCGAGGCCCTCCAGGATGTCGTCGCCGCGCGCATCCGTTTCGAGCATGATGACGTTGGGCGTCGGCGAGCTGCGATAGGCTTCCGCGGCGGCGGCGACGCCGCCCATCTGGACGCGCAGATGGGCCTTGGTCATGCGGCGGTCTTCGGCGGCCGCCTGCACGGAGGCGGCGGTCTCGGCGGTCGCGCAGAAGGCCTGGACCGAGACGCGCGGCGCCGGCGCGATATATTCTTCGCGCTCGACGGCTTCGGGCGGCGTCTCGCCTGGCTCGGTTTCCTTCAGGGAATATTTCATCATTGGCCGACGGTGCTTATCTTGCCTGCGTTCGCATTCGGATAGTTGGTGGCGGTGGGCTCGCCCTTGCGATAGTGGTCGAGCACGACGCTGCGCCGGGCGGAATAGGTCGGGGTCTCGCCGCGCGGTTGCGCCAGGTCGGCGGGATTGTCCACCATGGCGGCCAGATTGCGCTGGCTCGCGCATCCGAGATTCCAGTAGGGCCGGTTCTCCGACTGAACCTTCCACTCGCTCAATCCGAGGTCGTTGGGCCACAGGCCGCACGGACCCGCCTCGGCGGCGATGCGCGGATAGTTGAGCCGGATGGTGGCAAGTCTTGCCGGATCCGACGGCCGATACGGACGCACCGCAATGCCGGCGGCCGGCACGCCCGCGGCGCTGAGGATCGACTGGATCTCGTGCGACGACTCGGCGGCGGCACGCTCGTTCGCGGTACCGATCGGCACGTCGAGGACGACGCCGCCGGTGGCCTCGCGGCCCCATACACGCGCGAAGGCGAGGACATCGGCGCGCTGCGCCGGCGTGAGACCGCCGCGATTGGCGCCGACGAATATCTCGACCGTGCGGCTGCGCTCCTGCAGGACGATCGGGTGCCGCTGCCGGTAGTCGGTGGGCACGATATCGACGGTCTCCCGCGCCGTGTAGCAGCCGGCGAGCGTCATGGCGAGGAGAACGATCGCGGCAAGGCGGCCCGCCCGGCCGCGCCCCGTGCCCGTCGTCCCAAGTGGCGAACTCATTGCACTCGTCTCCTCGTCACGCGGCATCAATCGAGAATGAAACCGAAATTGCCGCTGTAGGCGCGGCGCGGCGCGGCATTGCCGGCCACCCCATAGATGCGGTTGAGGCGCCCGAGCAGTATCTGCGAGGGATCGGACACGTCCGCGAAGCCGTCATCGGGCCGCGACAGGTCCTTGCGGGCGACCGCGCGCACAATATAGGGCGTCACCAGGATCATGAGCTCGGTCTGGCGATTGACGTAGTCGCGGCTGCGGAACAACGCACCCAGGACCGGAATCTGCTGCAGGCCGGGAATCCCGTTGATTTGCGCCCGGGTCTGCTCCTGGATCATGCCGGCCATCGCCAGCGCGCCGCCGGAGGGGATCTCCACGGTGGTGTCGGCGCGGCGGACTCGGATCGACGGAATGGTGACGTTCGCGGCGCCCGGAACCGACAGCGCGAGCGCGTTGTCGCTCGACAGATCGGAAACTTCGGTCATCACCTTGAGGCTGATGCGGCCTTCCGACATGACGACCGGGGTGAAGTTCATGCTGACGCCGAACTTCTTGAAGTCGACCTGCGCCTGGCAGACCGGCGGCGATTTCGTCGTGTCGCAGCTCAAGCCCGCCGGAATCGGGAACTCGCCGCCGGCGAGGAACGTGGCGCTCTCGCCCGAGATCGCGCTCACCGTCGGCTCGGCGAGGGTACGGATCACGCCGGCGCGCTCCATCGCCCTGAGGGTGGCGGTCACGCTCTGGAACTGACCGGTGAAGTGGCTGGCCGACAGCGCCTGGCCGAAGGCCGAAAACGGATTGACGGTGGCGAAATCGAGTACCGCGGTGCCCTGGCCGGCCGTTCCTTGGAGATCGATCCCGAGCTGCTTGATGATGTCGCGCTGGACTTCCGCGACCGTCACCTTGAGCATGACCTGGTCGCGACCCTTCACCACGATGCCGTTGACGACCTTGCTGTCGCCGGCGAGCCGCGTCGCGACGTCGTAGGCCTGCTGCGCTTCGATCGGGCTCGACAGGCTGCCCGAGAGGACCACGCCGTCGCCGACGCCTTCGATGCGCAGATCGGCGTCCGGAAACATCTGCCGCAGCGCCGCACGCACGCCGTTGAGATCGCGCGTCACCGCGATGTCGAAGCCAGCCAGCTGGCGTCCGTCGGCGTCGAAAAAGAATACGCTGGTCTGCCCGACCATGACGCCGATCAGATAGGCGCGCCGGGCCGACCGGATCACCGCATTTGCGATCTTGGGATCGGCGACGAGCACGTCCTTGACGTCCGCCGGCAGGTCGATCACGACCGACTTGCCGACGCCGAGCGGAACGAAGCTCGAGCCGGCCTCGCTCGCGACCACCTGGGCGCCGGGCGCCCGAGCGTCGGGGCGCAACTCCGCGGCGGCGGCGCGATCGAACGACATCGCGGCGACCGCCACGATCGCCGCCAGCGTCATGGTGGGGACCATCGCCCTCGTCGCCAACGCCCTGTGCGCCATGTCGCGAACCCTTTCCGGAAACGTCACTTCGATATGATCGAGGTCGAGACCCCGAACCGAACCGTATTGATGCGGTTGCGTGTCTTGGTTTCATCGTCGTCGGGCGTGTCGCTGTTCGGCGAATTGGCGTCGACAATGCTGCGGAGCGTGAGCGACAGCGTGCCCATCTGGCGCGCGGCGGCCAGCACCTCGGCCTTGCGTTGCGTGAGCTCCAGGGTCGCGGTCTTGCCGACCACGACGCGCTGGCCGTCCTTCTCCTGCACGAGCTGGTCGATGGCGAGGACGCGCACGTCGGTGAGTATCGTCTCGGCGATGTGTGACTCGACGCCGGTCATCTTTTCGGTTTCGCGGTCGCGGCGGGACAGCATCACGTCGACGCGGTCATTGGGCAGGATGAATCCGCCGGCGCCGGTCTCGGGCGAGATCTCGGTCGAGGTGGCGCGCATTCCCGACGGCAGGATGGCCGCCATGTAGCCCGAGCCCTTGGCCTTGATGATCTTGTTGTCGCGCACCGGTTCGCCCGCCGCCATCGGGACGCGCACGATCGACCCCGCATATTGCTCGATGGCGTTGGGGCGCTCGTTCTGGCGGATGAAGGCGGGGTTCGAAGCGCTGGCCGGCCATGTCTGCCACTGCATGTCCTGGGGGGACAGCGCCATCCCGATGCCGATGTCTTTCTGGGCGACGAGAACCTGGATGGTCTCGATCTGCACGACCGGAGGCGGCGCAGGCGGCGGGTCCGATCGGCCGGCCAGAACGGCCGCGAGGCCGCCGGCGGCGACCGCGATGCCCAATACGACGATACGCGCGGCTTTCATACGCTTTCACTTTCCACGTGACGCGGCGGCGCTCGGTCGCCCTGCCGGGATTTCACCAGCCAAACGTCAATTCATGGTTAATGAGGCGTATCTGAATTGTGCTAATCGGAGGTTTGTTTTCTGCCGCACGAGGATTTCAGGGCTGCCGACCGAGGTGACGGATTCACCTCAGTGCCCGATCCCCTGCATCCAGATCGTGGACGGATAGACCACGAGCGCCGCAATGGCGAGCGCGATGCCGTAGGGCACGCCGCCGCCCGGCTTATGCAGGCGCTCCGCCCATTCCTTGCCGATCAGCCCCGAAGGCATGGAGAGCTTGCGGAACTCGAGGAGCGCCAGGGTGAGCACGCCGCCCAGGAGGGACGCATACAGCACGTAATCGAACAGGTGCGTCCAGCCCAGCCACAAGGCGGTCGCCGCCGCAAGCTTGGCGTCTCCGCCGCCGACCCAGCCGCGCAGGAAGAACACGAATGTGATGGCCAGCACGAGGCCGCCGGCGCCGATATGCTGAAAAATTTCAGAGACAGGCATCCCGCTCCCCACGGCGAGCATCGCAAATCCGGCAACCAGGATGAGCGAGATCCGGTTCGAGATCGTCATCGTGAACAGGTCGCTCGATGCGGCGAACGCCATCACGCTCGGGAAAATCAGCAGTCGCGCGGCGTCGATGATCAGCATCGTCATGTCTCGGCTCGTCGCCAGGGGCCCCGTCGGCAGTGGGAATATGCCCATGCTTGCCTTGAGGATAAGTTATCGCCCGGCGGCCCCCGAAGGAGAAACTCGCAAGATGCCGGCAAGGCCGCCAAGCGGGACTCGCCCTCGCGGCGACCTTGTTTTTGCCGGTTCACGGGCCCGCCTTGGCCGGATAGTGCGAGATGCCGGCGAACCTGTTCGCGAGCACGGTCCTCGACGTCCGGCGTGGGCGGTCGAAAAAGAAGCGGCCCCGCGCACGTGGTCGGGGCCGTTCTGGAGCGATAGCGTCGAGCCTTACTTGCCGGCCTGGCCGAGGTTGGTGGAGATGTTGTTGAACGTATTCTTCAGCTGGCCGCCGATGGAGTTCACGACCGTGATGATGGCGACCGAAATGCCGGCCGCGATCAGGCCGTATTCGATGGCGGTCGCACCGGACTCGTCCTTCATAAAACGCTGCACAAGGGTCTTCATGGCGTACTCCTGGATCCACGTGGCTGTCTGAGCTCGGTTCCACCTCCGCCGTTGCCCGGCCGATCTGGACCTTTGCCGAGGCTATCGCCTGCCCCTTGCCCCCAAGTTAATCACACACGGAAAGCCCTGGATTCCGCGCATCTTACAGGGCGAGCCCGGCGCAGCTTGCGGCCGTGGTTAACAGGCCCTTTCGACCGCCGCGCAAACCGGGGCGGATGTCGTCGTTTTGGTCGCATCGCGCGCCTCGCGAGCGCGACTGCGACTCGTCCGTGACTTTGGAATTCATTCACCAATTTAGCGTCAACTCCAGTTCTACCGTGCGGCCGTTGGTATCGCGGTCGTCGGATCCGCGTAATTGTTCGGAGAGTTCCGATGACGGCCTTTTTCGCCTTTTGCCGGCGGCGGCAAATCCAGCCGCTTGTCCGCGCGGCCGTGCTCGTTGCGACCGTGGCGGCGGCGGCGCCGGGGCGCGCCGCAGAGCCCATCACCGTGATGCTCGACCAAGCGACGATCACCAAGCTGCCGGGGCGCGTCGCCACCATCGTGATCGGCAACCCGCTGATTGCCGACGTCACGGTGCAGCCGGGCGGCCTTCTGGTCGTGACCGGCAAAGGTTATGGAACCACCAACCTGATCGCGCTCGATCGCGCCGGCGCCGTATTGACGGAACGCAGCATCGAAGTGGTCGGTGCGCAGGATACGGTGGTGGTCGTCTACCGGGGCGTCAACCGCGAGTCCTATAGCTGCGCACCGGATTGCCAGCGCCGCATCACGCTTGGCGATGCCCCGGACTATTTCGCCCAGACCATCGGGCAAACCGCCACCCGTGCGGCGCAGGCCCAGGCGCAGGCGCCGCGCTGACCCCGCCCTGCGCGTCACCCGCCGGCAAGATCTTGTATTCGCGCCATCGTCTTGGTTAGCAAATTCTCAACGCCCGGCGCGCCGCGGGGACGGTGAACGAAACAGTTCGACAACAGGTTTTCGGTAAAACACGAGGTATCGGCCCTTCCATCGTTCCGGAATCGGGGTGTCTTGCCCATGTTCGAGGTCGCGCGGAACAAGCTCTCCGTCAAGATGAAGCGAATCGCCCCGCGAGTCGCGGTCCGGCGTTTCGTCCACCGCGAGGAAGGCTCCGCGGCGGTCGAATTCGCGGTGGTCCTGCTGCCCTTCCTCGGCATGATGTTCGCCATCATGGAAACCGCGCTGGTGTTCTTCGCCCAGCAGACGCTCGAGACCGCGGCCGCCGACTCGGCGCGGCTCATCATGACGGGCCAGGCGCAGAACGCCGCGTGGCAGCCGGCGGACTTCAAGAGAAGGGTCTGCGACCGGATCTACGGCCTGTTCAGCTGCGACTCCAGCGCCTTTGTCAGCTCCAGCACCAGCCCGAATGTCTACGTCAACGTCCAAACCTATTCCACTTTCGGCGGCATCAGCTATACGCCACCCATTGATAATCAGGGGAGGATGGATACCAGCCATTTCGGTTACAACCATGGTGGGCCGGGCGACATCGTCGTGGTCCAGCTTTTCTATCAGTGGCCGATCTTCGTCTCCCTGATGAATCTCGGGAGCCTCTCGAACATGGCGGCCCACAGCCGCCTCCTCGTCGCCACCGCGGCCTTCCGCAACGAACCCTACAATTGAGGCGTTTGGCCATGACGCAAGAAGGCATCCGCTCCTTCATGGCCGGCAAGCTTCGAGGCTTCGCCCGCGACGAGCATGCCGTTTCGGCGATCGAGTTCGCGTTGCTGCTGCCGCTGATGATCACGCTTTATCTCGGCGGCGTCGAGGTCTCGCAGGCCGTCGGTGCCGACCGCAAGACGACGCTGGTGGCCCATACGGTGGGCGACCTGGTGGCGCAGGCGACCGATATCACGTCCGGGGGGGCCGACGACATCCTCGCGGCCGCTTCGACCATCGCGGCGCCGTTTCCGGTCTCCAATCTCAGGATCACGGTATCGAGCGTGTGCATCGACTCCACCGGCCAGATCGCGACGATCGCCTGGAGTCGCGCGGGTCCAGGCGCGACGGCGCGCAGCGGCACGGTCACCAGCAGCATCGATGCAAGACTCATGGTGGCCGGAACGTCGCTGATCTGGGGCGAGGCGTCCTATGACTACAGGCCGACCGTCGGCTGGACGATTACCGGCACGCTCACGATGAGCGACAAAACCTTCCTGCGCCCGCGCCTGGGCAGGTCGGTGACGCTCAACTCGGCGAATGGCTGCCCCTGAATCTGAGCCGCGGCGCCCTGTTCACGGGATCGGCAGGGCGGTCGTCGACTTGATCTTCTCCATGGCGAAGCGGGAGGTGACGTTCTTCAGCGGCACCGCGGCGATCAGCCGTTTGTAGAAGGCGTCATAGCCCGCGATGTCGGGAACGACGACGCGAAGCATGTAGTCGACATCGCCGGCCATGCGGTAGAATTCCAGCACCTCCGGCATGGCGCCGACCAGTTTCGCGAAGCCGGTCAGCCATTCGCCCGAATGATCCTCGGTCTCCACCGACACGAAAACCGTGACGCCGAGGCCGAGCTTGTCCTGGTCGATGATCGCGACGCGCTTCTGGATGACGCCCTCGCCCTCGAGCCGCTGGATGCGCTTCCAGCAAGGCGTCGACGACAGCCCCACCCGGTTGCCGATTTCCGCCACCGATAATGAGGCGTCCTCCTGAAGGACGGCGAGTATCTTTCGATCGATGGCATCCATGCGCGGACCTTGAGGCGACCAGACGAACCCTGTTGTCGGACCGTTATGATATAGATGTTTTTTCTTTTTCGGAAGTGAGTTTGAGGCTCTTGTAGAATAGTATTTTATATGAACGTGGGAAAGGTCCCGCCGATGGGCGCCGGAGGTCATGCCTTCTTCATCGACCAGGGGGCCGCCCAAGGGCGCCCATACGCCCCGGCCCGTCCCCGCCGGGCCACGGAGCAAGGCTGAAGGGCTCGGCACGAGAGGCCGCCACGCGGTCCCGTACCGCCTGCGGACAGGTGCCGGATTTCGGCGAGGCGCCCTAATGCCGACCGAGCGGCGGTCTTCAGGGCGTCAATTCGCCGGGGCGCTGTGCTCGACGGTGCGAACCGGGCGGCCGTCATAGTCGTAGACGAAGCTCGCGGTTTCGAAAAAGTCGAACGGGACGCGCATGCCGATCGCGCGCGCCTTGAGAAAGCTGATGGAGATATCGGGAGGCGAGACGATCCCGACATTGAGCTCGCCGGCCTTCGCGACGCCGCGCAAGATCTTATCGGCGTAAATTGCCGCCAGATGGGCGTTGCTTTCGAAGCTGATGCCGATGCCGAGCACGGCCGTGTCGGGACCCGCCGTGACGATCTCCGGCACGACGCTGACGACCGGCACCCTGTCGGAGCTCTGGTTGATGGTATGGATCTCGCGGAACACCGACGTGCTGCCGGTCAGCCAGAAAAGGCTTTTGCTCAAATCCGGGTCGGTTATCCGCATCTTTCGCACGGCGTCCGGAACCAGGCGCAGGAGCTCCTGGCGCGCGTTGGCCGGGTCTTTCACCTCGGCCCAGATGACCTCGATGCCGCGGCGCCGGGCATAGACCGAGATAGGCTCGGCCTGGGTTTGCACCGCGCTGATGTTCTTGCCGTCGACGAGGATTGCGAGATTCTTGAGGTCGGGGCTCAGTTCCTTCACATAGGCCATCTGAACCTCGACCGGCACGTTCAGCGAGGTGAATGCGAAATTGCTCTTGCTGCCCTCTTCGTATCCCTTCATCTGGCCGAGCTGCACCGGATCCTTCGAACACACGGACACGACCGGGATGGCGCCGCCGCGGTAGCGGTCATACAACCAGGCCGTCGCCTCGGAACCCATCGTGAAGATGAGGTCGAATTTGTTTTTTTCCGCGAATTGGATCGCTTCCTCGCCCGGCCCATCCTTCAGATCGAAGTTGATGACCGTAAACTCGATCTTGTGCTCGCGCGTCTCGAATACCTTGAGTATTTCCGAAATCGCGATGTCGTAAGCCGACGACGGTCGCGGATAGAGCACCAGCACGCGGCGGGTCGCGGCGCTGCGCTCCGATGTTTTCGACCGAATCGAGAGACGCATCGAATTGAGCGGATCGGCGACGAAGTCCCAATGCGCGTCGAGGTCGCCGCTGTAGCGAAACCACTTGCCGAATGGCTCCTCGCCACCCAAAGCAGAAACGGCCGGCGCACAGACCAGCAGTCCCGCAATGATGGCGCGGGGAATGATATGCCGGAGTGAGATTCCCTTGATCATTCGGCCGGCTCCGTTCTCACCATTCGCATGCGCGTGGAGAAGTTTCCCAGCAGGAAGAGCACGCCCAGGCCGGCGGTCACGATGCCGATCCAGGTGAGGATGTAGAGACCTTGCCCCCAGATCAGAAAGAGCTGGCTGACCAGGAACGGCCCGGCCACATGCCCGATCCGCTCGAGGAACCGATAGGTCGTCGTGACCGGGTTGGCGCCGATCCGGTCGGCGAGGTCGGACTGGCCGACATGGGTGACCACGGGCGCATTGATAAAGCCATGAGCGATGCCGACGACGACCACCCCGATGATGACGATGGCGGTGCCGAGCATGGCGTTGCTCACATTGCCGACGAGGCCGATCAGGACCAGACCCGCGCCGCTCAGCGTCGCCCCCCAGAACAGGATCGACTGAGTGTTGCGGGTTCGATCGACCACCCGTGAAACACGGCCGCTCGCCGCCACGACGCCGAGGCCGTAGAGCATGATGATCTGACCGATATCTTCCTGGCGATACTCGAGCTGCCCCAGGAGCAGAGGCAGCGCAAAAGTGACCGTGCCGGTCAAGATGGCCTTGGCCGGGATTCCGATGAAGAAGATGGCCTTGAGAAACTCTCCGTTGGTCATCACCTTCTTCAAATCGCCGTAGAGCCGCGAGATGGCGGCGCCGAGTCCGACCCTGCGCTCCTGCTTTTTCGCCATGGCCGGAATCAGCTGGATGGCGTAGAGGCAGGTCGCAAATCCGACCACTCCCGCAAGCATGAAGATTCCCTGCGGCTGCAGGAAGTTCACCATCAGCGAACCAAGCGCCATGCCGGAAATCATGCCCCCCTGGAACCCGAAGACGATGATCGCGGCGCCCTGCGTCTTTTTCGCGGGCGGCGTAACAGAGAGGATGTAGGTCTGCACCCCGATGAACAGCACGCCCTGACCGATCCCCGACAGGGAACGCAGGCCCGTCAGGGACCAGATATCGAGCGGGAGGGCGAGGCCCAGCACGCTTGCGCTGGCCAAGATCAGGCCGGTCACGATCAACGGACGCGGACCGTAGCGGTCGGCGAAATTTCCCGCCGGAATCAAGCTGAGGGCGAAGCACAGGTAATAGGCCGTGAAGGGCAACGACGCGAAACCCACCGACGCACCAGACGCCAGCGCCGCGCCTTGCATGAATTTCGGCAAGAAGGAGTAGGTCAGGCTGTCGAGAAAGACCGCGAGAAAGAACACGGGCTTCACGATCACCAGGGTTGCTTCGCCGAGTGACGCCATATCGGCGTCCGTCGCCGGCGCCTCCCTCGACGATCGCTGGCGTTGCAGCGATCCGGCAACTTGCAAGAACAAGCCGGAAAGGAAGGCGGCCCCGATGAACAGCGCCGCGAAATTCTTGACGCTGCGCATCACCCGGCCGTAGACGACATTACGCGGCACCGTCACCGCGAGGCTGATCCGGCGCTGCTGGTCGGCCCGGGACAGATCGACGGCGTATTCAAAGTTTTTCGGATCGGAGACCCACGCGCTTCCCTTCTTCTTGTCGTCGGTCGTGACCAGGATGCGGTCGTCGATGATCATCGCGGCTTCGCTGATTTCGGAATTCAGCCGAAGGTATTCCTTGAACGCGCTCTCCAGCCCGACGAAATCCTTGACGTTCAACTTGAATTCGACGACGTCGTTGACGCGCTGCGACAGCGTGAATGCGGACGCCTTCGCCTTGCCCTGGATGCCGTCGAAATACAGCGTGACCAGCGTGAGAATCACGAACACCGACATGATCACGAAGGTCAGGGCATAGCCGATGGGGATCCACGGGAAGCGCGTGGCCTGGATGGAGGGGCTCGCGATCGCGATGACGACGGCGAACAGCAGGGACAAGGCCGCCACCAGGAAGGGCAGCGTCTCGAATCCGGCGCGCAAACGCTGTGTCACGATCTTGGTGGGCGACATGACGACCAGGCTGCCGACCGTGTCGTACCTGGTGCGCAGCGGCAGAACGATCTGGTAGTGCGTCTCGCCGTAGTCGACCTCGATATCCTGCTTGATCCGCATGATGGCGGATGACGGCTCGGGCAGCTGCGGCTTGTTTTTGTCGACGACGACGAAGACCTGACGTCCCAGGTTGTCGTAGACCGCGATGGCGTCGAAGTCGTCGCTTTCGACGATCGGCGTTACGAGCGTCTGGAAGCCTGCATATTGGCCGAGTGGCAAATCGTCGCGAAGATACTTTTCGATCGAGTTCTGTATCAGCCGGCCCTGTGCCGTGATCTTTTCAATGTGAATCTGCTCGTAGCCGCGCTTGCCCTCGCCGAAGCCGACATAGAGCAGCAGCAATAGCGACAGGCCGGTCACGATAAACATCGTGATCCCGTCGGAAAGTCGACGGCGAATGCCGATCCTTGACATAATTGTCGCCAACCCCTCGCGCGCTGCGGCTAGGCGCTCACTCATGGAAACCCGAAACAGAACGTCACGATCCGTTTTGCCACTTGGGTTTCCGAACGTTAACGAAGTCTTACCAACCCGCGCACGATCTTAACGGGGAACACATAAAGGTTCGCTTAATCCCGAACGCGCGCAGTGCAGCCATGACAACCAAGCAATGCGCGCCGGCGGTCAGGTCGGGGCCGTATGAGCCGGTGAGGGGTCGGATGCGTCCCGCGAGCGGTGCGGTTGCTCACCGCATGACGCGCGATGGGCCGGCTTCGCCCCGCGGGGGCTCGCGGACGCCCTCGGATCAGGCATGAACGATATTGCCCGCAACGCGCCTTGGTCATCTCGCGCTAGCGGGCTTGGGCTCCGCGGGAGCGGGGCGGCTTCACCAGCTCAACCGACTTGCGGCCCGTGGCGCCGCCTTTGGCTGCATCGAGCACCGTATTGAGGCCGAGCACATTGAGATCGGTTACCAGATTGTCGACGAGCGCTGAAGCCTGATCCTTCTGGTCGTCCTGCGCGGCGTTGGCGATCGGTTGCCGTCCGGCGTCATGGCGGTCGAGCCCCATGTGCGGCGCTTCCGCAGACGCAGGCGCGGGGCGGGAATCGAGCAGATCGACGATATGGGCGATCGCGCCGCGACGATGTCTGAACAGCAGATCCAGGCGATCGGCCAGCAACGAATAGACGAGATCGTCGTAATCCATGCCGGCTTCCGGCAATCCGGCGCATATCAGGCTGGTGACGCCTTCGGACGGCCGCTTCAGGTCAGGCTTCGGATTCGCTTCGAGAATGTAGAGCTTGCCATCGTCGTCCGCCCTCAGGTCCAGTCGGACGAGAGACTCCAAATTGAACTCCAGGAAGACCTCGCGCGCGAGGCGCCGCATCGTCCCGAGCAGCTCGGAATCGCGGCTGGCGTCGACCGGCCGGAAGCGCTCATTGGTGATCGGACGCGTGTCCATGGAGGTGAAAATCGCTTCGTCGGGGGCCAGGACGCGCTCGAGCGCCGCGAAGGCGAAGGGTTCGCGCTCACGCACCAGTTGACGGCCATGCGAGGTCATCGGACCCGCGACGGCGATGCAAAACTCGCGTCCCGACAGATACTGCTCGATGAGCACGACGTTTCCGGTCGCGCCATAAACCTCGCTGACGACCTCCGGCAGGCTGGCGCGGTCCTTCACGAAATTGACATGCAGCGAGGCCCGCCCGGAAACCGGCTTGACGATGAAGGGACCCGCCCAATTTCCGAAGGCGCGTTGAAAGCGGCTGTTGAGCTCGGGCTCGAACGGCCCGCGCGCCATATTCCAGGTCGAGAACGGCGCCGTCGGAAGGCCTGCGCACACCGCCTCGCGCTTGAACGCATGCTTGTTGTCGAGGGTGGTCGCCGTCAGCGGATCGTGCCCCACATAGGGGACGCCCAGCATCTCGAGCGTGGCGGGCGCATGACCGACGGAGTTGTAGCCCTGGACTCCGCCGGAATTGAGCCACGCCATGTGGACGCCGTCGCGACGCAGACGGTCGCCGAGATGCATATCTTCCGGCAAAAGCTGCACGTTGCGGAAGCCGATGCGTGCGAGCGAGTCGGCAATGTCCTGCGCGACCGCCTCGTAGCTCTTCCACGAGCGCGTATTCGAGGTCTTGTAGAGAACGCTGCCCGGCGCAGCCTTGTCGCCGCCGAATATGACGGCAATGCGCAGGGACGACATCAGGCGCTCCATCTGGTCCTGGAGCCTGGCCGTCTCGCCGCGCGCCGTTTCATACCGCTCATCGACACGCAGCTGCGCTGCGCGCTTGGTCAACACCGGATACATGACGTCCCCGCTTTTAATTTTTATGCCATGAGATTGAGGGTACTGGATGAATCCCGCGTAAAGCTTTTGGGCGGCGGAACCGCAAAACGGCGGCAACCTTTCCAAAGGTTTAACAAGAAGTCCGCGCGCGAGCGCGGCGGGCCATCTGCCGCCCCCGAAGGAATTATTGTCCATGCCGAAGCGGAGATTCGCACAGCCGCGCGCGCCGGCCATCTATCAATGGTAAGTTAATCAGTGTCGAGGATATTGCGGGATCATCAATAACCTTAGCCGCGAGGGCAGCTAAATGAGCTCGTCTTTTCCTCCCAATCAAGCCCGAGAGGGAACGACCGCTCAAGCTGTCGCACCGGGCCCCGGTCCGGAAAAGGCCGTGCGGGTCCCCGACGGCTTCGGGGCCCTCGCCAAGCTCCCCGGCGTCGTCATCTACCAGCGGCTGGTCACGCCCGACGGCCAAATCCGCTACACCTACATCAGCGAGGGCGCGCGCGAGCTGTTCGGGGTTTCGGCCGAGGAGATCATCTCGGATCCGAAGGCGCTGTTCAGCTGCCACAGCGCGGATTACAGCGCAAAATTCAAGGAACGGCTGCTCGCCGCCTCGAAATCGCTCACGTCCTGGGACGTGGAAGCCTCGATCGTCAGCCGCGACGGCCGGAAGAAATACACGCACGCGATCGCGCAGCCGGAACGCAAGCCGGACGGCTCCGTCCTGTGGACCGGGGTCATTCTCGACGAGACGCGAAGCCGAACGGCTTTCTTCGAGAATCTCTCCCAGGGTTTCCTGCTGTACGACGCAGAAGACCGACTGATCCTGCGCAACAATCACTTTCTCGAGATGCTTCCGGCCTTGCACGACGTTGCGGTTCCGGGAGCGCACTACTCCGATATCACGCGCGCCGAGATCGCGGGCGACCGCGCCGCTTCGCTCGAGGATCCGGAGCTGTTCGATTCCGAATTATACGAGATGTACCGCCAGCGGCTGGAAAAACACGCGGATGCGCACAGCATGTTCGAGCGCGAGCTCGACCGCGATCGCTGGCTTCTGGTGAACGAGCATCGAACCGAGGAAGGAACGGTCGTTCTCTACACCGATATCAGCGAATTGAAGCGCCGCGAGCGGGAAATCCGGCATCTCGCCTATCATGACGTGCTGACCAACCTGCCCAATCGCATGCTTTTTCAGGAGCGCATCGAGGAAGCCCTCAACCGGGCGCGAGAGCGGAACACGACGGCTGCTCTCATGTGCCTCGACCTCGACAACTTCAAATACGTGAACGACACCCTCGGCCATTCCGCGGGCGACGACCTTCTCAAATGCGTCTCGACGCGGTTGCGGTCGTGCTTGCGGGACTCCGACACCATCGCCCGTCTCGGGGGCGACGAGTTCGGGATCGTCATCACGGACCTGCCGGATGCCGAATACGCCACGTCGCTCGCGTGGCGGCTGTCGGACGCGGTCAATCAGCCCATCGATCTGAACGGGCAGCGGGTCAACATGTCGGTCAGCATCGGCATCGCGACCGCGACCAATGGCGACACGACGTCCGACCGGCTCCTCAAGGATGCCGACCTGGCGCTCTACCGGGCAAAGGCCGACGGCCGCGCCACTTTCCGCTTCTTCGAAGCCGAGATGGACGCGCGCGCCCAGGAACGCCGCATGCTCGAGATGGACCTTCGTCATGCGGTCGCTAAAGATCAGCTCGAGCTCCACTATCAGGCCCAGGTCGACATCTTTTCGAGCGAGATCACCGGCTTCGAGGCGTTGGTACGCTGGAACCGGCCCGGCCAGGGCATGGTTTCGCCGGCGCATTTCATCCCGCTTGCCGAAGAGACCGGCATCATCATGAGCCTCGGCGAGTGGGTGCTGCGCAAGGCGTGCAAGGATGCGGTCGGATGGCCTTCCCCGGTCCGCGTCGCGGTCAACGTTTCGGCCGCCCAATTCAAGGATCGCGACCTGGCCAAGCTCGTCGGTCGCATCCTGCAGGAAACCGGATTGCCGGCCGCCCGGCTCGAGCTGGAGATCACGGAATCCCTGCTCTTGAAGGACGTCGACGAAAACCTGCACATCCTGCAGGAGATGAAAAATCTCGGCGTTCGGATTTCGATGGACGATTTCGGCACCGGCTACTCGTCCCTGATGAACCTTCGCAGCTTCCCCTTCGACAAGATCAAGATCGACCAGTCCTTCGTGGGCGACATCGAGCGGCGTCCCGACGCCGCCGCGATCGTGCGCGCCGTGGTGGCGCTCGGCAACAGCCTCGGCATGGTGACCTGCGCCGAAGGCGTGGAAACGGGGGAACAGCTGTCCTACCTGCGCAGCGAAGGCTGCGTCGAGATGCAGGGATTCTACTACAGCAAGCCCAAGCCGCTCGCCGAGGTCGTCACCATGATGCGAGCGACCCACGCCAAGCTCGCCATCCCGCTGCAGCCGGTCGATTTCGAGGAATATGGCCTGACGACCGACATCCGGCTTCCGGCCGCCTGATGCGGGCGATCGGGCCGGGCCGGCGCGCCTCGAACGATCGGAGATCAGCGATTTTTTCTGCTGGCCTGCCAGAATCTCAGCGCGCGTTGGGCGGAAGATGCCGACAGCTTGAGATAGGTGGCGGAGGCGCTCTCGATTTCCGCTGAATTCGGTCCCTCGGGGCTGGGACGCGCCAAAATGATGGCGTGCATGATGGTCCAGTCCAATGCCACCACCTTGCACAGCACCAGCAGGCCAAAAACATTGTCGTCATGCACGAGCTGCTCGACCAGCTCGATCGGCACCGCCGAGAGAACCGAGAGCGCGGCGATGAGCTCGGGCAATTTCCTTTCGTGCGCGAATTCCAGCAACGACACCTTGATGTGCTCGGTATCCTGGCCGAGCGCGCGCACTCTGCGTTGCGCCGCGGCATAATCCCGCGAGATCGCCGCCTTCTTGAACTGAATCGATATATTTCCCAGAATTTGCTCGATCGATCTTCTGGTATCCGGCTGAGCGGAGGCCAGCAGCTTCTGCCTCACCTTGTCGGTCGCCTGGCTCAGGATCTGCCGGAACAGATACGGTGGAATGTCGGATCTTCGCGCGACCGTTTCCGAAAGTCTCTCGTCCCCATCGGCCTTTATGGCGAGCTGCCAAAGGCCGGTTTCGGAGAAGCGGGCGCCGGGATTGCTCGCCAATGTATTCGCCACCTCGGGGTCCCCGCGCTGCACCAGGAACTCCGTCACCGCGTCGTTGAGCGTCGGGCGGGTGGCGATCTTGGCCAGATGCGCCTGGCTCTTGGCCCCCGCGAGCTTGACGAGCTCGCCATCGGTCAGCCTGTCGGACTTCGCGAGAACCGGGCCGGAGACCTCGACGGCGTCGTCCCATGCGAGGCGCCGAATGATGCCGGCCGGCGCGTTGGGCACCGGCGCAAGCTGCTTGCTCAGCTCGACAACCGCCCTGGTCTCGATCTCCTTGACGAGCCGGCCCATGACATCGTCGAACAATGCGACCTGCTCTGAGGTGAAATTCTTGGCGTTATTGACGAAGAGATCGGTGATACGCTGCAACACTTCCATGCGCCGGTCCGTCGACCCCGCTTTCAGCGCATTCTCGAGCTCATCGATGATGGTTGATGAGAGGCCCACTATCGTCCTTTGTCATGCGTAAGGTCGGTCAGCGAATCTCGCCTTCGATCGATTCCATGGTCGCACATTCAGCCGCGAAATCGTCTTGTATGCGAAAATAGCCGGGAGCGGTCACACGCAGGGCAAAGGCCAAGTCCTTGTCGCAGCGCATGTTGCGTCCTGCTCCAAGGCCCGACAAGGTCGATTCCCGCGCCCAGGCTATCTTTTTCGTCACCTGCCGGAACGCGTGACCGAGACTGACACTCGTTTGGTGTCCTCCGATGACCCCCGAGCCATTGGCGACATCCGATTTCATCCGTGTGTTCCCTGGCCACGCCGAAGCCGGAGACTCCGTCCAGGAATCTCCGGCGACGACAATCTTCGAGAATGACCGATGAATCTGAAGGATGAATTACCATCCTCACCCGCCGATTCGCGCCATCTTTGGGGGCAATTCACAGCTTTCTGGATGGTTTGATCCGTCCCCCGGTCCGGCATGGAGCCGGAGGGCGCCGACGCGGCCAGAACGTATCGTCAGGCGCCATCGGCTCGGTACGGTGCCGCCGCCCATTGCGCATGAATCATCCAGCCTGCGCCAGAAGCGCCTCGGCCTCCGCACGGGTCGGCGCCGTTATGCTGCCACCGAAGCGTGTGCATTTGACGCCGGCGGCCGCAGCCGCAAACCGCATTGCGGTCGCGGCGTCGTCGCCCTCGATCAACGCGAGCGTAAATGCGCCGTGAAAGACGTCGCCGGCCGCCAGCGTATCGACGGCCGTGACGCGGAATACCGGCATCTCGCGGATCGCGCCCCTGTCGTCGCGCCACTGCACCGGATTCGCGCCGTCGGTCACGGCCAGAAACGCATTGGTGGCACAGCCGAATTGGCGCAACGCGGAGCCCAGGTCGTCGGTCGCCATCGTGGCGCGCAGGCTCTCGGCCGAAAACACCACATGCGAGCAGGCGGAGAACAGCGCCGCTCCCGGACGCGCCGGCTTGTCGGCATCGAGCACGACCGGGATGCCGCGCCGCAGCGCGGCCCGGCAGATCGGCAGCGCGAAATCCGGAAAGCGGTTGTCGGCCAGCACCGCGTCGGCGCCGGCGACGAGCTTATCCGCGTCGAGCGGCGTCACCGCGTCGAGACGGCGGCTGCGATGGGTCACGATCGTGCGCTCGCCGCGCATATTGACGAAGATGGCCGAAATCCCCGAGGCGACGCCGTCGAGCCGCACACAGCCGGCGCAGTCGACGCCCTCGCGCGCCAGCCCGGCGAGAATGCGGTCGCTGATCGGTTCCTGGCCGGGCGGCCCGCCGAGCGGTCCTGCGAAACTCGCATCGCCGCCCAGGCGCGCGATCGCGACCGCCGCGTTGGCGGCGCAGCCTCCCCCGACCGCCAGGAATTCGGCCGCCTCGACCTTGGCATCGGGGCGCGGAAACTCATCGATGCGGAAGACTTCATCGAGCACCGCGATGCCGGTGCACAGGATGCGCGGGCGCCGTCGATCGGCGCATGTTCGGGTCGGCGAGGCGGAGGCCGCTTCGCCGGAACATGCCCTACCCGAAGCCACGCGCGTCCCCTTCCACCCAGGCGCGGATGATGTGATGCGCGATCGCGACCGGGGGCGGCGTGCCGAGTCCGTCGGGATGGCGACGCAGCAGCATCAGCGTGACCTCGTCGCGATCAAACCAGCGCGCGCCCTCGAGCTCGGCCGGATCGACCGAGATGTCGCTGGTCAGCGCCTCGGCGTGGCACCCGATCATCAACGACATCGGAAACGGCCAGGGCTGCGACGCGAAATAGCCGACGCGCCCGCACACGATGCCGGCCTCCTCGCGCACCTCGCGGCGCACCGCTTCCTCGATGCATTCGCCCGGCTCGACGAAACCGGCGAGGCACGACCACATGGATGACGCAAAACGCGCGGACCGCCCGAGCAGGCACTGATCGCCGCGCACCGCCAGCATGATCACGACCGGATCGGTACGGGGAAAATGCTCGGTCTTGCAGGCGGCGCATTCGCGCTTCCATCCCGCCTCCACCGCCTCGGTCGGCTCGCCGCAATTGGAGCAAAAGCGATGGCGCGAATGCCATGCGAGCAACGCCTTCGCCTCGGCGAGCGGCGGCAGGTGCTCGGGATCGACCAGCCCCTGCACGGCGATCGAGCGCAGATCCGTGACCATGAGATCGTCGCGGGCCTTGAGCGCTTCGGCTGCCGCTTTGCCGATGCCGATGCCGAAACGGGGGACGCCGTCGCGCAGGCCGAGAAAGACCGTTTCGCGCGGCGGCGCGAGCGCGCGCGCGTCATCAAGCCCGAAGAGCGGCTCGCCGCCGCCTTCGCGCTTCCTGGCGATCACCAGCTCGCCGCCGACCACATAGGCGCCGGCGCGGCGATCGGCCGCGAGCGCCGCGGCGTCGGGGCGACGTTCGGCGGCCCGTTCGATCAGGCTCGCCGTATATCCAAGCTGGGGTTTCGGCCCGAGATCAGGGCGGGGGGACATGAAGTTCTCCGGTGGGCGCGGCGAAAATCGCACGCCGGAGACGTCGGCGCAACTTCAGGGCTTCGACGCATCGCGACGAAGGCGGCGAGCCGTCACGCGTGGACCAGCGGCCCCGGCGCCTTGAGATACTGCGTCGTGATCGCATGGGCCGACCAGTAGGCGAGCGCGCCGACAAGGCCGGTCGGGTTGTAGGAGGCGTTCTGCGGGAACACCGAGGCGCCCATGACGAACAGATTATCCGCGTCCCAGGACTGGAGATAACGGTTCACCACGCTCGACTTCGGGTCGGCGCCGGTCATCGTGCCGCCGGTGTTGTGGGTCGACTGGTAGGGGACCACGCTGTAGTTCCCGCGCCGCACCGCCGGCGAGCTCATCAGGGTCGGGTTCATCGCCTTGCCCAGCCGCCCCAGCGTCTGGCCGAGATATTCGGCGAGCTTGTAGTCGTTGTCGCGGAAATTATAGGTCATGCGGATCAGCGGGCGGCCGAGCGCATCGGTGTAGGTCGGGTCGAGATCGAGGTAGTTCTCCCGATGGGCGTAATTGCAGCCGGAGGCGCCGATGTTGAAGGCGTGGCCGTACCACTTGGCGGTCGCCTTCTTCCAGTCGCGGCCCCAGCGCGGCGTGCCGGGCGGCACCGGCCGGGTCAGGATCGGCCGGCCATTCGAGGTGCCGCCCTGGATCCAGGCGCCGCCGAAGAAGCCGAGGCCCGCATGGTCGAAATTATCCCCGTTGAAGTCGTCGATGAAGGTGCCGTGCGAGCCCGACGCCATGAACGGGTTGATTTCCTTGTCCTCGAAGAACACCGTCAAGGAATTGCCGCTGACCTGGTAGCAGTAGTTCTTGCCGACCGCGCCCTTGCCCGACGCCGGATCGTAAGGCTCGCCGATTCCCGAGACCCGCATCAGCAGGACGTTGTTGAACACATAGGCGCCGAGAATGACGAGGCCCGCGGGCTGCTCGTATTCCTCGCCGCTGCGGGTGTCGACATAGCGCACCGCCTTCACCTTCCTGGCCTGCTTGTCGTAGACGAGATCCTTGACATAGGCGTGGGTGCGCAGCTCGAAACGCTCGTCGGCGAGCAGCACCGGCAGCACGCAGGCGTTGGGCGAAGCCTTGGCGTTGGCCTCGCAGCCGAACCGCTCGCAATGGCCGCAATATTCGCAGGCGCCGAGCGTCAATCCTTCGGGATTGGTGTAGACCGCGCTCGCATTGCTGGCCGGGCCCGGGAACGGGTGGTAGCCGAGATTCTTGGCAGCCGCCTCCATCAGCGAGCCCGCCATGCTCTGGACCAGCGGCTTGTTGGGATATTCCGACTGGCGCGGACCTTCGAACACGTTGCCGCCAGGAACGATCCGGCCGCGCAGGTTGCCGGCCCGGCCGGAGACGCCGCACAGCTTCTCGAAGCGGTCGTAATAGGGCTCGAGCTCGTCATACGAGACCGGGAAATCCTCGATCGTCATCTCGGCCGGAATCGCGTTTTTGCCGTAGCGTTCGGAGAGATGGCTCTTGAGCTTGTGATCGGACGGCAGGATGCGCCATGTGAGGCCGTTCCAATGCGAGCCCGCGCCGCCGAGGCCCGTGCCAGGCAGGAAGGAGCCGAGGCGGCGGATCGGCAGCGCCGTCTCGGACACGGAATGACGCAACGACACGGTTTCCATCTGGGTGTCCTGGAACAGCTCCTGGCGCACCGCATATTTGAGGTCGTCGCGCACGCTCGGCAGCGCGAAGTCGTCGCGCGCGGTGCGATTGGCGCCGCGCTCGAGCCCCACGACCTTCAGTCCGGCCTTGGTCAGCTCGCGCGCCAGAATGCTGCCGGTCCAGCCAACGCCGATCACGACCGCGTCGACTTCCTTGAGTGTCGTTGTCATGCCGGCTTCCCCCTCCTGGCATTTTCCGGCGTAACCCTGCGCGGGCCTTGATCAGCGGCGCCCGCCGGTTCGCCGTAAAAAATGCGAACAACAAAAACGAGCGCGCGCCTCGATTCGAATCGGGCGCGCGCTACGAGAAGTCCGCGATCGAACGCGGCGGCTTGTCGTATTTCTTGCCGAAATAGGTCTTGATCTCCTCCTTGTAGGTGGCGGGCAGACCCGGATAGCCCACCATCTTCCACGACGCCTTGTCGCGGTTGCCGCCATAGATCGGATCGGCGAAGAAGCCTTCCATGGTGATCTGCAGAAGCGCGTCGAAGAACATGTTGCTGGAAAAGCCCGGAAAGCCGGCCTTGCCGGCTTCCATGGTCTTGAGCGCGGCCTCGCGGTCCGCCTCGCCCAGCCGGTCGAATTCCTTGCCGTAGGTCCTGCGGGTGAAATCATTCGCCGCCACGACGCCGGCGCGGAAAAACTCGCGCGGCGTGAGCGCCAACTGATAGCCGAGCTCGGGCTTGGCCTTGGGGAACGGCCCCTGGCGGTAAAGCCGCGCGCCGTTGCCGTAGGCTCCCGCGAGCTGGCGATCGATGAAGACGGCGACGCCGCAGTCGCTGCCCGACGGCGACAGCTGGTCGGCCGGAATGAGCGTATCGACCGCCGCCACGATGAAGGCGGCCTCGGTGGCGTTGAGCGTGAGCCATGCGTGCGCTTCGGGCAGGTCGCCCGGCGGCACCGCTTGCGCCGCGGGTGCGGGCGTCTGCGTCTGCGCGGGCGCGACCGTGGCGAGCGCCGCAGCGGTTCCGGCAGCGGCGCCTTTGAGAAAATTCCGGCGTGGGATGGTGTCGTCGGCCATCACGTTCCCCCTCTTGGTGACGGCATCGTGGGCCGCCAGGCGCCGCGCTGTCGCGCTTGGCGCGCGATCTCAGGCGATCGGCGAACCAAGTCTAGAACATTTTTCGCCCACATGGACAGAAATTCGCTGCGCCCTCCCCTTCAGGCGAATCCGATGGTGCGTCGCAAGGCGGCGATGAAGCGCGCGAGCTCGCCCGCCCCATAAGGCTTCGCCGGCACCGCGCCCCACACCGGCCTCGGCCAGGCTGCATCGTCTTTCCGGCGTGCGACCACATGGACATGGAGCTGCGGCACCACGTTGCCGATCGCCGCCACATTGAGCTTGTCGCAGGACGTGATGCTCTTGAGCGCGCGCGCGACCCGCGCGATCTCGGTCGTCAACCGCGCCTGGTCCGGCTCGGCGAGGTCGATGATCTCGGATGCCCCGGTGCGGCGCGGCACCAGCAGGACCCAGGGAAAATTCGCGTCGTTGACGGCGAGCACGCGCGACAGCGGCAGGTCGCCCACCGGCGTGGCGTCCTTCTCGAGCTGCGGATGCAGCGACCAGGGTGGGGCGGCAATGATCATGGGGCGCCGGACGCGCTGGCCTCGCCGGGCGGCTGCCGGGACGGCCATGTTGGTTGGAGGTTGCAAGCCTTTCTTAACTTAGCACGCCATAATCGGCATCTCCCTTTGCTTGACTCCCTGCGCGGGCGAATACGCATGCTGGAATCCCTGCCGATCCTGGCCTCCAGGCTGACCGGCGTTTGGCCGGACTTTCTTGTCGGCATCACCTTGATGGTGGCCGTCTCCAGCGCGCTGTGCCTGTTTTCCAGCCAGGCCTGCAACCCGGGACGGGTCTGGTGGCGCAATCCCGGGCTTGTGACCGACATCTGTTATTGGCTGGTCGTGCAGGCGCTGGCGCCGTTCCTGCGGATGGGGCTTCTGATGGCGCTGGCGGCCGTCGCGCTCGCCTTCGTGACCCAGGACGAACTCAACGATTACCTCGTCAATGGTCGCGGCCCGCTCGGAGCGCTCCCCTTCTGGGGGCAGGTCGCGGCCTATCTGCTGCTGTCGGACTTCCTGTTGTACTGGAATCACCGCCTCTTTCATGGCGCCCGGCTCTGGCGTTATCACGCCATTCACCATTCCGCCGAAGAAGTCGATTGGACGACGGCTTACCGATTCCATCCGGTGAATTTGTGCTTCGGATCATTTCTCGTGGACGTGGTCATGCTTTACATCGGCGTGTCGCCGACGGTGCTTCTGCTGCTGGTGCCGTTCCAGGTCACGACCGCCGTCTTCGTGCACGCCAATCTCAATTGGACGTTCGGCCCGCTGAAATATGTCGTGGCGACGCCGGTCTTCCATCGCTGGCACCACACGTCGCCGGCCGAAGGGGGCAGCCGCAATTTCGCGCCCACTTTCGCCGTGTGGGACGTGCTGTTCGGAACATTCCATATGCCCGAGGGCAAGCTGCCGCAAAACTACGGCGTCGACGATCCGCAGTTCCCGCGCGACTTCCTCCGGCAATTGATCTTCCCGTTCAGGAACCGAAATGCGGGGATCGGCGCCGTTCTGACGCGCCCGCTCAATGCCCCGCCATCTGCGATCGGATCTGTCGGACCGCAGCCTGGATCCTGATCGCCAGCAGCTCCTTGCCGCGCTCGGCCGACGCCGTTGCGGGATTGCCGATGATGCCGGTCGGCCGAAGCGTGAACGGCAGATCGCCGAGCCGCTTGAGATCGACGCCTTGCGGATGCGTCGCCATCAATTCGGACGTGTCGATGATGCTGGCGTGCTCCCCGATATCCGGCCGGCTTTCGCCTTGGCGCAGCAGCAAGGCCACCTGGGCGGCGTCGGAATAATAGGCGTCGACATGGATGACCCGGACGCCCTTGCCGGCCCATTCGGCGTTGAGACGCGCCGCCACCTCGGCCTGCGCGGCCTGGCTGCCGCCATGGTCGGCGATCAGGCATATGGTTCTGAACCCGCCGGCCTTGAGGCTGCGGGCGATACCCTCGATCATGGATCCGTAGACCGCCTCCGGCACCCCGATCGTGCCGGCGAACCGCATGTGGCCCGTGGGCGGATCGTACTCCCCTTCCGGCACATAGGAGACCACCGGCGCCACCAGCGTATGGCCGAGCTCGGCCGCAATGCGCCCCGCCGCGTGGCGAACGATATGGTCATGCTTGCCCAGGATCATGTGGGGGCCGTTCTGCTCGATCCCGCCGGCCGGCACGATCACCGTCGTATAGCCGTGATCGAGCGCCGAGCGCACCTCGACCCAGGTCATGTCGGCGAGATCGATCGTGTTGGGCAGCGGCGCCGTGAGCGGCCGATTGACGACCGTGAGCGCAATGGCCAGTCCGGCCAGGGCGCTTATGGCGAACTTGCTGGGCGAAAAATAACGCATGTCATCGCCATTCGAGCCAAGTCTTCGAGTCAGGTCGCGATCCGTCGGGCGCCGCGAACCCGGCCGGTTTCGATCCGAATCCGCCGCCGTCATTGGTGGCAGGGATTTGTTAAGGTCCGCTGTGCGGGCGCATGCTACGGCCGCCACCGTTAATCGACCGTCAAGGCTCGTGCGGCATTGCTGGACGACGGTTATTTTGTCCTGCGTCCATGTCATGGCTCATGCCCGCACCAGCCCGCCATCTGAATTTTGCCCTTCTGCTCGGCCTCGCATGGGCGGTGACCGCCGCCTTTCTGCTCGCCGACCGGTGGCCGGAGATGGGCGAGCGCCTGTTCGACGGCGACGACGCCATGCGGCTCGTCCAGGTGCGGGAGTTCCTGGCCGGCCGCGGCTGGTTCGACCTGCATGAGGCTCGGCTTGGCGTGCCGATCGGTTACGACACCCATTGGTCGCGCCTGATCGACGCCGGGCTGGCGGGACTTTTTCTTGCGTTTCGTCCATTCGCGGATGCGGACCTGGCCGAGCGGCTCATGCGCGCCGTGTGGCCGCTGTTGTGGCTGCTCGTCGCCATGGCGGGCGCCGCGGCGCTGACATGGCGGCTCGCCGGGCGTCAGGCCGCCCTGATCGTGCTGGTTCTCTCGGCCTGCGCGTTGCCGGCATTCCAGCATTACAGGCCGGGCCGGATCGATCATCACAATGTGCAGATCGCGCTGGCGTTGGCGGTGGTGGCGGCGACCGCCTGGGCGGATCGCACGCGCCATGCGGCGACGCTCGCCGGAATGCTGACCGGCCTCGCGGGCGCGGTCGGCTTCGAGGGCCTGCCCTTCCTGGTGCTGTGCGGAAGCGCGCTTGCGCTGCGCTTCATCTGGACGGGAAGCGCGAGCGCGCCTTCGCTCGCGCGCTACGGCGTGGCTGTCGCGGCAAGCATGCTGGCGGGTTTCCTGCTCAACGTCGCGCCGGACCATTGGGGCCGCTCCGCCTGCGACGCCATCGCGGTCAATTGGCTCGTCGCGACCATGATCGCGGGTTTTGGTTTCTGGGCCGTGGCCCATGCCCATGGGGTCGGCCGAGCGCGGCTGAACGCAATGCCGCCGGCACCTTCGGCCGGTCGCCCGATGCCGCAAGTCGGCGCCCGCGCCGGTGCGATCGTCCTGGTGGGCGGAGCCGCGGTTCTGGCCTTCATGCTTTTCGAGCCGCGCTGCATCCACGGTCCTTTCGCCCTGACGGCGGATGCGGTCAAGGCGATCTGGCTCGACGATGTGGACGAGACGGTGCCGCTGTTGTCCTTCGTGCGCGGATTCCCGGTCGTCGGCGCATGGATCTGCACGTTTCCGCTGATTGCGCTGCTGGCGGCGCTCTGGCTCGCGCGCGATGGCGAGACGCGGCGTGATTTCGGTTTCCTGCTGGCGGTTGCGGCTTGCCTTCTGTCCGTCGCCGGCACGTTCGGCGCCATGAAGATCTACGCCTATGCGATGTGGTTCGGCATGCCGCTGGTGGCCGCGCTGGCGTCCCGGTTGACCGTCTCGTCGGGCCTGCGCGCGTCGCTGATCCGGGTCGCCGCCATCGTGGCGCTCACGCCGACGGTCGCCACGACGGCGGCGCTCGCCATCGCGCTGGCGGCGGCGGGCGAGGACCCGGCCAAGCCGGGCGTTCCGGAGCGGATGATCTGCACGCGCAACGACGCCTACGAGGTCCTGGCGCGGCTCCCGCCAGGATTGGTCGCGACCGACGTCAATTATGGGCCCTATGTGCTGGCGCTGACACCGCATGCGGTGGTCGCCGCGCCCTACCATCGGCTTGCGGCCACCAGCATCGTGGCGGCCTACGCCATTTTCACCGCGCCGCCGGAAGATGCCCGCCGCATCGCGGATTCCACCGGGGTGACCTATATCGCGGTGTGCGGGCGCCGCACCTCGACCGGCATGGATCCGGGCCCGGGCAGCCTGCGGTCGGAACTCATCGGGAACCGGGTGCCGGATTGGCTCGAGCAGATCCCCGAAACGCGCGGGGCGCCGTTCGCGGTCTATCGCCTGCGGCATTGACGGCTTGGCCCCGGCGGCCGCGTTGCGCCGCGTGACCGGACGCAAAAGCGGGCGCTTGCATTCGCCTTCCGTTCCGCCGATATATTGGGCGGGAGGTTGGCGGTGGACGAGCCACTCGCCAACCGGGTCAGGTCCGGAAGGAAGCAGCCCTAACGAGCTCCGGTTCGGGTCGCTCGTCA
>Ga0137415_10000505_pt1 | contig 37336 bp, 29 predicted proteins | sample CZODoug3_1_1_16f_FD_183082 | JGI IMG/M metagenome (GOLD analysis project Ga0137415, IMG submission 183082) | Vadose zone soil fungal communities from Angelo Coast Range Reserve, California, USA - CZODoug3_1_1_16fungal (Hybrid Assembly) | ecosystem: Environmental > Terrestrial > Soil > Vadose...
CGAGTTCGGCGCTTGTAATGAGGAGAGCTGCGGTTCGATTCCCAGCGCATCCAATTCCTTTTCTGAAAATTCCAACAGTCGTAGCCCCTCGTTTATCATATTCCTACACTAGACTCGTAACCATCGGTCTATAAGATGTGAAACTTGTCGATAGACCCGACGAGCTTATCTCTCATAGACGACGGTCACCAGTTTAACAACAACTAATGAAACGCATTCCGTCCTGAGCTAATAGAATGTGCATGATGTAATCTAGTAGAGCTGTACCGCAATATTGTGTTTATCAAGTTCTCCAGTTGGCTCTGTCACTGCGAATTAATTCGGTGGTATTATCAATACCATCAATCGAAACCTGTCGCCAAAACATTGAGCCATCATTGAATGTAAGTTAATGATATAAGGGAATACAAACGCTATTGGAGGTTTGGTTAAAGCTTCCAGATGAGCCACCTCGTTTGTGACTGGAGGATTTACGGTTCATGGCATCCATTTGTATCTCCCAAAGCGGCTCCATCAGGTCGAGTACGAAGCGATGCTCGCTGGCGAATAATGCATCTGGACTTTCTGGAGCAAAGATGACCGGTTCGTCGTACCACTCAACGCCATTGGACTCCGTTGGTTCTTCTCCCTCCTCAACAGGGGTGTCATTTCCATCTCCGCCATTGTCATTCTCTCTGACGTATTTCAATGCCTTCGAAACCTGCTCTTTCAACGCTGGTACATCGACGTCGTTCTCAATCGTTCGCGGGAGAACGTGGTCCGGTTCATGACCGAACAGGCGAAGCGAGCTTTGTCCGACTCCGAAATCGTGCATGGGCTGAAGTTGCTTGAACTGCAGCGTTACCTGATGCTGATGTACACGAGTTGCGGATGGTTTTTTGACGACCTCTCCGGAATCGAAACGGTGCAGGTGATTCAGTATGCGGGCCGCGCCCTACAACTGGCCGGGCAGTTGTTTCCCGAGGACGTGGCAACGCCGTTTCTCGATTTGCTGGCGCAGGCCCGGAGCAATCTTCCGGAGCAGGGAGACGGGCGCTCGATTTACGAACATTACGTCCAGCCCGCGATGGTGGATCTGGAGAAGGTGGGCGCTCATTACGCAGTCAGTTCCTTGTTTGAGGAATACGGGCAGACAACGCGGGTCTATTGCTACGACGTGGAGCGGATGGAGTACCGCACATCGCGCCAGGGGAAATTGCGAGTGGTGCTGGGGCAGGCCAGCGTCGCTTCAGAAATTACTTGGGAGGCGGATCAGCTTACTTTCGGTGTGCTGCATCTTGCGGACCATAGTGTGATTGGTGGAGTGCAAAAATTCCAGGGAGGGGAGGCCTATCGCATGCTTGACCAGGAGGTTGATAAAGCCGTCGCCAGTGGGGACCTGGCGGAATTGGTGCGACTGCTGGAGAAGAACTTCGGATCTGGCACCTACACCCTGCGGTCGCTCTTTCGTGATGAGCAGAGAAAGATACTTGGCGTTATACTGGAAGAAGCTACCAACCAAGCCCGCGTTCTGTACCGAAATTTTCACGACGAACATGCTCACTTGATTCGCTTTGTGACTGACCTGGGAGTGCCTTTGCCTCGGCGCTTCCGGCTGGCAGTCGATTTCACGCTGAACTCGGATCTGCTCGACGCATTTTCGAACGGTGAGGTAGATTTGAACAAATCCAGAGAAATCCTCGAAGAGATCCGGCGCACTGGCGTGAAGCCCGATGCGGTTACGTTGGAATTTTCCTTGCGTCAGACAATTGAGCGGCTGTTCGCGCGATTCGTTGCTAATCCCATGGAAGCGGGTTTGCTTCAGCGCTTGGAAGAGACCATTGACCTGGCTCTCAGCTTGCCCTTTACGGTGCGTCTCTGGGAGGCCCAAAATACTTATTACGGCATGATGAGAAATTATGCCGGTCAAGTTCAGGAACGCGCGGAACGCGGAGACTCCGAGGCGCGGGTCTGGCTGGAAGGGTTTGCGCGGCTGGGGGAAAAGTTGAAAGTGAAAGTTCAGATTAACGCACCCGTAAGCGCCTAGGTTAGCTAAATTGACGCCAGCTAGACCCCGGCCGACACGACCTGGCCGGGAGCTTCGCCCGGCGCCTTACCCCGTTCCAGCCGTTGACGATAACGGATATGACGCCAACGCGTCATTTCGACCAGCGGCCGCCAGACGCCATGTACGAGGTCGTGTTTGATCAGCTGGTGCCAGAGGCGGTTGGAACGCTTGTACAAATACGACATTGCAAGATAAAGAGGTACAGCACTCCAATCTTCCGGGCGGCGACGCCAGATGGACGAGTGCGAGAACAAACGTTCGTAGATCCAGGCGTATCCGTGTTCCAATTCGTCCGGAGTCATGTGCTTGGGCCGGAAAACGGCGTGAGCGGTGTCGTACAGAGTCCAGTCACGATGGAGCAGTCTATTTTCAGATTCCATTTGCCGGAAAAGCGGGGTTGCGGGATAGGGCGTCAGGATGTGAAACGTGGCGCACTCCAATCGATTCTCCTCCACCCATTCTGCGGTCCGCGCAAACATATCCTTCCGGTCGTGGTCGAAACCGAGTACGAACGACCCATTTACCTGTATTCCGAAATCGTGCAACATGCCCACACGGCGTGCGTAGTCTGAGGTTTTCGGCGTCTTTTTGCGCGCTTCGGCCAGGTTCTCATCCGTGAGCGATTCGAAACCGACGAAAACTCCTGTGCATCCCGCCAGCGCCATGTTGCGAATCAGTTCTGGATCATCGGTGACATCGATCGAAACAGCTGCGCTCCAAATTTTGTTGAGCGGGCGTAGAGCGCGACATAGCGCATGCAAATAGTCCTTTCTGGACCCCAGGTTGTTGTCGATGAACACGGCGTAGGGCTGCTTGTCTGCGACGAATTCGGCCGCCACCTGGCGCGGATCACGCATTCGATAGGGCATCCTTAGACCGTCGGTTGCGAGGTAGCAAAAGCCGCATCGGTTGTGGCATCCGCGGGTAGCAATCAGGCTAGTGGTGGTCAAAAAACTGTGACGCGGAAGAATCCGCCGGCGCGGCGCCGGATCCTCGGAATATTCAGTATCGTAGTTCGCGCCATAGCTGGATCGTAAACGCCCGGTTTCGACGTCGCGGAGGATTTGCGGCCACAGTTGTACACCATCGCCGAGTGCCAGGGCATCGGCGTGGGGGGCGCACTCCTCGGGGCAAGACTGCACGTGAAGTCCTCCAAGCACCACTTTCGATCCACGCTTTCGATACCAATGGGCGAGCTCGAAGGCACGCCGGGCAAACGTCAGGTGCACGGTAATGCCCACAACTTCCGGCATGGGCCTAGACGGTGGGCGTCCGTCCAGCAGGTTTTCGTCCCAGTAATCGACACGCCAGTGATCGGGTGTGGTTGCGGCAAAGCTGATCAAGGCCAGACTTGGGGTTAGCACGTGTTTGCCCAAGCTTGCGTTTGGGTCTTTCGGATAGAAAGGATTGATCAGCAGCGCATAGTGCGATTCGATTGGAGCACCGCAGCCTGTGTCGTCGAGCATCGGAGCCTGAGTCATCTCCAGGGGAACCCAGCGCGTGCGAACAGACCGCAGGAAAGGCGTTTCGGGTGCGATCATTCGCACACTTTGATCCCGGAGGGGGTCGTCGTCAATAACATTTGAGGCGCGGCAGTTGTGCCAGGGAGAGCGTTTTTCATTTGGCAGGGTTCGGTCATAGCCTGCCTGCTCTCATCTTGGTGAGGCGAAGCTGGCGGGTCGTACAGCACCATAAATAGTTATTCACGTTTTAGATACAGACATTTCATTGCCTGACGGTTGAAGGGTTGGATGCCTCGATGTGCGAAGCCGGGTAGCTGCCGCTCTCGTCCACGATTCGGTCACTGTCTATCCCCCTGGAGATGGCAGAGCGGGGCCATCGCTATGATAAGTTGCACACCCTTTAGGCGTGGTGCCCTTGGCTTCCCGCAATTCGACGTCAGTATCGAAGCGATCGTTCCCTTGTTCACCGCAGCCGCAAGTGATACTCCCCGCGCAAGATAACTGAGCCTGGTGACTTCCGTTCGTTAATGGTACCGACACAGGAAACCAAATCGTGCCGAAGAATTGTTAAACTCGGCGGTCGAGAGGACTAAGAAAATGTCGCAGGCAGCGGTGGCGGTCGAAGGGGAGCGAGTGGGACGGTCTGGTGACCCTTGTGTGATGGTTATTTTTGGCGCCGCGGGCGATCTCACCCGCCGCAAGCTGATTCCTTCGCTGTATAACCTGGCGAAGTACAACCTGCTGTCCCGCGAGTTCGCGGTGATTGGCATCGCGCGGAACCCGATGTCCACCGACGAATTTCGCGCCAAACTGGTGCAGGATCTCAAGGAATTTGTGGCGGGGGAGGTTGATTCTGACCTGCAGCAGTGGTTTGAGCGCCACGTCTTCTACATTACCGGCGAGTTTGGCGACGCGAGCACTTACCAGCGGTTGCACGAACTTCTGCAGAAAGTAGACAAAGACCACGCCACCCACGGCAATTACTTTTACTATCTTGCCACCGCACCCGATTTCTTCGGTTCAATCGTGGAGCAGTTGGCTTCTACCGGTCTGATGTCGGAAGAAAGTCATCAGTGGCGGCGAGTGATTATCGAAAAGCCCTTTGGACGGGACCTGGATTCGGCCAAAGCCCTGAACCAGCAATTGCTCAAAGTTGTAAGCGAAAAGCAGATTTATCGCATTGACCATTATCTGGGTAAGGAGACCGTACAGAACATTCTGGCGTTCCGCTTCGCCAACGGGATTTTCGAACCGATCTGGAACCGGCGCTACATCGATCACGTCCAGATTTCGGTGGGTGAAGCCGTGGGAGTCGAAAAGAGGGGTGGCTATTACGATACCGCGGGCGCGTTACGCGACATGGTGCCCAACCACATCATGCAACTCATCACCCTCACGGCCATGGAGCCGCCGATTTCGTTTCAGGCGGACGCTGTGCGTGACGAACAAGCCAAGATTCTGCATGCAGTGCAGCCCCTCAGCTCGGAAGATGTGCTGACCCGGACGGTGCGCGGCCAGTACGGCGAGGGGGAAATGGCGGGCCAGCATGTTCCGGCTTACCGGTCTGAGCCGGGCGTCCCTACTGATTCACGTACCGAGACTTTCGTTGCCGTGAAGCTGCAAGTTGACAACTGGCGGTGGGCGGGAGTGCCGTTTTATCTGCGCACCGGGAAACGCATGGCTTCGCGGAGCACGTATATTGTGATTCAGTTCCGGCGGGCGCCATTTGTTCTCTTCCGCGATACGGAAGTGGACAAGCTCATGCCCAACCAACTGGTTTTGCATATCCAGCCGGAGGAAGGAATTGCTCTACGTTTTGCAGCCAAGACGCCAGGGCCAGTGATGCGACTGGGCACCGTGGACATGGATTTTGAATACGCCGACTACTTTGGGAAGCAACCGAGCACGGGCTACGAACGGTTGCTGCACGATTGCATGGTGGGAGACGCTACATTGTTTCAGCGGGCGGATATGGTAGAGGCGGGGTGGAGTGTTGTCAGTCCAATGCTGGACCTATGGAAGGCTTTACCGCCGCGAAATTTTCCGAATTATGCTTCCGGCACATGGGGGCCGAAAGACTCCGACGAGTTGCTGGAGCGCGACGGACGTCATTGGAGGAATTTCGAGAAGTGAGCTCGGAGGCTAAAGCCCCGTCCATCCGGAACTGCTTACGCGGCGCTAAAAGCGTCGCTCTTCCACGGTGCTGCCCGTTTTCGGAAGGTCTTCCCCAGTGTGCGGAAGGCGTTGGCCTCCGAAGACTATTCCTGGCGCAGCTCCTACTTGAATCCGATGGATTAAGGCTTGGGCCGCCGAGTTCCTATTAGTTACACCGCTATGCCGCACTTTCAGGGCTATATCATTTCTTACTTGTCACCGAGGGCCTCCGCCCTGGACTGCATTCTTGCGCCGCTTCGCGGCTACACGCGGCGCTACCGAATATTCGGCAGGAGTTTGAGATCGGGGACAAACGTTTATAATTTGTGAGCTGAGGAGCTGTGATGGGCCATCCTACCAACGAACGGTCGATTGTGACTCCGTATCGGCGGCACGAAGCAGGCAGCCAACCGAGTTCGCGATACGAGCCGTATCGGGCTTCGGTGCGGCGTGCTCCCTCCAAGCCGCTGATTTTTCTGCCGCACACTTTGTCGGAGGTGACGGGGCCGGTTTATGGGCATGGAGAGATCGGCGAAACTGACAACGATCTCACTCGTCAGCATCCGGGCGAGCCGCTGGGAGAACGTATCATTGTGAGCGGGCGCGTGCTGGATAGCAACGGACGTCCCATTCCCTGCGCACTGATTGAGCTGTGGCAGGCGAACTCGGCGGGACGGTACGCTCATGCCGTCGATCAGCATCCTGCGCCGCTGGATCCGAATTTCACCGGCACCGGACGCACCCTCACCGACGAAAACGGTGTGTACCGTTTTGTCACCATCAAGCCGGGGCCTTATCCGTGGCTCAATCATTACAATGCCTGGCGTCCCGCACACATCCATTTCTCTGTTTTTGGCAGAGCGTTTCTTTCGCGGCTGGTCACGCAGATGTACTTTCCGGGGGACCCGCTGTTCGCATTCGACCCGATCTATCAATCGCTTCCGGACGAAAAAGCCCGGCAGCGAATGATCTCCCGTTTCGATCTGGAAACGACGCAGCCCCAGTGGGCCACCGGATACAAGTTCGACATTGTATTGCGCGGCCCCGAGGCTACACCCTTCGAGACCTGATATGGACCTGGTCCCAACACCCTCGCAAACTGTCGGTCCCTTTTTTCATTTTTCTCTCACGAACGACAAGAGCTGTGTCCGCTGCATTGCCGGTCCGCAAGTGAGAGGTGAGCGCGTCCTGCTCACAGTGCGGGCACTAGATGGCAACGGTGAAGCGGTTCCCGACGCCATGATCGAAATATGGCAGGCGAACTCCGAAGGCAAATACAACCATCCCGATGACTCGCAACTGAAGACTGTTGATCCTGGCTTTCTCGGTTTCGGGCGAATGGGGACGGCGGAGAATGGAAGCTGCGAATTCGAAACCATCAAGCCGGGCCGCGTGCCGGGCCCAGGAAATGTTCCGCAGGCACCGCATCTGAACGCGGCCGTCTTCGCGCGGGGCATGCTCAAACAACTCTACACCCGGATTTATTTCGCGGGCGATCCGTCGAATCAGGACGATCCGGTTCTGACCCTGGTACCGGTGGAGCGCCGCGAAACTCTCATGGCGCATCCCGATGCTGCTCATCCCGGCGGGTGGCGATTCGATGTGAGGCTGCAAGGCGAGAGGGAGACGGTATTTTTCGACGTCTGATGCTGCCTCGACTTTCCCAAATACAAGGGTTGAGTGTTAGTCTCGGCAATGTCCGGCGCGGGGAGAAGTACGCATGGCGGCACGACTGATAGAGAGTCTAGCGACCAATGAAGCATTTGCCGAATTGTTTTCGGACACGTCCGTGCTGCAGGCCATGCTGGACTTCGAAGCCGGGCTTGCCCAGGCACAGGCGCGGGTTGGCATCGTGCCCCAGAAGGCAGCCGACGCAATCGCAGCGGCTGCGAAACCCATGGCCTTCGACGCCTCTAAGCTGGCAAAAGACGCGTTGCTCGCTGGCGCGTTGCCTATCCCGTTGGTGAAAGCATTGACCGAGCGGGTGCGCGCCAGCGACTCGGCTGCGGCGGGCTTCGTTCACTGGGGAGCGACCAGCCAGGACGTGGCAGATACGGCGCTGGTCCTGCTGCTCAAGCGCGCGCAACCAATTATGGAATCCGATCTCACCCGTTTGGAAAGTGCGCTGCGGCGGCTATCGGAAACACATGCGAACACCGTGATGCTTGGGCGAACCCTCCTACAGGCGGCGCCACCAATCACATTCGGACTCAAAGCTGCAGGCTGGCTTGGTTCAGTTCGCCGCAGCCGGGTGCGTCTCTCGAGCGCGTTCGGCGAAGGCTTGATGGTGCAATTTGGCGGTGCCACCGGAACCCTGGCGTCACTCGGCCAGCACGGAGTTGCCGTCGGACGCGAGCTGGCGAAGGAACTTGAGCTGGGCTTTCCTGACGCTCCCTGGCATAGTCATCGGGACCGCCTGGCGACGTTGGTGTGCGCCTGTGGAGTTCTTACCGGAGCGCTGGGAAAAATGGCCCGCGACATCAGCTTGTTGATGCAAAGCGAAGTGGGCGAGGCGGCTGAGCCAAGCGGGCCAGGGCGCGGTGGTTCTTCCACCATGCCTCACAAGCGCAATCCGAGCGGATGTTTGGTCACCCTGGCAGCGTCGAATCGGGTTCCGGGTCTGGTGGCAACTTTTCTTTCTGCGATGGTGCAGGAGCACGAGCGCGCAGCGGGAAGCTGGCAGGCGGAATGGCCCACCGTCGCGGCGCTGATCCAGGCGACGGGCGTCGCTGCCGCGTCCATGGCCGAAGTGGCGGAAGGGCTCTCGGTGGATCGAGCGCGAATGCGCGCAAACCTAGACGCTACGCGGGCCGTCATCTTTGCCGAGCGCGCCATGATGCTGCTGGGAGAAAAGCTTGGCCGGGACGTTGCCTTCAAACTGCTCGATCAGGCTACGCGCCAGAGCGTTATTCAAGGCCGGCGTCTCCACGAAGCGCTGGCCGAGATACCGGAGGTTAGCCGTCACCTCGACCGCGAGACCTTGAAGAAAATTGAAACTCCCGAAGAATATCTTGGCAGCTCGGAGGTATTTCGAAAGCGCTTGCTTTCTGATGCAGCTGATGCCGACGACGAAAAGGAGTAGCCAGCTTGCCGTTCGCAACCGTTGACAATATCCGCTTGTTCTATCGCCTTGAGGGCAAGGCAGACGGTCCTGTGCTGGTGCTGTCGCACTCGATTGGCACGGACCACGGCATGTGGGCACCCCAAGTGGAAGACCTGCTGCCCTATTTTCAGGTGCTGAGATTTGACACTCGTGGCCATGGCGCGTCCGATGCGCCAAAGGGCGAATACTCGGTTGAGCGGCTGGGACGCGACGTGATTGGATTGGTGGATGAGCTCAACATTTCCAAGTTCGCGTTTTGTGGTCTTTCGCTGGGCGGGGCGATCGGTCAATGGCTGGCTCTGAACGCGCCGGATCGGGTAAGCGGTCTGGTGCTCGCCAATACTTCCCCGCAATTCGGACCGCGCACAAACTGGGAAAGCCGCATGCAGACGGTGTCGGAAAAAGGGATGGCCGGAATCGCGGAAATAGTGATGGCGCGCTTTTTTTCTTCCGAAACTCTGGCTCGAGGCGATGTCTATGCGAATGCAGTGAAGTCGGTGTTGCTGGGGACGAGTCCCATCGGATACTGGGGTTGCTGCGCCGCACTCCGGGACTTTGACGACACACAGTCGGTGAGAAAAATCCGCATCCCGACCCTGGTGATTGCGGGTGACCGTGACGTATCGACTCCATGGGAAGGGCACGGTCAACTATTGGCCCACAATATTCCCAGCGCTCGCGCTCTGCGTCTGGTGGCCGCTCATCTTTCGAATCTCGAACGTCCGCGATCGTTTACCGTGGCGCTGCTTGACTTCCTTCTGCCAAGAGCGGAGTCGTTTGTCGATCCGCTGGAAGACGGATTCGCGGTGCGCCGCGCGTTACTTGGCGATGCTCATGTGGATCGGTCTATCGCTGGCGCCACTGAGTTCACTCGCGATTTCCAGAATCTGATTACACGCTATGCCTGGGGAACAATTTGGACTCGGCCGGGGTTGAGCCGTCGCACGCGGCGGCTGCTGGCGCTGGCTATCGCTGCCTCACTGGGACGTTGGGAGGAGTTTGGGCTGCACGTGCGCACTGGCTTGATGCGTGAACTCGAGCTGTGCGATCTGAAAGAAACCCTTTTGCAGACTGCGATCTACGCCGGAGTTCCGGCGGCCAACACCGGGTTCCACATTGCTGGCGAGGAGATTGAGAAGTTGAAGATAGGCTAGGGTTCGGCATCGAGTGGCACTTCCGATAAACTTCCTCACCACCTCGGGTCCTTTGCGTTACCTAGAGCCTGCGGTGTATCGAAGCGATGTGGTTGAAAGTCTGTTACGCCCGGTGTACCTGAAGGAAACTCGCAAACACCACGAGGGGGGCGAGCTCTCCGAAGCAGACTTCAAACGAGTGGAAGACCGCGCTGTGGACGAGGCGGTCGCATTACAAGTTCGGGCGGGCGTGAGCGTTCCGGTGGCTTTGAACCACAGCGCCAGGTTCGGGCAGATAGAACTACGGTTCTCGGGCTGGTGAGTTCGAAAAAGGCCATGCTCGAAAGCAAGGCCCAACGGAAGCGGCGCGTTGCTTCCGCCGCCGCCTTCGTTGGACTAGAGAGGCTGGCCCTCAGTCCCCAACATGGGCTCGCCTCAACTATGAGGGGGACCTGGTGACTGCCGCGGATCAGAAGGCCAAACTGCATCTGGTGGCAGAGACAGCGATCGCGAAGAAACCGGCACTGCTTACCCTCCTTTTTGAGCTGGCACATTATAATGTGCGTTCGCAATGGCGAATGACCTCATTACCGACTGCCACATCCATATCCAGCCGATGGAGATGCTCAAGCCTGAGGCATTCGAGCTCATAAAAAGTAAGGCTGCTGATTTCGATCGGATTACCGAATTCTGCAGGTCGCCCAAGGCCTTTCTCAAATATCTCGACGCCTCCGGTGTCGGCCGCGCGGTCCTGATCAACTACGTTGCGCCCGAAGTGATTGGCCTGCGTTCTGAAGTGAATCAGTGGGTGGCTGACTATGCCAGCACCGATCCTCGGCGGCTACTGTCGTGCGGCGGGCTTCATCCGCGACACTCGCCCAACGTCATGGCGGATGTGGAGCAGATTCTGCGGCTGAAGATCCGGATGATCAAGATCCATCCTCCTCATCAGTTGCTGTTTCCCAACGACTATCTGCATGGAGTGAAGGAACTCGAGATTATTTATCGGGCGGCGGAAGCCAACGGCGTGCCCGTGATGTTTCACACCGGAACGTCGATTTTTCACGGTGCTCGTAACAGGTACGGAGATCCGATTTACCTCGACGACGTGGCGGTGGATTTCCCCAAGCTGAAGATTCTCATGGCGCACGGCGGGCGGCCGCTGTGGATGGAGACCGCATTCTTCCTGCTGCGTCGGCATCCCAATGTGTTTCTGGATATTAGTGGCATACCGCCGAAGACACTGCTGAAATACTTTCCGCGGCTGGAAGAGATTGCGCACAAGACATTGTTCGGCACTGACTGGCCGAGTCCCGGCGTTCGGGAAATCAAAAGCAATCTTGATGATTTTATGGCGCTGCCTTTGAGCGATGGGACTCGACAGCAGATAATGTGCCGGACTGCGTTGGCGATCTGGCCTGCGTAGCTTCCAGCGTCCGTGTGGGGGCGTTCAGCTGCTAGTCGTTGGTTCTCAGTTCCTAGTTTTTGGCGCTGGAGCCGGCGGTGTTTTCTACCAGCAACGCAATTCCCTGTCCGCCACCGATGCACGCCGATGCGATTCCGTATCTTCCCCCGGAGCGCTTTAGTTCGCGGGCCAGGGTGATGGCCAGACGCACTCCGGTGGCTCCCAGCGGATGGCCGATGGCGATGGCGCCGCCATTTACATTCAGCCTGGCATGATCCACACCAAGCTCCCGCTCACAAGCGAGAACCTGCGCTCCAAACGCTTCGTTGATTTCAAAACGATCAATCTGTTCCAGACGCAAGTCGCTGTGCTCGAGGACCGCGCGGACTGCCGCGACTGGGCCAATACCCATAATTTCTGGAGGCACACCGACGGCCGCGCCGGCAACGATACGCGCTAAGGGCTTTTTGTCGTGTCTGCGCGCGAACGCTCCGGACGCAACTAGGGTCGCGGCCGCTCCATCCACTACGGCGGAACTATTGCCGCCAGTCTGCACGCCTCCGAACGCGGGACGAATTTTGGCCAGGACTTCAAGTGGCGAAGGCCGTACGTGACTGTCTTCGGCAAAAGATTCCACCTGACGGGGCAGGCGAATACCACGAGGAGCATATCCGGGGCACTCGAAAGTCTCGCTCACGATCGGCACGATTTCGCCACTGAGGAAACAGCCTTTCTGTGCGGCCACGGCGCGCGCGAAGCTGTCCGCGGCGAAAATGTCCACTTCTTCGCGCGAGATGTTATGTCGCTTGGCGAGGGCTTCTGCTGTTCCGCCCATGGTGAGATTGCAGCTGGGATCGAGCAGTGCTTCCCAGAGAAAGTCTTTGAACTCCACCTGGCCCATAGGAAATCCGCCGCGGTGAGTATAGGCGGCGATAGGATTGCGGCTCATGGATTCGGTGCCCACGCCCAGCGCCAAGTCGGCCTTGCCCAGCTTGATCAGATCGGCGGCTTGCAGGATCACTTCGATACCAGTGCCGCATACGCGTTGTACCAGGTGCGAGGGCACCTCTATAGGTACGCCGGAATAGAGGCTGATATGACGCGGCAGCATGTAGGTATCAAAGGAAGCTTGGGCCATACTGCCTGCGATGACGGTATCTACGTCAGCGGGAGAGACACCCGAGCGCCGGAACACTTCGCGGGCGACTTTGATTCCCAGATCAATGGGCGAAACCAGGCCGAGAATTGCGTTGTAGTCGGCGAATGCGGTGCGCACTCCATCGAGCAGCCAGACGTCGTCATATTTTGAGAGCAAACCCTTAGCCCCAGTGGTCATGCAATTCCTTTCTCTTTGGCGCCGTTTTGCGCTCTATCGCTTAGGTAGGTAAATATAACTGTAACCCAAGATCGATTTAGAGGCGCGTTTGCATCGCCAAAGCGCATCGTCCGATCCAAACCGATGTGTATCCGTTACGAAGATGGCCCAGGCGGTCGCGTAGATTTCAGGCGTCCTCCGAGACGCGGCTGCGGATTTCAAGGTCCCGGGAGGGATCTTTTACGGTAGCCCGCCACTTCAGTGGCGAGCCAATAGGAGGATGCGCATGCCGTAGACGCGACTGAAGCAACTCCCAACGCCAAAGGTGGCATGTCAGCCGTCCCCACCGGACGCGGTCGTTCCTTGCACACCGGAAGATCAAGTCCGGGTAAGTTGTTCAATCAGTTCTCGACGCTGCGGATAGAGCTTGATCAAGTTAGATCGTTTGCCTAATTCGAAGTCCTCGAAATCGAAACCCGGCGCCACGGTACAGCCTGCCAGGGCGAACGACTCAGGGTCCTTGACGCGCGAGGCAAACCAGCAGCCCGCCTTGACCACTGCCTGCAACCGTTCGCCCGCGTCGGGATTGCTGCCGAGCGAAATTTCCGAATAACGCCCGTCCTCTTCGATCACGTGGACGACGAACGGAGCGCCCGCATAAAAATGCCACAGCTCATCCGCGCGGAGACGATGGAAGGCGGAGAAGTTCTCCCCTTCCAGCAAGAAATAGATTGCGGTCGAAACCAGCCGCGGACCTGTGAACTGTGGGGGCAAGGCTTCCTTGGCGATGGAGAGGCCCGAGCGATAAGTCTCGCGATAGTACCCACCCTCGGGGTGAGCGATGAGGCCCAGTTTGTCGATCCAGTATTTGGCGGATGCGGTCATTGTTGCCTCTCCGTACTACCGCTTAACAAGCGGATCTCCGGGCCTGGAAATTATCGCTTATCAGAACGAGTTTTGTATTCTGCGCGAGCTGAAAACAGCCGGGCTTGCCCGGCTGGGCGGGTAGGACACCCACCCCTACGTGGGTCGTGGTAGATCCTCTACTGGATCTGGTGGCGGCAGTTCCGAGATTGCTGGGTATGCACGACGAAAACAGCACTGACAACGAAAACGAGGTGCCGTCTGAGATCAGCTCTGCGATCGACCGACGCATCGTTGTCGGACAGGCGCTCTATGCACTGGGGCGTCGCTCTGCATTTTCAGCGCATACCGGAGCATCGGCTTCATCGTTCTGGTGCAACTCAACTACGCAATCGCGCCTCGGTTTATGCGGCGTGCCGGTTCCTGATTCCCTTCGCGACGATTCACCTGGGTTTGACGCTGAAATGGCTGGCTATACATTGCCATCTTCCACCCAGGTTCATCCAGGTGTCGGTGAAGCGTCCGCGGCGCTCCCAGGGCCTGCCTTTGTCGATTCCCTTTTCATAGTAAGCGCCGGTCACGACCGCGGTGTTGCCGTAGGAGTGAACCACCAGGTCGCTGGACTGGAGAACCTCGGGGCGGTAAGACTTGTCGGCCACGGAGGCAACGATCTGTGCCTTGTTGTAGAGAGTGCCTTCGGCGACGGTCATGACGAAATCGTCCGCGAGCAGAAGCTGTACCGCCGGCGCATCGTTGTTCAGCTCGGCCCGATTCCAGAGGTTCTCCATCGCAATGATTTTGGTCGAGTCCTGGGCGACCGCGAGGAGGGGGACTGCCAACCACAGCAGAGCAGCCAGACTGCGTTTCATTGGAACTCCTCACCTTTGTGACTTAACAGCCTACGAACAAATTCCAACACGACACGGTTCGTCATAGCAGGGCTGAAGCCCTGATTGATCTTGAACGCTAGCGCGGCGCTTTAGGACCGCTCTTCCACGGAGCTGCGCGCTTCGGAGAATATTCCACGGCCCGTCGAAGTCGCGCCCTTCCCAGAGCCCATCCGGAGCAGCATTTTCCGTGGCTGTTAAAGGCTCGCCGTGGCAATACTCTATTACACTCGCTATTACACCCGTTGACGGGCGAGGAACTGCTTTGCGATGAGGTACCTTCAAGCCAGGTGAGTCAAGCGAGGGATCTGGCAATTTCTTTCGCCGATCGCCGGTCTGCGTATACTTAAGCGGTTTGTGCAGGGAAAGAGAAACTGGCCGCCTGAGGAGGTTTAATGGGGTTCAGTGCGAAATCGGGATTGTGGCTTCTTGCCCTGGTTCTTTGGCCCTCGCTGATTCAAGCTGCCGATCTAAAACCGGAAGACGTCGTTGCCCGTCATCTTGATTCACTGGGCACGGCCGCGGCGCGTGGAGCCAACAAGTCGAGGGTTATCCAAGGCACAGCAAAGTTCAAGATGCTAGTAGGGGGCGGCGGCCAATTGGAAGGCAAAGGGGCCGTGGTGTCAGAAGAACGCAAACTCAACATCATGATGAAGTTTCCTAACGACTATAAAGGTGAACAATTTATTTCGGATGGAGACAAATCGTATGTCGCGGCAACCACCGCCAGCCACCGACGCACCACCTTCGGCGAATTTGTGCTGAGTCAACCGGTGATCTTGCAGGAAGGATTGCTGGGCGGCGCTCTCTCTACGGCTTGGGCATTGTTAAACCTCGACCGCAACCATCCTCGCATTAGTTCTGGCGGACTCAGGAAGGTGGATGGACGGCAACTGCTGGATCTCCATTACCAGCCCAAGGGGAGCAACGAAATGGACATCCACCTCTACTTCGATCCGGAGACCTATCGCCACGTCGAGACCGTGTACTCGATAGCTCTGGCCACAGGACTGGGCACCTCCGTACTCAGTATTACCGATCAAGTCGGGTTGACAACCCCTTCTGGCCTGGCCGGAGGCGACCCCACCCAGAGTTCCAAGCAGCGAGATGTTCGTTACACTTTGGAAGAGCGCTTCAGCGATTTCACTACTGCCGAAGGGATCACCTTGCCCTCGCATTACAACATCCATTTCACCCAGGAACTACAGGACGGAAAAACAACCGTGTATGAATGGGACATGAAGGCCAACGAGGTATCAGAGAATATGTCGCTAGACCCACGAAACTTCCAGGTCAAATGAAGTACGCTCAGCAGAAGCAAGGTCGAGTTCCACGCCCTGAATCTCACCGAAACTATGGTCGGCTGCGAACGGAGTAATCCGTTTGCGCCTGCATGTGCAACCGAATATTTGCGGTTTCGGGTAAGGGAACCCGGAGGCTGCCGGTTCGCGCTGAAGATCTAGTGCGACCCAGCGGCAGCCTCGGCGTTCACGCCAGACAGGGCATCAGTTGCCCGGTTTCTTTTTGGGAGCAGAATCACCCTTCGGTGCCAGGGTGCGGACGTAGCTCAGAACCGAATGGATTTCGTCTTCGGTGATCAGGGTCTTGAAGGCAGGCATATTGCCCTTCCCCTCGGAGATCGACTCCGTCAGTTCAGCGTCCGATTTCTTCTGAACCTCGGGCGAGCGCAAATCCGCCGACTGCAGACTCTTCCCCACCGGCGTATTGCCGCTTCCGTCTTTCGCATGGCAGGTCAGACATTTCGCTTTATAGACGTTCGCGCCTGCCGACTCCTCCGCCGCAGCGGAACACGGCACGACCGCACGGAGCAGACCGAGGGTCAAAACGCCAAGTACCGACAGGTTCTTGAATAGTAGGTTCATAATCCCCCAAAATGTTAGTTGTGCCGCCACGGCTGGATCGAATTCACGCTCAACCGCACGGTCGAAACTTCGTAATTCTAGTGGTTCGTGCTGGTCAAATCAACGGAGCCCCCCACTTGCTTTAGGGGCGGGACTGAGGCGGCGCCAGCCCGATATTTCTTCGATGGCTTACCAAATATGTGTACGTCAGCGGACAGACGGCGCGAATTTTGCTTCTTACGATAGTGGTCAGTTGGCAGCGTTTGGCCGACGGCGAGATGGAATCGCTGGGAGATGGTCCATGGCATCCGACGAAACACCTTTCCTAGGCCCGGCCTTACGCTTTCCGCAATGGCAGGGCGAATACGAAGCAGCTTTGCGGGAGACAGACCGCAAGATGTTATTCAAGCGCGTCGAGATCGCGGAGGCCGCGCTCCTCAATCACCGTGACGCTTTGACGCAGGACTCCGACGGCCGAGTGGAAGAACAAGAGATTGAAAGCGCTCTGAAGAGTTTGCGCGCGCTGAAGAGGGACGTCTTGGACTTTTCTTGACGTTGTGATTTCCTTGTTCAGAAGTTTTTGGAAAAACAGAAGCTGGCCAACTCGCCGTTCCAACTCTTCCCGCAATTCCTTGCCTGTCATCCCGACGGTCTTCGCTTAGGTATGCAATTCCAGCCCGGGAACTCCGTGTCGCGCTCGCCACACCGCCGGTGAAGCCACGGCCCCGCATTTACACTGGACAAACGAAAGCAAACGATATAAAAAGAAAGCGCAATCACAAGCGACCGACTACTTCATTCCCTGATTCATGCTCCGAGGAAACGTGCTCAACGAAGAACGTCGCCGGGCCATTATTGAAATCCTTGACCGCGATGGGCGGGTGCTGGTCATGGACATGGCCCGGAGATTCGATACTTCCCAGGTCACGATCCGGAAAGACCTGGAAGTTCTGCACGCCCACGGTCTCGTCCACCGCACTCATGGGGGCGCCTTGCCGGCACGGGAGGGGGCGCTCGAAGACCCCAGCTTGCGGGAGAAGGAAAAGCTTCACCGTAAGGAGAAACTGCGGATCGCGACAGTCGCCGCCGGTCTAGTCAAGGAAGGTCAGGTTGTAATTCTCGATTCCGGCACGACTACGACCGCCATCGCGCGCGCGTTGCGCAACTTTCATAACATTACGATTATTACAAATGCTTTGAATATCGCGGCCGAACTCACTGGAGCCCCGGTAGAGGTAATTTTGACCGGGGGCAGTCTTCGTAAGAAGTCGTTTTCCCTGGTGGGACCGATTGCGGAGGAGACCCTACGCGGGTTGAACGCTGACATCCTTTTTCTTGGCGTGGACGGCTTTGACGTCCACTACGGGTTGAGCACACCCAATCTTCTCGAAGCCAAAGTCAACCGGGTGATGGTGGGAATTGCGAAACGAACGGTCGCCGTGTGCGATTCGAGCAAGTTCGGACGGCGAAGCTTATCGCTGATCGTTCCCCCGACGACTTTGCAGGAAGTGATTACCGACCACGGGATCCCTAAGTCCGACTTACGCGCTCTGAAGAAAGCCGGGATCGAGGTGACGCTTGCCTGATACTCCCGGAGCCCATGCTCTCGCTGAAATCCTTTCCCAGCCGCAGTTCTGGAGCCGTTGCCTGGAAGCGCTGGAACGCGAAGGAGCGCTGGCAGATATCCGGCAGCCTTTTCGCTCCGCGACTGAATGGCTGTTCATCGGTTGCGGGTCGAGTTACTACATCGCGCAGGCGGCGGCGGCTTCATGGAGCGCCATCACCCGCATGCGGGCTCGGGCAATTCCGGCTTCGGAGTTGTTGCTATTTCCAGAACTGGTGCTGGCGGGTGCTGGAGAGATCACGGCAGTTGTCATTTCCCGCTCGGGCCGAACCTCCGAGGCGGTTCGCGCCGCGCAACTACTCGAGCGCGAGAAGAATATTCGCACTCTGGCGGTGACGGGAACGCCAGATCAGCCGCTCGAACAGATCGCCACGGCCACCCTGCCGCTGCTTCCTTGCGACGAACAAAGCACTGTCATGACGCGATCGTTCACCTCCATGCTGTTAGGCCTGCAGTATCTGGCGGCATGCCAGGCCGACGATCGCACATTGGCAACGTCTTTGGGCAAGTTGCCGGCCATGGCGGGCCGCGTGATGAGCAGTTTGCATCCGCGGGTTCGCGAGTTTGTGGGAACGCGGCAGTTTGCTGACTATGTGTGTCTCGGGCAGGGTGCGTTTTATGGCTTGGCGTGCGAAACGGCGCTCAAGATCACTGAAATGTCGGTGTCTTATGCCCAGAGCTTTCACACCCTGGAATTTCGTCACGGGCCGAAATCTATTGTGGGACCTGAGACCCTTGTAATCTTCCTGCTGTCCGAGCAGGGCTACAATGCGGAGTGCGATGTTCTGCAGGAAATAAAGGGGCTCGGTGGAACGACGCTGGCGATTGCCAATAGGGCCGATGAGCGCGCCCGGAATGCGTCAGATCTTTTGGTCGAGTTGGATTTTGAACTGCCAGAGTCGGCACGCCTGGCCCCTTACATCTTCGCCGGCCAGCTCGCGGGTCTCTACACCGGATTGAAAAAAGGTCTCGATCCGGACAATCCGCGCCATTTGAGCCGGGTCGTGGTTCTTGACGAAGAACAATCCCCAGAGCTATCCGAGCACGCACAGACTTGAGCTGAGAATGGCAGGGCACTTCCGTCCCCGCGCCGGAAGCACGTGCTTTCGAAAGCTTTCCATTTTTCCCAGGTTCGCGCCTCGCGCGAGTGGCCAAGACTCCTGCGACTCGGTAGTTTGGTGTCCAGCACGAGCGGCATCGACTTCACTGCATGCAGCGAAGGTTTGAATCCTCTGCATTTGCGTTTTGATGAAACTGCATCCGAGTTTTGCCTTGACAAAGGTCACAGAACGAAAGTAAAAGTAAGCGTTCGTAACTATTCACCACAAGTTCCTCAAGCGGAAAACATGCCACAATATTCCGCGGCATGGGACGACCGCAGGCGAACCAACTCCAAGGAGGATTGCCGTGCCAAACCTGGCCAGTTCCCGACTTTCAGTTTCTCTTGCCGTCGTGTGCATGGCTTTTTCGGTGCCGGCATGGGCGCAAAAGGATGCGGGCAGCATCGTCGGCACGGTGAAGGACCAGACCGGCGCCATCGTGGCGAAAGCCAAAGTGACGGTAAGTGATGTGGAGCGTGGGACTAACCTGCAGACCACGACCAACGATTCTGGGGAGTACGTGGCCAGCCCGCTTCGGGTGGGCCGCTACACGGTTACGGTTGAGCATCCTGGATTCAAGAGGGCGGTGACCGTTCCGGTCAGCCTCGATGTGCAGCAGCGGATTGCTCTGGATGTGACCCTTCAGGTGGGACAGATTTCGGAGTCTATCGAAGTTACCGGAGCCGCTCCTCTGCTGGAAACAGAAACCTCGGAACTGGGCCAGGTGGTGGATAACAAACGAGTGGCCAATTTGCCGCTCAACGGCCGAAATTTCGCCCAACTCGCACTGCTGACAGCCGGCACCGCGCCCAGCGAACCGGGCGCTCGCGATGAAGGCGGCTTTGGCTTTTCGGCCAATGGAGCCCGTTCTCTGCAGAACAATTTTCTGCTGGACGGCGTGGACAACAATTCCAATCTTCCGGATCTGCTGAACGAGACGAACTATGTGATTCAGCCCTCGGTGGAAGCGCTGGAGGAATTCAAGGTTCAGACCAACGCGTACAGCGCGGAATTTGGACGCGGCAATGGCGCCATCATCAATGCCACGATCAAGTCGGGCACGAACACGTTTCACGGGAGCGCGTATGAGTTCCTGCGCAACGAGAAGTTCGATGCCAAGAATGTCTTTGACGATCCCAACAGCCCGATCGCTCCCTACAAGCAAAACCAGTTCGGCTTCACGATTGGTGGTCCGATTGTTCGCAATCGCACATTCTTTTTTGCCGACTACGAGGGACTGCGGATCCGCCAGGCACAGACCCTGACTTCCTTTGTTCCCACGGATGCGCAGCGAGCGGGAGATTTTTCCGACCAGCTTGATCTGACCCAGCCAACCGGAACCGACTGTGGCGGGCATCCCACCTTCGTGGGAGAGATTTTCGACGCCAGAAACGCAGGCAACGGATGCGGGGTGGCGTTTCAGTATGACGGCGCTGGAATGCCGCTGAACATCATCCCTCAGAGCCGGCTTGATCCCCTGGCTCTGGCGATCACCAAGCTTTATCCCGAGCCCAACGTCAATGGCAACGGTTTCAACAATCTGTCCAATCCGGTACGCAGCGAGTCGCGCAACAATTTCGACGTTCGCATTGACCAAAAATATACGGAGAAAGACTACGGATTCTTCCGCTTCAGCTACGAAGACCAGCCCAGCCTGATTCCCGGGCCTTTCGACAACACCGGGGGCGATGGGGGCGGGTTCTTCAGCGGCGTAGAAGACAACGCATATCGCAGTTTCGCCACCAGCTGGACACACCTGTTTCGGAACAACCTGACCAACGAGTTCCGGCTGGGTTACAACCGGGTCAATTCACAACGGCAGCAGATCAATGCCGACAAAACGAGTGAAGAGCTGCTGAATTTTCCCGGCGGCTTCCCGGGCATCCCGAATGTGCCTGGAAACGGCGGGCTTCCCCAGTTAACCTTTAGCGACATCGCCCAGATCGGCAGTCCCACATTTTTACCTTCGCACGAGGTCCAGAATACTTACGGCCTCTCGGAAAACCTGAGCTGGGTACGCGGCAATCACTCCTTCAAGTTCGGAACCGATATACGGAGTGAAGAGTTCACCATTTTTCAACCGGCGGCGCCCCGCGGCACGCTTGACTTCGGTCCTGGATTTACAGATAACCCGGCGGCGCAATTCAGCGGAGGTTCCGGCTTTGCTTCCTTTCTGGTGGGCTTGAGCGATGCTGGCAGCATCAATAACCTGCACAATATCGACTATCACCACCAGGTATACGCCTTCTACGGGCAGGACGATTGGAGGCTCACTCCAAAACTCACCCTGAACCTGGGGTTGCGTTACGAACTGTTCACCACGATCAAGGAAAGAAACAACGAATTGGGCACGTTCGATCTCTCAACCGGCAGCTTGATTGTGCCCAAAGGCGTGAACGCGCAGCTTACTCCCATGCTGGCTGCGATTGTTCCGGTACGGGCCACAGCCACTCCAGGACTGATTTCGCCTGACACCAACAACTTCGCGCCACGTGTCGGTCTGGCCTATCAGGCAAGCAACAAATTAGTGGTGCGGGCGGGATATGGAATTTTCTTTGGCGGCGACGAGGCCGGCCCGTATTCCAATCCGAGCATGGGATTTAATCCCCCGTTCTTTGTCAGCAAGAATTTCAACCAGCAATGCGGCGCCGCTTCCGCCAATCCGGCGACCGTGGACTGTTCCCTGCCTGGCATACCCACACTGTCCAGCGGCTTCCCGGCAAATTCACTGACTGATCCCGAGCCGCCACCGCTTTTCTTTTCGCTCGATCCCAAACTGGTTACACCTTACATGCAGCAGTGGCATCTTTCCACGCAGTACGAGCTGCCGTCGAATACTGTGTTTGAGGTCAGTTATGCCGGGTCTCGCGGGTTGAAGCAGTACATCTATTTGAATGGCAATCAGGCCGCTCCGAATCCTGACCCTAATTTGCCCTTTGCCGATCGCCGGCCGCTTCCGCAGCTTGACGGCTTTATCGGCTGGTTCCGCTCCGCGGGATGGTCGAACTACAACTCGCTGCAGGTGCGCGCGGAGAAACGCTTCTCGCATGGGCTCACGTTCCTTGCGTCCTACACCTGGGCCCATGCTCTCGACATCGCTTCAAACGCCGATCTGGGAGCACAGAACGGCGGCGATTTCCGCTACTTCAAACAACCCCAGCGGGAATACGGCAACTCCGACTTCGACATCCGCCATCGCTTTGTCTTCAGTTACCTGTACGAGCTTCCGATAGGTCATAGTAAGCGTTTGTTAGGCGATGCGAGTGGAGTGCTCAACCAGATCGTCGGCGGCTGGCAGCTGGGCGGAATTACGTCGGTCTCCACGGGGAATTGGTTTACGGTTCTGGACGCTAATGGCGTCGCCAATTCCGACGGCCAGCAACGCCCCGACCTCATCGGCAGCCCGCGTGCGACGCCGTGTTTGCCCAAGACGTTCTTTAATACATGCGCGTTCGCCGATCCGGCGTCAGGGTCGTTCGGCGACGTCAGCCGTAACAGCGTGCAGGGGCCAGGTTATCAAATCTGGGACTTCTCGCTGTTCAAGAATTTCCCTATCACCGAGCGCACCAAGCTGGAATTCCGCGCCGAGTTCTTTAACGTGTTCAATCATCCCAATCTACAGTTTGCCAAGTCTGGGCCGCAGAACTCGATCAACACGACCACGTTTGGCACACCGGAGTTTGGATTCTTAACTGCGGCGAGGGACCCACGGCAGATTCAGCTCGCGTTGAAGTTGTCGTTCTAGGTGCCTCAGGGCTGGAAGCCGCCAATGAGATAGGGCTTTCAATCCAGCGCTGAAGCGCTGTTCCATCCAAATGTGTTCTATAGAATGGTAGGCCTGATGAGATGCCGTCTGGCGCACGCCTTGCTTGTGGTTTGCTTGCAGTTCATGGTCTTGCCGTCTCAAGCATTCACCACCCCGGAGTCTCCCAATCTTATCGAACTGCAAAGCGGATGGAGGATGACTTCGGCGAAAAACGTCAGCGCCGACGATCCGCTGGTTTCGCAGCCCAGCTTCGACGCTTCTCAGTGGTACGCGGTGCAGCAAATGCCAGCCACCGTTTTGCAAATCTTGCAGGAGAACGGACTTTACAAGAACCTGTACTACGGTATGAATTTGGCCACCCCCGGGGATCTTTGGAAACAGGATTGGTGGTATCGCGCAACCCTTACCGCGCCTCCCGGCCGAGAGGTCTACTCGCTCATCTTTAAGGGAATCAACTACCGGGCTGACATTTGGCTCAACGGACACAAGGTGGCGAACCGTGCGACCGTTGTCGGCATGTACCGTGAATTCGAATTCAACGTTACGGAATTTATCGTCCCGGGAGGATCCAACGTTCTGGCCGTGAAAGTCACACCCGAGCAAAGCCTCGAAGGGGAAAATGGCATCGAACTGGGTGATAGCTGGCTTGACTGGATTAACTGGAAATACCTTGGATATCAGGATGCTCCGAAGCATGTGGATATTTCGTTCGTGCCGGACAGAAATGCGGGCGTATGGAAGCGGGTCTTTCTCAGCAGCACCGGTGCGGTGACAATTCGAAATCCTTACGTAGCGACCGATTTGCCCCTTCCCGCGACAAACCCAGCCTCCTTGACGGTCTACTGCGACCTGAGCAATGACAGTGCCAAGCCGGTGTCGGGAACGCTATCCGGGGAAATTTCACGTCCCGGCAAGCCGCCCATAAAGTTCCACAAGAATGTTCAATTGTTTCGCGAACAGACCAAAGAAGTTGCGTTCACGCCCGCTGAATACGGCCAACTTACAGTCGCCGATCCCGATTTATGGTGGCCGTATCAGTGGGGAGAGGCGAAGCTGTATCACCTGGAGCTGGAATTTAAGATTAACGAAAGAGTTGAAGTGTCCGATTCGCAGGCGATTGATTTCGGTATTCGCAAGATTACCCAGGGGCGTGATTCGGACAACGGCTTTCCGGAAATCGGCGAGGGTGGGAACTTCTACCTAAAAGTGAATGGCAAGGATTACTTGATCCGCGGCGGAGTCTACTCGCCCGACCTGCTGTTCAGAAACGATCCGGCGCGGGATGCGACCATCATGCGTTACGCCAAAGATCTGGGCCTCAACCTGCTGCGCTGGGAGCTGAAGATAGCGGACGACACTATGATCGAGGGTGCAGACCGTGAAGGAATGCCGGTCATGCTGGGATTCATGTGCTGTGCGCAATGGGAGCACTGGGGGCTGTGGAACGCGGAAGATCAATGGGTGGCGCGGGCCAGCCTGCGGGCGCGTATTCGCGAGCTTCGTTCCCATCCTTCGGTAATGATATGGGCGAACGGAAGCGATGGCCTGCCGCCGGATCCTGTGTTGAACGACTATCACCAGGTTCTCAAAGAAGAGCATTGGCAGAACGCAGTGGTGGACACCGTGTCGCACGTGAACCGCTCCTGGAGCGGGATTCACATGGCGGGCCCGTATGTTTGGCGTCCACCATATTATTGGTTCAGCGACAAGTATGGGCCGGCGCGGGGTTCCTCGGCTGAAGAGGGAGACAATGAGACCATTCCGCCGCTGGAGAGTCTTAAGAAATTCATCCCCGCGGACAAGTTGTGGCCGATCAATGAGAACTGGTACTTCCACGCCGGCGCCAACGAGGGCAACAATACGCTGGACAATATTCAGCGGGTGATCGACAAGCGCTACGGTGCATCCCAGAGCGCGGAGGAATTTTCCAAAAAGGCGCAACTGGCTCACTACGAAGACGTCCGTGCGCAATATGAGACCTATGCCACGCATTGGGCCAATCGCAAGATGATGATTCACTGGATGATGAACAATCCCTGGCCATCGCTGTTCGGTCACCTGTTCGACGACTATTTCAAGCAGGGGGGAGGATACTTCGGGGCGAAGAAGGGACTGCGACCTGTAAACGTGGTTTGGGATTACTACGCGAGCGGAGACCGCAGCAAGGCGAGACTGTACGTCGTCAATCAGACTTCCGAGGCGCGGAATGGGCTGAAAGTCGCAGTGGAGTTCTTCAATCTGGACGGGACCCGAAAGTATTTTACGGAAATCAGCGGCTTTAGCCTTGGGCCGAATGCTTCCCAGGAAGCCATGACCGTGCCTCGAATTCCGAACCTTGATTCTACCTACATGGTGCGTGCGGTGCTTATGAGTGCGACCGACAAAGTGCTCGCCGAAAGCGTGTACTGGGGATCGTCGACGGATGACGATCTTGGCGATGCCAAGAACGACGAGCAATTCAAGACCACCCTGACGAAGTGGGCGGACCTATCAGCTCTGAATACCATGCCACCCAGCGAGTTGGATGTTTCCACTCATGCGTCAGAAGCTAAGGGAGAAGAGCACGTCTCAATTACGCTGGCCAACCCCGGTGGGCATGTAGCGTTCTTTGTGCGCGTGGAAGTCACGCGGGGGACCGACGGGGCAGAGATTCTTCCCATCACCTACGACGACAACTACATCACCGTGTTCCCTCACGAGACGCGGACCATAGAAGCCACATTCAGCAACTCTGGCGCAGGTGTTCGCACTTCCGCACTGCGAGTTGAGGGCTACAACGTCAGGAAAAAGGTTTTTCCACTGCGGTAGTCTTTGCACAGGCTGGCAGGCGGCAAACCTCTAAGACCCGCGAAAACATTGAGTATCCGAGTAGCCCGTTCGTGCCATTCACAGGTGCCTTCCCCATCGCTACTATGCTCTTGAACAAACTTTCGGGGGAGGGGTTGTTCGACGAGCGTCCCAGCACTCAAACGAGTCTGGGACGTTTTGTTTTGAGGAGGGCGATTGCTACCAGACGAGGCACCTTCTCCACGATCGAGCACACAAGGTGCGTTTATGCGGCAATGCATTCTCCTGCTTCTTTCACTGATCGGCGTCGCGCACTCAATTGCGTTTGGGGGGCCGGAGCAGTTGGTGAAGCTGGGCCCCGCTGGCGCTAGCGCGCCAGTCAACACAGTCACCCCAGTCAAACCGCCTAGCTTTAGCGACACATTTTCCGGCGGGACGCTGGATGCAGGCAAATGGCTTGTCGACACCGGACGGGCTCCTGGGAATATCGCAGGAGTGAACAGCGGTACGCTCAGCGCGGATCACGTCGACCTTTCTACGGGCATGTTGCGGCTGACTCTGAATCAGAGCGTTTCGGGCGGGCTCGCTACTTCGGTCGGAGCGGAGATTCGCTCGAAGCAGCTATTCAGCTATGGAACCTACGTGTGGGTGGCGCGGGCGGCCTCAACCTCGGACACGCCTAACGGCGCCGGCTCAGCGGTTTCCGGTACGGTCACCGACGCGTTCAACTTCATCAACGACAGCGAGTCAGAGATTGACTTCGAATACCAGGGCCAGTCGCCGGCTACGCTGGAGATGACAAACTTCTCCACCGTATCGAACAGCCAGAGCACTTCTACTCCTGTGCCCGGCGCGGATAGCGGCTTTCATGAGTACAAGTATGTCTGGAGCGCGGCGAAAATTGAGTTCTATGTTGACGGGACGCTGGTCTCCACCCACACGGAGCATATTCCTTCGGCGCCCGCTGCAGTGCTGATCAATCTCTGGGGTACCAACTCCAGTTCGTTTGGCGGAGTGGCTACCGGCGGCGTCACTCGCTATCTTTACGTCTCGTCGTTTTCGTACACAGCTTTGCCGTAGATGGAACCAGAGTTGCTGGGCGGCAGCTGTCCTCAGTTCTTCAGTTTCTGCCGCTCGCAGGCTTCCACGGTTTTCGTCGGATCCACGGCCTCGTTATCAACTTGCTCGTTGATGATCTTTCCTGATTTGTCGATAAGGAAGGTGGCGCGCCGCGCGGTTTCCATCGGGACCCCCTGGATGTCGAACTTCTGGGTCAATCCGTACCGACTGGTTACTGGGCCTCCCCAGTCGCCGAGGATGGGAAAGCTGACTCCGTTTTGTTGGGCAAAGGCAAAGTTTGAGAAGGGACTGTCCATACTCACACCCAGAACCTGGGTGTCGGCGCCCTCCAGCTTGGTGAGATTCTGCTGGAGAGCTTTCATTTCGCGGGTTCAACCACCGGTGAAGGCGAAGACGAAAAACGCCAGGGCGACATTTTTCTTCCCTCTGTAGTCCTGCAACGATACTTTCTTTAGCTCCTTGCCATCGAACGCCAGAAGGGTGAAATCCGGAGCAGTGTCGCCCACTTTCAGCTTCATGGGCGGAGCTTCTTTCTCACTCTTGTCATTGGATTTATTTTGTGCCGGCAAAAGAGATGCCGACGCTGGCAGCAAAATAAGATTCAGAAGGCCCAAGCAGACAAGATGTGTGAACTCTCTTCTCATCTTTCTTCTCATCGGCGAACTCCTTAGAAACACGGCAATCAGGTTGCTGCGCTCTATTCTAGTTTGACGGGCGACAAAGCTACGCTGCCGCCTGCTCACGTTTCCGGTCTTCTATTTCCCGCATCCTGTTGTCGAGACGGATCTTGAGCTGTTCCAATTGCACATCCTCCACTCGGCGCTCTTGACTGATCGATGCCGCTTTTACTTCGTAGGGGATCCATTCTAAAGAGCTACTAGTCCGGTCCATAGTAAGTCCTCGCTCAAGACGAAGAGGTCACCAAGCGAGTTTACGGATTTGAGGAGATTGGTTCAAGTGCGATTGAGAATGGAGTAGTCGCTCAGTTTTAAATCGGCACGCCTTGGCGTTTCTCCCCTCTAATCGGGACACACTGCCTCTAGTTTGAAATCTGTGTCCATTCCGCCACCGCCACGGTTGTCATTTCCCCACGACCAGCACTACAAATTGGCCCGCTTCTGCCGTCGACAAGAACAGTTGGTGAGTCTTCAAATCGAGCGCCATGGTCTTGGCCCGAGGCAGGGTTTTCACGTTCTGCGACACCGAGTATTTGTCCGGTGTTTCCTGCCGGATTACAGTTACGGTGCCTTCACCGTTCGAATTGAAGATAAGGCGCGAATCAGGATCGAAGGCAGTCGCGTCAACATGGTCGCCAATCGGAAGCGTGGTGATGACCTGTCCGGTGTCGGCATTCATTACAGCCATCACGTGGCTGCGGCAACCGATAAACAGACGGTGATTTGCCCGGTCCATAGCCAGGCTGGAAGGAGACTGGCAGGGAGCGGTGGGCCAGCGTTCTTCAACCCTCATCTTGCGGGAATCGATTTTCACAACCTGGCTCTCGTCTTCCAAATTATTGAACACGTAGCCAGTGCCATCGGCTACGGCGAACTCCGGTCCTCCGCCCAGATCGATTGTTCCAACGACCTTGGCATCGGCGGCACTGATAACGCTGGCACTGTTGCTACCTCCATTGAAAGCGAAGACGCGGGATGTTGCCGGGTCGTAAATGGTCGCATCCGGCTTCTTGCCCACCGGCACTTCGCCGACCGGTTTGAGGGTCTTCAGATCGAAGACCGTAACTGTGGAAGACTGACCGTTGGTGACGAATCCTCGACCAAGTTCAGGGGCGACCGCAATTCCGTGGACTCCGAGAGTATTCGGAATCTTTCCGACAATCGTGCCCGAGTCGACGTCCAGCACTTCGACCTGCGTTCCGTGGGAGACATAGAGACGACGGGCTGCATCGTCGATGGTCAGATAGTCCCAGCTTCCCTGACCAGGGATTTCGATCTTCCTGGTGACCTGATAGTTGCTCTCCGAGGGAGCTGGAGCACCAAGAAGGCAGTTTCCGACGCCGGAATCCGTAAAGGATTTACCTGCCTCGGGAACGAACTCCCAGTCATAGCTTTTGGCGTGCAACGTGAGCTTTAGCACTCCGAACGTGTCAGCGTTCCGCACTTCGCTATTAGGCTTTGGGGCCGCGAATACGCGGTGCGAATTCTTTCCACCGCTACCTACGACGAACTCGCGAATCCCGTGCTTTGGATCCGCGGATCCTTCCGGGTCCTGCGGAGCGAAACGTTCGTAATCATGATCGTGTCCGTTGATCACAATGTCCGTACCCGCGTGATATAGCGCCTCCCACAGTGCTTTCATTTGCGGATCATTACCATGCGAGAGGCCGGAACTAAACAGGGGCTTGTGAAAGTAAGCCAGCGTGCATCCGTTCCTATGCTCCGCCAGGTCTTGATATAACCATTGCCCTTGAGGCGACGCCGCGTCACATCCACCCACTTTAGCGCACTCGCTGTTCAACGCGATGATGTGCCAGGCCCCGAGGTCGTAGCTGTAGTAACCCTTATTGGGATCGCCCGCCGCTGCGCCAAAATAGCGGACGTATCCGGATGCGCCATCGCTGTGGTATTCGTGGTTTCCTGGCGCGGGGCGGGTTCGGTCTTTGAAGCGTCCCCAGGTCGGTCCGTAACAGTTGGTGAAGTCCTCGTCTGAACCGTTAGGGTACGCCAGGTCACCAGCGGCAAAGACTGTGCCGGGTATGTTTTCGATCAGCTTCGCAGTCGCGCGTGCGCCGGCGAGGTCGTCGCAACTGGCTATGTCTCCAGCTCCCACCAACACCGGATCGGGAGCCTGAGCAGTCGGTACTGCAACTGCCGGAGAAGACGGATCGGCGGACTTCATGGTTTCAGCACGCGAAACAACGACCGCTGCAATGACAGCCACCAGAACTATAAGTGCTTCAAACTTAAACTTCGCAATATTCGGCATCGGTTCTCCAAGAGTAGTCTACTCTGGGAATCTGAAGATTCCCTGAACGTGGAGCGGCATCGTGGTGAAGGCCTCACCTGCCTCGAAGCTTGCGACTTCGGTTCGCTCGATGACGATCTGCTAAGACCGAGCCTAGTCTTCGTCCGGCAGTCGACCTGGGTTCCGTGCAACGCGATCTCCTGCCAAACTAGAACTGCAAGCGAAGCATGAACTGTATCTGCCGTGGCAGGCCGGTACCCGTGTTCGGTGAGACAGCATTGTCGTTGTTGTTGTTGAAATTGTTTGTCGTTGTGATCAAACCGGGAACTGCTACTGGTTGAAGATTCCACGTTGCATTCCCCACGCTGTCTGTCGTCGAGACATAATTAAAGGCCAAATTGTCGGTGCTGGGATCCCCGAATTGCGTGTGATTGAAGATATTGAATGCTTGTATGCCAAACTGCAGGGAGAGACGCTCAGTTAGTTTGCTTTCCTTCATCAACGCCATGTCGATCTGCCACGAGTGCAGCGCTCGGATGATGCCGTTTGGTGCGTTGCCAAATCGACTGACGAGTCCGCACGTATTGACACAGGCTCCCGTGACTGCATCGGAGACGCCGGTAGGATCTAGCGGCGGCGGGGCGAAGGCTGCGGGATTGATGGGAAGTGTGTGATCCTGTACTCCACCCGGCAAGAACAAGGGGACCCCAGGGACCAGGTCAGGCCTCTGGTTCGTCTGGTCGTTACCGTCGGGAAGCTGGGTGGGCGAGATATTCATCGTCACGGTCAGCGGATGGCCGGTGTGCCAAATGCCAACGCTGCTGAAGCTCCAGCCACCAACGATCTTGCCCAGAACTCCACCCTCATTTAAGAAACGCTTCCCAGTGCCGAAAGGCAGTTCATATACGGCATTGGCCGTGAAATTGTGACGAATATCGAATACGCTGGGTCCCTTGTCGCAGTGCAGGCAATTCACGTTTTCCGGGCCATTGGACTCTCCGCCCCCGACCGACCCATCATTGATGGAATGAGACCATGTGTAGCGGGTCTGAAAAGACAGACCGTCGGTGAACCGGCGATTCAGACTAAGTAGCAATGCGTGGTAGGTGCTGGCGCCGATGTCAGACTTGAAGTCCACCGAACCAAAAGGATCAATCGTGCCTCCAGGGTTGTTTGGATCCGGATAGAATTGATCCAGCGGGCGCACGCAATTTCCGTTGCTGTCCGGTTTGGTGCTGCACAAGTTAACTGCTCCGCGCGAAAACAACCGCACCCCGCGGGAACCGATGTATTGCCCAGACGCCAGAAAGTTCGCGGGCAATTCGTGGTCGATCGTCAAACCCCAGGTCTCTGCGTAAAGGTCGCGGCGTCCTTGGCGTTGCAAACCGCGCGGGTGTTGCCCCGCTCGTGTTACCTGATTCGCCAAGCTGCTGAGATCGGGGATTTCCTGTTGATACGCGGGCAGCAGGGGCGTGCCTGGGCCTGAGGGATCGAAGTTCGCCGACAGCGTGAATCGGTCACTTTCCAAACCGGCGTTCAGATCGTCATTTTGAGCTGCACCATGATAGATTCCAAAACCTGCTCGAAAGACTGTCTTTCCATGCAAGGCGTTCGGAGCCCACGCCAGGCTGACCCGGGGATCGAAGTTCTTATAATCTCGATTGTACAGCGCAGGATTCTTTGGACAAGGCGGCGTGTTGATCGGCGTGGGATAAGGGCCGTTTGTCGAGTTGGTCCCCAGGCACACTCCATGAAACTGATTGAGATCGAAGACCGTGGTGCGATTGTCGGCCTCATGCGCAACCCCGTAGTACTCCCAGCGTAGTCCAAGGTTAACGGTGAAATTGGGAGTAACTTTCCATTCGTCCTGAAAATAGGGGAGATAAAAGGTGCGTCGAAGTTTGTGGCAACACCATGGCGCAGTAAAGGAAATTCCGTAAAGCTGAGCGTTTTCGAAGCCCGCATCCGAATTGCCAAAATCGAGGTTGTTATCCGCAGTCTTACCCTGATTGAGCCGAACCCGGCGAATCTCCATGCCGGTCTTGAAGGTGTGACGGCCACGAGCCCATGTTAGGTTATCGATCACGCCGAAGGTTGTGCCCACCTCGTGGTCCGCGTTGATGTTGTTGATCGTCACCCAACTGCTGGTATGGACGGCATAGTTCAGCGGACCCGCCTGGGGATTGATGAACGGGGCCCGGTTGACGAAGACTTTGGCCTCGTTCAGAAGCCGTGGAGACAAGGTTTGCTGCAATGCGATGAGATAATTTGCGGGATGGTTGATGGTCTGAATCAGGTCGAAAGGAACGGCGCTCCCGTTCGTGCCGCTCACCAGGCTGATGTCCCGCTGAGCGCGTCCGTATAACGTCGTTTTGTCGCTGATCTTGTAGTCCATGCGAACCAGCCAGGTGTCTTCGTGGACTGTGGTGGGCGCGGGATTCGTGAACAGATCTGAGTCGGGCAGACCCTGGCTGGTTTGATCAGCGAAAGCCCCGTCGGGAAAAACAAATCTCGGGCTGCAGTTCCCAACGGAACCGGTAGATGCGCGCCACGGATAAGCCTGAAGAATGGAACACATCTGCGGCGACGTGGCAAGAGTCGTCTGTTGAATGGAGGGTGAAGGCACAGCGACCTGCGTAGTCTGTGCCGCGTACTGGCGAAGGCCTTCATAATTGACGAAAAAGAACACTTTATTCTTGACGACTGGACCGCCCAGAGACATTCCGTACTGACCGAAACGGAAAGGAGGAATAGCGGGATTTCCGTTAATGTCGAAGTCATTAAAGTTGCGGGCATCAAAGACCGAATTCCGCAAGTAACCAAAAACCGATCCGTGAAGATCATTCGTGCCGGATTTGGTGACCACGTCTATCTGGCCGCCCGACTGAGTACCGTACTCCGCGTCGTACAAGGCGCTGTTGACGCGATACTCAGCGATAGCGTCCTGCGAGATCTGCAGGCGCGTTTGCGATTTCTGAGCCTGCTCCTGAATACCCCCGGCGTCGACGCCGTCAAACTGAAAATTGTTATCGTCTCGCGCGCGACCTGCGAACCGAATCGTCCGCTGATCGCCTCCGCCGTCATCCTGAGCGAAGGGAGCGAGAAGGGTGAAACTGGCCCAGTCGCGCCCGTTGTTGGGGAGGTTCGCAATCTGATTCGTATCAATGACTGTGGCCGCTTCGGCGGAACTGCGGTCGGAAGGATCCGAGGAGGCCTTGACCTCGATTCTCTCTGCGATCGCGCCGACTTCGAGTCTTGTATCCAATGTGCGGGTCTGGCCAACTTGTACTCTGACTTCTTCGATGACCCGGGTCTTGAAGCCGGGATTGGTGACCGTTAGGGTGTACCGACCGACAGCCAGACCGGGAAAGCGGTAATAGCCACTCGAGTTGGTCCGCTGTTCCTGCGTGATATCAGTGTCCACAGCCAGGACCTTCACCCCGGCCCCGACGATAGCGGCTCCCCCTGGGTCGGTCACCGCACCTTCGAGGACGGCGCGATCGATTTGCGCAACCGCTGCTACCGCGGTGATCGTCGACAGGACCGAAATGAGAAAGGCCCATTGAACGAGGGCGAAGAGACGAGTTGGGTGAGATGAACACATTAGCCGCATAAGAGTCCCCTACTGACTTACGCAATCGCAGGCGTAAGCCGGTTCAAGTTAAGGATGGGAACCGCAAGGAACATCGGGTACGTACTCTTGGAAGTCATGGGACCGCCACGAAGAGCCTCGAGATTTGACGCATGGGCTACTTTTGGGAGTCTAGAAAGAGCATGTAAACGGTATGTGAACTGACGGTTAATTTTTTTTCAGATTCGGCCGGTCTCGGCCGGGGTTTTCATCGAATATTCATATTTCTGGCCTAACATATACGGGGTGCGAAATCGCTCCATCTCTCCGGTGTTTCCATGAACCTCCTGATCGTCGAAGATGAAAAGCGAATGGTTGAACTTCTCTCCAAAGGTCTTAGAGAGGAGGGGCATACCGTGGAATGCGCCACGGACGGAATTGCTGGCCTGGAACTGGCGATGAACTACGAGTTCGACGTGATCGTCCTCGACATCATGATGCCCAAGCTGAGCGGTTATGACCTGGCAAAACGCTTGCGCTCGGAAGGCATCCCGGCTCCGGTGCTCATGCTGACCGCAAAGGACTCGGTGCAGGACGTAGTGCATGGCCTGGATCTCGGGGCCGACGACTACATGACCAAACCCTTCTCCTTTAGTGAGCTTCTGGCGCGCCTACGGGCGGTAAAACGGCGGCCGCGTGTGCCCCATCCGACTCAGTTCCGGGTGGGGGATCTCTTGCTCGATCCCACCACCCGGGAGGTCTCGCGTGGCGGGGTGAGGATCTGGCTTACCCGGACTGAATACAGTCTTCTGGAAGAACTCATATTCCGTGCCGGGACAGTCGTACGACGAATCTCCCTGATCGAATCCGTCTGGGGTGTCGATCGCGATATCAAGGTCAATACGCTTGATGCTTTTGTTCGGCTGCTGCGTAACAAGATCGACACCAATGCGAGTCAGAGCCTGATTCACACTGTGCGCGGGGTTGGCTATGTTCTTCGAGCGGAATCTTAATTGATGACCGGTTGATGAAATGATAAGAAGACTCTCCATCGGCTGGCGGCTTACGCTGTCCTATCTCGCAGTCTTTGCCGCCGCCCAACTCCTGTTTGGATTCGGAATGTTGCTCATTCTGCGGCACAACCTCTATGAAATCACGGACGACGCCCTGGCTGGTCAGGTTGATGATGTGCAGCGCTTTCTCGAGGCCCAAAAGAACGACGCTTCGACTGCGAAGCTTCAGGAAGAAGTCACGGAAGCCTACGTCCTCGAGCATTCGGGCGACTACTTGCAAATCTACGACGCTGGAGGGGAATGGATTTATCGCGCATCGTTTTTGCAGAAAATGTCCTTCCTCCCCGTCACTCCCGATCTCCAGCCGGTCTATGAAGATCGGGAACTCGGTGGCAAGCCCTTTCGTTTTCTCAGCCAGAGTATTAACGTGCGTGGTCGGCGCTTTTCGGTCCAGACGGGCTTGCCGACCCACGAGGCCCTGCAGGCGCTCGTTCTTTTCCGGCGCTATCTCGCGATGTTTGCCCCATTAATTCTTCTGGTAGCGTCTGGGGTTGGATACTGGGTCAGCGGAAGAGCCTTGTCCCCGGTCGACGCCATCACCCGCACCGCGCGCAACATCACCGGTTCTAACCTGAGCAGCCGCCTGGAACAGTTGAACACTGGAGATGAGCTACAACGACTTTCGGACACCTTGAACGAAATGTTGGGCCGTATTGAGGCTGCATTTCTTCGCGTCACCCAATTCACCGGAGACGCGTCCCATGAGCTTCGAACTCCTATCTCTCTGATTCGCACCGAGGCGGAGATTGTTCTTCGGAAGTCACGGTCGGAACCAGAATACCGGGAGGCTCTGCGTCACATTCTTCTGGAGGCGGAAAGAACTACGTCGCTGGTCGAAAAGCTGCTCTCGCTGGCGCGCGCTGACTCCGGGCGGGGACCCCTCGAAATCCGCCGCTTCGACCTTCGCGAAACAGTGTTGAAGGTAGCGAGTGAATGGCGCACCGTGGCTGGCTCAGAAGGTCTCCGTTTCGCCGAATCGATTACCGCCAGCGAAGTGCCTATAGATGGAGACGAAACTGTCTTACACCAACTGCTGAATATCCTACTCGACAACGCGGTCAAGTACACACCCCCTGGCGGCAGAATCGATCTTTCCTTAGACCAGCGAGCTTTGGCCCAGCAAGATCACAAGGCAGTTCTCACCGTGGTGGACTCCGGCATCGGCATCGCTGTGGAAGATCAAACCAAAATCTTCGAACGCTTTTATCGCGCGGACAAGGCCAGAAGCAGTGAATTGGAAGGGGCAGGACTGGGGCTTGCGATTGCCCTCTGGATCGTGCAGCAACACCGCGGCTCGATCGGAGTCCAAAGCTCGCCAGGCAAGGGATCGGTCTTTGTCGTGGAACTCCCCCTCCAAGGGATTGCGGCTCGAGGCACCGCCTCGACGCAAGACGCGATCAGTGTTTGACCGCTCCAATATCATTGGCGATGCCGACATCGCAGAGGCAGCGGCAACTACGCACCAGCACCGGTGAGAAGATTCCAGCCGACGCAACAGTTGACCCAACGATGTTGCCGCCATAGCTTGATAACCCCGCCCAGGTGCGAAACTGGCAGACGCACGGGACTTAAAATCGTATTGTGCATCTCATACAGTCAAGTTAACTAGTTGTGTATAAATAGGTTATTGACGTAATTATCCTGAGCGGATTACCCTTACACAACTCTTTCACATTTTCACACTTTTTGAAGGACTGCGGAGGTAATCCGCGATGGCTGAACAACACACCATCCTCGGTGGCAAGGTTCACGTCTACAAACGACCGAACCGCAGCCTCTGGCAGTGCTCCAGCTATTTCGCCGGCAAGAACCGCCGGACTAGCACGAAGGAAGAGAGCCTGTCCAAGGCAAAAGAGATCGCCGAGGACTGGTATCTGCAACTACGAGGAAAACTCCGCAGCGGAGAAATCAAAACGGAAAAAACCTTCTGCGAAGCATCGGAACTATTCCTTCGTGAATACAACATCATCACACAGGGCCAGCGCAGCAAAGTCTACGTGGAAGGCCAACAGCGGCGCTCGCAGAGGCACCTGGTGCCGTTCTTCGGTCAGCTGGGCCTGTCGGAAATTACTGCCGGCAAGATCCAGGACTACCGCATTCATCGCCACGAAGAAGCGGTGGCGAACCGCGGCAAGCCGCCGGCCCGCAACACCATGCATCAGGAGATGGTCGCTCTTCGACAAACCCTGAAAACAGCCATCCGCCACGGATGGCTCGACCGTCTTCCGGATCTGTCCGAGCCATACAGATCATCCCCGAAAATCTCACACCGGGCGTGGTTCTCTCCCGAGGAATATAAGAAGCTCTACGAGGCCACAAGAAAGCGCGCGCATGAGCCGAGCAGGAGCGCTACAAGTGGGAATCCGAACAGCTTCACGATTACGTGCTGTTCTCGGCAAACACGGGCCTCCGTCCTGATGAAGCCCGGCGGCTTCAATTCCGGGATGTGACAATCGTTGAAGACGAGGCCAGCGGTCAGACGATCCTTGAGATCGAGGTGCGCGGCAAGCGCGGTGTCGGCTATTGCAAGAGCATCAGCGGCGCCGTGCGCCCGTTCGAGAGACTGAAGGCCAGACTCCGCCCCCCGCGAGCCAATGAAACACGCGCGGACGCGCGCACAGACGGGAATGGACCAAACACCATCAAGAACGGGTCCGAAGAATGGCGGCTGCCGCAGCCGACAGACCTCATTTTCCCGAAATGGCAGCGCGAGCTTTTCAAGACGATTCTGGACGAGGAGAACCTCAGGTTCGACCGCGAAGGCCGGCCGCGAACCGCCTACAGCCTGCGGCATACATGCATCTGTCTGCGCCTGATGGAAGCGGCCGACATCTACCAGATCGCCAAAAACTGCCGCACCAGTGTCGAGATGATCGAAAAGTATTACGCGGCACATATCAAGACGCAGCTCGATGCCGTCGCGATCAACATCATGAGACCGAAACCGAAAAAGAAACAAAACCAGCCGAAAACTCAAAATCAATCAAGACGTCTTACGCGCGGAGCCGTGTAAATTCCCGCTGTGTGCTCTATGATAGACAACTGGAAAATGAAACAACCGCGCGGGCGTGGCGGAATGGCATACGCAGCGGACTTAAGGAAAACTTGAGTGCTCGCCTGGGAAACCGGCGATGCAGAACTGCTCAAATTCGGGGAAACCTCAAATGGCAATCCCGA
>Ga0137415_10000507_pt1 | contig 37318 bp, 28 predicted proteins | sample CZODoug3_1_1_16f_FD_183082 | JGI IMG/M metagenome (GOLD analysis project Ga0137415, IMG submission 183082) | Vadose zone soil fungal communities from Angelo Coast Range Reserve, California, USA - CZODoug3_1_1_16fungal (Hybrid Assembly) | ecosystem: Environmental > Terrestrial > Soil > Vadose...
GCGCCGTCGGAGGTGCTGCCGCTGACGTTCAACCCGGGGGAGTCCCCGGCCCGTCAGTACGGGGCCACCGTGGCCGCCGTGTTCCCCGGCGAGGGACCGTCGGCGGCCGGCTACCTGGCCTGGCTGCGCGCCGGCGGGGCTGGCGCGCCGCTCGAGCCGAGGGCGACGTTCTACGGGGCGGCCCCGGTCGACGTCCCCATGGGCATGGACGACATGCACATGGCCGGCAACCCGGGGTCGTGGTACCCGACCGGCACGATCGTGCCGATCAGCCCACCCGTCGGCCCGGCCGGGGCGAAGCAGTGAACACCCAGCAGAGGAGTTCTGATGTCCGTACTCAGTGATCCCGCCGAGAGCGGGTTCGGCCGGACGTTACGGCGGCTGCCGGCGGTCGACCGGGCCGCGCACCAGCCGGCCGAGAACCCCGCGCCGCCGACCAACTGGCCGGTCGTGGCGGTCGGCCTGGTGCTGGCCGCGCTGCTGGCCTGGGCGGTGTCGCGCAACGCGAACGGCATCATGGTCGGCACCTCGGTGCTCGGCCTGGCGCTCGGGTTCACCCTGTTCCACTCGCGGTTCGGCTTCACCTCGGCGTGGCGCCAGGTGGTCGCCGTCGGGCAGGGCGTGGCGCTGCGGGCGCACATGCTGATGCTCGCGGTGGCCTGCGTGCTGTTCTCCGTGGTGCTGTCCACGGGCGTGAGCCTGAGCGGCACCCCGAAGGGCTTCAGCAACCCGATCGGCATCGCGCTGGTGGTCGGCGCGTTCCTGTTCGGGTTGGGCATGCAGGTGGGCGGCTCGTGCGCGTCCGGCACGCTGTTCGCGGTCGGCAGTGGGCAGACCGCGATCGTGCTCACGCTGTTCGGCTTCATCGCCGGCTCGGTGCTCGCCGCGCTGAGCTACACGTTCTGGTTCGTCACCCTGCCGAGCGGGCCAACCATCTCGCTGTCCAAGACGTTCGGCTACCCCGGCGCGCTGGTCCTGTCCCTGGCCGTGATGGCGCTGATCGTGGCCGCCTCCTACACGGTGGCCAAGCGGCGCAACCCGCCGCCGGTCGCCGACCCGCCGACCGCACGCGGGCTGGCCAGGGTGCTGCGCGGGTCCTGGCCGATGTGGGTCGGGGCGATCGTGCTCGGCGGTTTGAACGCCGCCGTGCTGTACGTGTCCGGCCAGCCGTGGGGCGTCACCTCGGCGTTCGGCCTGTGGGGGTCGAAGATCCTCGGCGGGCTGGGCGTCGACGTCTCGCACTGGGCGTTCTGGCAGGTCCCGGCGAACGCCAAGTCGCTCTCCGGGTCGGTCTTCGCGGACCGAATCTCGGTGCTCGACTTCGGCATCATGATCGGCGCGCTGCTGGCCTCGGCGGCCGGTGGGGCGTTCGTGCTGCACCGGCGGGTGCCGTGGCGGCTGGCGCTTGGCTCGGTGCTCGGCGGCATCGCGATGGGCTACGGCGCCCGGCTGGCCGGCGGCTGCAACATCGGCGCCTACTTCTCCGGCATCGCCTCGTTCAGCCTGCACGGCTGGGTGTGGGGTCTGGTGGCGCTGGGCGGCACGTTCGCCGGACTCCGGCTGCGGCCGCTGTTCGGCCTGACCAACCCCACACCGGTCGACTCGATCTGCTGACCGGCGGTTCCACCCACAGGTTTCAATCAATGACGAAGGAGATTCCATGCCACGCGCGATTCGACGCACCATCGCGGTGACCGCCGCAGTCGGTGCCCTGCTGGCCACCGGCGCCGGCCTGGCCTACGCCGACGACGGGGACGACGACGGCGGCGACACGAGCGCCTCGCAGCCAGCGGCCCCGGGCACCGGCAACGGCCTCAGCGGCGGCCCGACCTACACCCAGGTACTCAAGGGCGCCCCGGCCGTGCCCCTGCAGGACCCGACGCTCGGCGAGGGCACCCTGCTCCCGCCGGTCTACAACGCCATTCCCTGAGTCAGTGCAGGGACAGCGCTGGATTTAGTGCCCCGTGTCCGGCCGGCGAACCGAGCCCTCGCCGGACGGACGCGGTCAGTGGTTGCGCCAGGCGTCGTCGCTCTCCGCGATCCGGCGCACCCGCGCGGGTAGCTTGCGAGCCGCCAGGTCGGCGAGGGTGACGTTCTCCAACACCCCCCGGACGCTGGCTCGCATGGCCACCCACAGCGGTCGCAGGGCCTCAGCCGCACCTTGGTAGCTGAGGTCCTGCGGTCGTTCGCCGCGCACCGTGGCCAGCGGACCGTCCACGGCGCGCACCACGTCGGCGACGCTGATGTCCTTGGCCGGCATGCCCAGTCGGTAGCCGCCGTCGACCCCGCGCCGGCTGGCCACGATGCCGGCCCGCCGCAGGTCACAGAGGATGGTCTGGAGGAACTTCTGAGGGATGTCCTGGGCCTGCGCGATCGACTCCGCGTTGCGGTGGGCATCCGGGACGATGGCCAGCTCCACCGCGGCACGCACGGCGTAGTCGGCTCTAGCTGAAACCCGCACCCCCGCATAGTGGACTACTCCGGTCAAGAAGGGCACGTCGGTGCACCGTTCGGTCGTGTCGCCCCGACCGCACCCGGGCCGCGTCCGGGCCGCCGATCGGGGTGGGTCGGGCCGCCTCCGGGCCGTCGACCGGACCGCTGGCGCCCGGCCCGATCACCCGTGAAAGCGGGCCGATAACGTGCCGAACAATGGTGGCAGACGAATCGGCGATTTCCGCGCGGTCCCCGGTGCCGATGAGTACGTCGGTCGGCACATCGGTCGGCACATCGGTCGGCACCGCCGAACTCAGCGCGCGCCGGAACGGCCGCTCGGACATCAGATCCTGCTCATTGTCGGAATTGTCGCCGTTGCACTGAATCTGCGCTGCGCGGTGACGAGCCTCGGGGCGGTACTCGGCGAGGTGACCCGCGCCTGGGGATTCTCCGGACTGCTCGCCGGACTGCTCACCGCGCTGCCCGTCGCGACATTTTCCATTGTCGGGTCCGGGGCGCCCGCATTGGCCCGCCGAATAGGTGCGGAACGCGCTGTGGCCGCTGCCATGCTGATTGCCTCGGCCGGATTGACCCTGCGTGCGTGCACCGGTTCGGCGGCACTGTTCCTGGCCGGCAGCGGTGTCGCGCTGGCCGGTGCGGCGATCGGCAATGTGCTGATGCCGGCGTTGGTCAAGCGCTACTTCCCGGCGCGCACCGGGGCGATCACCGCGCTGTACACCACCGCGCTGGCCCTCGGCATGACCGGCGGCGCCGCGCTCACCGGGCCGGCCGAGCGGGCGTTCGGCGGCGACTGGCGGGCCGGGCTCGGCGGGTGGGCGGCGTTGGCGCTGGTCGCCGCCCCACCGTGGCTGGCCCTGGCCGGTCTGGGGCGGGGGCCTCGGGAGGCTTCTCGTGGGGTGGGGGAGCCGGTGCCGGCTTTGGTGCGTTCCCCGTTGGCCCGCTCGTTGACGCTGTTCTTCGGCTGTCAGTCACTGAACGCGTACGTGGTATTGGGCTGGCTGCCGTCCATGCTGATCGACGCCGGCCGCGACCCCCGGTCGGCGAGCCTGTCGTTGGCGCTGGTCAGTGCGATGTCGGTGCCGATGTCGATCGTGCTGCCGGCGATCGCCGGGCGTCGCCTCGAGCAGCGCGGGCTGGTGGTGTTGACCACGGCCTGTTACGCGGGTGGCTACCTCGGGCTGCTCTGGGCGCCGGGCCCACTCGGCTGGCTGAGCGCGGCGCTGCTCGGGGCCGGCAACGGTGCGTTCCCGCTGTCGGTGACGCTGATCGGGCTGCGCACCCGGCGACCGGAGGTGACCGCGCAACTGTCCGCGCTCGTGCAGAGCGGCGGCTACCTGCTGGCGGTGGCCGGGCCGCTGCTGGTCGGCGTGCTGCACCAGGTGAGCGGCGGATGGCGGGTGCCGTTGCTGGTCCTGCTGGGCACGCTGCTGGCACAGTTGGCCAGTGGCCTGCGCGCGGCCCGCCGAGGCACCGTCGAGGCGGACGCGAGCCGGTGAGTCGCGTGCCCGTCGTGTCGTGGCCGGCGTGGTGAGGCGGCGTGGTGAGGCGGCGTGGTGAGGCGGCGTGGTGAGGCGGCCTGTGGTTACCGAGCTGCACAGGAGGCAGGTTTGCCGCCGCAAAAACCTGCCTGTGGTGCAGTTGGGTAACAACAAGCAGGCTGGCGGTGCCAGGCAGCGCCCCACGCGCAGCGGGCCCCGCTGGCCGGGGCGCGCCGCGCTGGCCCGGCGCGCCGCGCTGGCCGGGCGGCCCCGGAGCGGATCAGCCGGTGAGGCGCCGCAGTAGGGGCTCGATGCGGTAGCCGACCAGCTCGCGCATTACCAGCGCGGTGTCGGTGCGCTCCACCCACGGGATGGCCAGGATCTGGCCGGCGATCCGGTACAGGTCGTCGGCGTCGCGGGCCACCACGTGCACGAGCAGGTCGGTCTGCCCGGTCATGCCCTGTACCTGGAGCACCTCGGGGATGTCGGCCAGCGCGGCGCCGGCGTCGTCCAGGCCGCGCTGGGTGACCCGGGTCGTCATGTACGCGGTGAGGGGGTAGCCGAGCGCGGCGGGGTCGATCCGGCGCTCGAACGAGTCCAGCGCGCCGCGCTCGTCCAGCCTGGCCAGCCGGGCCTGCACGGTGTTGCGGGACAGCCCGAGCCGCTCGGCCAGCGCGACCGTGGTGGCGCGGGGCTCCTGGGCGAGCGCGAGCATCAGGCGGGCGTCCACTGCGTCGGCGCGGTGTGTGCTGGGCACGGTGCTCACTCCCGATCCGGCGCCCGGTCGCGCCAGCGTGCAGTATGCTGAATTTGATCTTGATAGGTTGAGCAGTTCGAATTGTAGTGGTGCACTATTAGCTACGTTATGCACGATCGGCGCCTGAGCACTGACCGTCGGCCGCACCCCGGCCCCGGTCGCCCGCGCCGCCGCGCGCCGACCCGGCGGACACCCTCCGCCGGCCCGCGCGGACCCGAGCAGGATCGACTTGTCGTGCCCAATAGCCACGACAAGTGGCACTTGTCGTGCCTAATGCTCGCGACAAGTCCGAACGCGCGGTCGGCCACGTCCGATGACGAGGACAAGAGGAGATCATGACCAGCTCAGCACCGGCCGAGACCAGCGCGAGCCCGCTCGGCGTTCTGGACGAGATCGAGCGGCGGGTGCTGTGGCTGTCCAGCTCGATCGTGCATCACGCCAACCGGGTGCGGCCCAACCCGTCGGGGCTCAAGGTCGGCGGCCACCAGGCGTCCTGCGCCTCGATGGTGTCGGTCATGACGTCGCTGTGGTTCAACCACCTGACACCGGGTGACCGGGTCTCCGTCAAGCCGCACGCCTCGCCGGTGCTGCACGCGATCAACTACCTGCTCGGCGAGCTGGACGAGTCGTACCTGACCACGCTGCGCGAGTTCGGCGGGCTGCAGAGCTACCCGAGCCGGTCCAAGGATCCCGACCCGGTCGACTACTCGACGGGCTCGGTCGGCATCGGGGCCACCGCGCCGATCTGGGGTGCCCTGTCCCGGCGCTACCTGCGCTCGACGATCGGCGCAACGACCGGAACCGGGCGGCAGTACTCCCTGGTCGGGGACGCCGAGCTGGACGAGGGCGCGATCTGGGAGGCCATCCTGGACCCGGCCGTCGCGGAGCTCGGCGAGATCGTCTGGATCGTCGACCTGAACCGCCAGTCGCTGGACCGCGTCGTGCCCAACATTGCCGCCGAGCGGTTGCAGGGCATGTTCGCGGCGGCCGGCTGGCAGGTGCTCACGCTGAAGTATGGGCGGCTGCTGGAACAGCTGTTCGCCCGGCCGGGCGGCGCCGCGCTGCGCACCCGGATCGACCGGATGAGCAACCCGGAGTACCAGCGGCTGCTGCGCTGCACGGCCGAGGAGCTGCGCCACCGGCTGCCCGGCGACGACGAGCCGGCCGCGATCCGGGGGCTGATCGACACCCTGGACGACGCCACCCTGCTGGAGGCCATCCGCAACCTCGGCGGTCACGACCTGGACGCACTGGACCACGCCTTCGAGCAGATCGACGACGGCCGGCCGACGGTGATGTTCGCCTACACGGTCAAGGGCTACCGGCTGCCCGTCCAGGGGCACCCGCAGAACCACTCGTCGCTACTCACCGAGGCGCAGCTGCAGACGCTGGCCGGCGAGGTCGGCGTGGACCCGGCCCGGCCCTGGCAGCGGTTCGCCGCCGACACCCCGGCCGGGAAGGCCTGCGCTGAGGTGGCCGAACGACTCCGTCGGGAACCGGCGCCGACGGCCCAGCCGCCCGGGCTGCCCACCGACATCGGCCGTCCCGCGCCGCACGGCATGGCCACCACCCAGGCCGCCCTCGGTCGGGCCCTGCTGGACCTCACCCGCGCCGCGCCGGAGGCCGCCCGCCGGGTGGTCACGGTCAGCCCAGACGTCAGCTCGACGACCAACCTGGGCGGCTGGGTGAACAAGGTCGGGGTGTGGTCGGCCACCGAGCGCCGCGACTGGTTCGCCGACGACGCGGAGACCATCCTGCATTGGCGGGAGAAACCTGGCGGCCAGCACATCGAGCTGGGTATCGCGGAGACGAACCTGGTCGGGTTGCTCGGCGAGCTGGGCGCCACCTGGAGCCGTTGGGGTCAGCCGCTGCTGCCGATCGGGGTGATGTACGACCCGTTCGTGGAGCGCGCGCTGGAACCCTGGTCCTTCGGCATCTACGCCGGCGGCCAGTCGATCCTGGTCGGTACGCCGTCCGGGGTCACGCTGGCGCCGGAGGGTGGCGCACACCAGTCGATCACCACGCCGTCCATCGGCATCGAGCAGCCCGGCTGCGTGAGCTACGAGCCGGCGTTCGCGATCGACGTCGAGTGGACGCTGCTCGCCTCGATGGCCAGGCTCGGCCGCCCGGACGGCGGCTCGGCGTACCTGCGGCTGTCCACCCGCCCGGTCGACCAGTCGCTCGCCGACGTGCCCACCGACCCGGCAGCCCGGGAGCGCCGGCGCCGCCAGGTGGTCGCCGGCGCGTACCCGCTGCGCCGCCGCGACGGCGCGGTGGTGACCATCGCGGTGATGGGGGCGATGGTCACCGAGGCACTGGCGGCGGCCGCGCGCCTCGAACAGGTCGGCGTGCTGGCCGACGTGGTGTGCGTGAGTAGCCCGGACCTGCTGTTCCGTGCGCTGCGGGCGCGGCAGGGCCGGGCGGACGACTCGACCTGGATCCTGGAGCAGGCGTTCCCGGCGCGCCGCGCCACGCCGCTGGTCACCCTGCTCGATGGCCACCCGCACACGCTGGCCTTCCTCGCCGCGATCAACGGGGTGCCCAGCGCGCTGCTCGGGGTGACGGCCTTCGGCCAGTCCGGCTCGCTCGAGGAGGTCTACCGCTACCACGGCATCGACTCGGACGCCGTCGTGCGCGCCGCCCTGGACCTCGTCGAGTAACCCCTGCTCAGACGTCGTGAGTGGCGATGGTCGCTATAGCGACCATCGCCACTCACGGGTCTTGAGCTGCGGTTTTGGGTGCGCTCGCCGGCTCGGGCGCCGCGCTGGGTGGCTCTGATGCCGCGCTGCGCGGTGGGGCGGCGGGTGTGATCTGATGAAGCTGTGACGCGTGGCAACGGAACTGAACAGCCGCTGATCGCCGACCTGGTGCTCTCCGGCGGCGGGGTCAAGGGCATTGCGCTAGCCGGTGCGGTGGCGGCCCTGAACGACGCCGGCTACCGGCCGTGGCGGACGTCCGGGACGTCGGCGGGTGCGATCGTCGGCGCGCTGGTCGCCGCCGGGTTGGCCGGCGACGCGCTCACCGAGGCGGCCATGCGGCTGGACTACGAGAAGTTCGCCGACCGGGTTCCGCTGGACCGAGTGCCGCTGATCGGGCCGGGGCTCGCGCTGTTCGGCGACGACGGCCTGTACCGGGGCGACTACGCCCGCGAGTGGGTGGCCCGCGAGCTGGCCGAGCTGGGGGTGCACACGTTCGGTGACCTGAAGCTGGACGACCCGCAGCTGCCCAAGGACCGCCGGTACAAGCTCGTGGTGACCTGCGCCGACATCACCCTCGGTCGGCTGATCCGGCTGCCGTGGGACTTCGGGCCGGTGTACGGGCTGGACCCGGACAAGCAGTCGGTGGCCGACGCGGTCCGGGCCTCGATGTCGATTCCGCTGCTGTTCCGCCCGATGAAGCTGACCAACCCGATCAGCGGCGTGGAGTCGACGCTCGTCGACGGCGGCGTGGTGTCCAACTTCCCGATCGACTCGCTGGACCGCACCGACGGCAAGCTGCCCCGCTGGCCGACGTTCGGCATCACGCTCATGCCGGACATCCCCGGTCCGGACGGCACGCTGCTGCCCCGGTGGCTGAACCAGATCCTGCCGGCCCCGGTGCACGTGCTGGAGGGGGTCATCACGACGGCGCTGGTCGGGCGTGACCAGGCCAACCAGCACAAACCGTGGGTGCAGGCGCGGACGATCTTGGTGAGCTCGGACTCGGTCGGCTTCACGCAGTTCTCCCTGACCGCGGCGCAGATCCGCGAGCTGCACGACGACGGGTACCGGGCCACCGAGCATTTCATGGCGGGCTGGGACTGGCCGGACTACCTGCGCCGGTTCCGCCGCCACCCGAGCTGAGCTCACTGAGCGGTCTCACGATAAAGCTTGACCTTATCCGTTAGATCGCGGACTGTAGAGGCATGGAGACAGTCGACTACGACTTCGGTCCGACCTCGCGCAACCGCATCGACGAAGCCGGTCAACCCGGCCGGGAGGGTGCCGTCGCGGCGCTCGAGACGTTCTACTACGCGCTGAACAACGCCGACCTCGACAGCCTCGCCTCGGTGTGGTCGGAGGACGAGCTGGCCCAGCTGAACAACCCGGTCGGTGGCATCACCCGCTCCGGCGCGGCCATCACGGCGCTGTACCGGAAGATCTTCGCGAGCGGGATGAACGTCCAGGTCACCTTCACCGACGCGGCCACCTACAGCTACCCCGGTGTGGTGGTCTTCGCCGGCCGGGAGATCGGCACGTACCGCAACCGCGACGGCCGGCAGACGCCGATCCGGATCCGCACCACGCGCGTCTTCAACTACGCCGCCGGACGGTGGGCGCAGGTGCACCACCACGGCAGCATCGACGACGCCCCCGCGCTCGCCGCCTACCAGCAGGCCGCCCGCCGCTGATCGGTGGCGAGTCCGGTGCGCACGTTCCGGACGGCCGTTGCAGCCGGCAGCGCAAGGCGCGCGGCGCACTCCCGGTGGAAACGCGGTCGGATCTGGCCGGAAGATTCGGCGCCGCGCAACCGGTAGCGGTGCGATATTCGGTAAGCGGTCGGCCTAACTGGCGAGAGGTATGGAGTCGCCGTCGGGCGCGTCCGGTCGCTCGTTCGACAGAATTACCCACACATCGAATGGCGATCAACGCCCGATCCCGGTGAAATCAACTCCGAACTGCTCCCCAGCAGCTGGACGCCACGGGACTCAAGGCGCGCACGTCCAGGTTCGTGCGGCGGGGGCGGGTCGGGCGGCGAGCCCGATCCCCCCGCCGGCGGGTGGGGAGCGCTCCGACTCGTCGATGCGAGCCAAGTAAAGGCCGGAGCCACCATCCCCCGAGACGGCGACTCCGGCGCGCAACCACCTGTCCGCTCCCCAGCGACATGTGGTAGGTCTCCGCCGCCAATTCTGCTCCGCGTTGGGCCCGAATAGACCAGTTCGACCAATCATTCACTCGAACGGGCGTGTCAAGAAGCCACGCCGGACAACGTCAGATTACTTACAGCTGAACTGGACTGGCTTTTGAGGCGGTGCGGCCGTCCGTCAGGGGGACTTTCGGCGCGTCGTACCCGCCATGTTGACCCCTTGATGCTAGCCCCCATGGGCTCTCGCGGTGAAACTTTCGCCGGCAATGAACGTTCGGGAGGTGGCCGGGAGCGCCGACCGGGCGGGCTCGGCGAGCGTCGGGTCGGCCCCGCTAGCGCCCTCGGCGGGCCGACTCTCCGGGTGGCCTGGCCGGTCGCGTCGGCGCGTCGCGATGCTCGGCGGCCGAGGCTCGGCCGGTCGGCGACCGAGCAGCCGGCCGAGTGCGCGGTTGTCCCGCCGGTGTCCGGTAATCGGCGCGGCCACTCGTTTCGGGCGCTATTGGCTGCCATTGTTGGCGACTTATTGAATCGCTCGCGGCTACGTCCCGGGCGTCATTCGGTGACCCGGGTGGACGCATTGCTGAGTCATTTTCTCAGCCTTTCCAGCGCGCGGCCCCACTGTCGGCGGTAACCCGTCCGGCCCACCGTCGGCGGTGGCTCAGGGTGTCCTCGTCACCTGGCTGAGTGGCGGTGGGTCGCGCGGGTGTACCCGGTTCGGCCGAGCGATCGGCTGCGGAGTGTGACGTAGGACGCGGCGAGGCTCACTCGGCTGGCCGTCTGAGGTCTGCGTGGTCGGGGTGGGCTTCGGCCCGTCGAACCTCGCGCTGGCCATCGCGCTCGCCGAGCACAACCGGGCCGGTCCCGACTGCGCGCTCACCTCCCGGTTCATCGAACGGCAGGCCCGCTTCGGCTGGCACCGCGGCATGCTGATCGAGGACGCGACCAGCGTGTTCCCCACCCGGCCGGAGTTCCACGACTACCTCGAGTGGGCCGCCGGCCGGTTCGAAGACCAGGTCGACCCCGGCGAGCGCGTCTGGCACAGCTGCGAGCTGCTGCACCGGCTGCCCGAGCTGACCGCTGAACCGCGCCGCGTGGTCGTGATCGGCGCTGGTCAGAGTGCTGCCGAAGTGACCAACCACCTGCACAGCACGTTCCGCAGGCGGCGGTCCACGCGATCTTCACCAGGTACGGCTACAGCCCCGCCGACGACACCGCGTTCGCCAACCGGGTGTTCGACCCGGTGGCGGTCGACCACTTCTTCGTCGCCTCTCACCGCCGACCTGGTCGTCTACGCCACCGGCTACCGGTCCACCGACCCGTTGGCGCTGCTCGGGGAGGCGGCCGCCTGGCAGCGCGACGACGCCGGCCGACTCCGGGTCCACCGCGACTACCGAGCCAGCCGCCCGCTGAGTCCGCTCGCTGAGCCGACTGCGCTGAGCCGCCTGCTGAGCCGGCCCCACCGTCGTCGGCGCCGCTCGGTCAGGACACCTCGAACCGGATGCCCGGCCGGCCGGCGGCGCCGTCGGGGATGGGCGAGGTGGGCTCGGCGGCCTGCGTGGCTCCGGTCGCGTCGGTCGCGCGGCACTGCACGAAGTGGCTGCCCGGGGCCAGCGCCAGGTCGAGCCGCCACATCCGCCAGGTCGACAGGTTGACCTGGGTCGACAGCCGCGCCGGCAGCCACGGTCCGCGCTCGTCCAGCCGCACCTCGACCCGGTCGATGCCGCGTTGCTGCGCCCAGGCGATACCGGCCAGGGTGACCGTGCCCGCCGGGCCCCTGGCGAGCGTCTCGAACGACCGAGGCCGGTCCACCCTGGACTGCGTCTTGATCGGCGCCCGCCGCGCCCAGCCTCGCCGCGGCCAGTAGGCCTGCTTCGCGTCGAAGGTCGTGAGCTCCAGGTCGACCACCCACTTGGTGGCCGAGACGAACCCGTAGAGCCCGGGCACCACCATCCGCACCGGGAACCCGTGCTCGGCCGGCAGGGGCTCCCCGTTCATGCCGATGGCCAGCAGCGCGTCGCTGTCCGCCCGCAGCACCACGTCCGTCGGCGTGCCCGCGCTCCAGCCGTCGACGCTGGTGCTGAAGATCTGGTCGGCGCCCGGCCGCACCCCGGCCCGCAGCAGCAGCTCGCGCAGCGAGACGCCGGTGAAGTTCGCGGTCGACACCAGGTTGCCGTTGACCTCGTTCGATACGCAGGTCATCGTGATCGTCTTCTCCAGCAGCGGCTGGGCGAGCAGTTCGTCGTAGCTCAGCCGCAACTCCTCGTCCACCAGACCGTGCACGCGCATCGACCAGTCAGCGGCGGTCAGCCGGGGGATGCGCAGCGCCGTGTCGATCCGGTAGAAGTCGCGGTTGGCGGTCAGGAACGTCGGCGTGCCGGCCGAGGCGAAGTCGGCGTCCGGCGGCAGGGCCAATGCGGGGCGGGTCGGTGTGATCCGGCCTCGCAGCGCGTCCCGGGAACGGGTGGCCCCGCCGCCGAACGCCCCGCCGCCGAACGCAACGCCGGCCGCCGCCGCGCCGATCCCGCCGAGCCCCGCCACGGCAATGCCGCGCAGCACCCGCCGGCGGTCCGGCACCCTCGGAGGCCCTCCGGTATCCGGCGAGGCGGCGGTTCGGGTCGCCGCCGCGTACAGCCGGCCGAACACCCCGAGCCCGACGGCGGCCGCCACCACCGGCGCCACCAGGTCCGGCGGTGCGAACACCGGCGAGCCGAGCACCGCGGCGAGCCCGACAGCGCCGAACAGGGCGATCAGCAGCCGCGCCGGCAGTGGCCGCCGTCGCGCGGCAGCACCGGCGAGGACGGCGCCGAGCAACAGCACCGCCCCGATCCCCACCAGCAGCCCGGCCTTGTCGGCGACGCCCTTGGCGAGGCCCAGCGCGGGCAGTTCCAGCGTCTTGCCGAACTCGATCAAACCCGCCGGGGACAGCCGCACCACCGTGTCCGCCACCGCCTGGAACGGCGCGGAACTCGGCGCGACCAACGCCGCCGACAACTGGCTGGCACCCAGCGCGGCCAGTACCGACGCGACCTCGATCGCCGCCCCGAGCCTGCTGGACAGCGGAGCCGGCCGTGGCTCGGTGGCTGGCGCCGTCGTAGCTAGATGCACCCCTGTGGTTCGACCCAGGGGCGCGGCCGGATTGGTCCAACCCCGTCCGAGCCCGAGCCCGAGTCGCGGAATCTAGCGACTCGGGCCCCGGAATCTAGCGACTCGCCGGGTGGAGGGCCTGACGGAATCCGCGACTCACCCTGACGGAATCCCCGACTCGCCGGTAGGTGGACTTGTCGGTGGGTGGACTTGTCGGTGGGTGGGCTCGCGGGGGGTCAGGGCTGGCAGGCGGCGCCGGGGGTGGTGGCTTCGCCGACGCCGAACGGGTCGAGGTCGCGGGGGTCCGGAGTCGGGGCCCAGCGGCCGTCGACGGGGGCGTAGGTCCAGCTGGCACCGGCCGTGACCAGGGTACGCAGCGCGGCCAGCAGCCGGTCGATGTCCTCCTCGGTGCTGCCCAGCCCGATGCTCGCGCGCAGCGCCTCGCCACCGGCACACAGTCGCGCCAGCAGCGGGTGCGCGCAGAACTTGCCGTCACGCAGCCCGATGCCGTGCTCGGCGGACAGGTAGGCGGCGACGTAGCCGGCCGGGCGGTCGGTCACCACGAAGCTCAGCACGGCGATCCGGTCCGGGCTGTCCGGCCAGATGCGCAGCACCTCGACATCGGGGAGGTCGGCCAGCCCGGTCTCCAGGCGGTGCAGCAGGGCCCGCTCGTGCGCGGCGGCGGCGTCGCCAAGCACCGGGGCCAGCGTCCGGCAGGCCTGTGCCAACGCGGCGGCGCCGAGCACGTTCGGCGTGCCGCCCTCGTGCCGGTGCGGGGCCGGGGCCCATTCGGTGGCGGCCTCGGTCACCCGGCGCACCGCACCGCCGCCGGCCAGGTGCGGGGGTGCGGTGTCCAGCCAGTCGCGGCGGCCGACCAGCACGCCGGCGCCGTAGGGCGCGTACAGCTTGTGCCCGGACAGCGCCAGGTAGTCCACGCCGGTGGCGGCCAGGTCGATCCGGCGGTGCGGCGCGAGCTGGGCCGCGTCCAGTACGACGCGCGCCCCGGCGTCGTGCGCGAGCTGGACGACCCGGTCGATCGGCAGCACCTCGCCGGTCACGTTCGAGGCGCCGGTGATGGCCAGCAGCGCGGTCGGCGTGGAGGCCAGCGCGGCGGCGAGGTCGTCGAGCGTCTGCGCCACGGTGTCGGCGGCGCGCAGCGCACGGTGCGGTCCGCGGCGCCAGGGCAGCAGGTTGGCGTGGTGCTCGACGTCCAGGCAGAGCACCGCGCCCGGCACGCAGCCGGCCAGCAGGTTGAGCGCGTCGGTGGTGTTCCGGGTGAAGATCACCACGTCGTCCGGCCGGGCGCCGACGAACTCGCCGACGGTGTCCCTGGCCCGCTCCAGCAGCGCCGTGCACACCTGCGAGGCGTAGCCGGCGCCGCGGTGCACGCTGGCGTAGTAGGGCAGCACCGCTTCGACGTGCTCGGCGACCGAGGTCAGCGCCGGGGCGCTCGCCGCGTAGTCGAGGTTGGCGTAGCGGGTCCAGCCGCCGGTCACCAGCGGCACCTGTAGCTGCGCGCCGGTCACGGTGGGCAGCCCGGTCGGAGTGGCGGTGGCGGTGGTTGTGGTGGTGCCGGTCGGGGCGGGGATGGTGACCGGGCAGGGGCGATCGAGGGCGAGGGTCATCACGGGTCCTCCGTGTTTGGGACCCGGGCAGCAGCCCAGAGGTCCGCGCTTGCCGACGTGGCTGTCACGCCGACCTGGTCGTCACCCGGAGCACCCCGCCGCGGAGGAGGGTTGCCGGCCAGCTAGCCGGGGCTAAACGCTGGCACTCTTGACCTGGCAGGCACGTTACGGCCCGGCGCGGGCGCCCGTCAACGCCCTTCCGTGCAACCGAGAGCCGCGCCACACCACCGGCGGCGCGTGTTCAGGCGGCGTGTTCGGGCGGCGGGTTCAGGCGCGCTGGGCGGCGGCCGTGGTGGTCGGGGCCGCGCCGCGATGCCGCCGGCCGACGGGCACGACCAGCGGCGTGCCGGCTACCGGGTCGGTGATCACCTGGGCGTCCAGCTCGAACACCGTGCGCAGCAGCTCCGTGGTGAGCACCTCCTCGGGGCGGCCGTCGGCGACGATCCGGCCGTCCCGCATGGCGATCAGCCGACCGGCGTAGCGCGCCGCCAGGTTGAGGTCGTGCAGCACCATCACCACGGTGCGCCGCATCTCCCGGTGCAGCCGCTCGACCAGGTCCAGCACGTCCACCTGGTGGGCCAGGTCGAGGAACGTGGTCGGCTCGTCCAACAGCAGGATCTCGGTGCCCTGGGCCAGTGCCATGGAGATCCACACCCGCTGCCGCTGACCACCGGAGAGGGTGTCCACGGTGCGCTCGGCGAACTCGCTCATCCCGGTCCAGCGCAGCGCCTCGGCAACGGCCGTCTCGTCGTCGCCGGACCACTGCCGGTACCAGGTCTGGTGCGGGTGCCGGCCCCGCGCCACGAGGTCGGCGACGGTGAGCCCGTCCGGTGCCACCGGGGTCTGCGGCAGCACGCCGAGCATCCGGGCGACCTCGCGGCTGGGGTACCGGTCGATCCGCTTGCCGTCCAGCAGCACCTCGCCGTGGCGGGCCGGCAGCAGCCGGGCCAGCGCGCGCAGCAACGTCGACTTGCCACAGCCGTTCGGGCCGATCACCGCGGTCACGGTGCCGTCCAGCACGTCCACGTCCAGGCCGTCGATCACGATCGAGTCGCCGTACCCCAGCCGCAGCTCGCTGGCCCGCAGCCGGACCTCCGGGCGCTCGGCGGCGGGCCGTTGCTCGGTCATATCGTCACTCCACGGTTGCGCCGGCTCAGCAGGTAGAGCAGGTACGGCGTGCCCAGCACGGCGGTGATGATGCCGACCGGCAGCTCGCGGGGCAGTGCGGTGCGCGCGATCAGGTCGGCGGCGACGGTGAGCAGCGCCCCGTAGACGGCGGAGGTCAGCAGCGGCGGGCTGGCCGAGCGGACCATCCGCAGGCAGACCTGAGGCACCACGAGCGCGACGAACCCGATCGGCCCGGCGCACGCGGCCGCCACCGCCGCCAGCGTCATGCCGACCAGCCCGAGCGCCACCCGCGACCGGTTCACCCGCAGGCCCAGCGCGCTCGCGGTGTCGTCGCCCAGCTGCAGGGCGCCCAGCCCGAACGCCAGCAGCAGCGCGGTCGGCACCAGCACGGCGAGCGCCACGCCGACCGGTACGACCTGCGCCCAGCCGCTGGCGTTCAGCGAACCGGTCAGCCACACCGTGGCCTGGGCTGCCTGGTTGATGTTCGCCACCACGAGCAGCCACGACGTGATGCCGACGGCCACCGCGTTCACCCCGACCCCGACCAGCACCATCCGGTCGCCGACCACGCCGCGTCGGTAGGCCAGCCCGTACACCACGGCGGCGGCGAGCAGCCCGCCGAGCAGCGCGGCCAGCGGTACTCCGAACGACGCCAGCACGCCGACCGCGGCACCCGAACCGCCGCCGAGCGCGATCACCGTGACCGCGGTGGCGCTCGCCCCGGCGGTGACACCGAGCAGGTCCGGGCTGGCCAGCGGGTTGCGCGTGACCGACTGGGTGAGCGCGCCGGCCAGCCCGAGCGCGGCGCCGACCAGCACGCCGGTCAGCGTCCTCGGCAGCCGCAGCTCCAGCACGATGAACCGCTGCGCCCGGTCCCCACCGCCGACCAGCGCGGCCAGCACGTCGCCGATCGAGATCGGGAAGTCGCCCCGGCCGATGTTCACGGCGGCCACCAGGACCACGAGCGCGACCCCGACCAGCGTCATGCCGACCAGCCTGGGCCGCCACACCCCGGAGAACCCACCGACCCGGATCGCCGCCCGGCCCGGTACCGCGGCCGTGCCGCCCCGCCCCGACCCGGCCGCCCGGGGGTGGCCCGGTCCCCCGCCGGGGTTCAGGCCCTGGCCGGTCACAGCCGCACCATCGTGCGGCGGCGCACCAGCGCCACGAAGAACGGCGCCCCGATGAACGCCAGCACGATGCCGACCGGTAGCTCGCCCGGCCGCGCCACCACCCGGCCGACCACGTCGGCGACCAGCAGCAACACCGCGCCGGCCAGCCCGGCGGCGGGCAGCAGCCAGCGGTAGTCCGGGCCGGTGTAGAACCGCGCCAGGTGCGCCACCACCAACCCGACGAACGCGATCGGCCCGCACGCCGCCACCGCCGCGCCGGTCAGCAGGGTGATCGCGACGAGCCCGGTCCACCGGGTCAGCGTGACGTTCTGGCCGAGTCCCCGTGCCACGTCCTCGCCGAGCGCCAGCAGGTTCAGCCCCGGCCCGTTGATGGCCGCCAACAACAGCCCGACCAGCAGGAACGGGGTGATCTGGCCGGCGATGGCGACGTCCCGGCCGGCCAGCGAACCGACGTCCCAGAACCGGTACGCGTCCAGCGTTGCCGTGTCGGACAGCACCACCGCCGACGTCAACCCGCGCAGCAGGTAGCTGACCGCGACTCCCGCCAACGCCAGCGTGACCGGCGTCGGCCCACCCCGCCCCAACGAGCCGAGCAGGAACACCGCCACGCTCGCCACGAACGCCCCCGCGAAGGAGAACCACACGTAGCCGTACAGGCTGGTCACTCCGAACGCGAAGATCCCCAGCACGACGAAGAAGGCCGACCCGGCGCTCACGCCGAGCAGCCCGGGCTCGGCCAGCGGGTTGCGCGTGTGGCCCTGCATCAGCGCGCCGGCCACGCCGAGCGCGATGCCGACCTGGATGCCCAGCACGGTGCGCGGCAGCCGCAGGGTGCGCACGACCAGGTTGTCCTCGGTGGGCGTCGGCGACCAGAGCGCATCCCACACCGAACCGAGCGGGATCGGCTTCGCGCCGACCGCGATGCTCGCCAGCACGGCCAGCGCCAACAGCACCAACAGCGCCACCAGGAAGCCGATCCGCCGCGATCGTTGCGCGCCGACGCCGGTCGGCCTCGGACGCCCGAGTGGCCACGGGCGCCGCCGGCGCCGGGTCGGGGGATAACTCGACCCGGTGGTCGCCGTCGTCACCGCGTGTCTGCTCCTCGTGCCTCGTGCCCGCGCACAGTCGAAACTGTGGCTGGCCTTGCCTTAAGAGAGGCTAACAATGTTGCCGAGCGGGGAGAACCGGCGCTGAGTCCGACGTCACCCAACCCCAGTGGCCTCGGCGGCCCGGCCGGCCCAGCCGGCAGGGTGCGGCGAGAGTTCGCGGGGGTCAGGCGGCGCGGTGGCGGGCGGCGGGGTCCGGGCGGGTCGGGGCGGTGGCGAGCGGTACGGCGAGGTCGGCGGTCCAGTCGCCGGTGGCGGGCAGCGCGGGCTGGCTCGGCAGGACCCGGGACGGCCGGGGGAACTCGGTCGGCCGGGTGGTCATGATCAGCACGATCAGGCCGAGGCCGACGACGATCAGCCCGTGCGAGCCGACGCGGGCCGGGTCCACGTTGCCGCTGACCAGGTCCAGCGCGCTGACCAGGGCCAACACCACGACGAAGCTGCCGAGCACCGGGATCGTGCCGGCCAGGTGCCGAGTCCACAGCGCGCCGGCCACGAAGGCCACGCCGAGGGCGAGGTTCCAGGCGGCGGATTCGTGCGACATGTGCGCCATGTCCGCGCCCATCATGGCCATGTGCGGGTCGCCGCCGCCGGAGAGCAGCAGCGCGAGCGCGCCGAGCACGGCCTGTACCGCGCCGACGCCGGCCAGCGCGGCCCTGGCCGTCCAGTGCCAGATCCGGCGCCGGGGCGACTGCGGCCGGGGCAGCTCGGCCAGGGCGGCGGCCAGCGCGGCCTCGGTGAGCCCGGGGGCGGGTTCGGCCGGCGCGGTCCGGATCAGGCGGTTGACCAGCGCCGCGTCGGCGAACCAACGGGTGCACCCGGAGCACTCGGCCAGGTGTGCGCGGGCGGCCGGCAGCTCGGCCGGGTCGGCCTCGCCGTCCAGGTCGGCCGACAGGTGCTCGCGGCAGCTACTACAGCCCATGTTGCTGAAGTCGGAGGTGATCATGGCGTGGTTCCCGGGGCGCCCAAATTATCGGCCGAGGCGGGGCGACCCCGGTCACCCGCTGTCCCGGTTCGGGCGGGGGTCGCGGTGCTCCCGGTCGGCGAGGTGGCCGATCAGGTCGTCGCGGGCCCGCGCCACCCGGGACCGGATGGTGCCGACCGGGCAGTCGCACACCTGGGCGGCCTCCTGGTAGCTGAGCCCGAGCAGCTGGGTGAGCAGGAACGCCAGCCGGCGGTCCGGGTCCAGGGTGTCCAGTACGGCGTGCAGCGCGACGGCCTCGCTGTGGTCGCCGCCCGCGACCGCGTTGGGCGCGTCCTCCGGGCTGACGTCCGGGTCGATCCGGGGCCGGGTCCGGATGCCGCGCACGTGGTCGGCGGCGACGCGGCGGGCGATGGACAGCAGCCAGGCCCGCACCGACGACTCGGCCCGAAAACCCGGCAGCGAGCGGAACGCCCTGGCGTAGGTCTCCTGGGCGAGATCCTCGGCGGCGCCCCGGTCGCTCAGCGCCACCAGCATCCGCCAGACCTGCTGCTGGGTGTGCCGGACGAACTGGGTGGCCGCCCACTCGTCGCCCGCGCGGGCGCGCAGCGCCAGCTCGGTAAGCGCGGCGTCGTCCATCATCGGGTGAGTCCTCCTCGGCGGCACCGGGTTGCCGGTGCTGATCCGCATCTCACCACACAAACCGGGCCGGCCGCGCCCACCCGCCGCTCCCGACTAGCCGGCGACGACCCGTTCTCGGCCCTGCCGCAGCGCGTCGACCAGCAGGAACACCAGCAGCGACGCCCCGAACACCGGTAGGAACACGCCGACCCCGATCGCCACCGCCCCGACCATGGCGACCGCGCCGAACCCGGGCCGCCGAGTCCCACCGGGCGGCCCCACCGCCGGTCCACCCGCGGTCAGCCGGCCCCCGGATGGCCCGCCCCCGGCCGGACCGACGGTGCCGCCGGACCGGGTGGGCCGGCGCAGCCACCACATCCGGTACCCCCAGATGATCATGCAGATCAGCCCGAGGGCCAGTCCGGCCAGCGCGATCTGGCTGGCGAGCCCGAACAGCAGGCCCATGTGCGCGTCGACGCCCCACCGGGCGAGCTTCGCGGCCAGCGGCCATTCGGCGAACCGGAGCTGGTCGACGACCGTGCCGGTGGCGGGGTCGACGGCCACCGAGTCCTGCTTCTCCGGCCAGCTGCGCTGCGTCTGGGCGACCACCCAGGCCCGGCCGGGCTTGCTCGCCGGCGTGATCTGCACCGGGTCGCCGAGGCCCCGCGCGCGGGCAGCGGCCAGCACCCGCTCCGCCGTGGTGGCCAGCTCGGCGGGGCTCAGGCTGGTGCCCGAAGCGGGCGGGGTGGCGGGGGCACCGGGCAGGCCGAGCGGGGCGGGCAGAGTGGTGTGCACCGAGGGCGAGCTCCAGTGCAGGGCCGCCCGCAGCGTGTCGACGTTGGTGCCGGCGAACTGCGACCAGGTCAACCCGGTGGCGGACAGGAAGAGCAGGCCGACCGCCGCCCACAGCCCCACCGAGCCGTGCCAGGAGCGCACCCGCCCCCGGCCGGCGCCGCGCAGCCGGGGAGCCAGCGTGTGGCGCAGCGCGCGGACCCGGCGCCGGCGAGCCACCCAGATCGCCAGCCCGCTGAGCGTGAGCACCCACAGCCAGCTGGCGGCCAGCTCGGTGTACACCCGGCCGACCGCGCCGAGATGCAGCGTCCGGTGCAGCTCGTCGAACCAGGCCCGCACGGGCAGCCACTCGCCGTACGTGGTCAGGATGCCGCGTACCTGGGCCGTGTACGGATCCAGGAACACGGTGCGCGAGTAGTCCTCCGGCACGCCGGGGGCGGCGAAGACCACGCGGGTGGTGCCGTCCGGGGTGCCCGCCGGCCGGATCGCGGTGACCTTGCCCTCCGGCAGCGCGGCGACGGCGGCGCTGACCTGCTGGGACAGTGGCAGCGCGGTCGCCGCGCCGCCGGAGGCCGGCACCGGCACGTGCAGCTGGTCGTGGTGCACGAGCTGCTCGAGCTGCGGCGTCGTGGTGTACAGCAGGCCGGTCAAGGCCGCGACCAGCAGGAACGGTCCGACGAACAGACCGGCGTAGAAGTGCACCCGCAGCAGCAGCGGGCGCAGCTCCCGCCACCACCAGGCCCGCGCCGAGCCCGCCGGTGGCAGCGCAGCGGTCTCTGGGTCACCGTCCGGGTACAGGTCGGTGCGGTCGTCTAGTTCGGTGGACGCGGACACGGTGGTCTCGGACATGCGGTCCTTCGCTGTCGGGGCGGCCGGGTTCAGAGCATGACCAGGAACATCGCGGCCATGCCGAGGCTCATCGCCAGGTGGCAGGTCGCGTCGGCGCGCGGGGTCAGCGCCGCGAGCACGCGCCCGCGCGCCGGCGCCGGCGCCGCCGTGGCGGTCGCCGTGCGCCCCCCGACTGGCTCCTCGTTACCGAACTCCACAGCAGGCAGGTTTTCGGCGTCCGCAACCGGCCTGCGGTTACCGAACTCCACAGCAGGCAGGTTTTCGGCGCCCTCGGCCGGCCTCTTGTTACCGAGCTGCACACCAGACAGATCGGCGCCCGAAGCCCGGGCCGGACGCAGCTGCCGCGCCCAGTACCCGGCCCCCACCAGCAGCCCGACGCAGAACAGCACGGTCAGCGCCAGCGCCCACCCCGGAGTCTCGGTGACTACCGGCCCGCTCGCGCCCTCGTCCCCGCCCATCACATGACCGTCCATCACCATGCCGCCGCCGCCCGACCCGATGGCCAGGCCGGCCATCAGCAGCGGCATCGCGGCGACCATCCAGACCATCGAGGCCGCCATCAGCAGGTGGAAGCCCGGCGCCGGGCAGCCCGCCGGGCCACCGGACCGGCTCCGCACGAGCCGCGCCAGGAAGTAGCAGCTGAACCCACCGAAGGCGACCAGCTGCAGGGTGGCCGCGGCGGGCCCGCCGTACGCCCAGACCATGCCGACCATGGCCAGGCTCATCACCAGATGCGACAGCTCGGCCACCTGGTCGCCGTGGTGGCTCGCCGCGCCGGTGCGCAGGGACGCCCAGCGCAGCAACGAGTAGAGCCCCGTTCCGGTGAACAGCACGGTCAGCACCACGCTCAGCGGAATCGATGAGATCACGCGGGTCCCCCTCGTCGGCCGGCGGAAGTTGCCTGTCCAGTCAGTGCGTCGGGCGGACAAGTTCCCGATCACCTGATCGGGTGATGGTCGTCACACCGATGTGGCTGCCCGGCCTCGGCCGGGCCGGATGCTTGCGGCAACTCGGCGCGCGCAGCAGAGTGCACGCGTGGCGACCGAGAGCAAGCGTCCCCCTGTCACCTCGGACAACCCGGAGCAACGGACCAATGGGGCCCGTCCGGCGGGCGGCCGGTCGGCCGGCCCGACGGGCGACCGGTCGGGGCCGGGTGCCGCGACGGGTGGCCCGGCGCGTGGGTCCCGGTCGCCGCTCGGCTATCTGCGCCAGGTCGGCGCGACCGCGCGCAACGTGGCCGAGGTGGTCCGGTTCGGCGGCCTGGACACCGGCGAGGTGGCGTCCCCGTTCCGGGTGGTTGCCGAGCAGGTCAACTACCGGCTGCGGCACTACTTCGACGAGCAGGCGCCCCAATCGGCCGGCGCCGGCGGGCGCCCGGTGCTGCTGATCCCGCCGCTGATGCTGACCGCCGAGGTCTGGGACGTCTCGCCGGACACCTCCGCGGTGGCCAAGCTGCACGCCGAGGGCATCGACCCGTGGGTGGTGGACTTCGGCGACCCCAGCCGGGAGCCGGGCGGCCTGGAGCGCAACCTGACCGACCACGTGCTCGCGGTCGACGACGCGGTCGAGCGGGTGTATGCCGCGACCGGGCGGGACGTGGTGCTGGCCGGCTACTCGCAGGGCGGCATGTTCGCCTACCAGACGACCGCGCTGCGCCGGGGCAAGCACATCGACTCGGTGGTCACCTTCGGCTCGCCGGCCGACACGACCGCGCCGCTGCCGATCCCGCTGTCCCCGGAGATGCTCGCCAAGGTCGCCCGAGGGCTGGTGGACAGCGGGCTGCTGCGCACGCTGCCCAGCTGGGCCGTCCGGCTCGGCTTCAACATGCTCAGCCCGGTGAAGGTGCTGCAGGGGCGGGTGCAGTTCCTGCTCACCCTGCACGACCGGGACGCGCTGTTACCCAGGGAGCGGCAGCGCCGGTTCCTCGAGTCCGACGGCTTCATCGCCTACTCCGGCCCGGCCATCGCGGAGCTGCTGGAGCAGTTCGTCGCGCACAACCGGATGCTCGAGGGCGGCTTCGTGATCGACGACCGGCTGGTCACCCTCGCCGACATCGAGGTGCCGGTGCTGTCCGTGGTCGGCACCACCGACGCCATCGGGCATCCCGACGCGGTGCGGGCGATCCGCCGGGCCGCGCCGCGCTCGGACGTCTACGAGCTGGCGCTGCCGGTCGGGCACTTCGGCCTGGTGGTCGGCAGCCGGGCGAGCCGGGACACCTGGCCGGCGGTGGTCAGCTGGGTGCACTGGCGCGACGGGCAGGGCGAGCTGCCGGCGAGCATCGGCCCGGCCGAGCTGGTCGCGCCGTCGGCGATGCGCCCCGGCGCCGCGGCGGCCGCCGTCGGGCAGGCCATGGAGCTGGGCATCGACGCGGCCCGGCTGGCACTGGGCACCGCGCGGCGGGTCGCCAGGGTGGCCGGCGGCGTGGTGTCCGAGGCGCCGTCGGTGCTGCCCCGGCTGTCCCGGCTGGGCCACCTGGACAGCTCCACCCGGATCTCGCTCGGCCTGTTGCTGGACGAGCAGGCCGGCAAGCACCCGCAGGAGGTGCTGTTCCTGTTCGGCGACCGGGGCTACCGGCAGCGCGACGTCAAGCACCGCGTGGACAGCGTGGTGAAGGGCCTGGTCAGCACCGGAATCCGGCACGGCGACCGGGTCGGCGTGCTGATGGACACCCGGCCGAGCGCGTTCACCATGGTCGCCGCGCTGAGCCGGGTCGGGGCGACCGCCGTGCTGCTGCGCCCGGACGGCGAGCTGGCCAGGGAGGCCCGGCTGGGCCAGGTCAGCTGGATGGTGTCCGACCCCGAACACGCGGACGCCGTGGCGCAGCTACCCGGGATGCGCTGGGCGGTGCTCGGCGGCGGCCCGGACTACCGGGAGCTGCGGCCCGACGTGATCGACCTGGAGCGGATCGACCCGGACGCCGTGCAGCTGCCCGGCTGGTACCGGCCCAACCCGCAGCGGGCCGGCGATGTGGCGTTCGTGCTGTTCGTCGGCGAGGGCACGACGACCCGGCCGGTCCGGATCACCAACCGTCGGTGGGCGATGTCCGCGCTGGGCACCGCGTCGGCGGCGGCGCTGCACCCCGGTGACACGGTGTACAGCGTCGCGCCGTACTACCACTCCTCGGCGCTGCTGATGAGCGTCGGCGGGGCGATCGCCGGCGGGGCCCGGTTCGCGGTGGCGAGTGCGACCGACGCGGACACCTTCTGGGCCGAGGTCCGCCGTTACGGGGCCACCCACGTCTCCTACACGTGGACGTCGCTACGCCAGATCACCGTCGCCGAGCCGAACCCGAACGAGCGCTACCACCCGATCAAGATGTTCCTGGGCTCCGGCATGCCGATCAACCTGTGGCGGCGGCTGGCCGAGCGGTTCCCCACCTCCCGGGTACTGGAGTTCTACGCGTCGGCGGAGGGTGCGGCGATCCTGGCCAACCTCACCGGCAACCCGATCGGCTCGCTGGGCCGGCCGCTGCCGAGCACGCCGGAGGTGCGGGTCGCAGCCTTCGACCAGGAGGCGGCCGGCCTGGAGCTCGGCCCGGACGGGCTGGTCCGGGAGTGCGGGTTCGGCGAGGTGGGGCTGCTGCTGGCGCGGGTCGACCCGGCCGACTCGATGACCGGTACCCCGCTGCGGGGCGTGTTCGAGCCGGACGACGCCTGGCAGTCCACCGGCGACCTGTTCCGCCGCGACGACCACGGCGAGCTGTGGCTGGTCGACCAGGTGTCCTCGCTGGTCCGCACCGCACACGGGCTGGCGATACCGGCCGTCGCGCGGCGCGCCATGGAGGCCATCCCCGCGATCGACCTCGCCGTCGCGTACGGGGTGCCGGAGGGCACTGGAGAGTCGGGCACTGGAGAGTCAGGCACCGAGGAGGGGCAGGTGCTCGTCACCTCCGTCACCCTGCGCCCCGGTACCGAGCTGACGGCCGCCGAGCTGGACCGGGCCTGCGACGGCCTGGCGCCGGTGCACCGCCCCCAGTACGTGCAGGTCGTGCCGAACATCCCGGTGACGGCGTGGTGCCGCCCGCTGTGGAGCACGCTGCGCAAGGCCGGTATCCCCAAGCCGACCCGGACGCGCACGGTCTTCCACCTCACCGAGGACGCCCAGCACTACCGCCCGCTGGCGTAGCTCGCCTTTGGTGATCATCAGGACCGCGGGGCTGTTTTCAGCGTGATCAAACAGCCCTCACGTCCTGATGATCACCCGAAGAGGGCGGCACCCGAAGAGGGCGGTGGTCAGCCGCGCATGATGCTGAGCGGGAGGTAGGCGCTGACCACCCAGTTCGGTGCGTCCACCACTTCGGTGATCTTGAGGTCGACGCAGGTGCTGCTGAGTACGTAGGCGTCCAGCGGCGCCAGGCCGTACTCGGTGCCGAGATGGTCGATCATGGCGCGCAGCGCGTCCCGGGCGGCCGCCATCAGGTCCGGGCCGACGCCCATGGTGGCGTAGTAGCCGGCGTCGTCGATACCCCGGCGCAGCGGCCCCGGCGTGCGTAGCTGCGGTCCGGGGATCCGCCGCCCCCGGTGCAGCCGCACCCGGACCGCCCCACTCGCGGACGCCTCGATCGCGCTGACGCAGACCTCGCCGTCGCCCTGGGCGGCGTGCGGGTCGCCCAGCGCCAGCCGCGCCCCGGGCACCTGGATCGGCAGGTAGAGCCGTGCGCCGGCGACCAGGTCGCGGCAGTCCAGGTTGCCGCCGAAGTGACCGGGTGGCAGCACCGGCAGCGGCTCGACGGTGTCCGGGCAGACCCCCATCACGCCGAGGAACGGCCGCACCGGCACGGTGGCCAGGCCCTTGAAGTCCGCGCCTCCGAAGCCCGCGCCGTCCGCCGCACCGCTCAGGTCCCAGCGGTGGAAGTGCGCGACCGGGAAGTCGTCGGCGAGCAGGCCGAGCCCGGGCACCACGGCGGTCCAGCCCCAGTCGGTCGGGGACACCTCGAGCACCTCGATCTCCAGGGTGTCGCCCGGCTCGGCGCCGTGCACGAGCACCGGGCCGGCCAGCGGGTACACCCGGTCCCAGTCGACCTCGGGCAGCGGGTCGCCGGTGGCCAGCCCGTCGAACTGGCCGGCCAGCGCCTCCTGGACGGAGAACGCGATGGTGTCGCCGTCGGAGACGGTCAGGGCGGGCTCGTGGCTGGTGGTCCAGAGCCGGTGCACCGGGCCGGTGAGCTCGTGAGCAACCATGTCGAAGTCTCCTCAGGGGGCCGGGCGGGTCCGCCGCGAGCAATCAGCAGGTCATCAGACGAATTTGCGGAGTCTGTCCGGCTGTGGCCGTGCCGTCAAGCGACCAGCCGGGGGAGTGGCCCGCCAGCAGCGGTGCAGCGGCGGTCAGCGGTCGGCCGCCGGGTCGGGGGTGGGTTTCGGCGACCGGGCGGCCTCGAACAACGTCACGGTGTCGTCGAGATGCTGGCGGGTGACCGCGACGGCGGTGCTCGGGTCCGCGTCGGCGATCGCGCCGAGCAGCACCTCGTGCAGGTCGTTGGCCCGCTGCAGCTCGACCAGCCCGGCGATGGCCAGGCCGGCGTTCTCCAGGTACCGCCGCAGCACGGCGTAGAGCTCGACGAGCACGACGTTGCCGGTGGCCTCGGCGCTGACCTGGTGGAACCGCGAGTCGGCCGCGACGAACGCGGTGACGTCACCGGCCGCGGCGTACTCGCGGCACTGCCGCAGCGCCTCCCACAGCCGTGCCACGTGCTGCTCGGTGCGCCGCAGCGGGGCGAGCTGGGCGATCAGCACCTCCAGGGCCCGCCGCACCTCGAACACCTCGGCGACGTGGGCGTTGGTCAGCAGGTCGTCGAGGCTCTCCCGCGCGGGCGGCGTCGGCGCGCCGACGTAGGTGCCGCTGCCCTGCCTGGTCTCCAGCCGGCCCTCGTGGGACAGCACCCGGATCGCCTCGCGCAGCGTCGAGCGGCCGACGCCCAGCCGGCTGGCCAGCTGGGACTCGGTGGGCAGCCGGTCGCCCGGCGTCAGGTTCTCGTGCTCGATCAGCTCGCCGAGGCTGGCGATCACCTGGTCGACCAGGGGACGCCGCACCGGCAGTGTCACCGGCTGTGTCACTGACCGGGTCACCGGTCGCCGGTCCTCGAGCATCCACCCAGGTTACGGGAGGCACCCGGCGAGACGGTGCGCGGCGCGTGGGTTCCGGGGGCGCCCGGGGTGATCGGCTTGTACGTTCATCCTCGACTGGGGACGACCTGGTGGAGCGGTCCACCGGGCCACGACAGGGGTGCGCGATGTCGAACGATTGGGGCGAGTCCAAGCTCGGCGAGCTGCTCGAGCTGGAGCGGATCGAGGAGAACCTGTACCGCGGTTGGTGTCACCAGGGCAGCCCGCAGCGGGCGTTCGGTGGCCAGGTCGCCGCGCAGGCGCTGACCGCCGCGGGGTCCACCGTGGTCGACGACCGGCCGGTGCACTCCCTGCACGGCTACTTCGTGCGGGGCGGCCGGACCGACTCGCCGATCGTGTACGAGGTCGAACGGACCCGCGACGGTGGCTCGTTCAGCACGCGGCGCGTGGTGGCCATCCAGGGCGGCGAGACGATCTTCAGCCTGTCCGCCTCGTTCCAGCGGGCCGCAACCAGCAGCGAGCACCAGGCCGCGATGCCGGCCGACGTCGTCGCCCCGGAGCTGGTCGAGCACGTGCAGATCGAGCGCCTGCCGGTGCGGGCCTCCGCGATCGAGCTGCGCTACATCGGGGACCCGAACACCGGGCTGCCGGACGAGGGCCGGGGACCGTGCCAGCGGCTGTGGGTCCGGGCCAGGGACCCGCTGCCCGACAGCCCGCTGGCGCACGTCTGCGCCCTGACCTACATCTCCGACATCCGGCTGGCCGGCACGGTCGGCATGATCCACCAGAACGACCCCGGTGTGCCGCAGTACGCGTCGCTGGACCACGCGGTGTGGTTCCACCGGCCGTTCCGCGCGGACGAGTGGCTGCTGTTCGACATGTACAGCCCCAACTACGCCTCGACCCGGGGGTTGGCGCACGGCGAGTTCTTCACCCGGGACGGCCGGCTGGTCGCCTCGGTCACCCAGGAGGTGCTGATCCGGCGCCGCTGACCGGCCGCGGCGCCGAGGCCCGGCCGCGCACCCGTCGACGCTCAACGGCCCGGCCGCAGCGCCCGGTAGGTCAGCGCCGCGCCGACCAGCGACAGCGCGGCGAGCCCGACCGCCACCAGGTGGAACGCCGAGGTCAGCGCGGCACCAACCGGTCCGGCACCGGCCCCGTCGACCAGTCCCTGCACGGCGTGCCCGGCGATCTCGCCGGCCCGCCCGTCCGGAACGCCGTCGCGGCCCAGCGCGGCCGCCGTCCAGTTGGTGAGTACCGCCGCCGCGCCGGCCACCGCGATCGACTCGGCGGCCAGCCGGACGGTGTTGAAGATCCCGGCGGCCGCGCCGGCGTGCTCCACCGCCACCGTGCTGACCGCCGCGTTGTCCATCACGCCGAACGCCAGCCCGACCCCGAGGCCGCACAGCAGCAGCGGGCCGGCGAGCCCCAGCCACGTGCTGTGCGGGTTCAGGGTGAGCAGCCCGAGGCAGCCGGCGGCGTTCAGCACGGCGGCCAGCGTGAGCACGGCGCGCAGCGAGGTCCGGGCGCCGAGCCAGCCGCCGAGCAGCGGCGTCACCAGCACCGGCAGGGTGAGCGGGATCAGCATCAGCCCGGAGCTCAGCACGTCCCGCCCGGTCAGCCCCTGCAGGTACGGCGGCAGGTAGACCAGCAGCACGACGAAGGCCAGGGTGACCGCGAACGGCTGGCAGACCACCGCGACGAAGTCGGCCCGCCGCAGCAGCCGCACGTCGAACATCGCCCGCCGCACGTCTCGCGCCTCGACCAGGACGAACGCGGTCAGCAACACCACCGCGGCGACCAGCGGCGCCACGGCGGCGGCGCTGGCCCAGCCGTGTGTGGTGGCGCCGACGAACACGAACGACACGCTGGCCAGGCCGGCGGTGAACGTGCCGAGGCCGGGCCAGTCCAGGGGGGCGGCGGCCGGGTTGCGTGACTCCGGCGCCCGGCGCGCGCAGAGCAGCGCGGCCAGCGCGACGGCGGCGACCGCGAAGAACACCGCGCGCCAGCCCGCGGCGTCGACCAGGGCACCGGCGGCCACCGGACCGAGGGCCAGCCCGGCGCCGAACGACGTGCCGAGCACCCCGAACGCGAGCCGCCGGCGCCGGCCGGTGGCGGCGTGCGCGAGCACTGCGGCGCCGCTGGCCAGCACCGCGGCCCCGCCGCAGCCCTGCGCGGCGCGCAACAGGTCGATCAGCGGCAGCGAGTTGCTGAGCGCGATCAGCAGCGCCATCGCCGCGACGGTGCCGATGCCGGCCAGCAGCACCCGGCGCCGGCCGAACCGGTCGGCCAGGCTGCCGCAGGCCAGCGCCATCGACGCGAAGGTCAGGTTGAACGCGTTCTGCACCCACTGCGTCGCGCCGATCGACGAGCCGAGCTGCGCGGACAGCTCCGGCAGCGCGACCGCGGCGCCGGTCACCGAGAACGGCAGGGCCGCGCTGGCGGTCGCCACCGCGGTCAGGGTCCAGCCGAAGCTGCCCCCGTCGGTCGGTGCGGTGATGGTGGTCGGTGCGGTGGCGGGTGATGCGGTGGGGGGTGGTGCGGTGGCGGGTGTGGTCGTCGGGCTCGGCCCGGTGGGGGCGGACCGGGTCGGGGTTCGAGGCGGGCTGTCTGGCGACATGCGGGTACTCCTGGCCGGTCGAGACGGCCGGCGGCGGCTGCCCCGACCGGCTCCGACTCTGCGAGTGGGCGCCGACGGCAACAATGGGCCGGTCTTTCCCTGGACACCGCTTTCCCTGGACACCGCGCTCCCAGGGCATGACAGGGCCACCCTCAGCGGGCTGGCGGCGGCGATACTTGTGGGGTGTCCGACCACGAATTCGGCCAGTACCTGCGCGCGCGGCGGGCCCTCGTCTCACCGGAGTCGGCCGGCTTGGCGCCCGCCGGGCACCGCAGGGTGCCGGGGCTGCGCCGGGACGAGGTCGCCGGACTGGTCGGGGTGAGCACCGACTACTACACCCGCCTGGAGCAGGGCAGGGTCGGGCGGCCGTCGGACAGTGTGTTGGACGCGCTGGGCCGGGCGCTGCGGCTGGGCCAGGCCGAGCGGACCCACCTCTACAACCTGGCCGCGAGCCCGAGGCGCCGCCCGGCGAGCCGGCCCCGCCGGACGGCGCGCGCCGAGCTGGTCCGGGTGGTCGACTCGATCCTCACCGGGCCCGCGGTGATCATGAACGAGCACTCCGACGTGCTGCACTGGAACGCGCTGGCCGCCGCCGTACTTGGCGACTTCCCGGCGCTGCCACCGGCCCGGCGCAACATGGCCCGCCTGCTTTTCCTGGACCCGACCGTCGCTACGCGGCACCTCGACTGGGAGATCTCGGTGCGCGACACGGTCGGCATCCTGCGGCTGTCCGCCGGGCGCGACCCGCACGCGCCGGGGCTGGCCGAGCTGGTCGGCGAGCTGTCACTGCACAGCGAGATGTTCCGCGAGCTGTGGGCCAGCCACCACGTGCACGAGAAGACCCACGGCCGCAAGCGGTTCCACCACCCGGCCGTCGGCGACTTCGAGCTCGACTACGAGACGCTGCACGTGCCCGGCCCGGAGCACCAGATGCTGGTTGTGCACACCCCCGTACCCGGCTCCGCCTCGGCCCAGGCGATCAGCCTGCTGGCCAGCCTGGTCGCGCCCCCTCCCGGCACTCCGGCCGGACACCCCGCACCGACCGAGCCCGGCCGCTGATGACCCGCCGCTGACTGTCCGGACGGGTAGGCCCTACCCCCGCACTGGTGGTGTCACCGACGCGGCGTGGGGGCCGGCACCATGGCCCGGCCGCCGCATCTCGGCGATCTTCGAGGGGACACCGCGGTACCTCCGCGGGGGTCGACCGCACAGGCTGAGGGTGGGGGCGGCGATGGACGAGGCGCACGGGCAAACCTGGTGGGAACGGGCGCTGCGGTGGCTGCTCGGCCTGCCGCCGTACACCGCGGGCCGCCGTAGGCGACGGGTTCAGGGCGCGGCGGACCGGCCGTCCGGGCCTTCGTCCAGGGTGAAGAAGTTGACCCGGGCGCCGTCGTCGCTACCGCCCCCGCCGGCCTCGCCCTGCTGGTAGGCGCCGGCCTGGAAGCGCACGGTGGCGCCCTGGAACGGGGCCGGGATCGGCACCGTGACGTGCGGGGTCTGGGAGCCATAGCGCGCCGCGAACGTGAGCTTGCCGTCGCCGTTGTCGCTGATCGCATAGTCGAACCGGGCACCGAGCGGCACGCCGGTGATCAGCGGGTACTTGTCCGAGGTCGACCCGCTCTGCGCCTGCTTGACGACGACCTTGATGGTGCCGCCGTCGTAGTGCAGCATCACGAACGGCACAGAGCTGATGTCGTCGGCGCCGTGGATCTGGCCAATGATGATGTCCCGATTGGTCGACGGGGCCTGGGCGACCGCGAGCGAAGCGCGCAGCACGTGCTGGCCGCTGCCGGCCTTGAAGTTGTTCAGGCTGACCAGCTCGGTGCGCGGGTGCTGCGAGTTCGGCGTGGTCGCGCCGTCGACCGGGGCCCAGAACTTCAGGCACCCGGTGTCATCGCGGGTCAGCCACGGTGGGGCGCTGTCGGCGGGGTTGATGCTGGCGGCGGTGCCCTTCTCGCTGGCCTTGGGCAGGGTGAGCTTCCAGCCGGACAGGTCCACCGCGCGGGCCACCCCGTTCACGCCGTTCGCCAGGCCGTTGCCGACCCCGTTGGCGACGCCGCCGACGGCCTGCCCCAGCCGAGGCAGTGCCGACCCGGCCGCCGACCCGGCCGCTGATCCGCCCGCCGACCCAGCCGCTTGCCCGAGATCCGGTTGCCCGGCGCCGCCGCCGGCATCGGGCGCGGCGGAATAGGGCGCGGCGGAATAGGGCGCGGCGGAGTAGGGCGTGGCGGAGTAGGGCGTGGCGGCGTCGGGGGGTGAGACCCACGGGGTCGCCGAGTCGGCGGAGCCCGGAGCCTGCTGGTTCCCGTCGGCACCGGGCGGCCCCGGCAGCACGATGACGATCACAGCGAGCGCGCCGGCCAGAACTCCGGACACCGCTCACCTCCGATCGGGGCCGACCCCGGGACGGGGCGCGGCGCACAGCCATGGTGAGCTACCGATCTGCGTGACGGGGCCGAATGACCAAATCGGGGGAGCATTCCTCATCCGAGTGGGTCGCTCCGGTTGCCGACTGCCGGGAGTGATGATCCGTGTGACGCATGCGCCCGCGCGGGTGGTCACAATCCGCGACACGCCCTTCATGTAGTGGTCCGCTCGTGGAGCAGACGCAACATGTAGGGTCTGACTCGTCGATGGTTCGTGGTCCACACACCTGGGTGGACCACGTGGCAACAGGGAACCCGGTGTGAGTCCGGGACTGCCCCGCAGCGGTGAACGGGAACGACCGCCGTCATGGAGCACTGGGTGCGCGATGCACCTGGGAAGCGACGGCCAGTAGGTGGCGTGCGCACAGCAGCGCCCGCCTCGCCCGTGAGTCCGAAGACCTGCCATCGATGGGCGCGCCGCCGGCGCGCTCGGGTCCGTGGCTTCGTGGGAGGGCCGCAGCGGACGGGGTGACCGGCCCAGTGCCGGCGCACACCCCCTCCTGAGCAGTCCACTCGCGGCGCCGCCGACCCCGCAGGCAGCGAACTCGCGAGGGAGTAGCGCTCTGATGACCGTCACCGAAGAGCAGGCCCCGGCCCCGGTACACACCGCGCCGACGGGCCCGGGGTCGAGGACCGAGGTGCCGGTTGTCCGGCGCAACGGCGAGACCACCCCGTTCGACTCGAGCAAGATCTCCAACGCGCTGACCAAGGCGTTCCTCGACGTCGAGGGCACCGATGCCGGCGCCTCCAGCCGGGTCCGCGCGGTCGTCGCCGGGCTGACCGAGGCCGTCGAGCTGGCCCTGCTGCGGCACGCCGGGCCGGACCGCGCGCTGCACATCGAGCAGATCCAGGACCAGGTGGAGCTGGCACTGATGCGCGGCGGGCACCACCAGGTGGCCCGCTCGTACGTGCTGTACCGGGAGGAACACGCCAGGGCCCGCGCGGCGGACACCAGCGCACCGGACCCCGGCCAGCCCAAGGTCCGCCTCGCCGACGGCGGCCTGGCGCCGATCGACCTCCCGCGGCTGGAACGGATCATCGCCGAGGCGTGTGCCGGGCTGCCCGGTGCGGACGCCGACCGGGTGCTCACCGAGACCCGCAAGCTGCTCTACGACGGCATCGGCGTCGACGAGCTGGACCAGGCCCCGGTGCTGGCCGCCCGCGCCCTGGTGGAGACCGACCCGGACCACTCGTTCGTCAGCTCCCGGCTGCTGCTGGACCTGCTGCGCCGCGAGGCGTTCGCCGTACTCGGGCTGACCCCGCCGGCCGACCAGGCCGAGACCGCCCGCCGCTACCCCGAGTACCTGGCCGCCTACCTGCGCCGGGGCATCGAGCTGGGCCAGCTGGACCCGGCGCTGGCCGACTACGACCTGGACCGGCTGGCCGGCGTGCTGCGCCCCGAGCGGGACCTGGACTTCGGCTTCCTCGGCCTGCAGACCCTCTACGACCGGTACCTGCTGCACTCGAGCGGCAAGCGCTACGAGCTGCCGCAGGCGTTCTTCCTGCGGGTGTCGATGGGCCTGGCGCTGCGCGAGATCGACCGGGAGGCGCGCGTCGAGGAGTTCTACGCGCTGCTGTCGGTGTTCGACGTGATGTGTTCGACGCCGACCCTGTTCAACGCCGGCACCACCCGGGCGCAGCTGTCCTCCTGCTTCCTCACCTCCATCCCGGATGACCTGCCCGGCATCTTCGGCGCGATCAGCGACAACGCGTTGCTGAGCAAGTACGCGGGCGGGCTGGGCAACGACTGGACGCCGGTGCGCGGCATCGGCGCGCACATCCGGGGCACCAACGGCGTCTCTCAGGGTGTCGTGCCGTTCATGAAGATCGCCAACGACACGGCGGTCGCGGTCAACCAGGGCGGCAAGCGCAAGGGCGCCGTCTGTGCCTACCTGGAGACCTGGCACATCGACGTCGAGGAGTTCCTCGACCTGCGCAAGAACACCGGCGACGACCGGCGGCGCACGCACGACATGAACACCGCGAACTGGGTGCCGGACGAGTTCCTGCGCCGGGTGCGCGCCGACGCGCAGTGGACGCTGTTCTCCCCGGACGAGGCGTCCGACCTGCACGACCTGTACGGCGACGAGTTCGCTGCCGCCTACAAGGCGCACGAGGAAGCCGCCGCGCGCGGCGAGCGCAAGGTGTTCCGCACGGTCCGCGCGGTGGAGCTGTGGCGGCGGATGCTGACCATGCTGTTCGAGACCGGGCACCCGTGGATCACGTTCAAGGACCCGTGCAACGTGCGCTCGCCGCAGCGGCACGCCGGCGTGGTGCACTCGTCGAACCTGTGCACCGAGATCACCCTGAACACCTTCGGCGGCGGCGGTGGGCTCAACAGCGCCGACGAGGTGGCGGTGTGCAACCTGGCCTCGGTGAACCTGGCCCGGCACGTCGGCCCGCGCCCGGACGGCACCGTCGGGATCGACACCGAGCGGCTGGCCCGCACGGTGCGCACCGCCGTCCGGATGTTGGACAACGTGATCGACATCAACTTCTACACGATCCCGGCGGCGCGGCGGTCCAACCTGCGGCACCGCCCGGTCGGCCTCGGCCTGATGGGGCACCAGGACGCGCTGTTCACGCTGCGCATCCCGGTCGCCTCGGACGCGGCCGTGGAGTTCGCCGACGAGTCGATGGAGCTGATCAGCTACCACGCCATCGCGGCGTCCTCCGACCTGGCCGCCGAGCGGGGCCGGTACGCCTCGTTCGAGGGTTCGCTGTGGAGCCAGGGCGTGCTGCCGATCGACTCGGTGGAGCTGCTCGCGGCGACCCGGGGCGACGGCGAGCTGGAGCTGGACCGGACGAAGCGGCTGGACTGGGACGCGCTGCGGGCCCGCGTGGTCGCCCAGGGCATGCGCAACTCGAACGTGATGGCCATCGCGCCGACCGCCACGATCGCCAACATCACCGGCGTCAACCAGTCGATCGAGCCGCTCTACCGCAACCTCTACGTCAAGGCCAACATGTCCGGCGACTTCACCGTCGTCAACGAGCACCTGGTCCGTGACCTGGCCGAGCGCGGGCTGTGGGACCCGGTGATGGTCGGCGACCTGAAGTACTTCGACGGCGCGCTCGGTGAGATCGAGCGGGTGCCGGCCGAGCTCAAGGAGCTCTACGCCACCGCGTTCGAGATCGACAGCCGCTGGCTGATCGAGGCGGCGGCGCGGCGGCAGAAGTGGCTGGACCAGGCGCAGTCGCTGAACCTGTACCTGGCCAAGCCGAGCGGCCGGGAGCTGGACGCGCTCTACCAACTGGCCTGGGTGCGCGGCCTGAAGACCACGTACTACCTGCGTTCGCAGGCGGCCACCCGGGTGGAGAAGTCCACCCTGACCGGCACCGACGGCCGCCTCAACGCGGTAGCCCCCACCGCCGCCACCAACGGGGCGCCTGTTGTTACCGAACTCCACAAGGGGCAGGTTTCGGGCCCCGAAAACCTGCCTGGTGTGCAGCTCGGTAACGGGGGGCCGCCTGCTCCCGAGCCTGCCGCGGCTTCCTCCGTCCCGGAGCTTGTCGCTGGTGCGGCGTGTTCGATCGACGACCCGGACTGCGAGGCCTGCCAGTGAGCCTGAACTTCGACACCCCGACCGCGACCCCGGCGGCCACCATCACCCCTGCCGATCCGGTCGACCCGACCGGGCTGGGCGCCATCGAGCGCGGCGCCTCCCGGGTCGACGTCTCGGACAAGCGCATGATCAACGCACGCGCCGACGTGAACCAGCTGTTACCGCTGAAGTACCGGTGGGCGTGGGAGAAGTACCTGTCCGGCTGCGCGAACCACTGGATGCCGTCCGAGGTGTCCATGCAGGCGGACATCGCGCTGTGGCGCTCGCCCGACGGCCTGACCGCCGACGAGCGGCACATGGTGAAGCGCAACCTGGGCTTCTTCGCCACGTCCGAGTCGCTGGTGGCCAACAACATCGTGCTCGCCGTCTACCGGCACCTGACCAACCCGGAGTGCCGGCAGTACCTGCTGCGCCAGGCGTTCGAGGAGGCCGTGCACACGCACACCTTCCAGTACATCTGCGAGTCGCTGGGGCTGGACGAGGGCGAGCTGTTCAACGCCTACCGCGAGGTGCCGTCCATCACCGACAAGGCGGCCTGGGCGCTCAAGCACACCCGCAGCCTGGAGGACCCGGACTTCCGCACCGGCACCCCAGCCGCCGACCAGGCATTCCTGCGTGACCTGGTGGCGTTCTACGTGGTGTTCGAGGGCATGTGGTTCTACACCGGGTTCGCCCAGATCCTGGCGATGGGCCGGCGCGGCAAGATGGTCGGCATCGCCGAGCAGTACCAGTACATCCTGCGCGACGAGTCGATCCACCTGAACTTCGGCGTCGACGTGATCAACCAGATCGCGGCGGAGAACCCCGGGCTGTGGACCGACGACTTCGCCGGCCAGGTCCGGGCGATGCTCGCCGAGGGTTGTGAGCTGGAGATCGCCTACGGCCGGGACACGCTGCCCCGGGGCATGCTCGGGCTGTCCGCCGACTCGTGCGAGCAGTACATGCGGTTCATCGCCGACCGGCGCTGTGCCCAGCTCGGGCTCGCGCCGCTGTTCGGCGCGGCGTCCGATGTCGAGAACCCGTTCGGCTGGATGTCGGAGTCGATGGACCTGAGCAAGGAGAAGAACTTCTTCGAGACCCGGGTCACCGAGTACCAGACCGGAGGCACCCTGGTCTGGTGACCCGCGGGATGACGCGGGCGGGGTCCCCGGCGGTCCCGCCCGCTCCCGGGGCGAGGACTCCGCGTCCGTGCATCCTGCCCGCCTCGAGGTCGGCGACCGCGTCCGCGAAGGCGTCCAGCGGATACCGGTGCGTACGCACGCTCACCCTGCCCTCGGCCGTCAGGGCGATCAGTTCTCGCAGGTCGTCATGCGTGCCGACGGCGTTGCCCACCACGCTGATCTCCGGCAGCACCAGGTTGAAGGTGGGCACGCGGAGTTCACCGCCGTACCCGACGAGGAAGTAGGTGCCTCGGGCTCGGACCATCGACAACGACGAACCGACCGCGTCGCCCTCACCGACGAAGTCGATCACCGCTTCGGCGCCGGCCCCGTCGGTAAGCTGGCGGACCCGCTCGCCCTGGCTGTCATCGGCCGCCACCACGTGGTGCGCCCCGCAATCGGCGGCCAGCTTGAGTGCCTCCGGATCGGGATCGACGGCGATCACCGAGGCGGAACACAACGCGCGCAGACATTGCACAGCGATATGGCCGAGACCGCCGACTCCGACCACCACAACCCGGGTGCCGGGGCCAAGCAGCGGCACCGCCTTGCGGACCACGTGCATGACGGTCAGCCCGGCGTCGGCGTGCGGGGCGACGGCAGCGACGTCGGTGTCCGCAGGCAGCGGCAGCACCGCGCGGTCGGTGGTCTTCAACAGCTCGGCGAAACCCCCTGCCCTGGTCAGCCCGG